>Ga0207684_10003142_pt1 | contig 16265 bp, 15 predicted proteins | sample KBSK5501metaG_FD_184342 | JGI IMG/M metagenome (GOLD analysis project Ga0207684, IMG submission 184342) | Corn, switchgrass and miscanthus rhizosphere microbial communities from Kellogg Biological Station, Michigan, USA - KBS K5-50-1 metaG... | ecosystem: Host-associated > Plants > Roots >...
CGTTCGCGCACAAGTGGACGTGCGCGTCGATCATCCCGGGGATCAGCGTGCGCCCGCCGGCGTCGATCGCACCGGGCAGCGCATCGAAGCCGCGCGCGCCGTTCGGAGGCCCGGCGTACATGACGCGGCCGTCTTGTGCAACGAGAACCGCGTCGTTCACCGGATCCAGGCCGCGCCCGTCGAGCAGCCGCGCGCCGCGAACCACAAGAGTGTCAGCCATCGCGCGAGCATCTTCCCCGCGATGGTGGCGCCGGGCAAGCGTGCGAGCCCGTATGAGGGGCTCAGTGCAGTGGGGGACCGGGGATTTGAACCCCGATGAGCGTGAGCTCACACGGACCTGAACCGTGCGCGTCTGCCATGTTCCGCCAGTCCCCCTGTGTCGACCTCGGGCGGCGGGACCGCGAGTTTACCAGCCCGGTGATGCGGGGTACGCCGTGTGAGCACGCCGACGAGTGGCGTGTCACGGTTAGAATCTCCATGTCACGGCCGTCGAGCCGGGAGCCACTGTGGGCATCCTCCGCGGATTCGAGAAGAGACTAGAAGGCCTCGTCGAGGGGTTCTTCGCGCGCGCGCTCCCAGGTGGAGGCGTTCAGCCGGTTGAGCTGGGCAAGCGCATGGTGCGCGCGATGGAAGAGGAGAAGACGGCCGCCGCCAGCGGAGCGACGTACGTTCCCAACGCATTCGCCTTCAATCTGTCGCACAAAGACCACGAACGACTCAGTCAGATCTCATCGACGCTCCGAAAGGAACTTTCGGCCGTGGCACGCCGAGCCGTTGCCAGCGAGGGTTGGCGGATGGTCGGCCCTCCGGAGATCCACATCGTCGAAGACACGACCTTCAAGGCAGGCACGTTCGGGATCACCGCCCAGTTCGTGGAGGCGGCCACACCCGAGCCTGAAGCAGGGCCTCAAACCCAGCTCATCCAGATGTCTCTGGATGCCGACGCCGAGCTGGTCCAGATCGGCAAGACGAGCCGCACGTGGCCGCTCTCCAAGGAAGCGGTCGTGATCGGCCGGATGGAAGGATGCGACATCATCCTCCCCGACGCCGGCGTATCTCGCCGGCACGCTGAGATCCGTCGCGAGGGTGACGAGTGGGTCGTGATCGATCTCGGTTCGACCAACGGGACTGAGATCAACGGGAAACGGGTGAATCGTCATCGATTGACGCCGGGCGACCGGCTGGCCTTGGGAGAGACCACGCTGGAGTTCCGGAGACCGTAAGTGCCCCCGATAGTACTCACGACTCTCAAATACTTGTTCCTCGCTCTCCTTTACCTTTTCATCGCGCGCGCCGTGCGCGTCGTGTATCTCGACCTCGTCGGGCAGCGTGTCCCCAAGCCGCGCGGCACGCGCAAACGCCAGGCGCCCGCGCGCCGTCGAGGCGTCCCGAGATCCGTCGTCGTAACCGAAACCGACAAACCGGTGCGCACGTTCCCATTGGACAACGAGCTCACATTCGGCCGCGCGGACAACTGCGGCGTCCAGCTCGACGATACGTATGTGTCGACGCTGCACGCTCGTCTCTTCTCGAAGGACGGGACATGGTTCGTCGAGGACCTCGGCTCAACGAACGGTACGTACCTCAATCGAGTGAAGGTGACGAGTCCGTCGCCGATCACCGTGGGTGACGAAGTCCGCGTCGGAAAGACGATCGTCGAGGTTCGCCGCTCGTGACGACGGCTCTTCAAGTTCGAACGAGCTCCCTGACCGACGTCGGCCGTGTACGCGAGAGGAATGAAGACGCGTGCTTCGCCGGTCAACACGTGTTCGCGGTTGCCGACGGGCTCGGTGGCCACCAGGCCGGTGAAGTAGCGAGCGACCTCGCGCTCGCCTCGGTACGCGCGCTCGACCAGACCGACGCGCGATCCGCCGCGAAAGGGATCGCCGACGCCGTACGCAAAGGGAACCGCGCGGTTCACGACCGCGCGGGGTCCGACGAAAGCTTGCAGGGCATGGGAACCACGATGACGGCGGTCGTGATCTCGGGTGACACGGCGTTCATCGCGCACGTCGGGGATTCCCGCTGTTATCTGATCCGGGGCGGAGCGATCACGCAGCTTTCCCGCGACCACACACTCGTCGCGCGCATGGTGTCCGAAGGGCGGCTGACGCCCGAGCAAGCCGAAGCGCACCCTCAACGCTCCGTGCTGACGCGCGCGCTCGGCGCCGACAGGGACGTCGACGTCGACGAGTCGCGCATCACGGTGATGGACGGCGACCGTTTGCTGCTGTGCTCCGACGGACTTACCGGGATGCTCAGCGACGACGAGCTCCGCGACTTCGCCACCGGCGGGTCCGACCTCGACGAGATCTGCCGTCGACTGGTCGATGCAGCGAACGAGCGCGGTGGTCTCGACAACATCACGGTCGTGCTGGTCGACGTGACGGGAGCGCCCGGTGCGATCGCACGGAAGCCGCATCGCGCGAGCGGCCGCACTGGTGGCCGCCGCTTCCCCGTTCGTCTCGTTATCTGGCTGCTGCTCCTCACCGCTCTCAGCATCGGCGGATACGGTGGCGTGCGCGCGTGGACCGACCGCTCCTTTTATATAGGGCTGGACGGGAATCGCGTCGCGATCTATCGCGGCCTTCCGGTCAGCTTCGCCGGCGTGCACCTGTCCCACGTCGAGCAGCCCACCAGTATCCTGCGGAGCGACGTTCGGCCCTACTACGTTCCGCGTCTGGTTGACGGCATCCGCGTTCCGTCTCTCGCACAAGCGCGCGCGCAGCTCGTGAACATTCCGCTAACGCCGGAGGGCCAGCAGCGCCTGCATCCGACACCATCGGCATCGCCGACACCGAGTCCGAAACCTAGCGTGAAAGCGAGCGCGACGTGAGGCCGCGTAACGCCGAGCTCAGCATGTTGATCCTTTCTCTTCTGATCGCCCTCGGAACGTTCTTGCTCGTCGATTTCGCGCAGCTGGGCCACGCGTCCCCGCAGCTCGTAAAGCTCATGCTCGGGTTCACAGCACTGGCGATCGCGGGGCATATCGCGGTCCGCAAGCTCGCACCGTCGGCGGACCCTTTGCTCTACCCGATCGCGATCTTGCTCGCAGGATTCGGCTATGGCTACATCCGACGCCTTGCGCCGGAGCTCGGGAACGCGCAGCTAGGCTGGATCGCCATCGGGATGGTCGCATTCGTATTGACGCTCGCGATCGTGCGAGATCACCGGCAGCTCGAACAGTTTCGCTACTCGTTCTTGCTGCTCGGCATCATCTTGCTGCTGCTTCCGATCTCTCCGCTGGGAAGCACACTCGGCCGGAGCGCGAAGCTGTGGATCAAGCTCGGGCCCCTCGCGTTCCAACCGGCGGAGCTGGCCAAAGTCGTCCTCGCGATCTTCCTGGCCGGCTATCTGGCCTCGAAGCGCGAGGTCATGACGATCACGACGGCGCGCGTCGGTCCGGTCGGATTGCCTGCGCCCCGACACTTCGGCCCACTTATCCTGGCATGGGGTCTGTCGCTCGCGGTCATGTTCTACGAGCGTGACCTCGGCTCGTCGACGCTCTTCTTCGCTCTCTTCGTGATAACGCTCTACGCCGCAACGTCACGCGCCGTGTACGCGATCGCGGGGTTCATCATGTTCGGGGGCGGCGTCTGGTACGCGTACAAGCACTTCGCACACGTATCGGTCCGCATCTGTGCGTGGCTTCATCCGTGGAGCGCCACGGACCCCGTCTGTGGCATCCACGCCGCGGGGCGTCAGATCGCACAGTCGGCATTCGCACTCGGTTCCGGCGGACTGACGGGGACCGGGCTGGCGAGAGGCCATCCACAGCTGATCGACCCCGGACTGCACAGCGGCACCCTCCCGACCGACTTCATCTTCGCGGCGATCGGTGAAGAGATCGGGTTCATCGGCACCGTCGCGCTCTTGCTTCTGTTCGGACTGATCGCCGCGCGCGGCTTCCACATCGCGTTGCGCTCCCGCGACACGTTCGGGACGCTGCTCGCAGTCGGGTTGACGGTGATCATCACCGTCCAGGCGCTGCTGATCATGGGCGGCGTCTCTCGCCTGCTGCCGTTGACGGGGATCACGTTGCCGTTCGTCTCGTATGGAGGGTCGAGCATCTTCGCCAACTTCATCTTGATCGCGCTGCTGATACGCATCTCGGATGGAGAGGCGGTCACGTGAACACGTCGATCAGAAAGGTTGCGCTCGCTTTGACCGTCGTGTTCTTAGCGTTGTTCCTCAACCTGCAAGTCGTGCAGGTGGCGCGCTCGCATTCGCTTTCGACCGACCCGCGCAACCAACGGATCCTGCTGAAAGAGCTCGGGGTGAAGCGCGGAGAGATCCTGGCTGCCGACGGCACCGTCTTGGCCCAGTCGCAGGCGACGAAGGACAAGCAATTCCCGTGGCGTCGCATCTACCCGCTCAAGAACCTCTTCGGGCACATCACCGGCTACTACACGAACTCGGCGTTCTGTGGGAGTGCCGGCCTTGAGTCCTCCTACGACGCGTACTTGAGCGGCCGTGAGCCGAACACGACGCAGAACTTCGTCGACGAGCTGCTCGGAAGAACCAACCCCGGCAACACGATCCAGATCACGATCGACCCGAAGATGCAGCGGATCGCTGCGGATGCGCTGGGCAACCAGAAGGGAGCCGTGGCCGCGATCAACCCGCAGACCGGCGCAGTGTTGGCGCTGTATTCCTCAACGACCTACGACCCGAACCTCATCACGAAGCCGATCGGCGAGGGATGTGCGAAACCGAAGACGCAGCTCGAGAACGCGGCCGGCAACCCGCTGCTTTTCCGTGCAACGCAAGAACGTTACCCGCCGGGGTCGACGTTCAAGATCGTGACGGCGACCGCCGGGCTCGAGACGGGCATGACGACGTCGACCACGTTCCCGAACCCCCGAGTCCTCGACCTTCCGCAGACCAATCAGATGTTTCACAACTTCAGTGGCGGGGCCTGTCCCGGTGGGAATCCCATCTCGATGCTTCGAGCCTTCGAGGTGTCGTGCGATACGACGTTCGCCCAGGTTGCCATGAGATTGAAGATCGACCGGTTCACCTCGGTGGCAGAACGGTATGGGATCGACAAGGAGCCCGGATTCGATATCGCAACGGCGAGAAGCTGCATGCAGGCCATCCCGGGTGGCGGCTGCATGGTTCCGCCGGACGTGCCGCTCCCCCAGACCGCATACAGCGGCATCGGCCAGTTCGACGTGCGGATGACCGCGCTTCAGATGGCGGTCGTCGGCGCGACGGTCGAGAACAACGGCAAGGTCCCCCATCCGTATCTCGTCTCGAAGATCCTCGACCCTGACAATCGCGTCATCCGCGAGACGAAGCCCGATCTGTCGGGCCAGATCTACACGGACAAGACGGCAGAGTCCTTGCGCCGGATGATGATCGGCGTCGTTCGCCAGGGCACGGGCACCGTCGTCGGATTCCCACGAAACGTGGAGATAGGCGGCAAGACCGGGACGGCCGAGATCGGGATCAAGGGGCAAGCGCCGGACGTCTGGTTCGTCGCCTGGGCGCCGGGGATCGCGGTGGCCGCGGTCGTCGAAAACGGCGGCCGCCTCGGGAAACTTGCGACCGGTGGAAAGGTCGCGGGACCGATCACGAAAGCACTCGTTGTCGAAGTCCTGGCAGACAACCGGAAGACGACGCCATGACAGGTCGACGCGTCAACGTCAACTCGGCGGGGGTGCTACCGTTTGCCCCCGTCGCGGGGTCGAACGGAAGATGGCGACGATCCGTCCAAGGGGAAACGTGACTCCTCGCTCGAATAACAACAACGTGCTCTCCGACCGGTATGAGCTGAAGAATCAGCTCGGCGCCGGCGGCATGGCCGAGGTTTTCCTCGGCCGAGACCGCGTGCTCGGACGAACGATCGCCGTCAAAACTCTCCTGTCGCAGTACGGCGGCGATCCGCATTTCATCGAGCGATTTCGGCTGGAAGCGCAGCACGCTGCGGCGCTGAACCACCCCAACATCGTGAGTGTCTACGACACCGGCTCCGATGACGGCACGCACTACATCGTCATGGAGTTCGTGGAAGGCAAGACGCTTCGCGACATCATCCGCGAGGAAGGACCGCTCCTCCCCGAGCGCGTCGCAGAGATCGGTGCCGATGTGTGCGCGGGGCTTTCATTCGCGCACTCGCACGGGATCGTCCACCGCGACATCAAACCGGCAAACATCATGGTTACGCCTGCGGGCGCAGTGAAGGTCGCAGACTTCGGCATCGCGCGCGCGGTGTCCGGCGACACCGTCACGCAGACGGCGATGGTGCTGGGAACGGCGCAATACTTCTCGCCGGAGCAAGCCCAGTCGACACCCGTCGACGCGCGCAGCGACATCTACTCGCTCGGCGTCGTGCTCTACGAGATGCTCACTCGGCAGGTGCCGTTTACTGGATCGTCGCCCGTGGCGATCGCGTACAAGCACGTGAAAGAGGCCCCGGTCCTCCCGAGCCGCCTCAACCCCGACGTTCCGCCGGCGCTCGAATCCATCGTGATGAAAGCGATGGCGAAGAACCCCGACAACCGCTACCAGAACGCGCAAGAGATGAGAGAGGATTTGTTGCGCGCGCTGCACGGTCGTCCGGTGCAAGCGACGCCGGTGCTCTCCGATCAGACGGGAATGATCAGCCCGCTGTCGGACGAGACGGTGGTCCTCGAGCGCGGGCGCGGCGTGCGACCCGAGTATCAGCCGGAGCGCCGCCGGCGCCGGACCGGACTCATCCTGCTTGCGTTCATCATCGCCGCGATCTTGGGTGTCGCCGCGTGGGCGATCATCGGTCTAACGACCGGTCCGAAGTTCGTCGATGTCCCGGATGTAACCGGCATGACGACAGCAGCCGCATCGAGTCGCCTGTCGGCCGCCGGACTGAATCCGATCCTCGATGATCCGGTTGCGAACGCCACTGTGCCGGCGGGGAAAGTCTTAAGCACGAATCCCCTGAAGGGAACGAAGCTCAAGAAGGGGCAGCCGGTCCACATCATCTGGTCCTCCGGGCCGAACTTCGTGCAGGTTCCCAGCGTCACCGGGAAGACCGAATCGGCTGCGCGCGCGGCCATCACGGGAGCTGGGCTAAAGGTCGGAACCGTCACGCACCAGAATTCGGAGACCGTGAAGAGTGGCCTCGTTATCAGCCAGAACCCGAGCGGCGGGTTCCTGCAGAGCGGTCAGAAAGTCGACCTCGTCGTCTCCTCCGGGAAGCCGCTCGTCACGGTTCCCAACGTCGTGGGCCTCTCCGAGCAAGACGCAAAGGATGCGATCACTCGAGCTGGGCTCGTGCCACAAGTGGTGCAAGACGCGACGTGCCTCGACATCAATGTGTGCCGCCAAGACCCGGCGGGAAATCAGCAAGTAACCGAGGGTTCGACTGTAACGATCTTCGTTGCCGAAACGGGTCCATCACCGACCCCGAGCGATACGGCGAGCCCGAGCCCGTCGGTCAGCTTCTAGGCGCGCGCAGGCTCCGCGGTCTTCTTCAAGAAATTGCGCAGGAGCCGCATCCCTTCAGACGTAAGCACGCTTTCGGGATGGAACTGGACGCCCTCGATCGGATACTCGCGGTGGCGCACCGCCATAACGATCTCGTCATGGGTCTCGGCCGTGACCTTCAGGTCGTGCGGGAGTGAGGCACGCTCGACGATCAACGAGTGGTAGCGCGTCGCTTCGAATGGGATCGGCAGGCCGTCGAGCACTCCTTCACCGCGGTGGTAGATCTGCGACGTCTTGCCGTGCAGCAGCTCGGGCGCGCGCACGATGCGGCCGCCGAAGACGTAGCCGATGCACTGATGGCCGAGGCAGACGCCGAGGAGCGGGATCTGCGGACCAAGCTCACGGATCACGTCGTTCGAGATCCCGATGTCGCGCGCGTTCTCGGGAGACCCGGGGCCGGGTGAGATCACTATCCCGTCCGGCGCGAAGTCGCGAACCTGGTCGATCGTCCACGCGTCGTTCCGGACGACCGTCGGCTCCGCGCCGAGCTCCGCCAGCTCTTGGACGAGGTTGTATGTGAACGAGTCGTAGTTATCGATCACCAGGACACGCGCCGGCATGCGCCGAGCGTATCACCGCGCGCCGAGCATCAAGCCATTTTCTTGCGCTCTTGCTCGACGAGCGCGCGCCGAAGCACCTTGCCCACCATCGTCTTCGGCAGGTCGTCGACGAACTCGAACTCCTTCGGCACCTTGTAAGCAGTCAGGTTGTCGCGACAATACTTCTCTATCTCCTCGACGGTCATCGTCTGACCCGGCTTCAGCACGATGAATGCCTTCACCGTCTCGCTGGCGCGCGCGTTCGGCTTGCCGATAACGGCGCACTCGAGGATCTTCGGGTTCGAGTAGAGGACCTCTTCAACGTCGCGCGGGTACACGTTGAAGCCGCCGACGATGATCATGTCCTTCTTGCGATCGACGATCTTGAAGAAACCGTCCTCGTCGACCTCGGCGACGTCGCCGGTGTACAACCACCCATCGCGCAGAACCTCTTGCGTCTCCTCCGGCCGGTTCCAGTACCCCTGCATGACCTGCGGCCCCTTGATGCACAGCTCCCCAGGGCCGGGCGCCGGAACCACCTTCGAGGGGTCGTCGACATCCACGAGCATGATGTCGGTCTCGGGAACAGGCAGACCGATCGTTCCGATCTTGCGCTTGCCGTACAGCGGGTTGCCGGTGGCGATCGGCGAGGTTTCCGACAGTCCGTAGCCTTCGACGAGCCGGCCGCCGGTGACCTTCTCCCATTGCTCTTGCACTTCGACGGGCAGCGGGGCGGCTCCCGAGAAGCAGAGTCGGATCGAGCTCATGTCCGTCTCTTTGAGCTTCGGGTGCGTCAGCAGGTTCGCATACAACGTGGGAACCCCGGGGAAGATGGTCGGCTTGGTGCGGTCGATCGTGTGGAGCACCGCGGGCAGATCACGGGGATTCGGCTCAAGAACAAGCTTTCCTGCGAGCATGATCCCGACGTTCATGCAGACCGTCTGCCCGTACGAATGGAACAACGGCAGGGCGATCAGCACCACTTCTTTGCCCGGTTCTGCGTCGGTGAACCAGGCGCGCGCCTGCGCGCAGTTCGCAACGAGGTTGAAGTGTGTGAGCATCACGCCCTTCGACACGCCGGTGGTGCCACCCGTGTACTGCAGGAGCGCCAGATCCTCTTTCGCATCGATCGGCGTCTGCGGGACGCCGCCCTTCGCACTGCGCATAACGTCTTTCCAGAACTTGACCGGCTCGCTCCGGTCGACGGGCGCGAGAACGGACTTGCCTTTCTTCGTCATCGGCCCCAGCACCGCTTTGATCCCCTTGAACGCATCGAACACGTTCGTGATGATGACCTCGCGCAGCTTCGGAAGCTCGTTCCTGATGTCCTTGATCTTGGGGTACATCTGATCCATCACGACGAGCACCTCGACGCCGGCGTCGTTCAGCTGGTGCTCGAGCTCACGTTCGGTGTAGAGCGGGTTATTCTCGACGATGATCCCGCCGAGACGCAGCGCTGCGTAGTACGTGATCACATTCTGCGGAAGGTTCGGGAGAAGCGTACCGACGCGCGTTCCCTTCCCGACGCCGAGATCGCGAAGCACGCTCGCGAACTTGTCGACGGCTTGGCCGAGTTGTGCGTACGTAAGCGTCTGTCCTTCGAAGTCGGTCGCGGTGTTGTTTGGGAACCGGCGCACGGCCTCGTCGAGCAACGAGGTCAGCGGTGCCTCGGGCAGCTCGATCGTGTCCGACACGCCGGGCGGATAGCTCTTCACCCAAATGCGGTCCATCGCCTGTGCCCCCTTCGGCTTGGTCCCACGTCGCGTCGCCGCGCGCGCGGGTGCCTTCGTCGCTCGGCTTGGCCGCGGGGTTGTCTTCGCGCCCGACCGCGCGGCCGGCTTCTTCGCTCGTCCTCGTGAATTCCTCTCAGCAGCCACCGTACTCTCCGTCTGTAGGGTTGGTTGAGCGTCTATCGAAGCAGATTGTCGCGCAGCGCGGCTTGCCCGGCCAAACCGGGCGAGCTCAGGCCGAGACGCGCGCGCTCGAATCAGTGATCACGCCCTGGAACGCAGGAACGATGAGCTTCTTGCTGAGCTGGATGGTGAAGCCGAGATGGAAGTCCTCGACGAAGATGCGGAAACGGTCGACGAGGGGATCCGACTCCAGGAGTGCCGCGAGCTTCACCTGATCGCCGATGGCGGAGATGCGGTAGGGCGGCGCGTAAACAGATCCGTGGAGGAGCAGCGTGTTGCCCACGCAACGGACGGCGCTGTCCGACGTCAGGCGCTCTCCGTTGATCGACATCGCCTCCGCACCGCCGGCCCACAGTGCGTTCACGACGGCCTGGATGTCCTGCTGGTGGATGACGAGGTCGTTCGGATCCCCCGTGGGTGAGCGCCGCAGCGGGGAATCCCGCATCTCGACGAGCACGCCGGGGCCGCTCACCTCGGCCAAGCCGGCGTAGGGGCCAAGTTGGTCGATCCTCTGTTGGACCTCGGCGAGGCCGGCCTCCGCTGCCCTTTTCTGCAGCCGGGCCAGGGCTGCCTGCAGCTGATCGAGCTGCCTTTTCAGGGACCGCGTTCGGTCGTCTTCCGCCGCGATCAGGTCGATCAGGCGCGCGCGCCTCGAAACGCGGGGCCCCGGGTGCGGCAGCGTCGCGGCTGCGACGATCGCGAACCCGAGCAAGGCGACGGCGAGATGCGGTCCGAATCGGGCGAGTGAGGCCTTACGTTTCGTCAACTTCTATCCGGCGCCGGGGACGGCCGGTACTATAACCCGCATGCCGGTTTCCAAATCCAAGAGGCGTCGCTATACACCGCCGCCCAAGCCGAAACCCAAGCCGTCGCCGAAATGGATACCGATCCTGATGGTGTCCATGCTCGGTCTCGGCGTCCTGGACCTGGTCCTCTACTACTTGACCCTGCTGCCGGGCGGTTCCCCGTTGTGGGGTCTGCTGAGCGGCTTCGCGTTGATCGCCGGCGGGTTCTTCACCGGGATCTTCTGGCGGTAGTACCGGCGGGTAATTACAGCTGTGTCATTCATCCCCAACCTGGGGACAGAGGTGTGGACGGATGCCGGTCTATGAGTACAAATGTGGCAGCTGCGGCGCCAGGGAGGAGCACATCTTGCTCTTCTCGGACCAACCGCCTTCGACGTGCGCGGTGTGCGGCGGGCCGCTGAAGCGGGCGTGGTCGGGCCGGGTCCACGTGTCGCTGGACGGATGGGGCTTCTCCAAGACCGATTCTCTGGTGTCGGACGACCGGCCCCGCAAGGACTTCAAGAAGCTCAAGGAGCGCGCGGAGCGCATCAGGGACGAGTAGCTAGGAGCGCTCGACCTCTTCCCGCCGCAGCATCGCCTCACCACAATGCCGGGGTGGCGACTCAGACCCTTTGCGAAGGAGCAGCAACTCCGTCCCGCATTCCTCGCAGCGGAACGTGATCCGAACGTCCGGCGGCGTTACTTCGGGTTCGGGAAGCGGAGCGTTGCGCGGAGTCCGCCGCAGCAATGACCGGAACATGCCCCAGCCGATCCACGCGATGGCCAGCGCCGCAACGACCGCGATGACGGTACGCAGCGCAAAGCTCAATGCGCGCGCTGCTTAGTCGAGGCGTTCGAGGATCGTGGCGTTGGCCATGCCGCCGCCCTCGCACATCGTCTGCAACCCGTACCGCGCGCCGCGCCGCTCCATCTCATGGAGCAGCGTCGTCATGAGCCGCGCGCCCGACGCACCGAGTGGATGACCGAGTGCGATCGCTCCGCCGTTCGGATTGACGTTCTTCTCGAACCACGTGTCGTCCGCTCCCAGATCTTTCTTCCACGCAAGCACAACGGACGCGAACGCCTCGTTGATCTCGACGACATCGATATCCGACAGACCGAGACCAGCCTTCGACAGCGCTTGCTGCGTGGCCGGGATGACTCCGGTCAGCATGAGGATCGGATCGTCGCCCGTAACGGCGAACGAATGGAAGCGCGCGCGCGGCGTGAGACCGAGCTCGCGCGCCTTCTCCGGTGTCGTGATCAACAGCGCAGACGCGCCGTCCGTGATCTGCGATGAGTTCCCTGCGGTGACGACCCAGTTGATCTCGGGGAAGCGCTTCGCGTAGTCCTCGTTAAAGAACGCCGGCTTCAGTGAGCCGAGCTTCTCGAGCGACGTTTCGCGGAGGCCTTCGTCTGTATCGAACACGCGTACATCGCCGTTCTCTCCCACTTTGATGGGGAAGATCTCGCGCTCGAATCGACCTTCCTTCGTTGCAGCTTGTGCGAGCTCCTGCGAGCGCAACCCGAAGCGGTCGACGTCCTCGCGGGAAAGCCCCCAACGCCCCGCGATGATCTCAGCGCTGATGCCCTGCGGTACCAGCCCGCCGGGATAACGATCATTGATCGACTGCGTGAATGGGAAGCCCAAGCCGCTCCCGATCGATGCTCCCATAGGGATACGCGTCATGCTTTCGATCCCCGACGCGACGACCAGGTCCATCGCGCCCGACATCACGGCTTGCGCAGCGAAGTGCGCAGCCTGCTGGGACGAACCGCACTGGCGATCGACGGTCGTGGACGGGACATGGTCCGGCAGTCCGGCGGCAAGCCATCCGTTGCGGCCGACGTTGATCGACTGTTCGCCGACCTGTGAGACGCAGCCGGTGATGTTGTCGTTCACGATGGACGGGTCGACGCCGGTCCGCGCGAACAGCTCAGTCAGCGCCTTGGCCAGGAGGTCGACGGGATGGATGTCTTTGAGCGCTCCGCCACGCTTTCCGAGCGGCGTGCGGACTGCTTCGACGATCACGGCTTCGCGCATGAGGATGTCTCCTTCTCGCTTGTTACCAGCCGGTAACTATAGGTTCCAACCCTAGGGAACGTCAACGGACGGGCTGCTTGTTCCCCGCCGGCGCGCGACGAGGGATTCGACCAGCTCGGCCGCGCGAACCGGCCCGTCGAGCGCCGCCGCTTCGCGCGCGATCCGAGCGGCAGCCTCAGCGAAACGGCGGTCAGACAACACGTCCCGAACGGCATCAGTGAGCCCGCCGAGCTTCCGGGGCTTCACGGCCAGCCCGGCTCCCGCGCGCACGACGCGGTACCCATTCTCTTGCTGATCGCCGTGACCCGGCACGACCACCAGAGGAACGCCGTGCGAAAGCGCGCGCGCAACGATGCCGTGCCCACCGTTGCAAATCACGGCGTTGCACTGCGGCAGCAACGCATCGTGCGATACGAATCCCGCCGCAACGACACCGTCGGGCAATGACTCCGGCGCCGGGCTCTTCCCCGTCGTGAGCACCGCGCGCACGCCGAGCCGGGCCACTGCATCCAGAGACGCGTCCACCAACGCCCGTTGCTCGTGCGCGGTGCTGGCTGCGATGAGGACGAGCGGCTGCGCGCCGGCTGGCAACGCGGGGACGTCGCCGCCCGTGTCGTACAAACACGGTCCGATGACATGCGCGTAGGCCGGCCAGTCGGAGCGCGGGACCTCGAGGGCCGGCAGCGTCGCAACGAGCGCAAGCTCGTCCGAGATCTGCGCGTCCAAGCGCATCGTTGCAGCGATACCAAGGTGCGCGCGCACCGTGTTCAAGTCGTCGCGCGCGCGTTCGAGCGTCTTCACGTTGCTCGCGCGCAGCCACGCGTCTCGCGCGCGCAACAAACCTCTAGCCGGCGCTCGCCCCCACCCGAACGGCGGCAGCTCTTTGGACGGCGAGTGCAACGGATGGACGAGCAGCGTCGCGACCGGGACGCCGCGCGTCTCCGCCGCAAGCGCAGGGCCGAGCGTCAGCAAGTCGCACACCATCACGTCCGGCTGCTCGACATCGAGGATCGGCATGAACGCGCGCGCCATGTCTTCGGAATCTTCATACGGACGGAGTCGCTCGTGCGTGCTGCCGACAATGATCGGCATCTCGACGAACCGGAGGCCCTCTCGTGCGGCTTCGCCGGCGTGCTGCCGGCCGGAGCTGAACGTGGTGACATGACCTCGCGCCGCGAGCGCGCGCGCGACGGCAAGCATCGGGTGGCCATGACCGGGCCCGGACAGCGACGCGCAAAGTACTCTCACGACCGGTGACGATACGTGTGCGGCGGCGCATGAGGCGAGCCCGCCACGGTGCGCGCGACGTATGCTGATGGTGATGGCGACGACGATGGATAATGCGCGCGCTAAGCGGTACCGCGAACTCTGGGAAGATGAGATCGCAGGAGCAACGCTGTATCGCGTGCTTGCGGAGACGGCGGACGAGCGGCGAGCACCGATCCTCCTTGCTCTTGCGGAAGCTGAAGAGAAACACGCTGCTCACTGGGCTCAGATGCTGACCGACGGGGGCATCCCGCACCTCGAGAAACCTCGTCTGCCCTTCCGCGTCAAGGCGCTGTCGTTCCTTGCTCGCCGCTTCGGCGCCGACGCGGTGCTGCCACTCGTCCTTCGTCTCGAGGCCTCCGACGCCGAACGCTACGACCGCGTCGCCGAGGCTCCAGATTCCATGGCGAGTCAGGAGCGGATGCACGGCCGCATCGTTTCCGCGCTTCAAGGAGGAACGGCGGGGAACCGGATCGCGCGCTCGGAAGGACGTCATCGAGCCGGCGCCGGTGGTGCGTTGCGCGCGGCCGTGTTCGGTATCAACGACGGGCTGCTCTCAAACCTGTCGTTGGTCATGGGGGTCTCCGGTGGCACCCAGAACAAACACTTCGTGATCCTTGCCGGCGTGGCCGGGCTGGTGGCCGGCGCGTTCTCTATGGCGTCGGGCGAATGGGTCTCGGTGCGCTCGCAGCGCGAGCTGTACGAACGCGAGATCGAAGTCGAGCGTGAAGAGATCGCGGCGTTTCCGGAGGAGGAATTGGAAGAGCTCGCGCTGATCTACCGGGCGAAGGGGCTCGACGCGCCGGAAGCCGAGGCGCTTGCAAGTCAGATCATGAAGAAACCGGTGAGCGCGCTCGACACGATGGTGCGTGAAGAGCTCGGTCTTGACCCGGGGGACCTGGCATCGCCCTGGGTTGCGGCGGGCTCTTCCTTCATCGCTTTCGCGATCGGAGCCGTGCTCCCCGTCATCCCATTCTTCTTCGCGGCAGGCGGAACGGCGATCGCCATCGCTGCTGCTATCGCCGCTCTCTCGCTCTTCGCCGTCGGCGGCGCGATCTCGGTCTTCACCGGCCGGCCGGCCCTCGCGATCGGCATCCGCATGATCCTCATCGGCGTCGTGACGAGCGCCATCACGTTCGGGATCGGCAAGCTGATCGGCGTCAGCGTCTCGTAGCGGCTGTGTCGGAGTCGGTTCGCCGGTGGAATTGTCCGAGTTGTACGCTTGCTGTGCGTCCACAGGAGGATTCCATGGCAGACGTTGCGATCGGCGAGCTCGTCCCAGACTTCGAAGCACCCTCGCAGACCGGTGAGACCATCAAGCTCAGCGACTACCTCGCGCGCGGACCGGTCGTGCTGTTCTTCTACCCGAAGGCGATGACGCCCGGCTGCACCAAGGAGAACTGCCACTTCCGCGACCTGCAGGCGGAGTTCGACGCGGTGGGAGCAACCCGGCTCGGGATCAGCGCAGACAAGCCCGACCTTCAAGCGAAGTTCGCGACGAAGTACGACCTCGACTTCCCGCTCTTGTCCGACACGGACGGCTCCATCGCGCGCGCGTTCGGCGCGTCGCGGCGAGGGCTGCTGCTCAACCGACGCGCGACGTTCGTGATCGGGACCGACGGGAAGCTGCTCGACATCATCAAGTCCGAGCTGAACATGCAGATCCACGCGGACAAGGCGCTCGAGATCCTGAAGGGCATCGCCCCCAAGCGCGTCCTGGACCAACCCGACCGCCACGTCTGGCTGGACGAGTCGCCGAAGGTCTCGCGCAGGAACTAGTCGCCGGCGCGCAGAAACTCTCGGCGTGAAGCGTTTCCTCGCCGCCGTAACCGCGATCGTCCTTCTGGCGTTCCTGCCTGCGCGCGCGGCGACCAGCTGTCCGCCGCCCCGGTGCATCACGGTCAACGTGCCGGTCACTCGCGGCTTAATCGTTCCCGACAACCGCGTGAACGTGATCCTCCCCGACGGTTACGACCCCACGCAGACCTATCCGGTCCTCTATCTGTTACACGGTGCCGGAGGCTCGTACCACGAGTGGACGGATAACACGGACATCGTGAGCTTCTCGTCCGCGTACCGGATCATCATCGCTATGCCGGACTCGGGACACACAGCGAACGCGGGCTGGTACGCCGACTGGTTCGATCACTCACGCCAATGGGAATCGTTCCACATCCACGATGTGATCTGGTACATCGAGACAATGTTCCACGGGAACGGGCACCGCGCGATCGCAGGTCTGTCGATGGGT
>Ga0207684_10003143_pt1 | contig 16265 bp, 16 predicted proteins | sample KBSK5501metaG_FD_184342 | JGI IMG/M metagenome (GOLD analysis project Ga0207684, IMG submission 184342) | Corn, switchgrass and miscanthus rhizosphere microbial communities from Kellogg Biological Station, Michigan, USA - KBS K5-50-1 metaG... | ecosystem: Host-associated > Plants > Roots >...
ATCAGTACGAAGGACTCACCTCTTTCACCGAGGTCGGCGAGTTTGTGCCTTTGACCCACGACCGCAAAGGCCAGGTCGTCCGCGAAGTGGCCCCAGCCTGCTTCGCGCTTGCCTTACCCGATCAAAAAGACCAGGTGCTCCCGTTGCAAGTCGCCCTCATTCGTGACCTTCGTCGTCAAGTTCCCTGTGCGCCGCCGGATGAAGACCCCCATGACGATCCGGGCCTGCCCCCTTGGTGGCGAGAGAACTGGCAAGCGGAGCCAACAAAAGTGGGGCCAACCACGGCCAAGCTGATCCCTATTGTGACGACGGCACCGCGCATCGATGCGGTAGAGTTAGCCCAGACCTACATCCGACGCTGGCCCCTGCAAGAAAATATCATCCGCGATTATCTTTTGCCTCTGGGACTCGATACCAATCACGGTTATGGCAAGACCCCAGTCCCCAATTCTGAGGCCAGCAAAAAACGAGCCACGCTAGAGAAGCGGTTGAGCGATATTAAGCAGTGGGCTCCGGCTGCACGAGAGCGTTCGAGCAAAGCTTCATTGCGCTATACACGCCTGCGCAAAGAAACAAAAGCCAAAGGAGAAGAGCGCTATCGCGCCCTGGATGAGCAGTTGCAAAAGCTCCAGGCCCAGGGAGTCTCGCCTTCAGAGTGGAAAGCCGAACGCAGTCGGCTCCAGGCAGAGGCCGAGCGTGAGATGCAAGCGTTGTGGCAGCGCGTCTCTCGTGTCTTGGAGACCAGTAACAAAGAATTTGCCAAATGGGAACGCTACTGCCGCGAACAAGGAGAACTGTTACGTGCTCTAGAGGATCTGGCAGTACAAGAACGGACAATGTACGAGTTAGATAACCGCAAAGATCACATTATGACGGTTTGTAAGCTCGCTCTGGCCAATCTGGCCATGTGGACTCGCGATCAGTATTTTCCTGCCTCTTATGCACATGCAACCTGGGCACGTTTAGCGCCTTTCTTCCAACTCTCCGGTATCGTCACCTCCAGCCAGCATACGGTGTCGGTGCAACTACTTCCGTTTAACGATCGACAATACAACCGTGATCTCTCCCTCCTCTGTCACCGTGTGAATGAAAAGCAACTCCATTTGCCTGATGGTCGTCTACTTCTCTTTTCCATCCAGGAGAGGACTCGTCTCATTCTACATCAGCAGCACCGGCTCATTGCCTGAGACCCTGGTATTGTTGCACTTCCTCATTGCAGAAAAACCAGTCACCTGAGTGATCCAAGGCGTCGAGCAAGATAAGTATACTTCTCTCAGAGATCTCCTCCGACCGGTGTCGGTGCGAGACGCGAAAGAGAGGAAGTCCATCATGCTCATCGTGAACGACGAACAACGCCTTCGGGCAGGAATTGGGAGTCTCTCGAAGCGGTGCCAGTACTGTTCCAAAGCCTTAGCGGCCTATCCACTCATTCTCAGCGATGATGCCAGGCTGGCCATTTACCATGTAGCGTGTGCCGCCGCGCTGGCCACCGAGATCCTGGTCGATCTCTACACGTTCTTCAGCCCACCTGCTCCCTACCACCAGCTCTTTGTGCTCACCGCACCCGACGCAGCTCCTCAAGAACAAACTGCTGGGGAGAGCGGGTGAAGGGTGCGCGTTGCACACCAGCACATCTGGAAAGGAGTGGCCGATGCACTCAACCAATATCCGCCAGATCAAGGCGGCGCTCGTGGAGTAAGCCTTCCACGGCACCACCCAGGTCAGTTGCTCGCTGGGGCCGGTGGTCGCGGTCAGCAGGAGGAAGGGACACCTGCGGGTGATGATCCGGGGCTGGGGCCGCTGGTACCCCGTGGAAAGTGTGCGCATTGAATGGATGTGTGTCGCAAGAAGGGTGGATGACTGAGCAGAAGGCTCTGTTGCGGAGAAGACATGCGAAACACGCATCTCTTCTGTCGAAAGGGCACTTGACTGTTTTCGTGTTCTCGTCTAGAATACCATCGCAATCATCACTTGACGGAGGTCCTGACAAGGTATGCCGGCTCATCGCTAACTCCATCCTGTTTCAGCAACTGAAACAGATACCACCATACTTGTTCCCATCTTTCACCTTGCCTCTCACCCAGGAGGAGTGATTTCTCATGGCATCCCTTGTGGAGCCGTAGGGCCACACTTGGGAGGGCTACTTTTGCTCGTAGCAGAGAGACAACGAGTGAAAGAACAAGCTGTCAGTGGTGGAAAGCCAGCATGGAGAAGCGCGCGGCAAACAGGTGTCAGACATGGTTCAAAGGCTCATACCTCACTGATGTTCCCCAGCAACGACACCTCTGGTCGGTTTCTGCCGTCTTTTGCTCGGTAGAAAAAAGTCGGTTCAACCCTCGGACAGGGCTTGCCCGGTCGTTCTCCATCCTCTTTCCGCCCCATTGGTTTTCTGAGAATCTTGACAAGGAAAGAGGTTTTCGCATGTCATCCATCGCAAAATACTACGAATTGGCCAGACACCACGAACTGGTGGGGCAATCTTACAATGCCGACCTGCCAGCCGACGTGAGAAACGGCATCAACCATGAAATGGAGCGGCTGGAGAAGTTTGCTCCGGTGGAGTACGCGATTACGAAACGCTATTTGCTGCGCTATATCCCCGAGGCAGCAACGGTCGCAGATATTGGAGTGGGTGTCGGCCACTACAGCGAACTGTTAGCACGCCGGGGCAGCGACATCCACCTGGTCGATGTCGCATCTCGCCTGCTGGAGACCGCGCAACAGCGGCTGATCAGCGCAGGACTTGGGGAACACCTTTTGGGTATTACGAATGCCTCAGCAACTGATCTCTCCTTCATCCCTGCTGAATCCTGTGATGCGGTGCTGATGCTTGGCCCGTTCTACAACCTGAGTCTCGCAGGAGAGCGACGGCAAGCCGCTGCCGAGGCCCGGCGCATTCTGCGCCAGGGGGGACTGCTGTTCGCGGCGGGGATTAATCGGATGACCATGCTGCACTGGATCTTCAAAGATGGGCCAGAGAGTATCCTGGAAGAGTGGAGATGGTTGGAACCGTATAGCAGAACCGGTGATTTTCCCGAGTCAGAACCAGGGGTTCCTCCCATCTGGCATCTCACCACCATCGCTGAATTCCGGGCCGATTTCACCAGTTTTGAGGAACTGGTACTCGTCGGCATCGAGTCGTTCGCACAGGGTCATGAAGAGAATCTGCTCAGGCTTACCCCAGAACAGGCCGAAGTCTGGCTCAATCTGATTGAAGAAACGGGGAGAACACCGGAAGGACTCGGCATGACCGGGCATTTTCTCTACATCGGGCGGAAATAAGGCCAGGCCGGTGAGGAAGCAGGGGCCCGATTCCGACGCGACTTGTCATCAGGCCCTTGCTTCCTCGTGGGCTCAATCAACTGGATCGTGAAGTCACTCCTCGGTTTGGCCAGGCGTATCCTTCGGCACGACCCGCAACCAGGGATGGGGCCGCGCGACGCCTTCGGCACCGACCGCCTGTTCCACCTCCGCCAAATCAAAGAGTACCTGCTGGCTGATCTCGTAAGCAGGTCGCTTGCGGCGTGCTGGCACTGGGTCAGGCGTGCGCCAATAGAGCACCCACTCATCCGGTGAGAGCGTCCAGAGCGTGAGCTGCGGCGAGCGGAACGGCGTCTCCACCAGGCGAGGATTGCTGACCGCGCGCAGATGCTTGCGATCGTCTTCGACTTCGACGCGGTAGGTGGCTAGGGTCACGGCCTGGTACTCGATCTTGAGCGATCCCTCATGTACCCACACGGTCACGGGCGCCCTGGGTAGGCCCCGCTCCGCGTAGAGCTTCCAGTTCTGAAAGCGCAGCAACCCATGCGTATCCAGGTGGCGCGTGTAGCGGGTCGCGAACAGGATGCGGTCGAGGAACTCCGCCGGGTACCTGGTGCCTGTATGCGAGCCTAAGACCTGGGCGGGGCTATGGCAGCCATCCTCACGCTTTTCGTGCGCCCAGTGTCTCTGCGTATTGTAATCGCGCATCCATTTGCGGTGAATAGCGAGCACCTCTTCCCAGCTCGTGGCCCGTGCGAACCTGGCATCACTCATCCTCCGGGCTATATTGAAGTGCGACTCTACATAGTTCTGCCAGGCCTGGCGCGGATCGATGCGCTCTTTTCTGATCCCAAGCGCAGCGTACACATCCATCGCCTGGTTACTGTAAAATATCCCTCCGCCATCACTGACAATGGCTGATGGCGCGCCGAAGCGCGAGAACGCAGCAAAGAGCACCTCCAAGTAATCCCACTGATTCTGGGTGAGAGACATTTTGCTCGCCAAGATGGCGCGGGTGTAATTCTCTAAAATACTGATCATATAGATCGGCTCTGGAAATCCCAGATCATGATTTTCAATGTACCTGACATCGACTGACCAATATTCAAACCTGAAATGGGCCTTAAATGGCATCTCCTTACGCACACGGGGAGTTCCTCCTTTGGCGGGAGGCAACCCGTAGAGCTTGCGATTGAGCGCGAGCAGCCTTCCGCACGTTGCCTGGGAGAGATGGATGCCGATCTGCTCCAGAGCGGCACGCACGCGGTACGCGCCAAGCTCAGGACTGTCCACTACCAGCTTGCCCACCTCATGGATTTCCCGAATCCCCGTTTTGCGCGCGTGCTGCTGCGGGAGATCATCGAGTCCCGCATGACCGAGCCTGGCCCAGCGTTCGAGTACTTCATACACCCGGTGGCGAGGCGTTTGCAGGTAGGCGGCAATGTTCGTATTCGACCAGCCTTGCGCGTGCAACTCGACAATGGCTCGGCGCCTTTGGTAGGGATCGGCGATCTGGGCGTAGGGCGGATAGCGCCGCGTGGTGACGCTGGATGGAGGTCCATCGGCCAGAATCCGCTTGACGGTATGGTCCGAGGGCTTGCGCCCAAAACGGACAAAGCAAATCCGCGCAATCTCATGCGGACGAAAGTCGGGGTGTTCCGCCTTCAGATCGACGATCAGTTGGCGCACATCTTCTGGGAGCCGCTGCCCTGGTTCAGGAGATGGGGCAGGTGCTTTGGGAAACAGGCTCACCATGCCAAAGCGCTCAAACTGGTCGGCCTGGTAGTGCAGTGTGCGTTCAGAGACCCCGGTTTCTTTGGCGCGGGAGGCTGCCGTCTCGCCAAACAGCACAATGGGGCGCAGGCGCTCGTAGGCCTCCTGCTCCGGCCAGAGCGTCTGTTGCTGAATCGCTTGCCAGTCATGGGTACGTGCGCGGCGTTCACGACGGCGACGGGGCACAGGGCTCACCTCATCACACAGAAACTAGGCTGCTGCTAGCGTAGCGTGCTGCTCGCCTGTTTGCAAGCAGTAGGGGAGAAGAGGGTCAACAGATAGCCTTTTTAGGCTAGTGGGCTCGCCTCAATTTCTATAGCTATTCGCAGCAAACGCCGGTTTTTCCCGCAATGGAGATGTGCAACAATACGTACCCCCCTCGTGAGTAAGTATGTCACGAAGAAGGGCACGCCAGCGGTGGCAACGACTGCACGTTATACCCAACCGAATCGTGAGCAGATGAAGCACAAACTCCATGATCTCTCTCTCTGAGCCTCCGCAAAAGAGTACTATGGCTTTCTGAGGAATGCTTACACGCACCCCGGAGTTCCCTCTTGATGAGCATTCCTGCCTCACTCCGAACAAGCAGAAGGACAACCCTCATGTGCCCCGCGTGCCCTCTCCAAAACTCCTCCTGGCGAGAATCGCACCTAGCGTGACGAGTTACCGAACATCTGCTATACTGTTCGGTAACTGCACGATCGAACAGAGACGGTCTCAAGGAGCAAACCCATGTCAAAGCCGATCCCTCTCGTACGCGACACTCTCCTGGTGGATCGACAGGAGGAACACGAGCATATGCTGACCGTCGGGACTCCTGAGTGGTATGCGTGGCTGGCCCAGGCCGAGGCGTTTGCCTTTACGAGCCCCAGCGGCACCTTCACCGCTCGCAAAGAACAGGCAGGCAACCGGCGTGGTGGGTGGTATTGGAAAGCGTACCGCAAGGGCGGGGGCAAGCTCTCTTCAGCTTATTTAGGCAAGTCAGAGAGCCTCACCGTCGAACGATTGCGCGTGGCTGCCACGAAACTGGCGGGCGAGGCCACGCTGTTCAGCAGTGCGAGCGCTGTTCCTTTTGCAGATGATGCCTCACCTGGAGCGCCTTCGGGTGTGTCAATGCTCTCAACCCAACCTCACTCGACACCACACCGAGAGCATACACTTTCTCTTAACTTCCCTCTCCCACTCACCCCACTGGTTGGGCGCGAATGGGATACTGCCAGCGTGTGTACCTTGCTCCGCCGCCCAGATATCCGCCTGCTGACCCTCACTGGTGTGGGTGGCGTCGGCAAGACGCGCCTTGCTGTGCAGGTGGCGACGGAACTCCTCGCCGATTTCGCTGATGGCGTGGCTTTCACCTCCCTAGCTCCCATTCACGACTCTGGTCTCGTCATTGCGGCCATCGCTCACACCTTCGATCTCAAAACACCCGACCAGCACTCAGTGTTCGAGCACGTCCACATCTCCCTGCACGAGAAGCGCCTGCTGCTGGTCCTGGACAACTTCGAGCAGGTAGCCGACGCCGCTCCACAGGTCGAGGAACTCCTGCGAGCGTGTCCCCATCTCAAGGTGCTGGTGACCAGCCGCAGCGTTCTCCATCTCCAAGCCGAGCACGAGTTTCCGGTGTTTCCCCTGGCCTTGCCTGACCTGACACGACTTCCGGCACATGATGACCTGCTCCAGTATCCCGTCATTGCCCTCTTCAGGGAGCGCGCACAGGCCGTACTTCCTTCCTTCGAGGTGACGGCGGCGAATGCTCACGCCATCGCGGAAATCTGCGTGCGCCTGGATGGACTGCCGCTGGCGCTCGAACTGGCGGCGGCTCGCCTGAAACTGTTCCCACCCCAGGCCCTGCTCGCTCGCCTCGCGCAGCGACTGCAGATCCTCACCGGGGGAGCGCGCACCCTTCCAGAACGCCAGCAAACATTGCGCAGGACACTTCAATGGAGCTATGATCTACTCTCACCTACTGAGCAATGGCTCTTCCGGCACCTTGCTGTCTTCGTTGGCGGCTGCTCCTTCGAAGCAGTCGAGGAAATCTGTCGCAGTGGTGGAAGCTCGACCAGTGACGCGTTGAGTGGAGTGAGCGCGCTGCTCGATCATAGCCTGCTGCAACAGGTCCGCCAGGAGGGGGAGCAGCCACGATTGGTCCTGCTGGAAACGGTGCGCGAGTATGGACTGGCATGCCTGGCCGAGCAGGGAGAGACCGGTGAGAGCGAGCGGGCACATGCGCTGTACTACCTGGCCTTCGCGGAAGACATCGCGCCTCGCCTGCGGGGAGGCGGCCAGCAGGTTCGGTGGCTCAAGCTGCTCAACCAGGAACAGGAGAATCTCCGCGCAGCGCTCTTGAAACTGATCGAGGACGAGGAAGCAGCGTTGGCGGTGCGACTGTGTGCGGCATTGTCCTGGTACTGGATCACACGCGGCTCTTTTCACGAGGGACAGGGCTTTCTGCAAGCAGGGCTGGCGCTCCCACACAGCGGGGTGTCTCCCGCCTCGCGAGCGCAGGCGCTCTGTGGAGCGGGAGATCTGGCCCTGCGGCAGGGGAACTATACCACCGCTGCGCTCTTGCTTGAGGAGAGCGTTGCCAGCTACCAGGGACTGCAGCACACATCAGGCATGGCGGAGGCGCTGCTGAATTTAGGACTGGTGCGCGCCTATCAGCAGCACTTTGCAGCAGCCCGCCGCTTGATGGAGCAGAGCGTCTCCCTGTGCCAGGCGGAAGAGGACACATGGCTGCTTGGACACGCGCTGGACAGCCTGGCACGGCTGGCTTGGGAACAAGGCGACGCTGAGGCAACACGGCAGCTCTCAGAACAGGGTATGCGGCTCGGCCAGGAAAGCGGAGAAACACGAGCCCAGATCAGTCCGCGCAAGCTCCTGGCAGCCGTCGCACTTGCTCAGGGCGATGACGCTCGGGCGGCTGTCCTTGCCCAGGAACTGCTCACGATCGCCCAGCAGGTGAGTGACAAGGAATCGGTCTTCAGCGCGCTGTTCCTCTTAGGAACGATCGCGAAGGACCAGGGAGACGATGCTCAGGCTCTGATGTTGTATCAGCAAAGTCTGGTCCTGGCCCGCGAAACGGGCACGGCGCGCAACATCAGCCTGGTGGACTCTCGCCTGGGAGAGCTTGCCTTCCGCCAGGGCGACGTCGTTCAGGCCAACGCGCTCTACCGTGAGAGCCTCTCACTCGCGCAGAGGTTCGAGGCCAAAGCGGTCGTGGGGTGGTCTCTTCTGGGCCTGGCTCGCGTCGCCCGGGCCCAGGGACACTACGGGCTCGCAGCAAGCCTGCTGGGAGCCGCTTCGGCACGCCTGAGTGTCCCCATCGATCTGACTCTCGCCGAACGCACCGACTATGAACGCGAGATCGCCGTGACGCGTACCTACCTGGGGCACGAGACCTATGCGCAAGCACACGAGAAGGGGCGCAGTATGACCCCAGAGCAGGCCCTCGCGGCATCGGAACTGGCCATGACCACCAAACGCCATGCTCCATCGGCTTACCCCGACGGCTTGACGGTACGGGAGGTGGAAGTGCTGCGTCTCGTCGCGCTCGGATTACCCGATGCCCAGGTGGCCGACAAGCTGGTGATCAGTCCCCGTACCGTGCAGGGCCACCTGCGCTCCATCTATACCAAAATCGCTGTCAACTCGCGCAGTGCCGCAACGCGTTACGCCGTTGACCGCAAACTGATCTAAACAATCTCCCTCTTGCTCGCCCTCGACACGCGCCGCACAAAGAGGTAATGCCATCGCGTAATGCTGCCGATGATCTTTGCAGGCAGGCCGGGTAGACTATGAACAGAAAGACCTCCACACCAGGAAGGTCGGTCGTTTCCAGACACACATAGTTCACCCCGCTCAACGGGGAAGAAAGAAAGAGATTCCATGTCAACTGAACACACCAAATCGATCGCCATTCGTCTCGCCGACGAACTCTTCAACAAGGGAAATCTGGGCATCGTTGATGAACTCATTGCTGCCGACGCCATCGATCACAACGAGCCGCTCGGAACGGATTGCCGCCAGCACTTCAAGCAAGTCGCCACCCTGCTGCGGAGCGCTTTCCCTGATCTCTACTTCGCGTTCGAGGATGCTGTAGCAGAGGGAGACAAGATCGCTGCCCGCGTCACCATGAGCGGAACGCACCAGGGTCCTGGCGCGTTCTTCGGTGCCCCTCCTTCTGGCAAGCGCTTCGAGATCCAGCAAATGCGTCTGCTGCGCATCGTGGATGGGCAACTGAAAGATAGCTGGGCGGTGATTGATATGCTCGGCTGGATGCAACAGTTGGGCGTGATGCCATCGCGCCCGGCTGCAAGCGGCGAGGCGCTTATCCGCGGACACTAATGGAAGGTTTCCAGCAAGACTGAACCATTTCTCAGCACGCTCGTCGCTCTCGGCTATGCCATGCTGACGCTCCATCTGAGCCGCAACGCGGAGTCCCAGGTGGAGCGAGTCGAGTGCGCGAAGCCGCCGCGCGTGAGTTTCCTGGCGGCGCTCGCCGAACTCGACCAGGCCACTCCCACCCTCAAGCTCAGTGATGCCTGGCTTGTCTGGCACAATGAAGCACAAAACGGGCTGACTGCTGCTCAGAGCCGCCTGGCTTCACTCGGCGTATAGCGCTGTCACAACTCATGTATCCAAAGCGCATCTTTGAGGAACGCTTCTCATTTTAAAGACTCTGCTATCCAGTAGAGATGGCAGGCGTACACTCTCATTGACTCTACAAGTACCGCCGTTCACGTAAACATGTTGTCCCCACGTCTTTTACATCCTACAATCACGGAGGATTCATGACCTATCACACATCTAACCGTCACCTGTCGTCTCATTTTTCACGCTCCAGGCTCATAGTGGGCATGTGCGCTCTCTTGCTGGTATGCCTGCTGGCCGCTTGCGGCTCTGGAGGTGCCAGTACGGGAACGACTTCGGCCTCGCCGAGGGCGAGTACACCGACGCAACAAGGAAATCAAGGCGTTCCGACGAACGCTCCACCACTCTCGTGTTCACGCGTTTCGGAGGCAACGGTCGGCCAGGCAATCGGCATACAGCTAGCGCCATCGACGGTGGCAAGTCAGTTTAGCACTCCTGCTGGCGATGGTCTCACCTGTATCTATAAGGATGCGGCGACCTCTCAAACACAAGAGGTGGTCATCAGCTATTACAGCGGCTCTTCCGCAAGCGTGGCCTTTAACCAGACGCTAAAAAATGTTGCGCCAGCGGATCAGCAACCCATCAGTGGCCTGGGCGACAAGGCTCTGTTCGATACCCAGAGATGCAATTTACACGTCTTGAAAGGCGATCTGTACTTCATTGTTTCGCTGGTCAAGCTCAGTGAACAGGGAGCCTCCAAGTTGCTCCCCGAAGCGCGGCACATTGCTACGACGATCCTTACCAACGCATAATCTGAGAACAGGAGCTTCGATTTGATCAGTTCAAGGGCACTTGTAGTTATTCAAGTTTGCATAAGTGAGTAGCATAACTGTCCTTGAACAGTTGCGAAAGAGAAATCAAAATGTCACAATCCACCACGCATGCCTGTGCTAATTGCGGAGGTTCTGTTCCTGAAAACATGCGTTTCTGTCCAAACTGTGGAGTGCCTGCGAGTACTGAAGCTGCGCATTATACTCCAGCTCAGGTAGCTCCAGCTGGTAAATGCCCTCCGAAGTGAGCAGGTTTTGCCCTCCAACATGAGCATTTGACCCGAATGGTGAGCAGCACAGCTTTTGATCGGCTGACAAGCCGCTCTCGATGCGGATGGGTGTACATCGTTTTTGTAAATTCGGAGCGTGCTTCTTACCGCGAATCTGGCGCTGAATGCTCGAACAAATTTCCAGAACCTGCCAGAAATTGGGGTGATGTTCGGAAGAAATCCAGATCTGGCAAATCTGTCCGAACATTCAGGGCAATTTTTGCTCAACATGGTGTAATTTGACATGTAAATTCCAAAGGGGAGAGATATGCGTCAGAAGAAGAAACTGGCGTAGATAAGTGTCGAATCCCTGGCAGTTGTATGGTATGCTAAATGGTAGTGCTAATGGGCTGTTGCCTCATGAAAGGAAGAACGATGGCAGAAATTCTCTCCACAAGCGATGCTCTGTTTCTGGGCAAGGATCAACAGGTCCAGTCTACCTACTATTGCCTGCTCGAGGCATTGCACGCGCTTGGACCATTTCAAGAAGAGCCAAAGAAGACCTCCATTCATTTGGTCCATACCGTGGGATTTGCGGGTGTGCATCCACGCAAGAGCTATCTCATCCTGAACCTGCGTACCGATTCGGTGATTGCAAGTCCACGGATTGTCAAATCAGAACAAGTTTCCAAGAATCGGTTTCATAACGAAGTCAAGCTGACTTCCCCCCAGGAGATCGATGAAGAGCTTCTCGGGTGGTTGAAAGAGGCCTACGCCCTTGGCTAACAAGGACAGGCAACGACTTCTGTCGCGTTACAGAGGGGGGAGATAGGATGTCATGCCTTGTCGTGACATCGTCTTGAGAGACCTCTTTCTCAGGAGGGAACCATGAGTTCGCTTCTTCTTGGCACACTGGCCGGTGTGCTTTTCGGGGGTATCGCTGTGCTTCTGATGCTTCCGCTCACATTCGAGGATAAGCGCGCCGCGATGATGGGTGCCTTTATCAATCGCTTCTCCATTGGCTTCGTCATTGGTGCAGCACCTCATCTCTTCTCGTTGCCCACCTGGATCAGCAGGATGCTCTTTGGTCTGCTGTTGAGCCTGGCTGATGCGATTATCACGAAATCGTATCTCCCTCTCCTGGTTCTGGGCGCACTCGGGGGATTACTGATCGGTCTCGCTATCGGCTTGTGGGCCATCTAAAAGCAAGTCAGAAGCAGTTCAATTTCTGACACATGGCTCTTATGCTACTCTCGTCAATTTACAACTATTGATGGGAGAAAACTGCTTCAGAAGTGACTCGTCCATCGGTTAATGGTTGCACTGCTCACCATTCGGGTCAATTGCTCATGTTGGAGGGCAAAACCTGCTCACTTCGGAGGGCATTTACCACCAGCCCCTCCGACGTATCCACAGCAACAACTAAAGTGCTCAGCCTCCCCCGGCATGTGCGCGGCTGGTTTTTTATAATTCAACCTCGCACCACATATTAATTGAACTTGGAACTCAGACCAGGCGGAGAAAACGGCCCATATTTCAAATGTAAAAAACACTGTTCTAATGCGGAGAAAAAACAACAAGGAGAACGAGCCATGCAGACTGATGAGTACCAATTGGAACTCGGGTGGCAGGGTGATGGGGGGTTAGGTGTCCGTCTCATTCAACAAGTGCTTGAGGGGAGCAAGACGGTGACCTGTGGCCCCAAAAGTGAGTTTACTGAGCAAGAACTGGCGGCAACTATGGCCAGTAAGGGCAAGATCGTGTCGGTGGTTGATCCTGACGGCAGAGCATGGTGCCGTGTCAGGATGATCGATGTGTTTGAAACGACGTTTGGCCATCCTGATCCACGTCTGGTTCGAGGGGAGGGCGATGGAGATGACGTCGAGAAGTTCAAGCTCGATCACCTGGGAGTGTGGGCCGATGGATTGGCCGCAGCGGGTCATCCGCTGACAGACGAGGCCGTGCTGATCGTGGAGGAGTTTGAGCTCGTGAAGGAAGCTGAAAAACCACAACCGCAGTAATGTTCACCGAACGAGTCGCAGAGGAAATACATGTAGCCAAGACGTCAACATCCCTCCTGCCAAGCCCGTTGCGCATCCTGCGGGATGAGCCATCGAATCAAAACATTTGCATAAAAGGCATCCAAATATTACAAATTGCTTTACTGCACAATTTGGTCACGATCTTAGTCCTCCCTCAAGTTGATATGGTCATACATGCCCTTGACCACGAGCGTGCCTTCTGGACCGATACCCAGTTCGTGCGCCGTCTGAGCCAGCGCCGAGCGGTTGGCGGGATCAACCGCCGGACGATCGACATAGACACACGTCTCCGGTAAGGCCAGCACCTCAACGGAGGTGATAGGCGAGAACAGTGGCTCGCTCTCAGCGCGGGTAATGGCGACAACCGCGTACTTCGACTCCTCACCGCGCAGTACGATAAAATCAGTGCGACGGTAGGCCTCACGGCTGAGCAGCAGTGCGGCGATAGCGTCTACCGTCATTGGTCCGGAATAGGGTTGCACGCTGACCCGGCGATATGGTAAGGGCACCAGGTTACGCACAGACGACCACCTCTGTGGTGGCGAAATGTCATTCATGATGTGCCCTCAGCCGATTGATACCGGGGCTCGCGCGAGTTCGCCACGGACGAGTTGCGTCCCGGCCACCAGGGCGCGCAGCTTCCCAAGAGCGATATAGCGTTGGAGCAGGATCAGACCGCAATCAGTGGTAAGACCAAGCTGATCGGCAGGCACGTAGTCCAGGATCCGCCAGATGCGATCGGCTACTTCCTCGGCGGTTTCGGTGATGGTGCTCTTCACGTCGATCACACCCGCCCAGAACTGGAGGTGCTTCGGCAAGGGGTGCTGCTTGAGCACGGCGAGCCCACTCGGATCGCGCCGACGTCCCCCGATCTCCAGGTTGAGCACATCCATCCTGGCCTCAAAGGCCTTTGGAATGACAAGACTGCTGTCACCCGATGCCGGTCCCTTGCGTTGAGTGAGATCATAGATCTCGCCTGGCTGCGCCGTCTCATCTGGGAGACATGATTGCCTCCTTGAGAAGGACATTTTCATCACGCGAAAAGCCTTTTTTCAATCAACGCATCTCAATAAGCTCGGGCGATACAGCCAGACAAAAGACGGCTAGAGGTGACCGGAAAGCGAGTGGTTTCGTTCTCGTTTCGATGTAAAACAAGAAGGGAACTCGCATCTGTTGTTGCCAATACGTATCAACCTAAAGGATGTCAGCAAGCAGCGAGTCTCTTAGAAGTGTTGGACTAAGGCACATATGTTCCTGGTCCTATCCTACCAAGGCGTTTTGATGAGTAGTATACCACAGGTGAGCGACACAATGCACTTGGCGGGTTTCCGAAAGGTTCCCCCCAATTCCGCGCTTGGGCAGGTCTCCTTTCACCTAACCCATAAGTATGAACCTCTGTGAAATGATGGGAAACGACATGATAAATGATGGGCGATGACTTCGCGCTCGTCTCCTTCTATACTTCGTTGCAGAAGAAACGAAGAGTCTCTTCCGTTTTTCGAAAGCACTGCTCGTTCTACGAGCGAAAGGAGAACACACATGAATATTGTACTCGTCCATGGTGCCTGGGCCGACGGCTCCAGTTGGAGCGCCGTCATCGAGCGCCTGCAGGCCGATGGCTACACCGTCACCGCACCCCAGTTTCCGTTGACTCAGCTTTCCGCTGACGTCGCCCGGCTGCGTCAGGTGCTGGCCCGCCAGAACGGCCCGACCATCGTCGCCGGCCACTCCTACGGCGGCCAGATCATGACCGCGCTGGGCACCGACGCGCCCAACGTCGTCGGCCTGGTCTACATCGCGGCCTTCGGACTTGACCAGGGTGAATCGCTCGGCGCGCTGCTGGCGCAGGGACCGGTGACCCCGGCCCTGGCGCACCTCATCATCGACAAGCAGGGCTTCGCCTGGTTGCCAGAAGACGACTTCGTCAACCACTTCGCGGCTGACGTGGATCCGGTGAAGGCCAGGGTCATGTACGCGGTGCAGCAGGCGCTGGCCGCGTCCGCCTTCCAGGAGGTGATGGGTGTCCCGGCCTGGAAAGCGCTGCCATCCTGGTACCTGGTCGCCGCGGATGACCAGGCGCTCCCGCCCGATGCCCAGCGTCTGTTCGCCAGGCGTATGGGTGCCACCACCATCGAAGTCCCGTCGAGCCACGTGGCGATGGTCTCCCACCCGCAGGACGTGGTGCAGCTCATCAAAACGGCGGCACACGCAGCGGCGACCGCCTGAGCAGTCTCTTGGGCCGTGAGCTGTGCAAAGCATTCCTTGCGCAGCTCGCGGCCATGCGTTGAGCAGGTCCACCCACGAGCAATGAAGAGAGATGCGACCATTCGCAGTCCATCCACAGGCCATCAAAGTCCTGGTTCGACCGTCACAAGCAACGGTCCAGTGTGCCGAGAGCGTGAAAGAAAGGATGTGAGAGTATGGAGCAAACCATTCTTGTCACTGGGAGTACCAGTGGCTTTGGTCGTCTGACGGTGGAAACCCTGGCGCGTCAGGGATATCGTGTGTTCGCGGGCATGCGTGCAGCAGCCGGAAAGAATGCACCTGCGGCAGAAGCACTACGAGGGCTCGCGCAACAAGAACGACTTGCCTTGCAGATCGTCGAAATTGATGTCACGGATGACGCCTCCGTGGAGCGGGCCATCGCCGTGATTATCGAGACGACCGGTCGTCTTGATGTGGTGGTCAACAACGCCGGGGTGTCGTACAGTGGTCCACTGGAAGCCTTCACCCAGGAACAAGTCCGCCAGCAATTCGAGATCAATGTCTTCAGCGTCTTGCGGGTGAACCGTGCGGTTCTGCCACAGATGCGCGAGCAAGGCGGCGGGTTATTGCTGCACATCGGGTCCATTGCTGGACGGCTGGGCATGCCATATCTCGGCCTCTATGGAGCGACGAAGTTTGCCCTGGAGGGACTCACCGAGTCGTACCGCTATGAACTGGCGCCCTTTGGCATCGACGCCGCCATTCTTGAGCCTGGGACCTATCCGACCACCATTTCTGCCAACCGCCAGGTCGCGGCAGACGCCGAGCGTTTGGCCCTCTATCAGGCCGCTATGAATGCGTTTACGGTGCCGTTTTACGCCGAGAACCGGTCCGCAACCCCTCCTGACCCCCAGGAGGTAGCCGACGCCATCGCACAGGTGATCGCCCAACCAGCGGGAAAGCGGCCATTGCGCACGGTTGTCGCGACCGTTGCACAACGCCAGGCTCCCCAGGCCATGCACTCCTTTCTCGAGGCACTCCATCTTCACGCCGCGACTCTTGCGTTTCAGGGAGAGCAAGAGGAAGTGAGGAAACAATGATGAAAGCGATTGGCGTGACGACATGTGGCGGGCCAGAGGTCTTGCTGGTAATAAGCGCGACGAGTGAGCAGGTTTTAAGGCGACGAGTGAGCAGCAATGCCGATTACCGGAAAGTTTGGCCGTTTCCTACCGAAAGTTTGGCCACATATAACGATGCCACAGATCTGCCTTGTTGTGTCAATTCCATCCAAGGTCTCGACACAACGCCAGCCTGAACGCTCTTGCTTTTGGAGCACGCATCAGTATGGGGTTGGC
>Ga0207684_10003144_pt1 | contig 16249 bp, 11 predicted proteins | sample KBSK5501metaG_FD_184342 | JGI IMG/M metagenome (GOLD analysis project Ga0207684, IMG submission 184342) | Corn, switchgrass and miscanthus rhizosphere microbial communities from Kellogg Biological Station, Michigan, USA - KBS K5-50-1 metaG... | ecosystem: Host-associated > Plants > Roots >...
GCAGGCGGCCCTGAGTCCATTGAAAAGCAAAACCTCGCGCGAGTTGGCAAAGAGACCATCTCGCGCGAGGCCGTTTGCGAAGCAACTGGCGCTGTTTCAGAACGTAAACCTGACGGCTAACTGTAACTGACGCGGATCGCCCACGCCCTGACGCAGGAAACCGTCAAAGTTAAAGAGGCCCGGCGTGCTCAGCGGGTTGATGTTGTTCTTGTTGTTAAAGGTATTGAACATCTCGACGATCGGAATCAACGCGAAGCGCTCGCCCAGCTTGAACGGACGTTGAATGCGCCAATCGAACGAGAAGTACTTATTATCCTTTCGCAATGTGTTGCGGTTGGTGGCCGTGCGCACTGCCGGCGTGATTGGTTGTGCGCTGCGCGCCTGAACGCGGAAGTTGCCTTCCAGACCCCAGCCCATTTGCACGAACGAAAAGAAATTGAACTTGTGCCGGATGTCTCGATCCGACAGAGCATAATCCAAACTCAGGTTGAGTGGATTGAACGAGCGATCAGTAAATGGGTCGCGCTCGTTTGAATCGTCGTCCTGATCTTTCGCCAGGGTATAGTTCATCTCGAACTGATACCGTTTGCTCATACGCTTTCGCGCTCCAACCGTGAAACCGTTGTAAAGCGACTTACCCACTGCGCTGGTCACAAAGACATCGCCCAACGTCGGAAACAGGCCGAGCCGGTTGTAATTGATGAACCGGGTAAGATGGACGCCCTTCGAGTGAGTGAAGTCAAAGTACACCGAGAGATCGCGCGCGACTTCCTGTTCGAACTGCGCGTTAAATGTATAGATGCGCGGGTTCGCGTAATTCTTGTCAAAGACACGAACCGAAGCGCCGAAGGGAATACCTCCGGACGGCGGCACGCTTTGGATCCCCGGCCAGATGGGCGGTCTGGTGGCCGCGCCAAAGCAGGTAAAAGCAAAGCTGGAGTTGCAGAAGATACCGAATTGCTGCACGCCGTTGTCGGTTATCGAGCCCACCTGAGTCAACATGTTCTGCCGGCCGTAGAAAATGCCATAGCTGGCCCGCAGCACGGAGGTGCCTTTCTTCGAAAGGTCCCAGGCAAACCCAACGCGCGGCTGGAACTCTTTCTTCGGGCTGTGCAACGTGCCGTCTGAGGGAAAGAGTGGATTGCTAAGCAAAGGTCCGTAGGCTGTCTTAGAGGGCGCAACAATCGGCTTGGGAAAGATTTGGGCCTCCCAGCGCAGACCGTAATTCAAAGTGAAGTTGGGCCGCATTCGCCAACTGTCCTGAGCGAACAGGGACAGGTCTTCATTCTTGATGGTGGACTTGCCGGGCGCCGGTACGCCCGCGATACCGGTCGGAATTCCGTTCTGCAAATACAGAAGCAGCGGCCCCCCGGCACTACTGCCCGCAGGGCATGTTTGATTAAAGCCAGCGCCTTGAGTCACCCAGCCGGTAAACGCGCCCGCGCCGTCAAAGCATTCGCCGACGGTAGAGCCAAACCCTCCAGCCGCATCCGGTGACGCGTAGCGCAGAAAGCCGCTGACGCTGTCGAAAATATATCGGCCTTCGAAGAACCCGCGGAAGACCTGATCGTTGAGCGTGTGCAGCCACTCGCCGCCAACCTTGATGGTGTGATTACCGTGAATGATCGAGAAGTTGTCTCTCGCGTCGGTGCGCCAGAGCAGTTCGTCAATTGTTGGATTCAGGAAGAACGGGTTTCCAAATCTGAATGTGGTACCGAAACCCATCGCGGTGTCCGCCGGCACCTTTGACGGGATAGCGTTGCGAGGTCGCAACTCGCGCGTGTAAGAGAAGTGGGCCTCGTTCAGCATGGTAGCTGAAAGCGAACTGAACAGATTGACGTTGAAGTTGTTGATCTTCGACGGGCCTTCAATGCCATTGGCCGAGTTTCCATAGGTCGCCACGTCGAACGTTTGATTGGTGTTCTTCGAGTAGTCGAAGTTATACGACAGAGCGAGCTTGTTTGAGGATGTAAGGTCCCAGTCGACCTTGGCCAGAAACGCCTGGTTATTGATGTTATGTTTGACAGGCAGTCCCTCGTCCTGGTTTCTGGTCGCCTTAATGAAATTGATGAGCGCGACTCTTTGACAATCGGGGCTGCCATTAATCGCCGCTTCATGCACCGGATTGGTAATCACCGGAGCCGCGATCGCACAGGGCGTTCCGATCGGTTCACTAAGGTTCGCGCGACTCAGTTTTTCGCGAATGCCTTCGAAGGCAAAGAAGAAAAATGACTTGTTCTTTTTGATGGGGCCGCCAATAGTCCCGCCAAACTGCTTCCGATTGAAACCTTTGAGTGGTTTACCGTCAGACGTGTGCGCGGTCAGCGCTTCCAGTCGCTGAAAATAAAAGACGCTGCCGTGGACGTCGTTGGTCCCTGATTTTGAGATAACGTTGATAATACCTCCGGCGGTCCGGCCAAACTCGGCCGTGGCTCCGGTTGCTACTACCTGAAATTCCTTTACCGCGTCCAGTGGGATATCGATGGCCGCGCGCTGTCCGCCAAGTTGTTCGCCAAAAAAGCCGTTGTTGTAGTCACCTCCATCAAAACTTACGTTGTTGAAGACACCACGCTGTCCGGAGAAAGTGATTTCGTCGCCGTCAGGCCCCTGGACAACGCTGACCCCCGGGGTCAATGTCAGGAGATCTTCGAACTTGCGCCCCAGAATCGGCGTGGTGTTTACTGCGGTCTCATTCAAAGTCGTGCTGGATTCCGTCTTGACCGTATCGACCACCGGCGTCGACGTAATGGTGACCCGCTCCTCGACCCCTGAGACTTTCATGGCCACCGGAAGATTGAGCGCCTGCCCAACGGTCAAATCAAGTTGTTCCGCTACGGCCGTGGCGAATCCCGTCTTCGAAACGGTGACTGAGTATCTGCCAGGCGACAGCGCCAGCGCCACGAACCGCCCCCCATCATCCGTGGTCAGGGTCCTGGAGAGATTGGTGTCCAGGTTTTTGATTTCAACGTTTGCTCCCGGCATGACGGCGCCGTTAGCGTCAGTCACCGTACCCTGAATGGTGCCGGTAGTAATCTGAGTTTGGGCCGCGGCTGTCAGCGCCAGCCCCAAAGTTACAAAAGTTACAAGCACACAAAAACCAAACCTCTTAACCCAACGGGCCAGAGAGGGAACTGTAAAGTTATGCATCGATCTTCTCCTATCGGTTTCCGATTCTCGGTTTTCGATTTTAAGGTTGAGCGAGGTTGTGACACAAACAGGTGCAACTGCGCGGGGAAGAAAAATCTCTCTCTCAGACATAACCACCAAGTTGAGTTGTTTACTCGAGAGCGGTCGAATCTTAGTTAATGCCAGGCGCGCTGTCAATAACTTGTTACTGGAGATGATCCGGGCGCAACAGCGGCGGCGCTTTGCCGCGTCAGCGAGAGAGTCTATATTGGTAAGCGAAAGATTATGCTTGGTTTAATGACTCAGCCGTTGGCGGCCGTGGCAGTTCTGCAAAACTGGCAGAGTGCCCTGGCCCGTATCTGGTATTACTTAAATCACCCGATCACGATTGGCAATATCGAAGTCTCAGTAACCAAGTTGATCGAGGGCGCCCTGATCCTGGCACTGACCGTGGTGTTCTCGCGCACGCTCAGCCGCCTGTTACAGCGCAGCATTGCCAGGAAAGCCTATCTCGATCCGGGTCTGCGCTATACCCTGGGCAAGCTCTCGCAGTACCTGATCATCACCCTGGGCATCCTGCTCGCTTTGAAAGCCGCGTTCAGTCTCGACCTGACTTCGATTGCGGTACTCTTCACGGCACTCTCTGTCGGCATTGGCTTCGGCTTGCAGTACATCGCCGCCGATATTGCCTCCGGTTTTATTTTGCTGTTCGAGCGGCCGGTGCGCGTCGGCGATCGCATAACCATCGGCACCGACGAAGGCGATGTGCAGAGCATTAACCTGCGCACGACCGTGGTGGCGACCAATGATCGCATCTCGATCATCGTGCCGAATTCAAAGCTGATCAGCCAGCGTCTAATCAATTGGTCTTATGGAGATCCGCGCGCGCGCATTTCGATTCATATCGGCGTGGCCGCCGATTCGGATGTTGAGTTGGCCACAAAGACTTTGCTGAAGGCGGCCGAAGACGTCGATAACGTGCTACTGGATCCAGCGCCCAAAGTGCAATTCCTAAAGTTCGGTGACTGGTCGCTTGATTTTCGTTTGCTGGTTTGGACTAATCGCCCGCGGCTGCACACCCAGATTCGCAGCGACATTAACTATCGCATCGAAAGACTCTTTCGCGAGGCTGGCATCGAGATTCCTTTCCCACAAACTGAATTGCGTCTGCGCGAAGGCTCGCTGCACCTGGACACGGGTGACAAATTCGTCGCCGACGAAAAGTCGAGTGACGGTGAAGCTAATTGATACTACTTACCCTGCAAGATTTTTATCAAGGCCCGGTTACTATCGTATAAGCCGTCACGGGATGCACCTCCCACGGTGTCGCGCGCCAGTTGCAATTGTTGTGTAGTTTGCCATCCTTGGGACACACGGGCTGGTTCGGTGAAGTGCTCTGCGATGCGTTCGCGTGAATGAAATCACGCAGCATCCAACCTGAGAACTTTACCCACTTGCCGCCAATTTGTTTTTCGACGGCTTTCCGCATGGCGTCATAGTTGCTGTCGTTGAAGTGAAAATTCTTTTCCCAACGGGGCGTGAATTCCACGACGACGTATTTTGTTTGATCTCCAGCCTCCGAAGGATCGGCGACGATGTTAATGTGAACGTCTCTGAGAGTCTTCTTTTTGCAGTTGCATGTCTCAGGCATACCACCCGGATCAACGCCGGCGACGAAGCCCGTCACCGATACCTGCTTGTCTACAGTGAATACCCCTTGATCATTAGCTGGATCGCGGATTTCTTGCACGGTGATTTTCTCCGGACTGGTGACTGCCGTGCCTCGATTCTTATCGACATTGAGCTTTAGGTGATCTGCGTCCTGCGTCTTGCTGCCACAAGCCGGACAGCCTCGAAAAGGTGTGCCCTGCGAACACGGAGGTATTACAGTCTTGGGCGTGGGCTTGGGCTTTTTCTTAGCCTGCGCAGTTGAAAGTAAACAAAGAATAAGTAGTGTTAAGAAGGTGAAGCGATGTACGAGTTTCATTGCAGGGGAGCCTCCTTTCGAGAGACGGAAAGTTAAAGGCCAAGCGAGGAACGAGAACCTTATACACCTACCGTGCCAGAGTTACAATAGCCGGCTCGTCAGATTAGGACTAATTATGTAATTGAACTGAAGCAGATAATTAGTCTTGTGCGATTTCTGGCTAAGGCGCCGACTCTGCCATTTGTTAGCGTCGTATTGAAATTGCAGATTGCGGAACTTCGAGTCTGCCGGTGATATGGCATTTCTCGGTATGTGAGCGCCGAGGTAGAGCGCTGGATAGTCATCAACGCCGTTTGGTTACGGCGCTATCTGGCTTGCGCCCACTTGCGGTACAAGCTAGGCTAGGTCGCATTACTGAGTGACGATTCATTCAGTTTCGATTATGGCCCGCAAGGGAACAAGAAACGGCGCCGCCAATAAACGCGAGGCAATCCTGCGCGCAGCCACCCGTGTGTTCGCCCGCAACGGCTATTTCAGTTCCAAAGTGGCCGACATTGCGCGTGCCGCAGACGTCGCCGATGGCACGGTCTATCTTTATTTCAAGAGCAAGGAAGAAATTCTCCATTCGATCTTCGATCAAAATATGGCCGAAGCCATCGCCGCCTGCCGCCAGCTGATCGAGAATTCGCGCGACCCGCGTGAGAAGCTGCGCCGCATCGCAACGCTCCACCTTCAGCGGCTGGGCGCCGACCGCGATCTCGCCGTCGTGTTTCAGGTTGAGCTGCGCGGCTCGACTAAGTTCATGCAGGAATTTTCCGCCGCCGGCTTTGCGGAATACCTGGATCTGCTCCGCAAGATATTCGAGGAAGGACAGCGCGCCGGCGTGTTTCGCAAGGATCTTAACGCCAAGGTAGTTTCAAAAATTCTTTTCGGGGCGCTCGATGAAATGGCCACGAACTGGATTATTTCAAAACGCAGTTACAAGCTGGAGCCAATGGCCGAAATCGTGATGGACGTTTTTCTCAGCGGAGTAAGCCAAAAGTGAGCATGATCGTGCAAGCCCCTACGACTGAAGCCGCGCGCCAGCCGCATCGTGTTCCTCTTGAAACGGACGAGCCGACGACATTGGTCGAGGTGTACGAGCGCGTCGCCCGCGTACATCAGAAACCTGACACGCTCAACTACAAGCGCGATGGCGGCTGGCATTCGATCTCTGTCGACGAAATGCTGAGACGTTCACGCTGGATTGCGCTGGGACTCTATTCTTTAGGAGTGCGCAAGGACGATCGCGTGGCGCTGCTGTCTGAGAGTCGCCTCGAATGGGTACTCGCCGATCAGGGCTGTATCTTTGCCGGCGTCATCTGCGTTCCGATCTATCCGACACTGACGCCCCAACAGGCTGCATACATCATAAATGACAGCGGCGCGCAGGCGCTTTTCATTTCCACGCCGGCGAAGTTCGAGGAATTCGAGGCGGCGGTCAGCCGCTGTGTACGGGTCGAAAACATCATCATCTTCGATTCGAATGGTTTGAACCGGCCGAACTGTTTGAGCTTCACTGAACTGGAAGAGCGCGGCCGCAAACTCGAAAGCTCACAACCCGGGCTCGCTGACTATTTGGCGCACGCCGCCGGCCCAAACGATCTGGCGACGATCATTTACACGTCGGGCACAACCGGAGAACCGAAAGGCGTAATGCTGACCCACGCGAACATGGTTTCAAACCTGATCGATTCGTCCAACCATTTCGAATTCGGTGAAAACGATTCAGCGTTGTCGGTGCTGCCGCTGTCCCACCTCTTCGAGCGCCAGGCGATGAACATGTATTTGTATCACGGCATGAGTGTCTATTTCGGCGAGTCGCTGGAAATGATCGGAGTGAATCTGCGCGAAGCACATCCGACGGTTTTTGTCGGCGTGCCGCGCATCTACGAAAAGATTTTGGAGAAAGCCGCCGAGCGCGCTGCAGTCAAAGGAAAAGCCAATGCCGCTTTGTTTTCGTGGGCGCTCGATTTGGGAAAACGGTGGGCTCAGTTGAAAGCAAGTCGACGGCGAATTCCGTTTTGGCTTTCGCTCAAGCATGCGGTGGCAGACTTGCTCGTGTACAAGAAACTGCGGATAGCGTTGGGCGGCCGCATTCGGATTTTTGTTTCGGGCGGTGCGGCCCTGTCGCCTGATACCGCTCTGGCACTTAACGGGGCCGGCTTACCAATTGTTCAGGGTTACGGTTTGACGGAAACGTCACCGGTGATTACCGCCGGCCAACTTGAAGACGATCGAGTCGGCACGGCCGGCAAACCGATTCGCAACGTCGAAGTGCGCATCGCGGCTGACGGCGAAATTGAAGCGCGCGGCCCTAACATCATGCGCGGTTATTGGAATAAGCCTGATGATACGCGCGCCGTAATCACGGCAGACGGCTGGTTCAAGACGGGCGACATCGGCAGTATCGACGCCGACGGATATCTGACGATCACCGATCGGAAGAAAGAACTTTGGAAGACTTCCGGAGGCAAGTACATCGCGCCCGCGCCAATCGAGCAATTGATCAAGAGCTCGCGCTTTGTCAGTCAGGTGGTGGTGATCGGCAATGAGCGAAAATTTCCGGCAGCTTTGATTGTGCCTGACTGGGAACAGCTCGAGTCATACGCCAAACTCAAGGGCCTGGCCCTGCGCACGCACGCAGAGTTCTGCCGGGACTCGCGGATCATCGATTTGTTCGAGCGTCAGATTGCCGCGCGGACAAAGACGCTGGCCCAGTTTGAAAAAATTAAGCGCATCGCGCTGCTGCCTCACGAATTGACGATGGAAGGCGGCGAGCTAACGCCGACACTGAAGGTTAAGCGGCGAATAGTCGATGAAAAGTATCGGGACATGATTGATCGGATTTACGCGGGCACAGACTAAACTCCAGGCCACTCAACGAAGCAGGGTCTCGTCGCGCACCCTGATGTCGAATGCTGCGAGGATTCGCTCCGCGGCTTCGCGTGCCGCTTGTTTTAAGGCGTATTCGGAATAGACGGCGCCTCCCTTGGAAGAAGTAGAGACTCCGCCCCGACCCGTCTTGTAAATTTGCTGATGAGTCCGGCCAGACTGTCTGACCTTGGCCGTGACCGGTTCGAAGATCGTATAACGCACGTACAGCTCGTCGGGCCCGTTCTTTTGTTGCTTGCCTGAATCCAGCAGGTCACTCTCAATCTGCAGCCAAACGACATAGCCTTCTTTTTCGGCTTTCGCGCGGCGCACTGCGTCCACACGATCCATTCCTCGGCCGACGGCGTTGGGAATAACGTCCGCTGAGTCCGCGAGACGCCGCACGCAATTATCAAGCACTGTGTCTGAGAGGTAATAGGGAATATTCGTCAAGGGATTGCGGTTCTCAACTCCGACCAGCAGATGAATTCTGGGAGCCTTGGCCGGCGCTTTTTCGAGTGTCTTGGGCCCCGAAACAGATGGCGAGGTCGTCGGCGTGCTGGTTGAGCGGCGACCGGATTGGGCCTGGGTGAGCATTGCACAGGCCAATATTAGCGATATCGACAGAAGGATTTGACGATTGTTTGGCAGGCTCATATTTGACCTCGGCATTCTAGCATTGGAAGCACAAACAAGCACTGAGGTTTGCCGGGCGTGCAATAACGCGGTTTGAAAGAGTGACTTGGGCGTCGCGCCGTTGAACTCAGGCGCAGAATCCAGGACCTGGTCAGTGAGTTTCAAGTCTGGAAGGTACCGGGGTCTTTTTGCTGGGAACGCGGACGCCTCGTGCGCATTGAGCGCGAAGCCCGAACAAGAATGTCTCCAAAGTTATCCAATTAGATTGAGCACGTGCGAGTGTGGTGCGACATTTTGCAGGCGCCCACGCTTCCTGAAGCTCAAATTAATCCACGACCATAGTGTCCGGTTTCTTCTTGCGCTGCCGAATGAATTAGACTGCCGATAACAGTAAGCTAAGCGAGTTCAATGGAACAGCAACACACACGTTCACTAAACATCACCCGCGTGCGCCAGCAGGGGCGCGACATTCGCTCGTTCGACTTGATGCCTGCGGATGTTGCTGGCGGGCACGGCATAAACTTTATTCCCGGCCAGGTGGCGACGCTACGCGTGAATGAAGAGGAGCCCTCATATTTTGCGTTTGCCAGCGCGCCTGAAGATGCCGAGCTGGAGATTTTGGTGAAACGAACCGTGGGCGCGAGCGCCGCACTCTTTAATATGAAGCCAGGCGATCGAGTCGACCTGCTTGGCGTTACCGGTCACGGCTTTGATTTGGATCACCGACTGGGAAGCGACCTGGTTTTTGTCGCGATGGGCACGGGCGTGGCGCCTTTGCGTTCGGCGCTGCGGCACGTGTTGAATCGCAAACCGGATTTTGGGCAACTGGTTGTTCTCTATGGCGCGCGCACCCCGGATGATTTTTGTTACCGCGATGAAACCGATGATTGGGAAACTGCGGGCGTTGAGTTGCGCCAGGTGATTTCACGGCCGGACGGCCACGACTGGTCCGGGCCTACAGGTTACGTGCAGACGCTTCTGGATCATGTGCTGCCTGAGTTGAAAGCTCCGGTGGCTCTAGTCTGCGGCTCGCGCGAAATGATCGAACAGACGCGGGGGCGCTTGCTACAGATGGGCTTTGCGGCTGACGCGATCCTCACGAATTATTGAATGTTGAGTGAACGTGGTCAGTACGCTCGTGTTGGCGGGAGCGTCGAACAGGCCAGATAACCGGCCCGCCAAACGCCGACTGGAATGACTCCAGCATAACTGTTTTTTTTCGATGGATTCTTGCCTTAGTCTTACTCACTGAATTAATATTCGTCTTCTGTTACTGATTTCCGCAATCTGTTCTTGGTTAGAGCCCACAAATCCGAGTCCGTAAGTTAGAGCTCAGTCCTAGATTCGAACTAAATTGAGAGAGGGAAACATGTCTGGAAAATATCGTCCCCTTACTACCTTCTGCGTTCTAGTATCCTGCCTGTTGTTGGCAGGACTCACCGCGTTTGCTCAATCGCAGGCGACCACCGGAAACATCGAGGGGCGCGTCGTCGATACAAATGGCGCTGCCATCCCCGGCGTGACCGTCACGGCCACCAACCAGGAAACAGGATTGGCGAAAACTGCCGATACTGATACTGAGGGTATCTATCGCATTATCTTTCTACCGCCGGGCAAGTACCGGGTCACGACTGGCGGAACCAAAGGTTTTGCGGGCGCCGACTATGGAAATGTGACCGTCACAGTCGGTGGTCAAACACCACTCGACATTCAATTGAAGGTAGGCGGAACGACCACGATGGTGGACGTTGCGGCTGAAGGGCAAATAGTCGAGACCACGCGCACGGCTGTCTCTTCGACAATCAATGAGCGCGCGATCCAAAATCTCCCGGTCAACGGGCGCAACTTTTTGGATTTCGCTACGCTCACTCCGGGCGTGGTGCGCGAACCTACGCGCAGTGGGGACCTGACTGTCGGCGGCCAGAAGGGAACGCTCAACAGTTTGCAGGTCGACGGCGCCGACAACAACAACACGTTTTTCGGCCAGTCATTTGGTCGTACCGGCACTCGCCCGCCTTATCAGTTTTCGGAAGAATCAGTGCAGGAGTTTCAGGTCAACCAGAATGGTTTTTCGGCTGAGTTTGGTCGCGCGGGCGGAGCGGTGATCAATGTGGTCACCAAGTCAGGGACCAACAACTGGCACGGCAGTGCCTTTGAGTACTTCCGCGATGAATCGCTGAATTCGAACACGCCGATTCTGACCGCACGCGGCGCCAAAAGGCCCAAGTCACAAATCAATCAGTTCGGTGGCACCGTCGGCGGCCCCATCAAACGTGATCGCGCTTTCTTTTTTGCGGCTTTTGACGGACAGCGTTCGACAATCCCCAACGTAGTGGACGCCCCAAACTTCTTTGCTCAACCGGTGGCGATCCAGGCGTTGCTGGCGCCAAAGATGGGAACGTACAACGTTGGGCGCGATCAGAACGTTTACATGTTCAAGACCGATGTTCGCCTGAACAGCTCGAACCAGTTGGTGCTGCGCTTTAACCAGCAGAACTTTACCGGCAACAACAATGAAAACGGCGGCCCCTTGAGTGTGCAGGAACACTCCGGGAACAGCGTAGCGAAGACAACGACTTTTTCCGGTTCGCTGGCTTCGACTTTGACGAATACTGTAATTAATGAGTTTCGCTTTCAGTTTGGACGCGACAGCGAGCCCGGCGAAGCCAATAGCTCCGCGCCCGAGGCGCGCATTCAGACGGGCGGCGGCTTTTTGCAGTTGGGTCGTAATAACTTCAGCCCGCGCGAAACGACCATCAAGCGGTGGCAGTTTATCGACAACGTCAGCTACACGCGGGGCGCGCACAGCTTGAAGTTTGGCGCCGACCTGAACTTTGATCGCATCTTCAATTTCTTCCCGGGCTTGTTCAGCGGGCAATACACGTTCAACTCGTACGCGCTGTTCGCATCCAACACACCCTCGGCGTTTACGCAAAATTTTCCAGGGGCCGGTACTTCAGGTGGAACGACCCATCCGGACCTCAGCGATTACGGCTTCTTTGGCCAGGACGACTGGCGCGTTAATCCGAAGCTGACTTTAAACCTCGGGCTGCGATACGACTATCAGAAGCTGAAAGCCCCGACGGTCAATAATCCCAGCGCTACCCTGGCCGCGTTGGGCTTAAGTACGACGACGCCCGTGCGCGACGGCAATAACTTCGCACCGCGCTTCGGATTCAGCTATGCCTTTAACGAAAAGACAGTCGTGCGCGGCGGCTATGGGATCTTCTTCGCTCGCACTACAGCCATCATGCTGGGCACGGCGCATTCGCAAAACGGAATCCAGGTAACCGGGGTAAGCTTGAACTGCACTCTGGTGCCGAATCCCTGTCTGACTTACCCAGCTATTTTTACGACCCCGCCAGCAGCCGGTGGTCTGACTCCGAGTCTGTATTTATTCGCTAAAGACTATGCACAGCCATACGTGCAGCAGGGCCGCCTCGGGGTCGAGCGCGAACTGGTGCCAAACCTGAGCCTGTCCGTAACCTACATGTATTTCCACGGTGTGCATCTTTCCCGCACGCGCGATATCAACCTTGGCGTTCCCGTGCCTACGGTCGTCACCGATCTAAGCGGCAACACTTTTACCGTCCTGCGTCACCCGGCAACGCGTCCCATTCCCGGCTTTACACGCATCAGCTTGTTCGAGAGCACCGCCGATTCGCACTATAACGGGTTGGCCGTAGAGCTGAAGCGACGCTTCACTCGCGGTTTTCAATTCATCATGGCTTACACCTACTCGGGCGCCAAAGACAATAAGCCTGATCAGACGATGGTGGTGGTGGGCACCGACGACGTGAAGGGCGTGCAGAACAACCTGAACATCAGCGCCGATTGGGGACGCAGCGATCTGGATATTCGCCATCGCTTTGTCTTCAGCCCGGTTTATGAAATTGGCAGAGTGGCGAAAGACAATACCGTGGCGAGCGCCTTCCTGAGCAACTGGACATTCTCAGGCATCGTAACCTTGCAAAGCGGTTTTGCGTACTCGGCCATGATCGCCGGCGATGCCAATCGGGACGGCAACTCGGCCACCGATCGCGTTCCGGGCACTGCCCGCAATGCTTTTACCACGCCGAGCATCTATGTGTTCGACACCCGCGTGACCAAGTCAATCAAGTTTGGCGAAAAATACAACCTGAGTTTTATCGCCGAAGCTTTCAACTTGTTCAATCGATCGAACATAGCGACGGTCAACACCGGACGTTACGGCATCGCCAGCTCTTCGGCAACGACCTTGACGAATCCGGCCCTGTCGACGCCGTTTGGATTCGCGCGCACCTTCTTAGGTGAGCGCCAGATTCAATTGGCGGCGCGATTCAGGTTCTAATCAAGTGATAAGCCCCGGATTATTGCAGAGAGACGCGGATCAGAGAAAAAGAGCGCGCCGCAAAAAAGCTCAAAAGGGCAGTGAGTGAACGAAGAAATTCGTTTGTGCTTCTTGCGCCTTTTTGTGGCTGGTCCGGATTGTTCTAATCCGTTCTGATCCGCGTTTATCCGCGGCTAGTTTGTCGCGCCAAAGCCATGCTTCTGTTTGCACTGGCGGCAGAACGTTGGCGGTTCGGTGTTGTCCAGTTGATGCTTGACCGGCTTGATCGTTTTCAAATAGGCGTAGATTGATTTGAGATCCTCGTCATTCATTCGGCTATAGAAATACCACGGCATTGAGGAATGCAGCGGCCGCACTCCAACCTTGCCCGTCCGCATAGCCAACAGAAAGGTGGCTTCGCTGTAATAGCCGAGCCCCGACGGCGCCGGCGTGATGTTGGCCGAAGCCACTTCACCCTTTGGCTCATGCAGGATGAAACCACCCGCGAACTCCATTCCCGGCATGGGTTGACCCTTTTCCTGCGGCGTATGACAGTCAGCGCAGGCACCCATGCGCACCAGATACGCGCCGCGAGCCACCGGCGTCGATTGATCCGGCGCCGGCAACGCCGCCGTCACGGGTTCAGGAACATTTTGAATGAAATAGTTGAGCGGGAAAGGCATTTTCGTTGTCGGTAATTGATTGCGCACGGCCGGCACTGAGCGCAGGTAGGCGATCACCGCGGCCAGATCTTCGTCTGACATCTGGCGATAACTCGGGTATGGCATCAGCGGAAACAGCGCGCGTCCGTCATGTCCGATGCCTTCGCGTATGGCGCGGGCCAGCGTGTCGTCACTCCAATTGCCGATTCCGGTTTCCTGGTCCGGCGTAAGGTTCGGAGCTATCAACCAGGGCAGTTCCTGATCGGACCAAATGTGTCCCGATCCTTCGCGACCGGCAACCGGCGGCGCCCCAGGTTTTGACCAATCCTGATCGCTATGACAGCCGAAACATCCCATCACGCCATCGACCAGATATTTGCCGCGCGCCAGGCGCTGCGGCGTAGCTTCAAACTTTCGGTTGGTGAGCGCGCGTCTCTTCGCGCCAATTAACGGCCGCCACCCAATCGTGAAAGTAATTCCCAAACCTACGAGTGCGATGATGACGACCAGGGTGATGCCCAGAAACTTTTTCCAGCGACGTCGGGCCATTTGCTTTTGCATTCTCCTAACCCTATAAAATGAGTGAAACCAAGTTTAGCAAATTTGAGCGGCATGCTTATCTGAAGACTCTCTGCGCCAAACTCGAAAGGACGAAACATAATGAAACTACTTCGCACGGTCTTTTATCTACCGGCCGCCGGGCTGGTTCTATTTCTTACGCCAATTGCCCTCATGGCCCAGAGTCCCTCGAACGTGAGCCAGCCGGCGCCGTCATCGTGGGCTGGAAAATATCAGGGCGTCGCAAGAGCCGCCGCCGGAGACATGCAGATAACACTGCAACTCAACGATGAAGCCGGAAAGTTTTCCGGCCATCTGGCCACCCTGCAGGAGGAGTTTGAAATCGTAAAGGGACAGTTGATTGACGGACTGTTGTTGTTGGAACTGGACGCGAAAGGCTCACCTGCAAAACTAAGCCTGCGCCAAAAAGAAGACAAGCTGGTGGGCGAATTGTCGCGCGGAGCGATGACAAAAAGCATTGAACTGAAAAGACTCGATCAGCTTTCCGGAGATTGGGATGCAGTCGCCAATGTCGACGGCGAGAACTACCCTTTCTCGCTCACCCTGAAGATTGACGGCGACAAGATCAGCGGCAGCAGCGCTTCCGAGCTTGGCAATTCGACGATCAGCAAGGGAACCGTGAAGGATGGGAATCTCGCTTTTCAATTAGATGGCGGGGCCGGAATCATTGTCATGACTGCCAGCTTGCGGGACGGAAACCTGGTCGGAGATTTTGATTTCAACGGACAGTTGCAAGGGCGCTGGGTGGCGGTCAGGCGGAAATAGAAACCCAGCAACTATTTCCCGGGCTCGAGCCGGCGGGATTGAAGAAATCTCAGCACCGCATCGGCCGCTCTGGCCGATGCTCCCGGCGCGCCTATCTTTTCCGCGACGCTCTTCAATTCGGTTCGCAGCGAGGCGTTGCCTTCCGGCTCCAGCAGCCGCAACAACTCCTGCGCGAGTGACGCTCCGGTAAATTCATCCTGGATCAGCTCAGTGACTATCCGGCGCCCGGCAATCAGATTTGCCAGGCCGTAATGTTCCGTAGTAATCAGACTGCCGAGCGCATGCCAGTTGAGCACAGATTCCTTGTAGACAATCACCAACGGCGTGCCCAGCAGCGCGGCCTCAAGCGTGGCGGTGCCGCTGGCGACCGCGGCAGCCTCCGCAGCAAACAGCGCTTCGCGCGTTTCGTGATGAATGATTCGCAATGAACTCCCGAGCTGAGGATAGGATGCGCTGGCATTAAATATCTCTGCCGCTTCTTTGGGATCGCGATTCGGGGCCACTACCAGGACAAACTGAACCTCGGGCCGTAGTTCGGAAACAATCGCCGCCGCATCAAACATCGGCGGCAGAATGCGGACCAACTCTTTGTGGCGACTGCCGGGCAGCAACGCCACAATCGGACGCGAGGCATCGAGATTGTGGCGGCGGCAGAATTCCTCGCGATCACAGTCAGGACTCACTTCGCCTGCGAGCGGGTGGCCGACATATTCGACGTGCGTCATGCCACGCGCAGTGTACCAATCCTTCTCGAACGGCAGAATCGAAAGCAGCAGATCGACGTCGCGTCTCATGTTGCGGGCGCGATATGAACGCCAGGCCCACAATTGCGGGCTGACGTAGTAGATGACCGGAATACCGCGAGGATGTAACCAGCGCGCCAGACGCAGATTAAAGTCGGGCCAATCGACCAGAATGGCGGCGTCCGGTTTTCTTTCGGTCGCTGCGCGTTTCAATTCGCCAAAGGCACGCCAGAACTTTGGCAAAGCGCGGCCGACTTCCCACAAACCGAGGATCGCTAGTTGGTCTGCGTCGATGATCGAATCGACTCCAGCCGCACGCATCTGGGCCCCGGTCGCTCCAAAGAATTCGAATTTGGTGTTAGGAGCCACGTCCCGCAGCGCGCCCACCAGCGTCGCGGCATGGGCATCACCGGAGGCTTCGCCGGCGACGATCATGAGTTCGATTTTCCTGGGGGGTTGGGTCATTTGGGTTACCGAATGTACGTTACAGAACCGCGTCTATGAAGCAGGCGTTTGAGTCAAGCGAAAAAGAGTAAGCTGCGCCCTGGTCGCCGTGGCAGCATGCGGCAGGCGACAAGGTTCGCGATCT
>Ga0207684_10003145_pt1 | contig 16244 bp, 12 predicted proteins | sample KBSK5501metaG_FD_184342 | JGI IMG/M metagenome (GOLD analysis project Ga0207684, IMG submission 184342) | Corn, switchgrass and miscanthus rhizosphere microbial communities from Kellogg Biological Station, Michigan, USA - KBS K5-50-1 metaG... | ecosystem: Host-associated > Plants > Roots >...
GAGCTAGCATGGGCACATGTGGTCGACGGTCTGCTGACCGGGAGGACACAGCCACCGCGCAAGAGCGGAATAACCATGGTTATCGATAAAGGACATGGCCCGGCCGCAACTGCCGATATGCTTGAGATGTGTGGAGATCTGATCGACCACTGGAAATGCACGTTCGGCACATCGGCTTTTGTTCCTGCGGATATACTGCGACGTAAGCTGTTGCACCTGACAGCCCATGGCATTCTGACGTATCCGGGGGGAACATTGCTCGAAGTTGCTATTGTACGTGGGAGTTGCCGCACTTTCATGCAACGCGCGCATTCATTGGGCTTTAGCGCAGTAGAGATCTCTGATGGCACAATCCCACTGCCACCTCATCGCCGCCGCAACGTCATTCAATGCGCGCTCGATCACGGATTGACAGCGATCACCGAGGTTGGCAAGAAGGATCCTACACAACAACCCACAGCCATTGAACTGGCTGAGCAGGCTCTTCAAGACCTCGAATGGGGAGCTCAATGGGTTACCGTCGAATCACGCGAGTCGGGCAAAGGTATCGGAATTTACGATGACCGAGGCGCAGTACGCGAGGAAGCAGTGGCAGCTATATGCGAACATGTGGGGCAACAGGTTGATCGCTTAATCTGGGAAGCACCACTCAAGAACCAGCAGACCTTCTTGATTCAGCAATTTGGCCCTGATGTTAACCTTGGCAACATCCCAACGGGCGAAGTGCTTGCTCTTGAGGCGTTACGGGCAGGATTACGCTTCGAAACGTTCTATCGCATTGCAGAGGAATTGGAACGAACTGGTCAGTGGCATCCGGATGCTGTTGAGAAACTAGAATCTCCCGAGATAGTATCTGCTATCTCGCCTCAAAATAGTGAACAGAGGGAAAGTCGTCAGTGAAACAGTCTGGTGATTCATCCAGTTCTCGTCCGGAGGGATTGAGGAACGTGAACAATTCCGTTCTGGGCGTGGGCAGTCGTTTAGCCACTGGGCCAGCGACAGAACTCGTGCAAACAGCATTTGCGCGTGAATTAGCAGATCAGTTGGCACTGTTCAAGGGAATGAGCCTGGCCGACATAGCGCACACAGTTATGCTCATCGAGACTGGTGTGATTCCACCTGCTGAGGGAGCCTCCTTATTGAGCGCTCTGCTCGCCTTAGACGAGTATCCTACTGATTTCATTCCAATTCCAGAATCGGGAGATCTCTACACAAACCGTGAAGCCTGGTTGGCGACTAAGACACCCACCGTTGGATGGCTCGGTGCTGGTCGTGCGCGTCGCGAGTCAACGACTACCGGTTACCGCATCACTGTGCGCTCGTACTTGCTGGCTTTTGTTGATGCACTGATAAATGCCGGCACTGCGCTCTTGGAACGCGCAGACGAATACCGCTCGACGCTCATGGCCGATTACACCTACCTTCAACCTGCTCAGCCAACTACATTTGGTCATTATCTGCTTGGTTTCGCTTATCCTCTTTTAAGAGACCTGGAGCGTCTTCAGGCGCTGTACACTCGCGCTAACCAGAGTCCGGCTGGCTGCGGCAGCGTCAATGGTTCGCGACTACCTCAAGACCGCCCCCGGTTGGCCGAATTGCTCGGCTTCGACGGATTGGCACAGCACGCCAGGGATGCCATGTGGCAACCCGATGGCCCGATTGAGACGATGTCGGTTGTCGTCGCAGCGCTCGTTAACCTGGACAGGCTCGCCGAAGACCTGCAAATCTTCGCAACTGTCGAATTCGACCTGGTTGAACTTGCCGAGGGTCATTCGCGCGCCAGTTTGATTATGCCCCAGAAGAAGAATCCTTACGCCCTGGCGTATGTGCGCGGTGCTACCAATGAACTAACCGGCATGCTGGCCAGCGTAGCCGCGCTTGGTCGCACACCCTCGGGGCAGGTAGACAATCGCGTCTTTATCTATGGTGATGTACCACGTGCGCTCGAAGCAGCTACTGGAGTTGCAACACTAATGGCCGGGGTGTTGACCGGGCTGCGCTTCAATGCCCCTGTTGCAGCAGCACGGCTGGCGAATGGATTTGCCACGGCCACCGACCTGGCAGAAACCATAACACTCGAAACCGGCCTTGATTTCCGCACGGCACATCGCATCGTAGGACGACTGGTACGTGAAGCCACACAGACCAATCGTACCATGCGCGATCTCACAACCGCTGACCTCGACGCAGCGGCTCAGGTAATACTGAAGCGCCCTTTACAACTTTCGGAGGCTGCATTCGTTCAAGCACTTGATCCAGCAGCAGCGGTTGCTGCGCGTCAAGGGATTGGCGGAGCTGCCCCAGAACCACTTGCTGCTATGCTTACCGAGTGTCGTGCCATGCTAGATACCTGCACTTCATGGCATAAAAAGGCAGCCGCGAGAACCAGCATTGCCGAAGAGGCACTTGTACGTTGCGCCAGGGAGCTTTGTGGAGGAGAATAATGCCTGTCCATCTTACCGATTCTCTCATTTATCAGAACTCATGGGGGACACCTGAACTGCGTGGGCTTTTCGATGATGTGCCACGCACGCATTCGTGGTTGCAAATCCTGGCTGTATTGGCTGAAACCCAGGCGGAGTTTGGCTTGATTCCACCAGACGCTGCACAAGCCGTGGCAAGAACTTGCCGCACTGTAGAACTCGATGAAGCCTTCTTTGAGGAAGTACGCGCAGGGTTTGAGACCACCAATCACTCTACACTGGGTTTGATCCGCGCACTCCAGAAACGTTGCCCTGGCAACAGCGGAGAGTGGCTCTACTACGGCGCGACCGTACAGGATATCACCGATACCTGGACCGCGCTCGTACTGCAACGGGTGCGAAAGATCGTCGGACGCGAACTAAAAGGGATCGAGGCCAATCTCTCGCGGTTGGCAGCAGAACACCGCGATACGGTGATGGCCGGGCGCACTCATGGGCAAATAGGCGTGCCAATCACTTTCGGATTCAAGGCAGCGATATGGGCGATGGAAGTGCGACGGCATCGTCAGAGACTGGTAGAACTTGCGTCCCGGCTGAACGTTGGGCAACTCGCAGGTGGCGTCGGTAGCCTCTCTTCACTCGGCCCGCGCGCGCTAGAACTTCAAAAGAGCTTCCTGGCGAGGCTCGGCCTGGACGCTCCCGCGATTTCGTGGACAACTGCCCGTGATACGCTGGCCGAGTGGTTCAATTTGCTCACACTGATTGCTTCCACTGGTGATAAAATTGGGCACGAGGTGTATAACCTGCAGCGCCCAGAAATCGGCGAAGTCAGTGAGGGTTTCGCCAGCGGCACTGTCGGCAGTATTACCATGCCGCACAAGCGTAATCCGGAAATCTCAGAGCACCTGGGAACACTCGCCCGCGTCATTCGACACAATAGCTCGCTCATCGTTGAGAGCCTTGTTCACGACCACGAGCGCGATGGCCGCTCGTGGAAAGCGGAATGGGCGGTATTAGCCGAGACCTGCCTGGCGGCCGGTAAATTGCTGTCATTATTGCGCACATTGACAGGGAACCTCGTGATCCATGCAGACCGCATGCGTGCCAATCTAGAGGCAACCGGGGGGTTCGTACTTTCAGAGGCTGTAATGCTTGCACTAGCAGCACGAATAGGCAAACAGAGCGCGCATACATTGGTCTATGAAACTGCGATGAGCGCCCATGCCGCAGGTCGTGGGCTTAAAGAGGCCATCCTGGACAACCCACAGATACTCGTGCATCTCTCGACAACAGAAATGGAATCCCTCTTCGATTATCAACGGCATACAGGCCAATGCAGCGCCATGGTTGACCAGGTTTTAGCAGAACTAAGGAACATCGATGAGTCTAGATGAACTCGGACTGAGAAATATCCCCCGTGTCCCACTGGCGTCCCTGCCGACACCAATCATGGAGGCTCCCCGACTAGCAGCGGCGATTGGCAGTCCGCGGCTGTGGATCAAGCGCGACGACCTGACAGGCTTCGGCTTCGGCGGCAACAAGATACGAGGGCTGGAGTTCCTGCTGGCAGACGCTCTGGCACAGGAAGCAGATACGCTTGTCACAGGCGCCGGACCGCAATCCAACTCTGTGCGTGCAACCGCTGCGGCCGCAGCCCACGCAGGACTTAACATGGTAGCTGTCTATTCAGGTACAACTCCTCCCCAGGTGCAGGGCAATTATCGTTTGACGCGCCTGCTAGGCGCGGACATACGTTTTACTGGCAACTCGGATCGTGCCTCGGTGGATGGAGCGATCGAGGAAACAGCGCTTGAGTTGCGTTCGGCAGGACGGCGACCATATCCCATCCCTCGTGGCGGAGCCTCGGTACTCGGCACTCTTGGTTATGTTCAGGCCGCTTATGAACTGGCCACACAATGCGTGAATAAGGACATTTCGCCGGATGCACTTGTACTGGCAACCGGCTCCTGTGGCACTCAAGCCGGACTACTTGCGGGCGTGCGACTGCTACGATTACCCTGGCGTGTCGAAGGCTTTACCGTGAGCAGGCCAGTGGATGAAGTAAAGTCGCGGGTATTGGCATTAGCTCAAGCTGCCATCGAGCGGCTGGGATTTACCCGAACTATTGCACCACAAGATGTGATCGTCCACGGCGGTTTCATCGGCCCTGGCTATGGCGTGCCTACACCAGAAGGCGCACAAGCTATCCGCCTGGCTGCACGCTGCGAAGGTATTTTCCTTGATCCAACCTATACAGGCAAAGCCATGGCAGGGTTCCTTGCGTATTGCAATGCGGGGCATTTCAGGCGCGACGAGACAGTAATATTCCTGCACACAGGTGGTGAACCGGCGTTGTTCGTAGGAGAAGGGAGTTGGCTCAATGAGTGACTGGGGCGAGGCTGCATTCAATCCACACAGTATAGCGCTCGTTGGCGCTTCAGCGAAATCCGGCAAACTTGGATATATACTCATGCGAAACCTGCTGGAGGGCTATCCCGGTAAGCTGTATCCGATCAATCCTGGAGAAACAGAGATTATGGGCCACCAGGCGTACCCTCGTTTGCAGGACGTAGCCGATCAAATAGATCTGGCAGTGATCGCGCTGCCAACGGAGGCCTGCGTTGAGGCAATGCATGATTGTGCGAAAGTTGGTGCAAAAGCCGCATTGGTGCTCAGTGGCGGATTTGCAGAAGTCGGGCCAGACGGTCAGGTTCGCCAGGAAGCGCTGCTCGAGGCGGCCCGCGCAGGAGGAGTGCGCCTGATCGGGCCAAACTGCTTCGGGTTGTACAATTGCAACCTGGGTTTGAACGCTTCAATGGGGCTTGGTCTGCCGCCAAAGGGAGGCGCTATCTCCCTCGTCACTCAGAGCGGTGCTTACGGCATGGCAATCTTTGGATTGGCTCAGCAGCGCCATTTGCGCTTCGCTAAAATCCTCTCACACGGCAACAAAGCTGACCTGACCGATCACGAGATACTGAACTACTTCGAACATGATAGCGAGACGCGTGTTCTTTGTTTGTTCCTGGAATCTGTAAGTGACGGACGAGCATTTTATGAGGCTCTAGCACGTACTACACAACACAAGCCTGTAGTGATTACCAAAACCGGGCGTTCGAGCGCCGGCCGACGCGCTGCGGCTTCTCATACAGCCGCCTTGATCGGCGATGTGACGGCGTTTGTCACCGCTGTGCGCCAGGCCGGCGCTATCCTGGCCGACAGCGGGCTGGAGATGGTGGACATCGCCGAAGGATTGAGTCGCCAACCACTGCCACCAGGTCGCTGCGTTGCCATCATCACCAATTCGGGAGGCACAGGCGTCGAACTGGCGGATATGTGCGAGCGCTTCGGGTTGAGCGTACCAGAACTACCGGAGGAAACACAGGCCCGCATTTCGCCATTGATTCCTGCCTACGCAAGCCCGCGCAATCCGGTTGATGTGACACCTGCCTGGGCACGTTTCCCAACAATGTACGCTGGCAGCATAGAGGCTCTATATGAATGCAACGAGGTGGATATCATCATACCCATCCTACTGCAGCGCTCGGCTCTGATGCGCGAGAACGTCGAGGCAGTCCGTGACGCTGTGCTACGCTGCCAGCGTGAACGAGGCATAGCCAAACCAACGTATGTTTGCTGGGTAGTCGGAAGCGAAGGAGACGAAAACCAGGCAATCTTACAGGAGGCTGGTATTCCAGTATACGAGTGGCCGGAGCGAACGGCACGTACAGCAGCAGCCATAGGTGCTTATGCAGAAAATCATCGCGCTCGTGCGGCGCACAAGTCCATGCCAGAATATCCACCGCCCGGAGCACGCGAACAAGCAACCAGCATCCTAGCTAGAGCACGCATACAGGATCGCACATTACTGCTTGAAAGTGAGGTCAAAGCCCTATTAGCAGCCTACGGCGCAAGGATTCCACGTGAGACTTTGTGTACTAGTCCCACTGAGGCTCTGGTGGCAGGGCAGGCGCTGGGCAAACCGTGTGTGCTGAAAATCGTTTCACCGGACATCAGCCACAAGTCGGATATCGGCGGGGTGCGAGTCGGGGTGGTTCCAGAAGAGGTTGGAATAGCGTTTGAGGAGATGCTGGCCAGGGTGCGCGCCAAACAACCCACAGCACAAATTCTGGGGGTAAGCGTCCAGGAACTTGTACATGGGCAGGAAGTAATTATTGGCGGCTTGCGTGACAAAGAGTTCGGACCAATGTTGATGTTTGGTCTGGGCGGCATATTCGTCGAAATACTACATGATACCTCCTATCGACTCGTGCCTGCCACCGCAGATGAACTGCTTGCGATGATACATGAGGTTAGGGGATATCCCTTGTTAGCAGGTGCACGTGGACATGCTCCTGTCGATATCGATGCACTGATGCATACATTACTGTCAGCGTCATGGCTCTTGACTGATTTCTCTGAGATCATCGAACTTGACCTGAATCCTGTTTTTGTAGGACCAATGAGTGCGACTGTTGCCGATGGACGTGCTATGCTTGCGGAAAGGTGAGGCAATTCGTCACCAAATCAACTCTGAACGACCTATCCCTGAGTGAGGAATCGAAGAACTGTCTTCAGCGTGCAGAAGATATATAGAAAGAGGAAGGCACTATGGCAAATGATATGACTGTGCGAGCAAGGCTAGAGGCTGGGATGCGCTTTGACGTCGAGACCGGCTCTGGACACCACGTCATCCTCGATGCGGCTGAGCATAATGGGGGGCAAGACAGCGGCCCGCGTCCAATGGAGATGCTGCTGGTTGCCCTGGCAGGCTGTGCTGGCATGGATATCCTTTCAATTCTGCTGAAAAAGCGCCAGGACGTTACCGGGTACGAGGTACGTATTCATGGGGAGCGCGTCGATGAGCATCCGAGGGTCTTCGTACACATCACTGTCGAGCATATCTTTACCGGTCGCACTATTCGACCAGAAGCGGTGGAACGCGCCATTGAGCTAACCGAGGACCGCTACTGCGGAGCGAGCGCGATGCTTGGCAAAACAGCTAAATTAAAGCATACTTTCCTGATCACTGAGGAAGGAGAGAGATCCTGAGTATGGGGAATAACCAGGTTACCTCTGTCACTCAAGTCCGAAACGCCGCCGCCATTTTGCTCTTCTCGCCGCCCTGTCTCGCACGTTCCACAGGCGAGCTTCCTCAGCGGGACACCACTGGGCTTTGCCGCAGTAAGGACACAGGGGGAACAATTCGTAGGGTGGGCAGAGCGCGCCGTCACCATAGAGCAGCGAACCCACCTCGTCACGAATTTGCTCGCTTTCGAAGACAGCATGGCAGTGCTGGCAGCGGAGCAGCAGATACTCGCGCCAATCTCGAGCTTGACAATTTGGGCAAAACACCGGGAGTGAGGGGGCTTGCCACTGATGCTGGCAGCGATGGCAGTAATAGATCCCTGCCATGGACGGAGCCTTCGCGCCGCGCAACCTGCCCTGCACTTTCAGCCTGCGTACCTCCCCGGGGGAAAGCAGATAGGTGATCGCGCCCAGATCGATTTGTGCTGGAACACCCTCGTTGAGAGTGGGGAACGCATAGGAGCGCTGGCGGTCGCGGCGAGCCGTAGGAGACACCTCAGTGTTCTTTTCTGTTGGCACGGAGCTGCCCGGCGTGTGTTCTGAGCGGCTCATGTCATAGGTGCGACGGCTTTCGGGATCGATCAATGTCCGGTATGCGAGCAAGACTCTCGCATCCTCTCCTCCGCATCCTCACCTTTGTATATGTCCGGGTGGTAGTGCAGTGCCAGATGTTTGAATGCTTTTTTAATAACCTCGGTCGGAGCATTCGCATCGACGCCCAGCACAGCGTAGTAATCAGTAACCTGTTTCATTGCTAATAAGTAGAGATCGCTTGATGAATGCTATCTAGTAATTAGACGGTTGAACTTTCAGAAGGTTGCATCTTCTTGCTCTTGGCAAATTTTTCTCCAAGAACGGTGATTATGCCAAGATCACTGGAATGGCCAGGAGCAGGAGCAGAATCCCGATGGCCTGGATGCGTATGACGCGCTCGCGCAGCACCAGCACCGAAAGCCCGACTGTGGCCGCAGGGTAGAGGGAGGAAAGAATGGCGGCAACATCCAGACGACCGCTATGGGCAGCGAGCACGAACAAGGCACTGCCGATGGCATCCAGGACCCCTGCACTACGAGAGGAGCGACTGTCATCCCAGGCAGGAGAGGCTTGCGCTGCAGGCGCATCAGCACGAGCAACACACAGATGGAGGTGAAGCGCGCGACGACCAGAGGCCAGAAGGTGCTGGCGGGATTCACGCGCCTGATGAGGATGAAGAACCACCCAAAGCCACAGCCGGCCATCAAGGCCAACCCGATTCCCTGTAGGGATCCTTTGGCTCGTTGCGGGCGTGAGATCAGCGCAATCGAAAGCCCCGCGAGCACGAAGCCCCCCAGTTGCAGCAGCGTAGGCAGTCCTGCGGTGAACGCGACTCCAGAGGACGGGCAGCGCTACCGTCAGCAGGGCTGAGACCGGAGCAGCGATGCCCATCTTTGCCCTGGCGAGGGCCGCGTAGAACGAGAGGAGCCCGAGCACTCCTGCCACCCCGGCCAGCCCTCCCCACAGCAGATCCGCAGGATCAGGGAAGGGTTCTTTCCCGATCAGCGCCAGCGTGACCAGCAGGACCAACCCCACCGCATAGTTCGTGAGCACCACGCTTCCCGTGTAGGCACGGCGGGAGGCCAGTCCCCCACTAAAATCGCCGCTGCCCCAGCACAGCGAGGCAGTCAGGCCAAAGATGACCGTGGCGAAGAGGTGATTCATAGAGAGATCTCCTTTGCACCCCAGCGGGTCGTGGCTCAGAAGTGGGTACCACGTTCGGTGGGCGATCCAGCGCTGTCCGGCCCCGGTTATGGTTTGGCAGGCTGGTAGGTGAGCAGCACGACGCCTGAACCCAATGTCCTGGTCTCGACCAGTTTGAGCACTTTCTTCTCGTTTCCGCTTGGGAACAGACGTTTCCCGCTTCCCAGCACCACTGGAAAGATCATGAGGCGATATTCATCGATGAGGTCCCGCTCGTGAAGTGTGTGGACCAGTTCGCCACTACCGAAAATCAACACATCCTGACCAGCCTCCTGCTTGAGTCTGGACAGCTCTTCCGCCAGATCGCCCTTGATCAGGGTGGCATTCCATGTCACTTCAGAGAGGGTCGTTGAAGCAACGTATTTGGGCAGGCTGTTCATTCTCTCACCATACGCCCCGGTCCCAGGCATGTTCGGCCAGGCGGCGGCAAATCCTTCATAGGTCCGGCGGCCCAGCAGAAGCGCATCGCTGGCGAAGAGTTCCTCGAATTTATACTGCTGCTGTTCTGCACCCCCAAATCCAAAACTCCAACCGCCGTGTTTAAACCCTTCAGCGCCGCCGGGATCTTCTATAACGCCGTCCAGCGTCACGTACTCGGAAACAATGACTTTTCTCATGGTGTTCTCCTTCTTTCTTTCGTCGATACGATATTGCTTGCAATGTGCCAGTGCGCGATTTCCATCAGGGCCTCCCAACGAGAGAGACCGCGCAACCATTGCTGTAGTGAGAGTATACCTGAGGGTGGACCAGAACACATCCCTTGAACAAGGTGTCATGGCTACGTATCTTGCGGAAAGCAACAGGGAAATGAGGGCAAGGGGTTCTACCTAGAATCAGGTAGACGATGCTCAGGCTGCACGGATGGTGAGGAGTGGCGGGTTAGATCAGGTGCTGGTCGAGCGCATAGCGTGTGGCAGCACTGCGCGAGGAGACCTGGATTTTCCCGTAGATCGCCTTCAGGTGAGTGTTGACCGTGCGCGGACTGATGATGAGGTGTGCGGCGATCTGGGCGTCAGTCAGTCCCTGAGCCAGCAGGCGCAACACCTCTACTTCGCGCGCCGTCAGCCCGAAAGGCGAGGTGGGTGCCGATTTCGCTGGTGGAGTTGGGTGTGTCTCTCGTGGGGTCGTCACTGGTCCGCGAGCTGCAAGGGCTTGCTCCCATGTCATGCCACGTCCCTCGGCCCACGCAACCGCAAAAGCTTGCTCACCCAGTTGGGCACGTGCAGCAGCAGCGCAGCGCTCGTAGTCGGCACGGTAGATGGGTGGCAAGGGCGCGCCGAGGGAGTCACGCAGGGCTGCCGCTGCGGCCAAGAGCCGCACTGCCCATGTCGTCTCACCCTGCGCCGCGGCCACGACGGCCAGCCCTTCGAGCGTGGGAGCAATCTCCACGACGGCCAGCCCTCCAAGCAGGCTCTCTTCATACGCCGTGCGTGAGGCTCGGTGATCACCCTGAACGGCGAGGACCTTTCCGAGAAGGGAGAGCGTCCAGGCGAGCATGCCCTGATTCTCGACCTCCTGCCAAAGCGTGTGGCTTTGTTCAATCAGCAGGCGTGCGGTCGTCGTCTCACCTTGAGCGAGGGTGATCTCCCCCTGGAGAGCGAGCGCAAGCGCTTCAGCACTCGTGATGCCCGTTTCCGAAGCTCTCGCGAGGACCTCCTCTGCCAGGGTCTGAGCTCTGGCAAGATCACCTTGCCAAAACACCACCCGGGCCAGAGTCATGAGCGCCATCGCCACCCCACTGGTGTCGCCCACTTCCTTGAAGGTCTTTCCCGCTTGCTCTGCGAGTGGGTGGACCCTGGCATACTCACCCTGGTAGAGGACCACCAGGGCCAGAGCGTTGAGCGCCCAGGCAACTCTAGTCTTGTCGCCTGTCTGCCTGAGGGACACCAGGCTCTCCTCGAACAGCGAGCGCGCCGCAGCCAGATCCCACCGCGCGAAAGCGACGTGGGCCAGGTGAAAGGTGGCATCGCCCAACCCCTGTGTGTCTCCGATCTCTCGGAACAGCACGAGGCTCTCCTGACAAAGCACTTCTCCCCGCTCGACGTGGCCCAGAGAACCGGCCAGGCTCCCAGCAGCCCACAGCGCCCTGGCGCGCAGCGGCACCGCCACCCCCTCTGATCTCTCCAGTGCCCGCGAAAGCTCGTTCCATCCCTCAGTCCTATGTTCTTGTGCATACCAGAACCACCACAGGGCTGTCCCCAGGCGGAAGGCCCTCTCGGCTTCTCCCCCCTCAAGCAGCCAGTTCATAGCCGCTCGCAGGTTGTCATGCGCCTTTTCCAGCCGCACAAACCACACCGCCTGCTGCGGACTGTTCCACGCCAGTTCCGCTGCTTCTGCCAGCGCCAGGTAATAGGCAGCATGAGCCCGGTGCGTGACCTCCGCCTCCCCGGATGCCTCGAGCGCCTCTCGCCCATATTCGCGGATGGTCTCCAGCATCACGAAACGCGGCTCTGCTGCCTCTTGCTCGGTCTGCCGCAGCAAACTCTTGTCAATGAGGGAGGCCGCGCCATCCAACACCGAGACGGTAGGAGGTTGGGTGTCCAGAGCAGCACAGACCGCCTCGATGGCCTGGAGGGTGCAGCCACCGACAAAGACGGAGAGCCGCCGGAAGAGCCGCTGCTCATCGGCGTCGAGCAACTGATAGCTCCACTCGATGGTCTTGCGCAGCGTCTGCTGCCGCGCTGGTGCGTCGCGTACACCACTCGTCAACACCGCCAGGCGCTGGCCCAGCCGAGCGAGCAGCGCTGGTGGAGGCAGCAGTTTGATGCGGGCGGCGGCCAGTTCAATGGCCAGAGGCAAGCCATCCAGGCGGGCACAGATTTCGGCGATCGCCGGGGCAGTGGCATTGCTCACCTGGAAATCGGGCTTGAGCGCCTGGGCACGCGCAATGAAGAGCGCCACCGCCTCATACTGCGACAGCGTCACGAGGTCGGGTAGGTGTTTGAGATCGGGCAGCGAGAGCGGGGGAACGGCAAACTCGTGCTCAGCCGAGAGGTGCAGCCCCGCGCGGCTGGTGACTAACAGCTTGAGGCCTGCGCAGCGCGCCAGGAGGTCCGAGAGCCTGGGTGCGGCGCTCACCACCTGCTCGAAGTTGTCGAGCACCAGTAGCAGGAGCTTCTCCTGCAGGAAGGTCTGCAGCTGCTCCACCATCGACCGCGTGGGGCTCTCTTTCACGCCCAGCGTCTGGGCCATGCTAGGCACGACCAGTTCGGCATCGCTGATGGGAGCCAGGTTCACGAAATAGATGCCGTCGGTGAAGTGGTCACTGAGTTCGGCGGCCACGTGCAGGCCCAGACGCGTTTTGCCACTGCCGCCGGGTCCGGTCAGGGTCAGCAAACGCACGTCTTCGCGCAGCAGGAGTTGCTGCACGGCGGCGACTTCCCGCTCGCGCCCAATGAGCGGCGTGGGCTGAACGGGCAGGTTGTGCGGGTGGGCGTCGAGTGTCAAGAGGGGCGGAAAATCGGCGAGCAAGCTGTCGATGACGAGTTGGGAGAGATGGCTCTTCTGCTGTAAGTCCTTGAGACGGTGCTCCCCCAGGTCTCGCAAGCTCACCCCATCGGGCAGGTGGTGCTCCACCAGGTGCCGCGTGGTCTGCGAGAGCAGCACCTGGCCCCCGTGCCCGGCACTCATGATGCGCGCCGCGAGATGCACATCCAGGCCCACGTAGCCTTCATCCGTCCGCTGCGGTTCCCCGGTGTGCAGCCCCATGCGGACGCGCACCACAGCCTGATCGGGCCAGGCATGCGAGGCAAGGAGGGTGCGTTGGGCGGCCACGGCCGCCGAGACGGCATCGGTGGCACGCGCAAAAGCGAAGAAAAAGGCATCTCCCTGGGTATCGACTTCGTGCCCGTGAAACTGCTGGAAAGCCGTGCGCAGCACCTGTCGGCACTGAGCCAGCACACGGCGATACTGCTCACCTACCTGTTGCAGCAGGAGCGTAGACCCCTCGATATCGGTGAAGAGTAGCGTGATCGTTCCCGTCGGTAAATCAAGCACGCGAGACCTCCTCCAACCAGGAAACACACAACTCACCGGTGCAGAGACCGCGAGTCAAAAGGACCGTCTTTGAGCATTATACTCCATCGTCGAGAGAGCAGTGATTCCACAGGAGGGAACGGCGAGGAGAGCACGTGCCGGTCAATCAGAAGAGTCCAGAGGTCATGTCATTCTTGGGGAAATGAAGAGCGGATCAGATGCCCCTCTTCAAAGAGCTGCTCAGCAGTTACGATGGCTATTTCCGCAGTTACGATGTACAATTCCTATGATAAAGTCCTATTTGTTGCCTTTCCCTTCTGACTTTTTCCGCGGTTACAATGGAAAGTGCGGTTTTTCTACAGTTACGATGGAAATCCCAAGTATCTTTTGGCTATATGAAAAGAAAGAGAGTAGTTTTTTGGATCAGGCGCTCAAAAAACAAGTTCTGCGTACCTTCACCTATGGACTCTATGCCGTTTCGTGTGCCAACGAAGGTGAAATGAATATGTTCACAGCCAACTGGCTTACCCAGGTATCCTTTGACCCGCCGCTGCTCGCCGTTTCCGTAGAGAACGCATCCAAATCATTGCCGATGATTCTCAACAGCCGTAAATTCACCGTCAATGTCCTGCGTTCAGGCGAACGAGAACTGGCTGGCAAGCTGGGTAAATCGGCCATAAAGCATCCAGATAAACTTACGGATGTCGGCTTTGATTTGGGCGCTAATGGCTGCCCAATTCTACACAATGCGCTTGCCTGGGTAGCTTGTGAAGTACACCACACGGCCGATGCTGGCGATTCAACACTTATCGTCGCTGAAGTGGTAGATACTGGTATGCCAGGCGAAGGACAAGCGCTTACAATGGCAGAAGCAGGTTTCCGGCACGCGGGTTAGAGGATAGATCACGGTAGCTTGCCTTTCTATACCTCGCTGGGCTATACTCAAAATAACCCTTCTTTGCTGAGGTAGTTACAAGAATAAGGAGCAATCCGCATGCAAATCGGGAGCAATGGTACCGACTGTGCTTTCTGCAACTACACCGAAATTTCCCATATTCTCAAGGAAACGCCAAACTTTCTTCTCGCTGCCGATCATGCCCCTCTAGTCGAGGGCCATATCCTGATCATTCCTAAGCAACACTTTGCCTGCTATGGAGCCGTCCCCGCAGAATTTGATGCTGAATTATTGGCGCTGAAACACGAAGTGCAACAGTTTTTTATTCAATGCTACGCGCCCGTAGTATTCTGGGAGCATGGTATCTTCAGGCAGACCGTTTTCCACGCTCATTTACACTGCTTTCCCTTTGGGACGACCGGGTACGATCTCGATGAGCAGTTGCACAACCTGGTTGTCACCTCTCAGGAAGACATACGCAAGTGGTATGCCACTCACGGTCCCTACTTCTACATGGAGGATGCCATTAGTGCATTGCTGTTTGCGCCCGAAATGGAGCGCTACCTGGGAATTGTGAGAAATCTGTTCTTGCGAGGAATAGCCTCTCGCAGTGGTAAAATTGAGTGGCGCTCGCCGCAGCAGCGCTATGAAGAAGGTACACCACTGATTGAAGCAATGATCGAAAAGTGGCGCTCATTTCAACAACAAGAAGCAGAACAACACGACTCGTTGAAGAATGAAATTGCTCAGTTTTGAAGGATGCGCACTAAGTAGGTTATTGGTCTCCCATCCCCCAGGGGAAGTTGAAGAGAAAGACTAAAGGCCCCGTCATATCCTCTTATCATCGAGATACAACAAGGCCTTCTTCTGTTCAAACACCTACAAGTTACTTTCAAGTTACTTTGTGGGGTCAGAACCCCCTCCCGTGGGGTTTTCGTCTGGCATATGGTCAGGCCTGTCTTGCCAAAAGATCATCCTGGTTGCTCCTTACTCAACTATAAATTCAACCGTAGGAGCAAACGCTCCCCGCCAAGACTATATCATATATTTTTTGTAAAATAAAAGTGAACCTTTACGATAGTAAAGCGTGCCTGAACCGGTAAAAGGGGTGCAGTTTATGCCTCGCTCACGCCTCTTCGCTTTTGGACATGGTCTGCTCCTGCTCGGCACCAATCCATCCCACCAACGCCGGTTCTTGCCCGTCTCGGCTGGCACCTATCCGTCCGGCCAACGCTGCTGCGCAGCTAGTGCTTCGCACTCAGGCCGGACGAAAGGAGGACGCGACTGCGTCGCTACCGCTGCGCGGTCAGCCGAGACGAAAGGCACTTCGCGGCTAGCGCTACGCGCTCAGGCAAGATGCAAGGAGAAGGATCCGTTTTAGAAGGAGAGGATGTAGGTGTCCAGATTCGAATCTTGAGCAAGCTTCCTCAGTGGCTGAAGCGGTGGAACGATACCGAGCTGTTCAATAGCCGGCAGATGCTCTAGGGCAATCCGACCTACTGCCAACCGATCAAGGATGGTTACATCTTCTGCGACAGTACGCTGGATGAGCAGCAAGCCACGCAAGTAGACCACGTCCTTACTGTAGCAGACGCCCGGTTTCTCCAGTTCTGGCACCCCTCGAAAGGCTCGCAAGCACAGTGTGAGGGCCAGGTCATGCGCTGTCTTCTGTGCTGTCTCCTCGTCCTGATCCGGTCGCCGTATCAGACGGTAGAGGACGAGGAAAGCTCTCAGGAATACGTACAGCAACCGGAACGATTGGGGTGGAGAGACGACGCCAGTTGCCAAACCCGCAGATAGCGTACCCAGCCACACTTTTGAGTCATCGAACACCTGCCCGAGTGCCGCTGTCGTTTGCATTTCATGGTAGAGGGCCCGGCCCTCACTGATCGGCATATAGCCTGCTGTCCCAATCGACAGTATCCCCAACGGCGAGCGCTCTCCCGCGATTGCGTCCCCAATGTGATGAATGACCTCGTTCTGCAAGAGGTCTAGCTTGATCTCTTCAAGCGAGAAGCGGTAGTTGGGGAGAATTAAAAGACGGGAGGCAGCTTCGACGCGAGTCGCATTCGCGTTGAGGTCGATGAGAACGCGCCACCCCTCACTGCCACTCTCGCGAAGGGCTGCCT
>Ga0207684_10003147_pt1 | contig 16236 bp, 12 predicted proteins | sample KBSK5501metaG_FD_184342 | JGI IMG/M metagenome (GOLD analysis project Ga0207684, IMG submission 184342) | Corn, switchgrass and miscanthus rhizosphere microbial communities from Kellogg Biological Station, Michigan, USA - KBS K5-50-1 metaG... | ecosystem: Host-associated > Plants > Roots >...
CGTGATATCTCCCGCACGACCCAGACCGTTTGGAATCGCTGGAGCCCCTATGATTCCACCATCCAGAAGGATGGTGGCAGCGGAAACCGAAAGCTGTCCTGGATCGCCGCCGCCCGACGCAAAAATTGTGACAGCACTAGGCAATCCGTCACTGCGGCTCCCAGAGATAGCGATCGACTCTTTCGCCGTCACGCTCACTGATCCCACTGGCCCATTGCCAAAACTATCATTGAAGATCTGTGCGCCTCCGTTCATCGTCAAACTTCGCGCCTCCACCACAATGTCGCCCGCACGACCAGCCCCGTCGGTAGTGGAAGCTATTTGTCCCGCATCATCCAGAATCACAGCCGCGGTCGGGGCGGAGAGGAATACCTTACCGGCATTCCCGCTTCCGCGAGCTTGACTGGACAGTCCGCTTGGTAACCCACTTGAGGATTGCCCCGAGATGGCCAGCGAGTCCGTTGCCGTGACTGTCACCCTGCCTCCGGCTCCATCAGCATTCGCGAAGCTGATGACCTGGGCGCCGTCGATCAAGGTCACTTGCCTGCCATTCACTTCGACGTCCCCTCCCTGACCGCTACCGACAGCGGTAGTCGTTATCAATGCATTCTTCACCAGGAGGGCATCGTTGGCCGTGATTTTCACTTTTCCGCCTTGACCGGTGCCGCCGAGCGTGAAGCCGCTCATCAGGACCCCGCTGCTGCTGATGAACTGGGAACCATCCACGAGGGCAAACGTTCTTGCCGCTACCGAGAGATCGCTACCTTGCCCGTCACCCACGGTGAGGGTGAGCATGCTAGCTCCATTGGTTACCAGCATGTCGTCTGTTACCCGAATGTCGATACCTGGACTGATTCCATCCGCTGCTCCCAGCGTGATCACAGAAACCGATGCGTTATCTATGACTAGCTGCCCTCCCCGAACGACGACGGCTCCTCCTGGATCGCCACTGGCATCCAGAGACGAGCCCGCCGAGATCTCAATTCGGCCGAGGCGGGTAAAAGAGTCGACGTGAAGATCCGTCACCCCTCCCGGCACGCTCGGAATCACTTCTCCCGTCGAGGCGACGCTGGCCATCTGAATGATGCCGCTGGGAGCGCTCAGCGAGCTGGCTACGATCGTAATATCGCCGCCTATAAGCGAGAGCGTTTGTCCCGGAGAAACCGTGAGGGTACTTCCTATTATGGCGAGAGGTGCCGGAGTCGAGCTCAAAAACCCAAACGCCGCCACCGGCGCTGTGCTCAGCAATGCGTCTTGCGTCCCGGGGATTGCGGTGAACCGTACTCCGTCCGTCAGCCGCAAATAATCCGCCGTTGTGACATGAAACGAGCCGCTCACGTTCAGCGTGGCATTGGGACCAAACACTAGCCCAGCGGGATTCATGAGATAGAGATTGGCTCTGAGGATGGTTGAGCGAATCTGTCCGTCAATTATGGACTGTTGCCCGCCTGTCACGCGGCCCAGGATGTTCACGATGCCAGAGGGGCCATTGAAGCTTGCGATGTCGCCGGTGCCAACACTGAAGAGGCCCAAGCTATGAAAGAGATTACTGCCTCGGATGGTCCCCCCGTTGATGTTGTAGACGTTCGCGGCCTGGCTCACTGATGTCGGCGTCGGCAGCGTGCCGTCGGAAGTGATACTGGTCGTAAATGCCGAATGGCTGACCAACGGCATTAAAGCGCACGAAGCTATAGTCAGCGGGATGAAACTAGCCAGGCGACGCCGAAGCATAGATTTGTCTCTCTGCTCCTGACGGAGGGACATAAACATAGATACATTGGCTGTATTTAAGCAATAGGGCTGGCTTACTTCGAGGGGCGCCAATTGCGTTTGGGGGCATATACCTATGATCGCTAATAGATACCCTTAAGAGTTATAGATGATGAAAAGAGCTTGCCCTACAGAGGAGGGCAAGCTCTGAACAACAACTTTATCAACATTCTCAAGGCTGCCTGTAGCCACAAGCCGGGCAATTGTTAGCATGCAGATGGATCGCCGAGCGACGGTAGATCCCGAAGGCTGACAAAGCGAGAGTTGGACGCGCTAGTGGGTGCACTACCGGCGCGTCTAACTCAAGAATGTCCTCGCCTTCAGCTTACCTTCTCACGCCGCTGCGGGATATTGCCCCTTAACCTGTGTGCGTCGCGCGGCCCGGGCGCCGAATACTCCGCCCATGAGCGCAAAGGTGAGAGAGAGAATACCGCTGGCGAACATCCACCATGAAGCGGTTTCTGCAGGGGACATCGTCGCGGTCTCGCGTCCGAGAAAAGCCAGGTCTCCATAGGTCGGCAGATACGCCAGGGCTGAGATCAGCACTCCCCAGGTCACGAAGCTGTGAAACATGCCTTCCCAATAGGCATACCGGCCGGACATCCAGACCGCCACATAGCCGGCCAGAAAGGCCGAAATGATCCACGCGATCGCCGTCCATACCATCACGCCGGCGGGAAGATCCGGCGCGCCTGATCTGGCAACGGCATGCAGACCAGCCCCTACGCCGATTGAGGCTAATACGACTTCACTCCCGAGACCGACAAAAAATCCTGCCCATACCCCGCCCCAGCAGATCTTGGGTCCTGTAAGGTTTTCTATTTGAGCTGGCATCATGAGTCTCCTTACTGTCTGGAATTGCCACATCTCTGATCAAACAGTATCGGCCTGGATGCCGGACAATCCACTGGATAAAATCGAGCTTTTGAACGGTAATCTGTCCAATAAGCGCCCTTAAATTGATGCTGAGCCGCCCCTGGCCGCCGCTGAGGTAATGTTCCAGCCGATTTCGACCGACGCAAGGGAAGAGGAGACAGGCCGAGACCATACATGATATCAACTGCCCACGACTCTCCTGGGAACACCGATATTCAGGCGCACCTTGAATCGCTGCCGCTCTTTTCGGAATTATCGGGGCCTGAAATCGAGCTGCTGGTTCCGCTCTGCCGGGTGCTCAATGGAACAATGGGCCAGTATATTTTGGAAGAAGGTGTAGCGGTTCACACGATCTTTTTCTTGATCTCCGGAGAAGCGAACGTCCGCAAAGAAGGTCAGCTCATCGCAACCGTGGGCAAAGGTGCCGTGCTCGGGGAGATGTCCCTGCTGCAACATGGTCCCGCATTTGCAACAATTCAGGCGAAGGGACCGTTCAAGGCCATCGCGATCGAGCAGGTCGCCTTCAGCCGATTGTTGGAGGAGCATTCCCGCCTGGGATATAAGATCTTGAAGAAAATCGCGCGGCTCTTAACGCTCCGTCTTATGATGACTGACGCGAAACTCGCAGAGTGCATGAGCATTCCCCACGACTATCGACACGATGGCTCCGCCCCCGCGTGCCCGCTCCCGTGCTAATCAAGCGCTCGTCGTAGAAGCACGCCAGGAACCCCTTGCCGGAAACGCGCCGCCCGTGGTAAGTTTCAAAACTTCAGATCCTTCCCGGTGGGCCGTTAGCTCAGTTGGTAGAGCAGCTGACTCTTAATCAGCGGGCCGCAGGTTCGATCCCTGCACGGCCCACCAAATTATCAATGACTTGTAAAATTTATTGCCGCAAGCCCTAGGTAACATCCTAGGTAACATCTACATTGGCAGGCGAGGGGAGAGAGTTCTAAATAAATAACGGAGTCACTGCTAAGTAGGGTAGACGGAGCTTGGAGTCAGGTAATATTATCAGCCCCCCAACTTCGTAGACGCCGGGACTGATGACAGCTAGCGCTTGTAAAGGACGGCTGTTATGGAAGTCCTGGTCCGCTGGCGGTGCCATCTCTGTCGTCAACCCCAAGAAGCTTACTGCCATCACTGTAGCGGGAAGGGCTATCTAGAGCGATGGGTGACATACTTGGCTCTGAGGGATGTTAAGGCACTGTTCACGGATATGTTTGTCATCAGGGGGTGCCGTAAGATACCGCCCACTCCTCTCCCTGTCCAGACTGACTAGGGCAATAGAAGCCGCCCGTTCAAGCAAGAAGCCAACGAAAGGACTAGATGGAAGAAGAAGCACACAAGATTATCGCTAACTACAGGAAAGCCAGTACAGCCTTAGAAGGCTATCTCCATAAGAATGGAGCCCTCACACCTCTTCAGGAACAAAGCATTGATGCGACTCTTGAAACCACACGATCATTGTTCGACGGGTGGCGGCGAAGAAATTGAAACTGATCCACTACCCGCCCGTCAGGATGGGAAGGTGAAGCCCTAAAGCCCTTGACCTTGCGTCTGAACTATGTAACCATTGGTTACATGCTGGACAAACCTGAAATTAGCCAAGATGCCGCCTATGCTCTGCTCTCGGCAATCAGGGGGCGCTGATGAAGGACATGACTTTTATCAGTGGTTCAACGTATGGCCTGGATTCTTACGGGCAGGCTTGCAACGCAATCGCGGAAGCTGAGAAGTCGGCAAGGGTGACAGACCTAGGAGAACAGAAGGGCCGAGGAAAGTGACCCTAGGGCAAAGTATTAGGAAGGCTCGTATGAGATTTGTAGCTTCTCTGAGCGTCAACTAGCACTCGCACTTTATCTAGCTAGGGAGTTTTACGAGGCGCAGGCCAGGAAGCAAAGCGTTCAAGCCATGCCTTCCTTTGAGTGGCAAGCTCGCGAGCAACTATATCACTTCGATCAGTATCAACTGATCGCTTGGCGTTGTTTTGTTTTCTATTCATACGAGTGTGCATCCCCTAGTTGTATACCCTTCTATGGTATATAGCCACATTACGATAAGGTGTCAAAGGTTTTCTGCTGCTGACGCCTGGACCGATATATAGGTATATTCACCCATCCACACCCCTTCTTAAGCGGCTTTGACTCCTTCAACCATACGGTCCAACCTCCAATGGCAGCGTTCTATACCTTCGGCCTAACCTGGCCAAGTATGAACTTGACAGCCGTAGGAGATCATCGAAAACCATGCTGGCCAAGCCTGATTCTCTTAGTAGCCTATTACTACATAAGTCACGCCTAAGCGTTCAAGCAAGAGGCTAACAATGAAAGTAGCACACAAGATTATCGCTAACTACATGAAAGCAAGTACCGTCTTAGAAACATATCTCCATAAGGATGGACCGCTCACGCCTCTTGAGGAACAAAGCCTTCATATCACTCTTGAAACCACAAGAACATTGTTTTACCTGTGGCGGCGAAGAACACGCGTGTAGTATTTTCCTGCCCCTACACCTGGATTCGCGCTGTTCGGCTTCTTAGCCGCCTTCCACTCCCACAGCGCCACCGGCTCAGCATCGGCCCACAGCAACAGCTTGGCGGACCTGAGCTGCCCGTACAAGCTCTGCTAATAGGTGATCCCCAATCGTCCCGAATTGATTAGCACGAAGAGAATCTATGGTATTTCTACGTATTTGGCAAACGAAATAATATCTAGAACAGCATGAACTCGACAGGAAGGAGGGTGGAAAATTCTACACCCGTGTTCGCTACAGACAGCCTCGTTGAGCCGCCTGCGTCACGACTCCAGTCTGGTCGATTTCAAATTCCATCACGCACACGGAGTAATAGGACTTGGCCATTCCCAGCCGACTGATGCCGGACGCATGGCGTTGGGCCTTCTTCCACGTCGAGGTGGTCGCCCCCTTCTCTGACGGTCTTTCACTCGTTGGGGGGCCGAACGTGGCGTTCAACTCGTCCTTGGACTTCCCCTGCCAAGTCTTGAGCAGTGTCTCATCGGGGAGTGGCGGAGACGCGACGCACCCGGGGAGCAGTAGGAGCAGCGAGAACAGGACGGGCGGCCACGGCACCATGGCTTAGGATAGGTGACTTCGGCTGGGAGGAGCTCTCTGGGCCGGCGGACGTCTCTCCATCCTGACCAGGCGTTCCGCTTCGAGCCAGTCCTCCACATCATGACCATGGACCAGCCCCCGGCGTTCAAACAACTCATAGGCTGTTCGCGCGACCTGGTCGTGCATCTCGTGCTCCGATGTCTCGACGGGCTGCTTCATCTGTCCTCACTGCGCGTTCAGGTAGTGATCGGTTTTGAATTAGTAATGTGCTCGAACTGTGATTTCGTACCCATCCGCTGTTTGCTTTATTCCTTCCTCCTCCCATCCAAAGTGAGTTGTCAGTCGTTTCTTCTTTGCGTTCTTAACCCACTGATTAACTTGCTTTCGTAGCTCTTTCTTCGTCTTTGCCTTTAAGTGACCTATTTCTTCTGCCATGTCCGCCCCCTTATCCCATTAGTTCGACCAATCCCCCAACCCTGTCCGTCAGTGATCGGTTTTCATTTTAGAACAGGTGTCCAAGTGCCTTGCTTTCCACGTTCCCAATCCTGAACCCACCCTCGCACGCTGGATCGTTTTGTACCTGCCGGCTTGCAAACCGCTTCCTGAATCGCAAGAATCGATTTTCCGGCCAGCCACATGTGGTAAACGGGTATCTTAGCAATCGGCATCGTTCCCTCCTTTCAGATCGCTAACTCAGAGAGGCTCCAAACCCTACCTGAAAAGTAACAAAACACCAATCAAAACCGATCACTACCCGCGTTCAGGGCAGGGCCGCAGACATGCACCTGTTCACATGGGGCACGGCTTCATGCGGCTCTGTCTGGAGCGCGTGCGAAACGCCGGCTGAGGATGATGTAGGATTGCTGGAGCAACGGCAGGACTTCTTCCGGCATCCAGCGCACGACCATGCCTTTGCCTCGGCACTGTGGACAGGCCCAGCGTGGCGCGCCGCAGTTACAGACCCAGCGGACGAGAACGTCCATGAGTAGCCCTCCTTTGTTCGGAAGGCATTGTCTTGGAGAGCAGGAACGAGGAAATATGCCCGGAAGAGTGAAAAGAGAGCGGGCTACTGTTTAGGCGTCCGTGCGCAAGGCAATGTCTATTGCCTCCTTGAGGCTACGCGCGCACCGAACAAGAACACAAGGCAAGAAATGAGTCCCCTACGGAATGGGCGGAAGCGGCGAATAAGTCAGAGGGAGTGGCGTCTGGCTTTGTGGACGTGCCTTAGTGCTACGACTCAGCATTCTCGCTCCTTCTTCAGCTTGCGGTCACTCCCTGTTCCACATGCGGTCAAATTCCTCTTGGTAGCGGCGTACTATCTTCTGATCGGCTAGAAAAACTGAATTTTCCCAACTACAGCAACTCGCATTGTCCGTCCAGTTGAAGCTGCCTGTCTGCACTACCGCGCCGTCGTAGATCGCAACCTTATGGTGCATGATGCCGTTAGTCTTAACCGCTACGGGAATCAATTCTGATCTTTTAGCGGCCATTCCGTAGGACAAAAAGCTCCGCGGGAATGATTCCTTCCGATGACTTGCTACGGCGAGCACTTGTGTAACGAGAGGTGAGGTCGCCCTGGTTTCGCGGACACCTTGTCGGAAGAATATATTACTACACCAAGACATGGCGCAGTTTTAACGCTGGGCTAACGTCTCTTTTATCTGGTCCGTCAGTTTCCGTCAGCCGTTCGTAGCCGCGGTCTCCCTCGACGTGATCTCGTACTTGAAGCTGTCCGGATCAAGGCTGTCGAGCCGGCCGTCGGTCGTTTCCGCCTGAGGATACATGAAGAAGCCGACTGGTTCGCCTTTCGATCCAGGCAGGGCGACGTCGTGCGCGAAGTTGTACGCCATCCAGTTCATTTCCCAGGACCCGAATAGCCGCGCGCGGGCCTTCTTCACCATGACGTCCTCCAGCGGACGATTTCCGGGCGGTTCCTCCAGCACGACCTTCCGCACGTCCGCGGGATCGACAGGGACCCAGCCGTAGCCGATGAGGTACACCTCAGCGCGGCAGTGCTGTGATTTCGTCACGTTCTCGGACGAGGCGCTGAGGCTCTTGTATCCCTCCTCCGACTTCGCAATGCGGATGCCATATACGTCGCGCGCTGGAATACCTACAGCGCGCGCAAGGCCAACGTAGAGCGCATTGAGATCGGCGCATTTGCCACCCAGATCCCTGGACTCCAGCATGAAGCGGATGTCACCGAGGCCGCAGCCGCGCGTTTTCGGATTCCGAAAGGTATTATCGACGATCCACTCGTAGATCGCTCGCGCCTTCTCGACATCTGTCTTCGCGCCGCTCGTGATCTCGGTCGCCGTCGCTTTCACAATGCCGTCGGTCGGCAGGAGCTTCGTCGGCCGCAGAAAATGCTCCAACTCCGCACGGTCCCCTTTCAGCGCCTTGGGTGCGGAGAGATCGACCGCATGGTTCTTTGTCGCGATCCGGCTTGTCAGCGTGAGCACCGGCCGCACGCCGGCCGGAAATTTCGCGGAAACGATTCCAAGCCCTTCCGCCTTGCTTTCAACAATCTCTGCGATACCGCCCTCGGCGCTGAACCTATTAGCGAGCATCACCTGGTAGGGCGTTTTACTGATGAGCGCCGCCGGCAGCCATACCAACGTCGTCCCGGAGGGTTTCAGGACTTCGACGCGCACCATCACTTCGAATGTGCGCCAACTGCCAGGCGTTCCGCCCTGTGCAAACAGGCGCCCCGTCTTCGGGAACGCGAGTGTCGCGGACAAAACGCCCGCCCATCGTAGAAAATCGCGACGGTTCATAGACTTACCCTTTCGACCAGATTCTTGTTTTGTCTTCTCTGCCGACCGATATCGACTCTTGCAGTTCCAGCGCTGAGAGACGCGGCCATTGACATTCCGAGCACACCGGTAAGTATCGCTCGTAGACTTCTTCGCGTACCTGACATGCCGGCCTCCTTTCGGCTATTCGCCACTCCTGCCTGGGCAAAACGCCGAGGCAACAGCCGGTTGCAGATCCAGCCGGTAATCCACGGTAATGCGCGCCGCGCCGGCCTGCATCTGTCCGATCACCGCGGCGCTGACGAATCCCTCGTCGCGAAACAATGCCAGCACTGTAGCAACCGCCTGCGGCGCACAGGTGACCAGCAATCCGCCGCTCGTCTGCGGATCGCACAGGAGCGCCTGCTGCCAGGGCGCGAGATCGTCCGGCAGCTGTACGTCATGGCCATAGCTTGCCCAGTTGCGCCCGGCGGCGCCGGTGTTGTAGCCCTGTTGCACGAGTGACAGCGCCGCCGGGAGGATCGGCAGAGACTCGAACGCGACGCGCGCGCCCAGCCGCGAGCCGCGGCAGATCTCGGCGAGATGACCGAGCAGACCGAAGCCGGTGACATCGGTCATCGCGTGCACGCCGTCAATCTCCGACAGCCGATGGCCGACGGTGTTGAGCTGCGTGGTGCTGGCCAGCATCTGCCGATACCCCTCCTCCGACAGCGCGCCTTTCTTGAGCGCCGAGCTGAGTATCCCGATGCCCAGTGCCTTGCCGAGCACGATGGCGTCATCGGCGCGGGCGGTGCTGTTGCGTAGGACGCGCTGCGGGTGAATCACCCCGAGGGCCACCAGGCCGTAAATCGGCTCGACCGAATCGATCGAGTGGCCGCCGGCGATGGGAATGCCCGCAGCCTCGCACACCGAGCTCCCGCCCGCGAGAATATCCTGAATCACGTTCACCGGCAGCGTGTCGAGCGGCATGCCGACGATGGCGAGCGCGAAGATTGGACGCGCTCCCATGGCGTATATGTCGGACAGTGCGTTGGTCGCCGCGATGCGCCCGAAATCGTAGGGATCGTCCACGATCGGCATGAAAAAATCGGTGGTGGCGACGACCGCCTGCTCGTCATTCAGTCGATACACGGCGGCATCGTCGCTGGTCTCGATACCCACGAGCAGCGCCGGATCGAGGAGCGGGCGCGGGACCTTGGCGAGGATTTCCGTCAGCGCGGCGGGCCCGATCTTGCAGCCGCATCCACCGCCCTGGGTCAACGTGGTCAAGCGAACGTCTGACATAAGACACCTCTATTACATTGGCGGAAGAGAGTGGGAGTCGAACCCACCAAGGACCGGCTGACGGCCCTTACCGGATTTGAAGTCCGTTCGCCCCACCGGGGTGCGAGTCTCTTCCGGAAACCTGTACCTCACGCCGGCTGCTATCGCTGCCGGCGTTCTTCTTGATGCGTTCCACCACCAGGGTCGGGTCGCGTACGCGGTGGGCGTCGCCGACGCGGCGTGTGAACCCGGTCTTGTCGAAATACTCGAGGATCCGGATCGCGAGCTTGCGACCCGTTCCGATGTGGTCGCGGAACTCCGACGCCGTCACCTCACCCTTTTCCCCCGCGAGCTCCGAGACCATGCGTGCGAGTTCGGCGATCGCCTCGCCCGTGAAGAAACGGTCGCGCATAACCTCGTAGGTATCACCGAGGATCGTCATGCGCTGCAACAGACTGCGTATTTGATGTTCCGGCGCCGTGAGCGCCCGCGCGATGTCGCGCACCCACGGCGGCTGAAACGGCGTGGCCTGAAGCAACGGCGCCACCGCGCGCCAGAGCTTCTCTTCCGCGCCGGTGAGCATGATGCGATGCTCCGGCAGATGCAGCCACGGGCCGTGACGCGCCACGCGCTGCCCGGCCAGCAACTGATCGATCAACGCAGTGAACATGTCCCACGGCAGATCCGGGGTCGCCAGCCGGCGCAAGCGCCGGCCTTCGAGGCCGAGCACCTCCGGGACCCGAGCGTGTTCGGCCGCGAGGGCCGCCAGCACCTTCTGCTGCGTCGTCTCCCAGTGCAGCGGCGCAAAACCAAAGCGGCCGGCGCCGGCGACGTTGACCACCACCATTGAGGTCTTGCGATACAGCGTCCCGGCAGCCTCGGCGCGCAGATTAAAACTGCGCGCGAACCATGATAAATCCACACCCGCCGCCGCGACGCTGAGCAGCTGCTGCAACGCATCGACTATTGTGGGACGCTCCAGTGCCGCGAGCACCGCCAGGCGCGCGGGCGTACGCACCTTACGCGCCGGCGCAAACGGATCGAGCACCACCCCGCCCGCAAGCGTCTGCTGGGCCGACTGGTCGCGCAAGATAAAGCGGTCGCCGTGCAACGCGCCGATGGGCCGATCGAGCACGATCTGCGCGCGGCCACTGCCGCCGGGCTCGATCCCCGTGGCTTGCAGCAGTGAGACGCGGCCCATCACTTCCGCGGCGCCCAGATGCACGTGCACCGGAGTCCAGTGCTGGAGCGCCCGCGCCGCGGATGGCGGCAGCTTGAGAGACGCGTCGAAGCGCGCGGTCGGTGCGTGCCCGGCGGGCTCCAATACCCAGTCGCCGCGCGCGATGTCCTTTTTCTCGACGCCGACGAGGCTGAGCGCGCAGCGTTGGCCCGCCACGCCGCGCTCGGCCACACGGTTTTGCGCGTGGATACTGCGCACCCGCACTTCCTGGCCGGACGGTGACACCAGCAAATGGTCGCCCACACCCACGCTTCCGGAAAACACCGTTCCGGTCACCACTGTGCCGCTGCCGGAAATTGTGAAGCAACGGTCCACGGCCAGACGAAAGCCGCGATCCGCCGCGCCTGCCGGCCGCGGTGATGCGGGCATGGCCTCGAGATGCGCGCGCAGCGCCGGCACGCCGTCGCCGGTGATGCTCGACAGTGCAAACACGGGGCTACCGGCGAGCGCCGTGCCACGGAGCAGGGCCTCGATCTCCGTCCGCGCCGCGGCCACGCGCGCCGACTCCACGCGGTCGATCTTGGTGAGCGCCACCACGCCGCCCTTCACACCGAGCAGATCGATGATCTCCAAGTGCTCGCGCGTCTGCGGCATCACGCCGTCGTCCGCCGCCACCACGAGGAGCACGAAGTCGATGCCGGTTGCGCCGGCGAGCATGTTGTGCACGAAGCGCTCGTGCCCCGGCACGTCGATGAAGCCGACCACCGCGCCGTGGGGCAGCGGGTAGAAGGCATAACCGAGGTCGATGGTGATGCCGCGGGCTTTTTCTTCCGGTAGGCGATCAGCGTCCATGCCGGTGAGCGCCTTGATGAGTGCGGTCTTGCCGTGGTCGATATGGCCCGCGGTGCCGATGATCATGACCCACTCCTGCTGGCGTTGAGCCGGAGCTGCGCCAGCTGATCGACGAACTCGCGTTCATTCTCCAGGCAGCGCAGATCGAACTTCAGCGCGCCGTCGGAAGTGGTCCCGATCACGGGCATTGGAAGCGCGCGGAACGCGGCCGCCAGCTGCCTGAGAGCGGTGCCCTCGCCGCGCCCGCGCTTGAGCGGCGCGAGCGCGAGCGCCGTACTCGGCAGCAGCTCCACCGGCAGCGCGCCACTGCCGATCTGGCTATGGCACGGCACGACACTCACGTGCGCCGCCTTGCGTACCGCCTGCGCCACCGCTGGCTCGACACGCCGGCACAGTGCCTCGATGTCGGCCGCCGGGCGCGTGAGCAGCCGCAACGTCGGCAGACGCTGCGCGAGCTTCTCCGGCTGACGATAGAGCTTGAGCACCGCCTCGAGCGCGGCGAGCGTCATCTTGTCCACACGCAGTGCACGCTTGAGGTGGTTGCATTTGATTTTTTTCACGAGCTCGGCGCGCCCGACAATGATGCCGGCCTGCGGCCCGCCGAGAAGCTTGTCGCCGCTAAAGGTCACAAGATCGGCGCCGTGTCCCAGAGTCTCCTGCGGGGTGGGCTCTTTCGGCAGTCCATATTGACTCAGGTCCACCAGCGCGCCGCTGCCCAGGTCCGCCACGAATGGCAACCCCCGGGCGTGCGCAAGCGCCGCAAGTTCCTTCTCGGGCACCATCGCGGTGAAACCATGAATGGCATAGTTGCTGGCGTGCACCTTCATGAGCAACGCACTGCGCGCGCCGATGGCCTGCTCGAAATCGGCGAGATGGGTGCGGTTGGTAGTGCCGACCTCGCGCAGGCGGCAGCCTGCGCGTGCCATGATCTCCGGCATGCGGAAGGATCCGCCGATTTCGATGATCTCCCCGCGCGAAACGATCACCTCCTTGCGCGCGGCGAGCGTAGCGAGCACCAGCAAGACTGCGGCGGCGTTGTTGTTCACCACCGTGGCCGCCTCGGCGCCGGTGAGTTCGGTCAGCAGCGCTTCGACATGGATGTCACGGTCGCCACGCGCGCCGGGTGCGAGGTCGTACTCAAGGTTGCACGACTGTGTCATGACCGCCTGCACCGCTTCGACGGCCTCCTCCGGCAACAGCGCGCGCCCGAGACTGGTGTGCAGCACTGTGCCGGTCAGGTTGAACACGCGCCGGAACGAGGGCTGAAACGCGGCCTCGAGGCGAGCCTGGATCTGTCGCGTGAGAGACAGCGCGTGCCGCGCTTCCGTGGGCATCACGGCATCCTCCAGGATGGTCTGGCGCATTTCGGAGAGCAGGGAACGGATGGCGTGGACGACGGCGGTGTGGCTATACTGTACGGCCAGTGCCTGCACCGCAGGCATCTGGAGCACACGATCGACCGCCGGCAATACGGCAGCTATGTGCGGATTCCGCGCTTGGACCAAGGACGGTTCCACCTATAGCGTGAATACTAACACGCATCGACAATGGTTTGCCGAGCTGACTTCCTCCTAAAATAAGAAGAAATTCGTTCCCCTGCGAGTGAGACCGGATTCGGCTATCAGCACATCGAGCGAGATGCTCGCCACGTCGTCTGCGAGCCCTTCCATCTTGTGATCCTTTTCCATGTACAGGATCTTGAGATAGCCCTGACAGGCCTCGCACCTCTCGGCCTTGACGGCTCCACTGCCGCCCTCAATCCCGTAGTAAGCAATGCCCTTGGTCGTATCGCAAAAGACACACTTGATACGCACCGCGTGCCATTGCATGTTACAGAGCGAGCAGGTCAGATAGCGCAGGCCGTGGTCCCCGGCGCCGGCGCCCACGACACTCACCATGGGCGCGGACCCGCACGCCGGGCAGAGATGCGGGACTTCGAGCCGATCGAACGCATCGACGCCTACCGTTGTGACCAGATGCAACCAGTACGCCTGCAGCGCGGCGCCGATGAATGGGACCGCCGCCCGATCCAGCTTTTCATCATCATCGCCGGCGAGCAGCGTCTCGGCTAAGCGTTCGAGCGACGCGTCGTCCGTGTCCTTGAGCTGCGCGATCGTCGCACGGGTCGCATCCGGCAGTGTGCCCGTTTCGACTTCCTTAACAATGCTGCGCAACGCCTCCCGCCACGCGGGATCGCGCTTCCAGCCCATCGTTCCGAGCGTCGGCATGCCGTGTTCGCGGCAGCGTTTGATCTCTTCCGGCCCAGGCAATGGCACCTCGCGGAACACGGACATCGCTTCATGCTGCGCGCTTGCCAGCGTCGCCAGGAACCGGAGGTAATCCGCCAGGGCGTGGCCTCCGGCGAGGGCGCTCAGACGCTCGGCGCGCGCCTGAAAAGCGCTACGCTCCGGCAGGAGCAGGAACGGGATTTCGCCCGGCGGTGCCTCAATCGTGCCGGGTTGAATGACATTAATGTTGGTCATTTCGTGCCCTTGGTCACCTGGCGATACCAGCCGGGATGATGATGCTTTGCCCACGCCCGTGGCACCGTGCCGCGTGTCATGCCGCGGATCGTCCCCCTCACCCAATAGGCGGCATAGATGTGGACAATGATGCCCAACATCAGAGCGAATGCGGACACCGAATGGATGACCACCGCCACGCGAATCAGCTCGATTGGGAAATATGGCGCGAACCACGGCTGCCATATGACAATCCCACTCAGGAGGAGCAGTAACATCGTTGCGATCATCACCCAGAACAGCAATTTCTGCCCCGCGTTGAAGCGCCCCACTTCGGGCAATCTCTCATCGTGATTCGTGATCACATCGCGCAGCTGGCGCATCCATTGCCAGTCGGCTGCGGTCATTAGATTGTCGGCGAAGAAGCGATGCGCCAGAAAGTAGAAGGAGACGGCCATCACAATGCCGATGAACGGATGCAGAATGCGCATCCACGGCCCGCCCCCAAAGAGATGGCTCAGGAAGAAAAACGCCGGGTGGAACAGCGCCAGGCCGGACAGTGCGAGCAGGATGAAGGTAATCGCGGTCAGCCAGTGGTTGGCGCGGTCCGCCGGGTGGTAACGCTCGATCAGATTGTCGTCGTTCATGGAGCCTCCTTTCGCGGCCCGTGTGCGCCCTGCGGGTGTTCGTCGGTATCCTCTGGCGTTTCCTTCGGTCCCACCGTCACATAGTGGAAGAAGGCTGTGAGCGTGGCCACGCCGAGACCCAGCGACATGAACGGTTTGAGGATGCCTTTCCACAGCTCCACCCAAAGGCTGATGTGAGGATCCTTAGGCAGACCGTGGTAGAGCTCCGGCTGGTCGGCGTGCTGCAACACGTACATCACATGCGTACCGCCCACGCCCGGCGGATCGTACAGTCCCGCGTTCTTGTACCCGCGGGACTTGAGATCCACGATGCGCTCGTCGGCGTGGTGAATCATGTCCTCCTTGGAGCCGAACACGATGGCGCCGGTGGGGCAGGTCTTGACGCACGCCGGTTCGAGTCCGACACCGACGCGGTCCGAGCACAGGGTGCATTTGTACGCCTTGTCGTCCTTCTTGGAAATTCGGGGAATATTGAACGGACAGCCGGTGATACAGTAGCCGCAGCCGATGCAATTCTCCTCGTGAAAGTCCACGATGCCGTTCGCGTACTGTACGATCGCACCGGGCGCGGGGCATGCCTTGAGACAGCCGGGGTCGGCGCAGTGCATGCAGCCGTCCTTGCGGATCAGCCATTCGAGCTTGCCCTGCTCCACCTCCACTTCCGAGAAACGCATCACGGTCCAGGATTTGTCCGTGAGGTCGAGCGGATTGTCATACACCCCGTGATTGGTGCCGATCTCATCGCGCAGGTCGTTCCACTCCATGCAGGCCACCTGGCAGGCCTTGCAGCCGATGCACTTCGAGATGTCGATGAGCTTGGCGACTTTCTCTGTCTGGCGCACCTCAGGAGACGGCGTGGTGGTGGCCGAACGGGCCGTGATATCCAGTGATTGGAGTGCCATACCGCCTCCTTATAGCTTGTCGATGGTCACGAGGAACGCCTTGAATTCCGGCGTATTCGTGTTCGCATCGCCTACGGATGGTGTCAGTGTGTTGGCGATGAAGCCGTTCTTCGCCAGTCCCTGGAAGCCCCAGTGGATCGGGATCCCGACGGTGTAGATCTTTTTCCCGTCGACATCCAGCGTCCGGATGCGCTTTGTCACGACGGCCACTGCCTTGATGAAGCCGCGGATCGATCGCACTCTCACGCGGTCACCGCTCGCGATCTTCTTCATGCGGGCGAGATCCTCGCCGATCTCCACGAACTGTTCCGGCTGCATGATGGCACCGAGCCTCGTGTGCTTGGTCCAGTAGTGGAAATGCTCGGTGAGCCGGTAGGTGGTCGCCACGTACGGGAACTCCTTGGCGTCGCCGAACTGGTCGAGGTCGTCCTTGAACACCCGCGCCGCCGGACTGTTCT
>Ga0207684_10003148_pt1 | contig 16236 bp, 15 predicted proteins | sample KBSK5501metaG_FD_184342 | JGI IMG/M metagenome (GOLD analysis project Ga0207684, IMG submission 184342) | Corn, switchgrass and miscanthus rhizosphere microbial communities from Kellogg Biological Station, Michigan, USA - KBS K5-50-1 metaG... | ecosystem: Host-associated > Plants > Roots >...
ACGGCTGACGATGGAGCTCATTCAGCGGGGGCAGCACGTCGCAGCGGTGGAGCCTGCGTTGCCGTTGCGCCGGATCCTGCGGCGGAAGCTCGCAGCCGTCGGCCATGGAGAGCGGGTCCGGGTGATCCACGGGTTCTTCGACCAGTTGCCGCTGCCCGACGATTTCGCCGACCTGGTCGTCGCCTGCTCGGCCTTTACCCCCTCACCCGGGCATGGCGGCGAGGCCGGCCTGGCCGAGATGGAGCGGGTATGCAGGCCGGGCGGGTACGTGGCCATCATCTGGCCGAACCACCTCGACTGGCTCGCCACCCGCGGCTACGGGTACGTCAGCTTCCCCGGACCGATGTGCGTGGAGTTCGGTAGCCATCACGAGGCAGTGGAGCTGGCCGAGATCTTCTACCCCAAGGCGGCCGACGAGGTCCGGCGACGCGGCTCGCGGAAAGTTCCGTTCGAGGTGCTGGGCATCAACCCGCCGCGCGACCTGGCCTTCAAGGTACTGCCCGGATGAAGATCGCGATCATGGCGCCGCTGGTGACGGCCATCCGGGAGCCCCAGCGCGGCGGCTCGCAGGCGTTCGTGTCTGATCTGGCCCGCGGCCTGGCCGGCCGGGGCCACGACGTGCATGTCTACGCCGCCGCTGGATCGCAGATCCCCGGGGTCGAGGTGATCGACACCGGAATCGACCCCGGCTCCCTGGCAGGCACGCTCTACCGGGCACTCGGGCCGGCCACGGGCGAACCGGTGGAGGCCGAACCAGCGGCGGCAGCCGCGGCGGAGTCGGCCTTCACCACCGCCTACGCGACCATGCAACTGACCCGGTACGACGTGATCCACAATCACGCCTTCGATGCGCCCGCCATCCGGCTCGCCCCGGCGCTACAGGCACCGGTGGTGCACACCCTCCACCTGCCTCCGGACAGGGCTGTGTCGGCGGCGCTTCGTCATGTCGCCCAGCGCAACAGACCGCCGACGGTGGCCGTCGTCTCAAAGTTCCAGGCTTGCGCTTGGCGCCGGGTCGTCCCCGTCGACGCGATCTTGCCGCCATACCCGCCCACCGGTGTCATTCCCTGGTCGGAGACGGCGGGGCAGGGCGCGCTGTTCGCGGGCCGGCTCAGCCCGGAGAAGGGCGCGGCCGAGGCCATCGACATCGCTCGCGCGGCGGGAGTGGCGGTCGACGTCTACGGCGACGTCTACGATCCTGGGTACAGCCGACAGCACATCGACCCGCGGCGCAGCTTGCCAGGGGTGGCCATTCACCAGGGGGTGCCCCGAGCCTCGCTGTGGGAGGCCATGGCCCGGGCGGCCGTGGTGCTGTACCCCGCCCGCTGGGACGAGCCCTTCGGGATGGCCGCCGCCGAGGCGCAGGCGTGCGGCACCCCCGTGATCGCGTTCCGGCGCGGCGGACTTGATGAGGTGATCATGGACGGCGTGACCGGATTCCTGGTGCCGCCCGACGACGTCGGGGCCGCCGCCGGAGCAGTGGCACTGGTGGCCGGGGTTTCGCGGCCGGCCTGCCGCGAGCATGCCGAGAGCCAGCTTGACCTGGAACTGAGCCTGAACGCGCACGAGCGTCTGTACCGGCGAGTGACCGGTGGGTGAGCTGGTGCCGGGTTTGCCCGTGGGAACCGCGTCGGGTTCCCACGGCAGGTGGCTGGCGGGACGGCTAGCGGTGGTCACCGGGGCCAGCCGCGGGATCGGGGCAGCCACCGCCGCGGCCGTGGCGGCGGCCGGCGCTCACGTCGTGCTGGCCGCTCGGGACGGTCAGGCTCTCGACGACGTGGCGGGCCGGATCAAGGACGCGGGCGGCCACGCCACGCCTGTGCGGGCCGATGTGAGCAACGAGGCTGCGGTCAAGCGCCTGTTTGCAGAGGCCGCAAGCGTGGGCCAGCTAGGCGCGCTGGTCTGCGCGGCCGGGGTGCTGACGCCCGCGCTGTTCGCCGAAACGACATCGACGGTGTGGGAGGAGACGCTCGGGGTCAACCTGACGGGTACATTCCTGTGCTGCCGTGCGGCGTTCACCGCCATGTCCCCGGCCGGTGGGGGCCGGATCATCAACATCGGGTCGCTGTCTGGCGTATACGCCACCGAGAAGTTCCCGGGGCTCGCCGCCTATAACGTGTCCAAGTACGGGGTCATCGGCCTCACCGAGGCGATCGCGGTCGAGGGCAGGGAGCACGGCGTCAGCGCCATTTGCCTGAGCCCGGGCGCCGTCGACACGCAGATGCTGCGCCGGGCCAATCCGGCGCTGCGCCCGGGCCTGACCCCGGACGACGTCGCGGAGTTGATCGTCGCGTTGCTGGACAGCCCGCTGGCCCCGATCAGTGGGGCGAACATCCCGCTGTTCTCGAACGCCTAGGACGGCCGCTTCAGCGCCCGCCCAGCGACCACAGGTCGGTGCGGTCGTCAGCGAGCACGGCCGGAGCCGGCCGGGCCCGCGCCGATACCAGGCGGGCGCAGGCCGCCATCTCACCGTCGAGGTCCAGTTCGGGATCACCGCCGCGGTCGAGGCCGACGGCCGCCTGGACCACCCCGTCCACCAGGTAGAAACCGATCAGCTTGCCCTCCGCCACACTGCCGCGGACCACGAACTCATCCCACTTGGTGGCGTGGCCGACGTACTCGATCTTGTGCTCGTACTGATCGGACCAGAAGCTGTAGAGGTAGTCGTAGGGGGCCGTTGAGCCGAGCATAGATCTGGCCGCGGCGGTGCCCTGTTTCTCGGCGTTGTTGAAGTGCTCGACCCGGATCCGCCCGAACAGCGGGTGGAGATGGTTCGCCACGTCACCGGCCACGTAGACGTCGGGTGCACTGGCCCGGCACAGTTCATCGGCCAGGATCCCGTTCTCCTGCGCGACCGCGGCCGCCGGGACGTCGGGTTCGATACCGACGCCCGCCACGGCGAAATCACACCCGATCCGGTGGCCGTCGGCGGTCGCGACCGCTTCCAGGTGGTCGGTGCCCTCGAAGGCGGCGACCTGCTCTCCGGGCAGCAGTTCGACACCGTTCGCGCCGTGAATGGCGCCGATCAGCGCGCCGACCTGGCCGCCCAGGACCCTCTCCAGGGGGTTCTGGCCCGGGAAGACCGCGGTCACCCGAACTCCCAGCTGGGTCAGCGAGGCCGCTACCTCACAGCCAATGAACCCCATACCCACGACGACCGCGCGCCGGCCCGGCACCGCCTCCCGCTTGATCGCGTCGCATTCGGCCACCGTGCGCAGGTAGTGAATCCCGGTCAGTTCGGCCCCGGGGAGCTGGAGCCGCCGGTTGCGCCCTCCGGTAGCGATCAGAACCTTCTGGTAGCCGAGTTCTTCGCCGGAGTCCAGGGTGACCGCGTGCGCGGCGGGATCGACGGCCACCACGGCGGCTCCATGGCGAAGCTCGACATCGTGGTCGGCGTACCAGCCGACCGGCCTGACGTACCAGGCGTCAAGATCCTCCTCCGACCGCAGGTAGGTCTTGGACAGCGGCGGACGACCAAACGGGACGCCCGGTTCCCGGCTGATGAGCACGACCGGCCCGGAAAAACCCTCCTTCCGGAGTGTCTCGGCGGCGTTGCCACCTGCGACGCCACCACCGATGATCACAATCGGGTTTCCGCGAGATCGCTCAGCCACGCAGACATTCTGCCGCCGAAGCCCGATGAACGGCACCTGACTTGTCCCGACCGCCCGGAACGATATCAAGCCGACAGGAATACCTCCGCGGCCGTGAGCAGGCTGTTCCTGGCCCGGGCGGGCCAGCGCAGGGGGCTGGGGCCGGTACGGCGGCGCAGCGAGGCGGCGGTGACGGCGCAGACATCAACTTCGGGTTAACCCTCGCCGCGCACCCGCCGCATGGCTTCCTTGATCCCTTCCGTATCGAAGGAAACGAGGAAGAACCCAACGTGTTCCTCGTATACGCCCTCGGGCTGTACCCACTTCTCGACGGTGATCGCTGCTGGTGGCTGGCCGCCGACTTCGATGGCAGCGCGGCGATGCTTGACGCGCTCAACTACATCAAGGCTGCCAGGGCCCTGAGCGTGCCAGCCGGGCTGGAGGTGTCACGGTCAGGGACCGGCGCCCATGCGTGGATTTTCTTCACTGGCCCCGTCCCGGCGGAGACGGCACGCCGCTTGCGAACAGGGTTGCTCCGTGAGGCTATGGCGCCGCGCGGCCAGATGAGCCTCACCAGCTACGACCGCCTGTTCCCCTCCCAGGACACCCTGCCCGCAGGTGGCGTAGGCAACTTGATCGCTGCGCCGCTGCAGGGCAAGGCCAGACGCGATGGCGCGACTGTGTTCCTCGATCCCGCCACGATGGAACCTTACGAAGACCAATGGGCGTACCTGTCCACGCTCGGCCGGATGACGCCCCGGGAGGTGGCAACGGCCGCTAACCGCGCTGGGCGAGTGGCCGTGGGGACTGCAGTCGAGCGGATCGAGGCGGCAGGCTCGACCAAGACCTAGCCGCGGCTTCAGGCCGTCATTCATGCCAGCCTGGGCGCCGGAATCCGACTAGACCAGTCAGAACTGACACCGGCGTTCCTGGCGACATTGAAACATGCTGCCCCGATGAAGAATCCGCTGTTCTACGAGCGGCAGCGGCTGAGGCTCTCTACGTGGGATCTGCCCCAATTTCTGCGCAGCTTCGAAGAAACTTTCGACGGCGGGCTGATCCTGCCTCGTGGCATGGCGGAAAAGGTCGCCTTGCTCGTCGAACAGGCCGGAAGCCGACTGGACATCACTGACGAACGCGATCAAGGAACAGCCCGGGAATTCACCCTTACGGCCATCCTCATCAATGCACAGCGCCAGGCCGCTGAGACGCTCGCCAGCCATGATCTCGGAGTGCTCGTCGCCCCGCCCGGGGCAGGCAAGACGGTCATCGCCTGCGCAGTCATCGCCGACCACCGCACTGCGACCCTTGTGCTGGTGGACCGCAAGACACTGGCCGACCAATGGCGGACGCGCATCCACGGAAGCCGACCCCTTGCCGACCCCTCCGCCCCTGGGGGCATCGCAGCAATCTACAAAGACCTGGCCGCCTACCAGACCCGGACTGCCCAGGTAGCACGTGTTGTCACCGAGGCGCTCGGCCGGGGCAGGCACTGCCTGGTGCTGACCCAGTGGACCAGCCACCTCGACCAGCTCGCCCGCGCTCTGCGCGACACCGGTCATGATCCCGTTATCCTGCGCGGTGGCATGGGCGCCAAAGCACGGGCAGCCGCCCTTGCCCGCCTGCAACCCAAGCCTGACGGGCCGCCGCTGCTCGTGGTCGCCACTGGCCCGTACATCGGCGAGGGCTTCGACTGCCCTGCCCTAGTACGGCAGCCGCCATTGAGGCTTTGACCTGCGGGGACCGTGGTCCGGCAGGGCGCAGTCGCCTTACGATGATGCGTTTGTGCGAACAACGGAATCGAAGGCGGAGCGGCGGGGCTGGCGCCCTGAAGCCTGCAGGCCTGGTCCCTGGTCAGCGCCTTGGGGCGGTGCGCGGCAGTTCGCGGGTCTGCGGGTCGGAGAATATCGGCGTGGTTCCTTGATCCGGATGACGACCCCGCGCCCGCCCGGGATGTCCGCGGCCAGGACGTAACGGCCGGCGAGGCGGACCGCGCCGGCCTTGCTGACGGCCCGGTCGATCTCGATCGCCGCGCCGGGCTTTGTGACCGCGGGCAGTGGCTTTGGCCCGGCGGGACGCCCGCCGGTCGCGGCCTGAGCGGTCGGGTCGGCGGCGGGCAGGTGAGCGCCGCTTCTTGATTCTGGCCCCGGTGATCAGTGCCACCGAGGAGGTCCTTCTTCATGGCATTCACGTGAGGTGGACCGGGTTTCAGGGGAGCAGGTTAGTTGGCGGCCCTAGGTGCGCACACGAGCGATGGCCGGGGGGTGTCAGCAGCTCACACCGGAACAGTTGTCCGGCGTGTTGCCGCTGATGTTGCTGTCCTTCAGGGTCACGGGGACGGTCGTGAACAAGCCTCCCCCCTGGATTGTGATTCCGGTTGTGCCGCTGAGGCTGTTCTGGACGATCGCGCTGTCGATCAGGGTGAGCTCTGCAGTCGGGCCGCCGTTAAAGATGCCGCCGCCGCGGGCGGAGCCGCTGGGGCCGCTGGCGGTGCCGGTGTTGTCGCTAACGGTGGTGCCGCGGACTTCGAGCACGGCACCGAAGTTGGAGAGTCCGGCGCCTAGCACGCTTGCTGAGCCGCTGGTCGTGGTGGCAGTGATGTGATTTCCGCTGATGAGGCTGTCGCTGATTGTGCTCACATTGGGATTGCCGGTGCTCCCTCCGCCGCTGCTCGCGCTGGCGACGCCGCTGGGCGCGCTCGCAGCGACCGTGTTGCCGGTGATGTGGGTGTCGCTGATCGACTCCACTCCGCCTGTCCCGACCCCGGCAGAATCGGCACTCGCCCCGGCTGTCGAACCGGCGGGCACGGTCGCGGTGACGTGGTTGGTGCTGACGGTGCTGTCGTGGAGCACCAGCGAGCCGTCGTCGCACATGCCACCGCAGAAGCCGACCGCGTCGCCCACGCTGTTGCTGGCTGTGACGCTGTTGCCGCGGATAGTGCTGTTGCGGATCGTCGCCACCGCGCAGCCGGAGGACGGGCTCGCGCAGCTGTCATCGCCCTGGATGTGGATGCCGCCCGCCAGTGCGTTCGTCTGGACGCTGTTGGGAAACGCGGTGGACAGCCGGGCGCTATTGCCGCCGACAAGGCTGCCCTCGACGGTGAGCGTCGTGCCGAACTGGGCGAGGACGCCGCCCGTGTCGGCGAAGCGGCCGTTCGGTGCCGACGCGATCGCCCGATTGCCCGTGACGGTGCTGCCTTGCAGCGTCAGGCTGCCCAGCTCGCTGTCGATGCCGCCAGCGTCCGCGTCGCTTGCGACCGGACCGCCGACCTGGTTGTCGCTGACTGTCGTATTGGTCAGTCCGACCGCGCCCCAGCTGTCGATGCCCCCGCCGAAGGCCCCGGCGAACGGACAGATCCTGCCCCCAGGGCAGGCAAGGCCGGATGGCACGGTTGCGGTAGGCGCGACCCGGTTGCCGGTGATGACGCTGTTCGCGACCGTGACCGTGGCGCCGCCGCTGAAGTCGGCGTTGGGTGGAATTTCGATTCCGCCGCCGGCGGCGATGACGCCCTCTTTCCCGGTGAACGGCGTCGACTCCGGGCTTGAATGGGTGACGCCGCCGGTGATCGTGACCCCCGTAATCGAGACGGTCGGCTCGCTCGCAGCGCCGAAGGCTCCGATCGTCACCACCGGGCCGCCGCCGCTGATGATCGTCGAGCCTTTCCCGGCACCGACCAGACTTAGGCTCTTATCGATCGTGAAGCCACCGCTGTAGGTTCCGGCGGCGACCGTGATCGTGTCGCCCGGACTCGCGGCGGCGATCGCGGGCGCGATCTGGGTGAACTGGCATCCGCTCGGGCAGACCGTGAGGGTCGCGGCCACCGCCTTTCCGGCGACCGCAACCGGCAGCGACAGAGCCAGCGCCGCGATGCCGGCAACGAAGAACCACCCCATCATCGCGGCTCCTCTCCTGACTCGCGCGGCAGAGCCGCTCACCGCATCACGAGCCCTGCCGATGCCGGACGTGGCGAAGGAGCGGATCGAACGGACGCGCATCGCGCATGCCCTTCTTCCGCTCCCTCGCAGGCTGCTGCCCGGCGGCCCGGCGCACCTGGCCGGTGTCCCTGTCACCTTCTTGATCCGTCCTACCCTGGACCTTTTCATGTGTCCTCCCCTCCCGGGCGCGCGCCGGGCTCGCGCACCGCGCTCGGACCCGCCCCGACCCCAAAGGCTTATGGGCGCCGGCGCAGCGATTCTCGCGCCGGGACCTCACAAAAAGCTCACACTGCTGTCCGGGGCACCATCCGGGGCAGCACGCCAGCTCAGCGCTTGCCCCTTGGCTATTCGCCGGGAGTCAGGCAGTGGGGCTGGCTAGCAGGAGAGCAGCCATTCGCTAGCTGACCAGGGCGATCTCGGTGCCCCGGGCGAGCCGTGTGCGCTGGTGGTACCAGCGCGAGCGGGCCTGGTGGCGGCGCCTCCAGTCCAGCCAGTGCCCGGCGTTGCCGGGCGGGGGCGGGTGGCTGAGCAGGCGTCCGGTTTCCGGGACGGTGAGCGGGATCATCCCCGGGTCGGCGGGCGGGGGCTGGTCCGGGCGTGCTGCGGCGGGTGCCTGGGTGTCAGTGCGGCGGCGGAGCAAGGCGGCGGTGACGGCGCAGATGGCCAGGGCGGCCATGGCCAGCACGGTGTGCCGGGCGATCGCGGCGTAGAGGCGGACCTGGGACTGGCCGAGCCCGAAGCAGTGCACGAGCCGTACACCTCGTCGCCGCAGACGAAGTCCAGCCGGATGCCATCGGCGAAGACCCCGGACAAGATGTCGATGGCCAGCTGGCCTTTGGTGCGGAACACCAGATCCGCCGGCAGGCCCAGATCATCGATGTGCTCGGCGGGAATCCATTCCCGCGCCGATCAGCGCGTGCCCGGCGCCTTCCCGCACATACGCCAGGTGCACGGTATTGATCCCGTTGGCCACCTTGCCCGCGCAGCCCAGGTACTGCCGCTTGACGCCGGCGGTGCGGCTGCGCTGCTTGACCTGCTCGGTTTCATCGATCGCGCCGACCGCCAGGCCGCGCCGCCGGCCGGTCTTGCGGGCGGCCTCATCCAGCCCGGCCACGGCGAACCGGCGCACCACCCCCATCGCGGCGAAGGTGTCCCACACCGCGCGGCTGAGCAGCCGCTGGGTCCTATCCGGCGCCCGGTCCCCGGCCTGCGCGGCGATCGTCCACCCGTTGCGCCTGGGGATCTCGCTCATCACCGCGGCGGCGTACTTGCCCGCCTGCAGCCACGGCTCTGTCCGCGCGAAGCACGGCCGCAGCAATTCCAGCAGCTCAACACGCTTCCGGCGCGCCAGCGCGGCGCCTATCCTGGCGGCAGCAGCCGCCTTCGAATCTGTTGTTCCCACAAACGCATGATCGCGAGGCGGCTGCGCCGCGCAAGACCCGACTCCCCGCCGCGGCCCAGGTCAAAGCCCGAATGGCTGCTGCCGTACTAGACACCTTGTTCCTCGCAGCACCGATCGCATTCAAAGGCCGCCTCGTCCAGTACGCCGGTCGGATCCTGCGCGCCTACCCCGGCAAGAGCACCGCCGAAGTCCACGACTACCACGACGTGAAGACCGCGGTCCTCGCCGCGTCCCTTACCAAACGCGCCCCCGGCTACACCACCCTCGGCTTCCCAGACCCGCGGCGTCTCACGTCCTGACCAGGCGCCGTCACTTGAACCGCGAACAGAGCCAGAAAACAAGTGGAGTTAAGGGTGGTGGTGGGAGCTAAGGGGACTCGAACCCTGGCCTCTTGCATGCCGTGAATAACCCTGGCATTCCCTGACCAGCGCATATACGGTCTGGCCAAGCCGTTCGATAGCTCACACAAGCTGAGACTGGCTCAGACGGGCGTTCGCTGGGGCCATTCTGCCCCTCAAACTGCCCCTCGCAACGATCTCCTGGCGACCGCTCGAACTGCCGGATCTCACAATCATCGACAGTCCCGAATGCGCCCGGGCAGCCGGACGATGGTGCCGGATTCAGCGGCGAGGCTGGCGGCCACGACGGCGGACGCCTGCGGTGCGCGCCCTCCACTCTCTGTACTGTGATCGGCTTGCGTGCGAGTCTAGGCGACGTGCCGGTCGCTGTTCTGCCTGTTCCCAGACAGCCAGCGGCCGGGGGTACTTGCTCTGGGGGTCGCGCTGATGGTGGTGCTTGACGGTAAGTCACTGACCATCGATTCGCTTGCTGCCGTCGCGGAGGGGCGGGAGGAGGTTGCCATTGCCCCGGCGGCGCGCGCTCGCATGGCCGCAGCCCGGGAGGTCGTCGAGGAGGCGCTGCGGCTGAATGTCCCCGTGTACGGTCTGACGACTGCTCTTGCGGAGCGAAAAAACGTCGTGCTGGACGCTGCGGCGCGCCAGGGCTTTAGCCGGTTCCTGATCAGGGGTCACCTCATTGCCCAGGGACCGCCCGCGCCGCCTGCCGTCGTGAGGGCTGCGATGGTCTGCTTGGTGAACGGCTATGCCAAGGGCGCCGCCGGAGTCCGGCCCGAGCTGGCCGAGGTGCTGGTCGGCGGGCTGAACCGTGGCGCTGCGCCGGCCGTCCGCAGCCTCGGTTCGGTGGGTCAGGCTGACCTCGGTCCGCTGGCCGACCTGGCGGAGGGCCTGCTCCGCGAGACCGGTTTCGTGCTGGCGGAGAACGAAGGACTGGCGCTGGTCAACAACAATGCCTTTTCGACCGGCTGGGGTGCGCTGGCGCAGCTCGCCGCCGAACGGCTCCTGGAGGAAGCCGACGTGGCCGCCGCGCTCGCCATGGAGGGGTTCGCAGCCAATCTCAGCCCGTTGCATCCGGTGGTCACTGAGATCCGGCCCTACCCGGGGCTGGTTTCGACGATCCGCCGCCTGCGCGCGCTGCTCGCGGGGAGCTCACTGTTCGAGCCCGGTAACGCCCGGAACCTGCAGGACCCGCTGACCTTCCGGAGCATTCCCCAGATCCTCGGCGGCGCCAAGGACGCCCTCGCCTACGTCCGGGGCACGATCGAGACCGAGCTCAATTCCGCACAGGGCAACCCCGCCGTCGTCCTGGGTGAACGGCGCATCGTTTCGGTAGGCAACCTCGACGTCGTACCGGTCGCCGCCGCGCTCGACTTCGCCCGCATCGCCCTCGCTTCCGTGCTCACCGCTGCCGCCGAACGGACCGTCAAGCTCCTCCAGAGCCCCCTCTCCGGCCTCCCAGCCGGCCTGGCCGCTGAGCCGGACACCGGCGAGGAGGCCCTCGCCGAGTTCGCCGGGGCCGCACAGGCGATCGCGGCGGAGGCACGCACGCTCGCCCAGCCGGTCTCTTTCGAGGTGGTGAGTTCGAGCAAGGCTGAAGGGATCGAGGACCGCACCACCATGGCTCCGCTCTCAGCCAGGCGCCTTGCCGAGATGGCCGACCTCGGCGCACGGGTTGTCTCGCTCGAGCTATTCGTCGCAGCTCAGGCCATCGACCTGCGCCGGCCCTCCCGCCTTGGCGAGGGAACCGAGCGGGCGCTTCATCTGGTACGCGAACTCGCCGGCTTCACTGCCCGCGGGCAGGCCCCTCCGGCAGACCTCGAGCCACTTGTCGATGCGGTCCGGGCAGGCCGGTTCGCGCAGGCCGCTGGTCGGGATTAATGGGGCACGTTCCAGGCGTCGAGCACACCGGGGTCCCGGCTCGCCGCCGCGGTGCCCAGGACCGGATGCAGGTTCATCGATGGTGAGTACTTGCTGGCCGGCACCATGCGGCCGAGTGCCTCGGCCATGGCCCGGACCTGATGCGGGCCCGCCCCGCAGCAGATGCCCACATAGTTCACCCCCAGGTCGCGGGCGGCCACCGCGAAGTCTGCCATCTCGAACCTGGTGCAGCTGAACGGATCCAGCGCCAGCGGGAAGACCCGGCTCACGCCCTCGGCCCGCAGTGATTCCATCGTCGGCGAGGTCTCGCTGGTCCGGTACGCAACCGGCTGGGCAGCCACGGCACAGTCGACGTGGTCCCTGATCCTGGCGATTAGCGGCAGCATTGTCGCGGGCCCGCGGTCGCAGTTCAGTCCCACAACGGCAGCGCCGTGAGCGGCCAGGATCTTGCACGCCTCGACATAATCGTAACCGTCCCAGGTGTTGGCCGGCTGGGTGGTGGCCAGCGTCACCATGGCCGGCAGGCCAAGCTTCTGGCTGACCTCCAGGGCGATCAGTGCTTCGCCGAGGTAGTCGTTGGTCTCGGAGATGACGAAGTCAATGCCCTCCTCGGCCGCCCAGCCGAGTTGCTCGGCATACATAGCGTGGACCACCGCGGTGGTAGCCGGGTCCTTGGGGTCATAGGCCCAGGTGTTGCAGACGTTGCCGGCCACCAGGGCACCGCCTTCCGAGGCGACTGCCCGGGCCAGTTGCACCGCCTGCCTGTTCATCGCCTCCAGGTCGGACTCACGGCCTAGCTGGCGCAGCTTCTCGCGGTGCGCGTAATAGGTGAGCGCCACCATGACATCAGCGCCCGCACGCAGGAACTCCCGGTGCAGCTCGGTGACGGCATCAGGAAAGTCCAGCACCACCTCGGGCACATAAGCGCCCGCCTTGATGTAGCCCCGGCGCTCAAGCTCGAAGACATATCCCTCGGCCCCCAGCACCACGCCCCGGGCGAGGCGGTCCGCCAGAGCCGAGCCTATTCCTGCCGTCATCGCGTCTCCCCTCTCATTCGCCAATCCTTACCACGCTGCGCAAACCAAGCCAACAGCAACTCCAGCCGACACGACACATCCGCAGCAACCGCTGTCGACCGAGATAACCGGGTAAGCGGCCAGTGGAGGCACAAACATCGCGCGGTAACCGAGACTGAGCTGGGATCGCCTTCATCACTCCCCTACCGCCAAGACGACGGCCCTGCAGAACGGTTGGCTGGCGCCGCGAGAACAGACATGAACCACGGACAGCATGAGGACCGGCACGCCGATCACCGAGACCGACATCGACGCGATGGCCGACGAGGCCGAGCGGGGCTACGACGTGGACACGCTGCTGCGCCGCCGGCGGGGCGGGCGGCCACCGCTGGGTTCGGCGGCGGCCTCCGTCGAGTCGGTACGGCTGGACCCCGAACTCAAGCGCGCCCTGCTGCTGCGCGCTGCCCAGGAACACACCAGCGTCTCCGAGGTTGTCATCCGCCGCGCAATCGGCGAATACTTGCAGGCCAGCTGAGTGCGCAGCGTTTCGCGTGCGCTGCGGAGGACTACTACGCGCGGGCCGGCAGAGGTGGCGGGAGGTGCCGGTCAGCTCACGAGAGTCTGCTTTCCGCCGGGGATGCGACCCCGCCCACGCGCTCTCTGCGGCCTCGTTCTGAGACGAAGAAGATGACGAGCCCGATGCCGATCGACGCCACCGCGATCGCCCCTACGCCCAGGGCCCACCCGGACTTGGTGAAGATGGGTGCCCATGGCCCCCAGAACAGCAGAAACACAGCTGCTGCGTCGGCGATGACGCCGACCACCCCGCACACGGCCAGCAGGGCCCACGGAGTGCGCTGGGCTTCCCTGAACTTCTCGGGGAACGCCCGCCGGACGAAGAACACGTCGCTGAACAGCAGCACCATCGACGTGCACCACACCACGGTGACCCCGGCGAGCAGCACCAGGTAAACCTTGGTGGCGTAGTTCGAGCTGGCCGACTGGTTCGGGAAGTAGATGATCGCGGCCACGATCGACGCAATCACGGTCTGGGCGAGGACGGCGTTGGCGGGGACCTTGTTCCTGTTCACCCGCCCGAGCTGACGCGGAAGGCGCCGCTCCAGGCCCGAGACGAACATGAGCCGCGCGAACGAGTAGTTATATACGACGATGTCGGACACGAAGATGAGCACAAGAATGAACGCTACCCACGAGCCGAGCGTGTGACTGAGCGCGATCTGCACGGTCTGGACCACACCGTAGGTTGCGTTGTTCTTGCCGACCGGGACGACCACCATGGTGGAAAAGGTGGTCCACAGGTAGGCGATGATCACGACGAGGCAGCCCCAGAACAAGTAGCGTTTAATCGACTTCTCGCTCTTGATCTCGACACCCATGTTCAAGGGCACCTCGATGCCGAGGAGGGCGAGGATCACGGTCGAGAAGAACGTCCATTGACCCCACCCGGTCAGGCCAGAGGCATGGAAGGCGAACGAGTTGGCTGCGTGGTGCCCTTGGGCCAGCCAGACGAAGCCGGAGACCCCGATCAGAATAAGGCAGATGGAGTACAGCACGAACTGGACGTTTACATAGTTCTGGGTCATCCGGAAGCGCAGCGTCCCGAGGAGGCAGGAGAACCACACCACGGCCAGCACGATGAGCCCCTGCTGCCATGGCTTGGTGAACAGGCTGGAATTGATCGCCTGTGCAAGCGACACGACAAGTGACCCCGTCAAGACCATGACCAGGACACCCGGCCACCACGCCACGAACCCGGCGAAGAATCCCCAGAACTTGCCCAGGGCCTTATGGGTCCAGACGTACAGCGAGCCCTCCTCGGGGAACATCCGGCCCAGTTGCGCGGTGACCAAGGCCCCGGGGATGAGGAACGTCAGGAACCCAAGGACCCAGAACACGTATATCGCGGAGCCGGCAAACTGCACCGTTGACGAGTTCGACACGAACAGGACGAGGGCCACGAAGATGACCACGAGGTCGAAGGAGTTCAGCACCCTGCCGACCAAGGTGGGAGCCACCTTCTCGGAGATCATGTCCCGCTCGGACATCATGGCTCGGTTGTTAGTCATATCTGCCGCCATGGAACACCTCCCATGAACATCCGCCGGCGGTGCGCTCAACCTGGCCCGGCTCCACCTTCACAGGCGCCAAATGCAACGCTGAACGGCGGGGTCGCGGGCGCTGACACGTGCCCCTGCTAGCTTGCCACCTAGCCCGGCGGCGCACCATAGCCGCATTGCAGGTCAGCGGGGGCTGGTCTTCGCCGGGTCGCGGGCTGGAACCTGATCACGCGGGCCAGGATGCGCTTGCGGTGTCCTCGAATGCGCAGCGCCGGGTGGCCGGCCCGGCCCGCAGCACCCCCAGCGGCAAGGAAGTCCAGGTAGCTGTTACTGTTCCGGGTCCTGCCCCCGCCTGCCTTGCGCGCTCCAGCTTGACCCGCGGCCGCGCGGCGGCACGGAAACCAGCAGCTGCGAGGAACCCCAGCACAACAGCCAACCCAGGCGATCACCAGGTCACCGGGTCAGGACAGCACGCTCTCTTTGGGGACTCGAACCCCTGGCCTCTTGCATGCCATACAAATCCAGCCAATTTCAGGACGTCGCTGGAAGTGGCTCTAGCAGCAGCTTCAGTCGCTCCACGTCGCCTATGATGGCCCATTACCGCCGCTCGCTTGCTCCCCGTCTTGCTCCCCACCGGCTGCCTGTCACCGTTCCGAATGCCCCACGGCACGGCCTGGCGGGCCCCGCACACAGGATCCTCACGATCGCCCGCGACGTACGAGCCGGGATCGCAGGTTCCACAGTGCCTGACGGCGCCCGCGGCACGGCGCTGATCTGCGGGGGCCGGCCACCGTCGCTGCGACACCGAGGACATGGGCCGCCGGGCGTGGTGACCCGCGCGTCCCGGCCGCCTCGCGGACAGCAAGCACGCGATGGCGGATCCAGGGCTGCTCCGATTACCGCACATGCCGAAATGAGTACTTCATCCGTGCGTATACATGTGCACGAATTGGAATACTCACTCACGCTCCCGGCCGGCCGACGACCGCGTGCGGCCTTTCACAATCTTTCCGATAGGGAATCAAATCGCCGATTACGTGCGGCGACCGGTAGCGTTGTAGCACGACGCGCTCCACGCAGATCATCCGCATCTGCGCCCTCCGGGCGACGCCGTCATGACCTGCCAGCAGCGCCGGACGGCGGGGATGCGTGCCTGGCCGAGCCAGATGCTGATGACGCAGCGTGAGATGAAGCAGGGGCCGCAAGGCTCCTGGGCTGCCGGCCGCCCGGTGGCCCAGGATGCGGGGGCAGGCTGGGCCGACCCGGACGGCCGGCGGCCGGGCCAGGACCGGTGGTTCAGCCCTGGCACGCGGCGGGGCTATGGGACGACGGAATTGACCGAGGTTCCCCAGTTGGCGAAGCCGTCTCTGGTTCCGCCGCAGGTCCCGATCGTCAGGGTGAAGGCCAGTCCGGTGCAGTTCGGGGACTGGATGTACTCGTTGGCGAAGAAGATCTGGTCGCCGGATCCCGGCAGGAAGATCGCTTCGCTGTAGTCTCCCCAGCGGGGGAACAGCGTGCCTGGGAAGCCCAGGTACTCGGTGAAGCCGTCCTGGGGCGACTGGCCCGCGTCCGCGATGTTGATTATGGACCCGAGCAGGCCGGACGAGGTGGCGGTCAGCCGGCCGTAGGCGGTGCTCGGGAAGAAGCCGCCGTTGTCGGCGCCCGTGGGCCCGCCGTTGCCGCTCAGTGTGAAGACCATGAGCGCCCGGCCGTTCCCGCCGGTGCCTTCTGCGGCCATGGCCGGCATTTCCAGGTCTTCGTGGGGCGCTGACACGTACGCCTGGCTGGTCAGGCTGAATACGCCGGTCTGGTCGAACGACCCGGTGCCGACCACCCAGTACGCCACGGCCTGGTGCACTTCCGGACTGCCTGACGTGAAGGTCTGGCTGACCTCGGTCGGAGTGGCGCCCCACAGCTGGCCCTGCGCCTGCGAGACCTGGGTCATGAAGTCGCCGTTGGTCTCGATTCCGCCCTCGGG
>Ga0207684_10003151_pt1 | contig 16225 bp, 15 predicted proteins | sample KBSK5501metaG_FD_184342 | JGI IMG/M metagenome (GOLD analysis project Ga0207684, IMG submission 184342) | Corn, switchgrass and miscanthus rhizosphere microbial communities from Kellogg Biological Station, Michigan, USA - KBS K5-50-1 metaG... | ecosystem: Host-associated > Plants > Roots >...
TTAAATTCGGCGGTAAATGTTCGTCGTTGTGTCATCGTGAACCCCCTTCTTGGTTCTAGTATACCTCCTGGCTTTCACTTTGCCAGGTGTCCAATTCCAGGGGGTCACTACAAGAGAGTACGAAATAATAGAGTTAAGAGCTCGCATCAAAGCTACATTCAAATTCATCTTGCCAATTTTCATCATTTCAATCACAACGTCACTTTTTCTTCTTTCGTTTATTTATAATTTATTTATTTGCTTAGGTTCTTGTATTGTTTTTCAAGGAAATTTCTATTCTGATTCTCTCTTTACTATTTGGGCAGCGACTCTAGGCGCAACATGGGGTATCATATGGGGCATAACAAGAGGTGTCTACTGGTCTATTTTGTGGGGTATCTTCTGGGGCATAATATGGGGGATTAACTGGGATGGCCCACTAATCGTTGCATCGTATGCCGCTATAGGTATTATGTTTGGTATCACGTTGGGATTCGGGGAGAAATCTAAAACTTTTATCATAGTTACTATAGCTTGGAGTATTATTTGGATTATCCCATTGAACTTAGAACTGGGTATTCCATGGACTATTAGAAGTATTACTTTTGCCGTCAGCAATGGCGTAGTCTTGGGTTTAGGACTCATTCTAAGTATTATATGTAACCTTGTTGTAAGCACTATGTGGGATTATGCAAGAAGAATTAAAGAAAGGAGCGGAGTACAAGAAAATAATAAGCAAGATGCTTTGAAGTCAGTTCGATCGATTGTAATGGAAGGTGTTTCATCAAGATGGGATAAGCTGAGTTTTCCAGAACATATCTTGTTTGGTTTGCAACAAGGTCTATTACTCGCATTAGCAGTAGGTACAATGGAGAGTTTTCTTTTTTTGCCGAAAACTAACATATATTCTTTTACTATAATATGGATAATAATTGGGGCAATTGGCTTTATAACGGGTATACTTAGGGGTATAGTGTGGGGTTCAGGTTTTGTTATAGGTTTCACTTTAGGACTCCCATTAGGCCTCACTATTGGAGCGACAATAAGTCTGACAGGCATTATAATTGCAATAATTGCATTTGCTATTAGCTCTAGTATAGTGTTTGTCTTGCTTAAATGGATTCTCTATCCAATAAGTGCTTTTTCATCATATACGACATATATCTTAAGCAGAGCGAAACCGATTAAAGTATTTGATTACTTACATAGCTCGTCACTCTTTTGGGATGAACGTTGTCTTTTTCCCCTGCCAGGTTTAAAGCAGACCCTCATTATCGCTGGCAAACAAAATATCGATCAGGCACTAGAAGAAATTATCTTTATCGCAAATGAGAGACCTCTGCAAATTCCAACTGCTAGGTCAGCATTGTTGGAGATCACTTTTAACGAATTAGAAATGCGTAACGATCTCGAGGATATTGCTCTGGTTTTTCAACAGTTGGCTAAATTCTTTTCACCTGAAATAACGGTGGTAGATCCAGAATGGTTAGTCTCGTTTGCTCGTTTAAATGAAGCAAGTAGGGATGCCGCACGCTATTGTAGTCCACTAAATTGGCATACTAAGCGTAAAGCATTAGAAGACATGATTACAAACTTACAGAGCCCTTATGTAAGTAATAACCGTAAGCTTAAAACACGCTTAGACAAGATAGCATCGGAATGGCTTATGGTTGCTAAACAGGAGCTAACAGACATAGAGCAGAACCTCGAAAAGCATACCTACATTGAAAACCCATTTGCACCTGGACCAGTTTTAGAACTGAGCAATAGCCTATTTGTTGGTCGTTACGACTTAGTACAGCAATTGGAAGAGGCACTAAGCAAGGGCAATCTTCGCCCAACCTTTCTCTTAAATGGTGAAAGAAGAATGGGCAAAAGTAGCACACTAAAGCAATTACCAAATCTACTAGGTGCTCGTTATATTCCTATTTTTTACGATTTACAGAATCGGGGATTATCTTCAAGCGCAGCTGCGTTTCTTGCTGCTATAGCAGATGAAATATACGAAGTTATGAGATTTAGAGGTATGAGAATAAAAAAATTGGAGTATAGTGACCTTAAGCAGGCAGCTCTGGAAAATGAGGCATCGGTATATCGCCGCTTTGACATTTGGTTCAAGGATGTCGAGCGTATACTGGAGAAAAATGAAAGAACCTTACTCTTAATTTTCGATGAGTTTGAAAAATTTGAAGAAGTGGAACAGAGTGGTTACCTGGATTTACGGCTGCTACTCGACTGGTTTCGTAATATTATCCAAAATCATTTGCGTTTGGCTTTATTGTTTAGTGGAGTACAGACCTTTAGCGCTATGAGTACTAATTGGGCGAATTATTTTGTAAATGTTCAAACACTGAAAGTGAGTTTCTTAAAACCTACGGAAGCACGCCAGCTTATTACTAAGCCTACTTCCTCTTTCCCAAGTGAAAGAATTTTTGATACCGGCGTTGTTGAGGAGATTATAAGGGTAACAGGTTGTCATCCGTTCCTCATCCAGGCAGTCTGCTCTGCACTGATAGATCAATTAAATGCTGAGAATCTTGATATGGCTGAATTAGATAATGTAACATCAGCCGTTAATCAAGTACTAGAGAGTTGGTGGGATACCTATTTTCGAGATTTATGGGAACGAACTAATTTTGAGCAACGAGCTTGTTTGAATGCCTTAAAATACTTAGGTGATAGTAACTTACAGGGTATTGTGAAGCAAAGTAACTTAGATACAAACCTTGTCCATCATACCATACAAACCTTGCTCTACCGCGATTTAGTCTCATTAAAGAGTAATAAGTATAGCATCGCTGCTCCTATTTTTTGCAAATGGTTGGAACTCAATAGTTAATCTTGAAGGCATAAGACCCGTATCCCGCAATTATTTTGTGAACTTAGACAAAAGGCCATTTGATGTTGTAGAGTTATCAATAAGCTCTACATTGCAAGTCAGCTCTCCAAGGGTTCTTGCGAAAATGCTAACTGCAGTATATGGGAGGAGGTTGAGTATTGAGTTATATATTTATTCAATTGGCCAGACCTGGACGGTTTGATCATCACTTGCTGAGGCAAGCCGTTTGCCATCAGGAGACCAGGCGACCGCCTCGACTTTATCACTATGCCCATCATAGTCCGTGAGAATACTTCCTGTAGCAGCATCCCAGATCTGGACGGTTTGATCATCACTTGCCGAAGCGATTTGTCTTCCATTAGGTGACCAGGCGACTGCCTCGACTTTACCACTATGCCCTCGATAAGTTAAAAGAGTTTTTCCTGTAGCAGCATCCCAGACCTGAACAGTCTTATCATCACCTGCTGAGGCCAGCAATTTGCCATCAGGAGACCAGGCGACCGCCTCGACTTTACCACTATGCCCATCGTAAATCGTGAGAAGGCTTCCAGTAGCAGCATCCCAGACCTGAACAGTCTTATCATCACCTGCTGAGGCCAGCAATTTGCCATCAGGAGACCAGGCGACCGCCTCGACTTTACCACTATGTCCTCGATAAGTTAAAAGAGTTTTTCCTGTAGCAGCATCCCAGACCTGGACGGTTTGATCATCACTTGCCGAAGCGATTTGTCTTCCATTAGGAGACCAGGCGACCGCTTCGACTTTAGCAGTATGCCCTCGATAAGTTAAAAGAGTTTTTCCTGTAGCAGCATCCCAGACCTGGACGGTCCTATCATCACTTGCTGAGGCGATCCGTTTGCCATCAGGAGACCAGGCGACCGCCTCGACTTTACCACTATGCCCACGATAAGTTAAAAGGGTTCTTCCGGTATATGAATTCCAGATCTGTACAGCTTGAAGATCACTTGCTGAGACAATATGTATTCCATCAGGTGACCAGGCGACCCCATGTACTATGCCTAGACGAAAATGTCCGGAGTAGGTTATTAATGGTCCGTCCGTTCTACCGGTATTTGCATTCCAGATCTGGGCGGTTTGATCATAACTTGCTGAGGCAATTCGTTTATCATCAGGGGACCAGGCGACTGCATTCACCTTATCAGTGTGCCAATAATATGTTAAGAATGTTCCTCCGTTGGCAGCATCCCAGACCTGAACAGTCTTATCATCACTTGCTGAGGCAAGCCGTTTACCATCAGGGGACCAGGCGACCGCCTCAACTTTAGCACTATGCCCACGATAAGTTAAAAGGGTTCTTCCGCTAGCAGCATCCCAGACTTGGACAGTTTGATCGTCACTTGCTGAGGCAAGCCGTTTACCATCAGGGGACCAGGCGACCGCCTCAACTTTATCACTATGGCCATCGTAAAGTGTGAGAAGACCTCCGCTAGCAGCATCCCAGACCTGGACAGTTTGATCGTCACTTGCTGAGGCAAGCCGTTTACCATCAGGGGACCAGGCGACCGCCTCAACTTTGTTTGTATGACCACGATAAGTTAAAAGAGTTCTTCCGCTAGCAACATCCCAGACCTGAACAGTCCTATCATCGCTTGCTGAGGCAAGCCGTTTACCATCAGGGGACCAGGCGACCGCTTTCACCTTATCAGTGTGCCCACGATAAGTTAAAAGGGTTCTTCCGTTAGCAGCATCCCAGACCTGAACAGTTTGATCATCACTTGCTGAGGCTAGCCATTTGCCATCAGGAGACCAGGCGACCGCCTCAACTTTAGCACTATGACCACGATAAGTTAAAAGGGTTCTTCCGCTAGCAGCATCCCAGACCTGGACAGTTTGATCATCACTTGCTGAGGCGATTTGCCTTCCATTAGGAGACCATCTTATCCCATGTATAGAGCCAGAAACGCCACTATAAGTGATTAAGGCATAAGATGAAAATGGATGGGAACCAAAAAAAGCTATAAAAGGAGTTGATTCAGGCAGAAAAGGCACTTTATAGTGAACATTTGAGCTATATAGGTACTGAAAGTATACCCACGAAGCGATAAAATTGATTAGTAACAGACTATAAATACTCACTCTGACCAAACGTAGAAAGAGGATCTTTTTTCGAGACCGAGAGGAGTCAGGTAAAAAGTTTACGGGTGTAAATGGCGAGGATCGTTCTGGAGATGATTTTTCGCCGTTCCCATCGCTCATTAGATAAACTCCACAATCTCAATCATAACCACTAGGATATGAAACGAGAACTCAATACTACTTTAAAGACCACACTTAAGAAGTTCATTCGTAAACCTTACGACTTAATAATACTACTTCATTAACAAGGTCGATGGCAATTGGTAAGCAAAGTTCGAATCGGCTAGAAATTTTATGATTGCTACAGGATAAAGTTGATCGTCCAAATGTACTTCTACATATGGCCTCGCCGCCCGGCGGAAACGCAAGAAGTATGTCTACCCTGGCAAAGCCACCGAGATCGCGCCGAACAAGCTGCGTGAAGCAGCGTTCGAGTGGGTGAAGCAGGAAGTGGTCTTCTCCGATATTCTGGAGGTCAAGCTCGCCGATGGTACCCGCCTTCGCGGCTGTTTTGCGCTCCGGCACCGCACGCGTCAGGTGCTGGGCATCGCGTTCGACTACCATATGCGGGCCGATCTGGTCACTGACGCCATCGAGACGATGACTTTCGAGTTGCCCGGCAGCATCTGGCATAGTGATCAAGGCGAGCAATATGGCGCTCGCGAGACCCGCTCCTTGCTCTTGCAAAAAGGCTTTGTCCTCTCGATGAGTCGGGCAGGCACGCCTACCGATAATGGCTTTGCCGAACGCTTCGTCGGCGTCTTTAAGTTGGCTGTCGCTGATCGTCGCCCCTATCACACTTTAGGGGATTTCTTACGAACGGCGGAAGCCTGGATCAACTTTTACAATCAGGAGCGGCCGCACGAGGGATTAGATAATCTCTCTCCGCTTCAATATGTTCAGCAACATGGGCTGGAGGATATTCCTTCACTCGCCCTATTGTAGTGTCTATTTTAGCGAGGACTGGACAGGCTGTATCCCGTATGCAGAACCCATCGATGAAATGATCGCTTGTACAAAACACATACCCCTGTTTTAACCCCTCGAGCCAGAGTATTTTTGCCTGGTTTGACAGTCAAATTGACAGCCAATGTCATGTACTTTCATTAACTTTGGTTTACATCAGCGAACAAACAAAGAGCTGTCAATGCGCTCAAATCCAGAAACTGCTTGCGCCGGTTACCATGGAGAACGCCAGTTCAGAACTCGATATAAATTGAAACAAAAAAATGATGTGCATGAACAAGCGAGCGAAAATGTGGATAAGTATGTGAACAAATGTTCTATATTGTGGATAACTTGTAAAAACAGGTTAAGGGTGTTCAGTTTGCTCAATCTTTTACAAAAGCCAGCAAACTCTCTCTCCTATTGGAGAGTGAGAGCAAAAGTGAGAGCAAAACCGCTAGATACCTATCAGAATGAGTAGATAAAAATGGACAAAAATGCTTTTCCCCTTCGCTTTCTACTTCAACTGAATCGGCCTGTTGACAAATGTGAGCAAAGAGAGTATGATAGACGAGTCGATGGGGTATTGAGGTTCGAATCCTCCCCCCGCTACCAATCTTCGACAAGTCGGCAAGAGATCCAACAATGACGCGGGATAGAGCAGTGGTTAGCTCGTCGGGCTCATAACCCGGAGGTCGCAGGTTCGAATCCTGTTCCCGCTACTTCCCTGGCGGCGTAGCTCAGTCGGTAGAGCAAGGGACTCATAAGCCCTGTGTCACAGGTTCGATTCCTGTCGCCGCTACTCCTTTTGTAGAGGGGGAAAATTACCGCTCGGCATTCTTCCCAATGATACATCACTATGTCCCAGAGGACTATCACCTTGTTTCAGCATAGCGAGTATACCATATTTTGCTTCACAAAATATTCCAGTCCTTAATCCTGGACCAGCAGTAAAACAGGTATAATTTAGTGATATACAGTAACCTATTCTCCAAACCTTCCTTTTTTGAGTTTCGTGTACATAAGAAAGCAAGTGGTACCGAACAATGGAACACGTTTGTCACCGGTGCGGGCAAAAGTTTTCATCGCTAGCGATGATACAGTTGAGTCTTAGTGCTGATGGTGAGTACGCTTACTGGACACCGGAGCGCGCTGCCTGGTTTCGTAGTCGCTGGAAGAAATTGCCTCGCCTGGTATGGCTTTGTGGTACCTGTTACCAGGCGGTGAAAAGGGAATACCCATAGCAAGAAAGCAAGTATTGCAACAATGGTCATTGTGCCTACAATTGTGCTGCTATCAAAAGTGAAGTTTACACAAGTTTTGTCTATCAAATGATGTCTTCTCCAACAGGTCGCCAATTACCAGTGAGAGCATTCGCAAATCTTTCTGTTAGTCGCCTGAGACCCTTATCATTTGAATTGAGAGACAAAGGAAAACCCATCTACTCCCGATAAAGAAGCCAATGCACGAGTGACTATACGTGAGATTCGGCGTGCGCTGAACGAATTCCGTGATAACCAGCGCTTAGGCATCGTGCACACACGCAATCGGTTAATGGCTAGTATCTTTGTCACGGGCTTCTTTACCTATGCTCTGCTGTGCACTGCTGTTCTTCTTGTGACACCTGCGAATCTGCTCTACAGAGCAGCGAAACGTCAAGAGCGACAGGTACGTCTGGGCAGCAGAACGAGACAAGTTGAGACTGTCTCGCATGAAGAGGGTCGCTCACTAGAATTTCTGCCATGTGTTTCTATGGCTCAGGATACGTAATTTTCCCATCCTGCACTTTCAGAAACGGCGTTAGTTCATGAGGATTGGCTGTTTTTCTGCTCTGAATATGCAGGACTTGCCAGCCCTGAATTGTTAGAGCATCGGAGATAAGCGAACGGTGACAGCGCCACGGTACAGCCTCTGCACACATGATTGCGACCGTCTTCTGCTCGGCAAGTGATTTTAGTTCATCCAGCCCCGATTTAAATTCTGGTGTTGCCATGTAGTCTGCAAAGCCGCGAAAAGAAGTGTTTTGCCAGCCGAGATTAATAGAGTCTTTGCTGGCATGCCGCAACCCTCCCAGTTTACCAAGATGCATGTACGCAATTCCTGCCTGTTGTAAAGAAGCAGCAAGCTCCTCCGCTCCGAACTGCGGGTTGTGCCTGGATCTCGGAATGGTGCGCACATCAACCAGTTCCTCGATGCCATGTGCCTTGAGCAGTTCTAAAAATTGCTCGGCAGTTCGTGTTGAGTGGCCAACTGTGTAGATTGTGAGCATAGCCTATTATACATTTTGGATGCTCTTGTATTCCTCGGTCCGCAAGCGGGCCTCGCATAATTTTAAGCATGGAATTGGTCAGGCGTGGCGGCGCCACGCCTGACCAATTCCATGCTTTGATAGGATTCTGGTAATTGCTCTCCAGTTTCTTGGCAGCATATGCGACAACCGCGACAACTGATACAACTGATACAATCTCATCCGCTGCGATTTGAAACCCGTATGCCGTTTATTGCGTATAAGATAGTGATCTAGAAGGAGTCAATCTGTGAAATCATATAGTTCAATGCGACGAGATAGAGATGATTACTACAATCCTCAGGTAGTTGAAGGGTCTTTGCAAGGAGTATCCCAAAATCACAACAGGCAGCAGCGCACTCGCCCAAGACGCATGGAAATCTTCTGGCACATAGCCAAGACGGGGAGACTCATTAAAGCATTAATACTTGATCGGCGTATAGCTCTCTGGCGTAAAGCGTTCTTTTTCGGCGCTATAGGTGGTTTGCTCTTCATCCTGCTCTTTCCAGACCTGCTCAATGAGACTGTTATGAGTACAGTCCTTCCTCTTGCAGGTACTGTACTTGGCGTTCCACTTGATGCTGGTTTCGATTGGCTTGCATTCGCCATTGCCGTCGTAACACTGTTTCGCTTCTTCCCCTCTGAACCCGTTGCTGAACACTACAGGCAGATATTCAGATAGCTTCATATCCTGTACCCACTGAGCGAGAGGCTCGGGGTCTACCTCTCGCTCCTTGAACGAGCCCCTTGCATCCACGAATAGCAAAGCGTCGTTATAGAACGAGGCGCGACAGCAGTTGAGGTGGCAACTGCTGTCACGTGAGTGTGACTTGAAGAGGATGTGAGTGAGGATGCTGAAAAAATCTTCTAGGTAAAGCATCCACTTTAACCGGATATACCAATGAAGGTATCCGGTTCACTCCGATTGCACAGGGATATCTCTGTTCAGAGTATAGCTTGCAGGTATTAACAATACATTATTCAAATGTTAAAAATTTTTCGTGGGATTGTTATAGGCCATCTTTTCTTGATCCTTTTTTATGAAAACATGTTCCGTATTGTTATCATCGCCTTTATGGATGCCTGAAAACTATGTGTGTTTTCATTTGTTAGGTTGTCTTATCAATGATATACTGTTATTGAATATTTACTCGTTGAGTGAAACAAAATGTGGCTTTTCCTCTCAAGTTGAAACACAGAGCTTCAATACACATTCCGGTAAAGTCACATTTGGCACCCTGATTATTTGTGTATAAATTTAGTTAGCCTGATAGAAGGAGTATTTAGAATGGGATTGCAATTTAGTGCTCGCAACCAGTTAAAAGCAACAGTGAAATCAGTCAAGCTTGGTTCGGTCATGGCTGAAATTGTCGTTGAGCTTCCAGATGGACAGGAAATCGTTTCTGCAATCACACGCACTTCTGCTGAGGGGTTGAACTTGCAAGCAGGCGATAGCGTTGTCGCGATTATCAAATCTACTGAAGTCATGATTGGCAAAAACGTCTAAAAAGCAGGAGAATAAGTATGAGCGCCACAGAGGAAACCCGCATCGAGCGTGACTCGATGGGTGAGATGCAAGTACCGGCAAATGCTTATTGGGGCGCAAGTACTCACCGCGCCGTACTCAATTTTCCGATCAGCGATTTGCGTTTTCCGCGCCAGTTTATTCGCGCGCTTGGACAGATTAAACAGGCAGCAGCGCAGGTAAATGAAAGCCTGGGCACCGTTGATCCACAGATCGCCGAGGCGATTATACGAGCCGCGCAAGAAGTAATTGATGGCAAGCTTGATAGTCACTTTGTCCTGGATATTTTTCAAACGGGTTCTGGCACCTCCACTAATATGAATGCTAACGAGGTTATCGCCAATCGCGCCAGCGAGCTACTGGGTGGCTCGCGCGGCTCACACAAAGTACATCCTAACGATCATGTGAACTTTGGGCAGTCGTCGAACGATGTGATCCCCACAGCCATTCACCTTTCGGCATTGGTCAGCATCGAACATGACTTGATACCAGCGCTACAAGGTCTGCAACGTGCCCTGGAGCAAAAGGCTGAAGAGTTCATGCCGGTTATCAAGACAGGACGTACACACCTACAAGATGCCACACCAATCCGTCTTGGCCAGGAATTTCAAGGTTATGCAGGTCAAATCGAACGTGGCATTGCTCGTATGCGCCACGCTCAAAACGAACTTTCGGAGGTAGCCCTTGGGGGCACTGCCGTCGGCACGGGCGTCAATACCCATCCGGAGTTTGCTGGGCTTGTGTGCCGGCGTCTTTCAGAGATAGATGGCGTCACAGTACACGAAACAAGCAACCACTTCCAGGCACAGAGCACTCTCGATAACGTCGTCGAGGCCAGCGGTGCGCTAAATACACTGGCAGTCAGCCTCATAAAAATAGCCAACGATATCCGCTGGTTGGGTTCCGGGCCACGCGCAGGCATTGGCGAAATCGATTTGCCCGCTGTACAACCTGGAAGTTCGATTATGCCCGGCAAGGTTAATCCTGTGATTGCAGAGTCGGTTGCTATGGTCTGCGCGCAGGTTATGGGCAATCACACAACGATTACCATTGCTGGACAATCCGGCAATTTTGAAATCAACGTCATGATGCCTGTCAGCGCCTACAACCTCCTGCAGTCGATCAGCTTGCTGGCTTCAGTAACACGAAACTTCACGGAACAGTGCATCAAGGGCATCAATGCAACAACCAGGGGACCGGAGATGGTCGAACGCGGATTGGCGATCAGCACAGCGTTGGCCCCTATCATCGGTTATGATGCAGCTGCCAACATCTCGAAAGAAGCCTACAGAACAGGAAAAACCGTGCGCGAAGTGGCACGCGAGAAGACGAATCTTTCGGAAGAAGAATTGGATCGCATTCTTGACCCGGCAAGTATGACAAAGCCAGGATTAGAGGGTGGTCCAGCAGGGGGATAATTCTGTAGGAGGGGTTTGCTTGACCCTTATTACATCCAGATGCGCCATCGCTCAGGAGAATCGACACCAGAATCTTCGGAAAGTTCGGCGTCATTAGGCCATACGCTGGCACCTGGTTCGAGTGCTTTGTAGGCGATAGCGATGGCGCCGGCCCAGGTTTCATCAACGGTTAATGCATCCAACTCTTCCTTTGTGAAAAAACGTGCATCATCGATTTCCTCCAGGTTAGGCTGCAACTCGCTAATTGGAGAGAGTAATTTCGCACGGAACATGAAGAAGTAATTGTGTTCGCCATCGTCCATTACCCAGATACGTACCCCCATCAGCCCGTCGATTTCTACGCGCAAAGAAGTCTCCTCGAAAGTCTCACGTGCAGCAGCCTGGTCGGGCAATTCCTCAGTATTGACGCGCCCCGCTGGTAACAAGTAGCGGCCTTTGGTTACGCCACGTATGTTACGTACAAGTAGAACACGATTGTCGTGCACGACAATCGCCCCTGCGCCGATAGTGAGTGGACGCCTGGGTCTGGGATGCTGAAAAGATATATCTGACTGTGACATGGGGGCTTGCTCCTGGGATTAAACAACCTGAATGCCTTGTAGGTATCTGGTCTTTCTTCCCCAACAGTATACCGCAAAAAGATTGGAAAGATTCTCTGAATGACTCCATAGAGTTATGGTAAGGTTATTAAAGTGTTGCTGGCTTTTTGAGATCTTCAAGAGCATCGACCAGACACGCGTTCTATGATATAATGCCGAAAACCGAAAGCTGTTCCGGTCAGGGCTTGCAATTCGTTTAACTTGATAGCAGGAGATGACCGCTAAAAGTGAGACACATTAGGAATAGCGCACAAGATTGTAACTTATTTTCCGCTAACAACTACGCGCACAGTATTTGAGATGTGAGAGAGCACAAACTCTATTTGGGATACCGGGAGAGGCACGAAAGAGATGTATATTGGCAAAATTGTCAAATCGGACTCACACATCAATTACGTCTGTCAGATTTATGGACCACGCGAGGTTGAACTGGAGCCGACTCCGACGGACTACGCCTTTGGCCGTTTTGTGCGCATTGCAGTGCGTTCCGAACAGCCTGAGGACCATGATGCACAGGTGATCCTTGCGCTTGGGAAGAGTTCTGAACCCCGAACCTACGCTACCGGCGTAATCTATGATACCATTCTGCTCAATCCCGCATTTGGCTCGCTGGGGCCGCGTCTCTCGAATGAGACGCAAGTAGAACTCTTTTCGCCCGATTACATCTCTGAGAAGGCCGTTTTGATTTACGTAATGGTTCTTGGCATGATGGAACAGCGCCCGGTAACTAGCAGTCAGCTGGAGATACTTTCTGTCATGCACGGAGTACCGCTCTTGTCGCTGGAATTAGGAAGCGAAATCGAAACCATGACCGATGAAGAAGTACGGGCATTTCACTTCTTCATGGACCCTGACAATCCTGAAAAGGGTACTTACTTGCATATGGGCTATATTCCGCATATCATTGCGCAGAGAAATAGCCTGCTTCCAATGGTGACACTCCGCATCATCGACCAGTTGGAACGCCTGTTTCCCCAAAATCTCTCGGTACTCTCAATTGTGAAACGCAACTTTGCCTGGAAACTCAAGGTGGAAACTACCGGTTAATGGAGGCTCATAATTCATGTTTAATCCAATTATCTCGCGCCCACTTTTCAAACCGGTAGGTATCACCAAAGGACCAGGCGAAAACGCCCACGAATTTACCTTTGTCTCACGCGACGATGAGCAAGTCCTTAAGAACGGTGAGTACGTATACTATGAGCTTGCTGATCCAGAAGAAACGGTGAATACGCCCACACATACGCGACGTGTGCTGGGACGCATCATCAAGCGCCTGCCATTGCAACTCTACCCTGATACATTCTTAGCTGAACCAGAGATATCCCCCGCACAGGTAGCTGCGATGGTAGGCTTCGACTCACATGCCAACGAGTTGTTTGAGCTGCATGTCGCCATCATGGGCTACTATGACGATTCTACCAATTCGTTCATTAATCCGTGGATTCCGCCGCAGTCCGGTAAGAAGATTTTTCTAGCTGATGATGAGATGCTTGCTCACATCCTCAGCCGCAAGCGTATTGGGGAACCAGGTTCCGCAACCATCGGATCACTGCTGACACGTCCTCCCGATGCTGTACCTGTAGTTCTTTCAGTTAAAGATGTTGTGAGTACCCACCTCGCTATCATCGCCAGCACCGGCGCAGGTAAAAGCTACCTTGCCAGTGTGCTAATCGAAGAACTAATGCAAGCCCGAAATAAAGCGTCTGTTCTGATCATCGATCCACATGGCGAATATGGTACGCTCGATCAAATCGCCAATTTCACTCAATTTACCGAGCAGAGTGATGGGAGACGAAACAGCTATCAGGCGCAGGTTCGTGTCTACAAACCAGAGCAGGTCAAAGTGCGAATCTCGACGTTGACGATGGGTGACATGCGCCATCTTTTACCAGAGATGACGGAGAAACAACAGTATCTCTTGAGCCGAGCCTTGCGAAAAGTCAATGAAACCAAAAGAGGCACTCCCTGGACAGTAGCTGATCTCAAAGTAGCCATAAAAAGTGTCTCAAAGCAGAAAGGCGATGATGATAGCGAAGGCGCGGACGATTCGAGCACAGTGCATGCATTAACCTGGCGTATCGACCAGCGTTTTGTGGATAGCTTTACGTTTGACGATATGGAGCATCTCGATTTGCCAGAGATTTTCAAACCCGGACAGTGTACTATTTTACAGCTAAACGAAGTTGATGAGCGCGATCAACAGGTCGTTGTTGCTACTTTACTGCGTCGTTTGAATAAAGCGCGTATGGATACTGAGCGTGGCAAGGTGCATTCAGGCGAATTTTACCTGCCCTATCCCGTTTTTGTGCTCATCGAAGAGGCCCATCATTTTGCACCTGGTGGGACCGAAGTTGTCTCGACGGCGATTCTCAAGCAGGTGCTTGCCGAGGGACGAAAATTTGGTATTGGGGTCGGTTTAATCAGTCAGCGACCCGGCAAACTCGATGCCGATGTGCTGAGCCAGTGCCAGACGCAATGTATTATGCGTATTGTAAACGAAATAGATCAGAAAAGCGTTGCCGCAGCGATTGAAGGTGTTGGACGCGATCTACTGGATAATCTACCTGCGCTTTCAAAGGGCCAGGTAATTATCGCTGGTGCAGCAGTAAATACGCCAATGATTTGCCGAGTACGCCAGCGAATCACAAAGCATGGCGGTGAGAGTAAAGATGCGCCCGATATGTGGCAAAAATACTTCAGTCCAGAAGCCCTGGAGAGCCGTCGCCGTAACGAGGCTCCTTTAAATGGAAATAAGGGTTTTAATTTACTGAAATGACAAATCGCACTGCACTCAATATGTTAATGGTACTGGCACCGCTGGCATGGGCTGCACTGCTCGTGTTTACACATTTCGTGCCACCGCAGGCTGTGCTTGCCTATGCCACGTTTTTTGTGCTCCTTAGCGTTGCACTCACCAGCACACTTTCGCCGCTTGCGTATTTTATCAGCCTGCGCTTCATCTCCTCACGACTCCATAGAGCTACATTACGCCATGCTCTGCGTGAGGGCGCATTATTATCACTCTGGATTGTATTCAACCTTCTGCTACGCGCTTTGCATAGCTGGAATCTCTTCATTGCAATTGTGAGTCTCGGCATTATCATCGTCATTGAAGTATTATCGCTGGGCAGGAAATGAAAGGTATTCTCGTTATTCGTCCAGGCGCTATCGGAGACGCATTACTTACCTTTCCCGTACTGAAAGCGCTAGGAGAGCAATATGCCGGTATGCCTATCACATTTGTGAGCAATGCGCAGGTGCTGCCATTGGCACTGGCATTTGGTGTTGCGGAACAGACTTTTGACTTTCAAGATATCCAATGGAGCGAGTTGTTTTCTGCCACCGGTATTCGCACTCTTTTCATGCGTGCTCTTCTGCAACAAACCGACCTTGCTATTTGCTGGATGCGTGATCCCGATGGTATCATTGAGCACAATTTGAAAATGTCAGGCGTCAAACATGTTCTTATTGCCCCGGGTCGACCCTCTGAAGGCGAACACATACATATCGTAGACTACCTGGCACATACGGTTGGATTGCAAGGCATAAGGGCACAATTCAGCACATTCTCGTGCTTACAGAACGTGGATCTCATTTCCAAAGACATAACAAATCGATTCGTCGCCATTCATCCTGGGAGTGGAGCAGTCCAAAAATGCTGGCCGATATCCCGCTTTGCTATTGTCATCAAGCGATTATTGGAAAAGAACCGCCCTATCCTTTTGCTTGCAGGACCAGCCGATACTGAGCGTGTAGACGATTTACTGCAACAAATTTTGTCTCCTCCTACACCAGCAATGTTTAAGTTACTCACAAATGCGCCTCTCCTGGAGGTGGCACGTCAATTGCAGCAATGCATGTGCTATCTCGGCAACGATTCGGGTATCACACACCTGGCAGCGATGCTTGGTGTTCCCACGGTAGCCATTTTTGGACCAACTGACCCGGCAATCTGGCGACCAATTGGACGGTTCGTCAAAGTGTTACAAGGGCATACATTGGAAGCTGTGACTTTGGATGCCGTGATGGAAGCTATTATATAGCCCATTTTTCCTATACTTTAAACATGCTCCATAACTCCTCAATACTTTACATAATCTCTGTGATCGTAGTCCTCTACTAATCTCACGACTGCTTTATATGCCAAATTGTGTCAATATGACTCATTTTGTATGTGATATGCTATGCAACGTTGTCTCTGTTACATTCGCAGTGTTTGTATTTATATATCTGCAAGTGATGTAACACCAGAGCTACACTTGCGAGTGCTGTAAGTCGTAATCTAAAGGAAAGGTAATTTTGCGAATACACCATCAAGTCTGGAAGTCCTACTTTGAGCCACTGCTGAAAAGCAGTGCAGACGCACGAGCGTCATTACAGTGGCGAAGATTAACGATCTTTCAGCAATATAGTGCAGTAAGTTTTGTAGGGAAGTTAAGTGTGGCAGCGATACTCGGAGTACTCTTTGTATGTGTCACTCCGGGTCTTAATGTAGGGAGCGCACATGCTCAAGCGCAAACTCACACTATTTCG
>Ga0207684_10003152_pt1 | contig 16223 bp, 18 predicted proteins | sample KBSK5501metaG_FD_184342 | JGI IMG/M metagenome (GOLD analysis project Ga0207684, IMG submission 184342) | Corn, switchgrass and miscanthus rhizosphere microbial communities from Kellogg Biological Station, Michigan, USA - KBS K5-50-1 metaG... | ecosystem: Host-associated > Plants > Roots >...
AGAGCCCCATGACGCGAAAGTGTCACGTGGGGTTCGGCGGGGGGCCGACGGAAAAGTCCTGCGCGTTCTGCGTAGAAACTCGCCGGCGGCCTACCCAACCCAGTCCCCGCGGGATCACCGACATGAGCGTCCTCTCCGCCGACGACGTCTGGGCGACGTGCTTTGACGGTCACATCCTCCACGAGCACGGCGGCCGCTGGACGACCTACACCATCGGCGGTGAGGGGTCGAGGCAGGGGACGCAGCCGCTCGCGATCAGCATGCTGTCGGATAGCAACGGCTGGGCGGCCGGCCTCACCAATGCCACGCCGCAGGGCATGTTTCTGGCGCGCTTCGACGGCCATACATGGACGCGGGTACAGGGTCCAGCCGCCGCGGGTCCGACTGAGATCCACTCGATCGCGATGGTCTCGCCCAACGAAGGCTGGGCGGGTGGCGACCTCCTGACCAGCACAGGCCTCGAGGCGGTGTTGCTCCACTATGTCAATGGCCAGTGGGAGACGACCCTGGCGCCCTCCAGCGGAGGCATCGGGAAGATTGTCATGGTCTCGGCGACGGAGGGCTGGGCGGCTGTCGGGGGCGGCGCCGCCGCGGGGCTGCTCCACTCCCAGAACGGGCGCTGGACGCCATACCATGCCGACGCATAAGCGCAGGCGCATTGCAAAGATATGGCACGCTGCGCCCGGCGCCATCGTGGTCACCGCGACACCTATAGTTGCCCTTGGTTCAATACCAGTGGCGAGCTATTTGGGGCTGCCCTTCGGTATAGCCCACACCGATGTTGTTCGCTGTCAAGAGAGGCCTCTCTTTGCGGAGGGGAGATGGGGCGTCGGCGAGGAAGGCGGCTCGCCCGGACCCGTCAAGTTGGTCCAGGGCGGCCGCCTTCCGGGCGTCCCCTGGCGGTTGCCCCTGCCCCCGACGTGGTCCGCCGATCTGGGCGCGCCGATCTGGGCGCGCCGATCTGGGCGCGCCGAAGCTGGGGTGAACTGGTACCGTGCGCAGCCCGAAGCCACCTGCCCGCAGTGGCGAGAGGAGTGCAGCACTCCCGTGGTGGTGAGGAGCCAACCGCCTCAGGTACCAGCTCCGGCGTGGGCAACCAGCGTCTCATCTCCTGCGAGGCCGAGCCGGGCCAAGACCTGCTGAGCAAACGTGCCGCGGCTCACGCCTGCCGACACGGCCAGGCCGTGGGATGCGCCCCAGCGCTGCAACTTGCGGGTCACCATCGGCCAGTCGGCGTGCCGATCCGCCACCTGATGGGTCAAGACGTGCCAGACGACGACCAGCAGCTTGCGGGCAATGGCCACAATGGCTTTGCCCTTGCCCAAGGAGGGAACGAGACGCTCGAACTCGTCCTTCCAGAAGGGATGGTGGGTGACGGCGCTCCAGGCGGCTTCGACCAGCACGGTGCGCAGCTCGCGACGACCCTGCTTGGTAATGGGGCCGGTGTGGTGCGTTTGGCCCGAGGCATGGACGCTGGCGCCCAAGCCACTGTAGCCCACCAGTTTCTTGGCACTGGGGAAACGGGTGATATCGCCGATCGCCGCCAGCACGGTCATGCTGGTGACGACCGCGAACCCCGGCAATTGCATGACGAAGGGAGCAAGATCCTTCCAGGGATCCTGCGTGCTCAGTCGGGTCACCTCGGCGTCGACCTCGGCGATGAGGCGCTCGACCGTCTGCAGAATGGTGCGGTCCTGCTGGACACGCAGGCGCTCGACCGCTGGCAGCTCGAGCTGATCCCACCAGGCCTGCGACTCGCTGCTTCCCAGCCGCCCGGGTGGCGGCGCGATCTGGCGCGCATGCAGCACACTGTGTAGCCGATTGGCGGCCTGGGTGCGTTGGCGCACGAGACGCTGGCGATGGGCGACCAGCATCCGCAGGGCACGCACCGGCGGGGGCGGGACCCAGACCACGGGGATGAGTCCCGCCCCCAGGAGCCGTGCCAGATGCAGTGTGTCGCGCGTGTCAGTCTTCACCCGCGCGGCGCTAATCAGTTTGACCAGCAGCGGATGGGCGATCTTCACGTCGTGCACGAGGGGGGTCAGTTGGTCGTATATGGTCCAGGCATTGGCAGTTGCTTCCAGGACGACCTGGTCGCTCTGGGTGAGGTGCTCGGGCGCCCACTGCGCAAAACGCTCCAGACTCATCTTGCGTGGGGTGAGGACCACCTCGTGAGCGGCGTTGATCGCCGCCACCATGACATAGTGCTTGTGGACATCCAACGCCACATAGCGCTCAATAGCCTCCATGACGGCTCCTCCTGCGCCACTCATCTTTGCGACCCTACGAGGACGTCGCCTTGGAGGCGAGAGTGCGTCGTGGTGAGCTGCTCGGAGACATACACCGATGCGAGCTGAGCTCGACAGCAGCGAGCTCTCTCAGTTGAGCGAAGCCGACGGGTCCCTCAAACATTCCGACGGGCTCACAGTCCCAATGTGGGCTCGAGGCGCCCTGACGCCACGCACTCCCCGCGACGTCCCCGCCTGCTCGACACAGGCAGGGTACCACTCCCCGCCCTCAAGACAACAACATACTTAACATTCCGCAGCACGTGCTGACCCGTTTTGCCAGTTTCTGCTCAGCTGAAGCCCAGACCCGGGAAGGAGGGCTTCAGGCGAGGACTGCAGGTGGAGCGGCTGAATCATGTTGGGAGTGAGGCGGGCATCCATAAGGACATCGGCCTGGCGCCGTATCTCGATGCCCTTGCCGGCCCAACCTAGCAGCAGGCGAGTGCATGAGTCCCTACCCGGAGTGAGCCGCGGTCGCAGTCGCGTTCTGGCTCCGTGTGAGGCGGAGGCGCATCTGCAAGGGCTCACGGCGGGGTATACTGGTCCAGCGGGGCATGTGTAACTGCGGACAACGCAGGAGCCGAGCCATGAGCGATCCAGGACATGATGCGGCGCTGGAGCGGGACCTTGCCCTGCGCCTGCTCGACTCGCCTCTCGCATCCGGCGCGCCGGGAGAGACGCCGTCCGCGCTGCTGATAGGCGAGCTCCCGCACGATCTCCCCTATGCATTGCCCGTGCCCGAGGGCGCGCGGGTGCTGGGCACGCTGGTGCGCGGGTTCCCCGTCGTCGTGCTCGCCGCCTCGCTCGACGCCGAGGCGGCGCTGACCTTCTATGCCGAGCGGCTGACTGCGGCGGGCTGGACCGATGACCTGCGGATGCGTGGGAGGGGTGACGGCGGCTTCGCCCGCGTCCCAGTCGCCACGCGCCTGGCGGTCGGCTTTTACACGCCCGATGGGCTGTACCGACTCGCCGTCGAGGCTGCGCCCGCCCCAGACGGCCACGGCATCACCATCCTGCTCGCGCTCGCTCCCGCTATCCGGTACATGAGCCCGCGTCAGCGCGCGGCGTCAGGGTCCATCTTCGGCGTCTTGCCGGCGCTGCGCCCGCCGGTGGGAGGAACGCAGTTTTACGAAGGCGGCAGTGGCGGGCCCGACCTCGTGCGGACCTCCGCATGGGTGGAGGGCGATTTCCCGCTCGCCGCACTGCAGGCGCACTATACGCACGCGCTACGCCATGCGGGCTGGTCCCTCGCAGACGGCGCCGAGAGTGGGCCTGCCGCCTGGAGCCGGTGGATCTTCCACGACGACGACGGCTCCCGCTGGAGCGCGCTGTTACTGATTATGCAATGCGCCGAGCCCGCGCGCCGCTTCGATCTCATCCTGAAGGCGCACCGTGTGGCAGGAGATGCGTGAACGGCTGCGTTTCGCAGCGCCCTTGGAGGACACTGAAAGGATTCAGGGCATGGCGCAGATCATCAGGAGGGTGGGGGCGCGCCGTTGCGCGGACATTCTTCCGCTGGACTGGAGTGGTCTGCATCATGACGCTCGCGCTTTTCCTGTTCGGATGCGCTGCATCGTCGTTGTCTCTACCAAGGCCAACCGTGACCCCTTCTCCCAGCGCGGCGCCGTCGGCGACGCCGACCATTGTCGCGCCAGCGCTTGCCGATCCGCCGACGAACTGCAAGAATCTAGCCACTGTGCATGATCCTTGGCCTGGAAATCCACAGAGTATAGCGCCTGTAGTGGGCGGTGGTCCTGTGTGGGCGACGCTCCCGCCGGTAGTCCACATCTCGCCTGGCATTTCACCAAATGGAGGCGTATATGGGTACACCCCCTATGGATGGGTCTGGAAGGTGATCTGGGAGGTCGGCCCGAACTATCCCAACCCCATCGCACTGCACATGACACTGGTTGGCGACCAGAATCCCTTATGGTTAGAAGTTGATGGAACGCCAACTACAACCCCAATTCTCGATCCAGCGCACCCATCACATCCTGAATCAAAAATCGGCGACGACTGGCGCGAATGGGGCTCGTATGTCTACATTCCCACGGCGGGGTGTTACCACTTGCAAGCCGTTTGGCCTGAAGGGTCGTGGGGGATCACGTTCGCGGCGGGCCGCTAGGTGACGGTGTCGAGCAGGCGCAGGCGGCAGATCTTGGCGACCTCGCCGAGCGCGGTGGTGATCTCCTCGTCGCGGGTGTGGGTGAGGCGTTGGGCGAAGCCGGCGAGGATGCTCTCCTTCTTGTTCTCGCGTGCGCAGATCACGAAGGGGAAGCCGAAGCGCTGGCGGTACTCGGCGTTGAGGCGCGTGAAGGTCGCCACCTCATCGGGTGTGAGGCTATCGAGGCCAGCGGCGGCCTGCTCGCCGGTGGAGGCGGTGGTGAGCGTCCCGGCGAGGGCGGCGCGCCCCACCAGATCGGGGTGCGCCTGGATCAGCGCCACCTGCCGCTCGACAGGGGCGTCGTACATGACGGCGATGAGCGCGGCATACAGATCGTCGAGCGTGGCGAACGGGCGCGCGTCCCACGCCGCCTCGACGATCCACGGTGGCCCCTCGAATAGATGGCCTAGCGCCGCGACGAAAGCAGGCCGGTCGAGCGCGTTGACCTGCGGCAGCGTGAGAGATGGCGTGGTCATCGCAGCTCTCCGCGTGCGAGCGCCCAGGCGATGGCGTTGTGCCGCTCGACGAGCATCGGCAGGTCCACGTCCAGCAACTGGCCGTAACGCACGCGCACGCGCCCGTTGATCACGCTGAGGTCCACGTTGGGTGGCTGGCAGAAGACCAGCGCCGCCAGCGGATCGTGAACCGCGCCACCCGCGAAGCCAAGCGTGTCGAGCCGGTAGCCGATGAGGTCCGCCGCCATGCCCGGCGCGAGCATGCCGATGTCGTCGCGCCCAAGTGTCGCCGCGCCGCCACGGGTCGCCAGCCACAGCGCCTCCTTTGCCGAGAGCGCAGCCGGGCCTTCCGCGACGCGATGCAGCAGCAGCGCCACTCGCGCCTCCGCCAGCAGGTGCGAGCCGTCGTTGGAGGCCGAGCCATCCACGCCGAGGCCGACGCGCGCGCCCGCGTTCCACAGGCCCCGCAGTGGCGCGATCCCCGACGCCAGACGCATGTTCGAGGTGGGGCAGTGCGCGACGCCGGTATGGGTCGCGCCGAGACGGCTCACCTCGTCGCCCGACGGGTGAACCATGTGCGCGTGCCAGACATCCTCGCCGACCCAGCCCAGGTCTTCGGCCAGCTCGACCGGCGTGCGGCCAAAGGTCTCCTGACAGTAAGCGGCCTCGTCGCGCGTCTCGGCCAGGTGGGTGTGCGAGTGGACGCCCAGGCTGCGCGCCAGGGCCAGGCTCTCGCGCATGAGGTCGGGGGAGACGGAGAAGGGCGAGCAGGGCGCGAGCACGATGCGCAGCATGCTGTAGCGGCTGGCGTCGTGGTACTCCTCGATCAGGCGGCGCGAGTCGCGCAGGATCGCCTCTTCATCCTCGACGACGCTATCGGGCGGTAGGCCACCCTTGGACTCGCCGACGGACATCGAGCCGCGCGCGGCATGGAAGCGAAAGCCCAGCTCACGCGCCGCCGCGATCTGGTCGTCGAGCCGGGCGCCGTTGGGCCAGAGGTAGGTGTGGTCGCTGGAGGTCGTACAGCCGGAGAGCATCAGCTCGGCGATGGCGACGCGCGCGCTCGTGGCGATGGCCCCCGGAGTCATGCCGGCCCAGATGGGGTAGTGGACGCGCAGCCAGGTGAAGAGGTCGGCGTCCTGCGCGGCGGGCAGGCTGCGCGTGAGGGTCTGGTAGAAGTGGTGGTGGGTGTTGACCAGCCCCGGCAGGATGACCATCTCGCGCGCGTCGACGACGGTATCGGCCTGCTGGGGAAGCTGGTCGGTTGGGCCGACCTGGCGGATGACGTGGTCCTCGACGTAGACGGCGCCATCGGCGAGGCGCGTGTCGGCGTCGTCCATCGCGACGAGCAGCCGCGCGCGCTGGATCAGCAGTGACGCCATCTGGTCCGTCCTATCGTCCGATAATTAGCGTACAGAAACTTTGCAGAGTATTTTACGGCGTCATCCAGGACGGTTCAATCATTCGGCTCGCTCAACCCGTTTGGGTTCACCTGGATTGCATGACCGCTGAGGCTGGTACGGAAGCAGCTCCTCGTAGAAATCTCGTGGGCCGCCAGAGAATACCCATTGATCCGGCCCCGAAAGCTCCAATTCCATAGAGACATCCGCATCGAATACATCCTCATCATCGTCACTGGGCTGGTTTTGCACCAGCCCCCAATGGAAGTGATGGGTCCCTACCAGTTCGGTGATGAGATGGACATCCACCTCTTCCCAGTACAGGTTCTGCAGCAACCGCTCAAATTTTGCGAGCCATGCTGGCCATGAGGTTTCGACGTGGTTGGAGGACGCGCCAAAGGTTGTGACGACGACATTGTAGCCTGGGGTGTCCGAGGGTGTGTTGAACATATCGCGTGTGAGAACTGGCATAGTATCGTGACGGTCCGTCGCGGGTAAAGCATCAATGGTCGCCAAGTTGTGCCGATTCATCTCATCGCCGTTCTTGCGAAAAGCTGGACCTTGGATACAGCCGTATACGATTGAAAGATGCCCCATCACAATCTCCTTGCTGAGTACACGATCATCATATAGGCGGCTGTTCAAGAAAGCTATCGCAATACGGCGCTGGAGGTCTCGTAGAAAGCTGGACGCGCCACCCGCGCCGCCAGCCGCGCGCGCTGGATCAGCGGCGTTGATGTACCCAGTCTATTCCCTCGCAGCAACAGGTCAGCCTATTATATAGCGCCACGTCCGCAGCTTCAATCGCAGCCTCACGCGGCGAGAGATCGCGCCTGTCGAGCGCCTCTGAGCCAGACCGCAACTACGGCGCCAATCGCGCCGAGCGCCAGGCTGATGAGCAGCGCGCCGAGCAGATGCGAGAATCCAGCATCGAAGCTGTTGGCCAGGACGAACGCGTGCAGATCGGTCCAGCGGCTGCGCAGAAAGTCGGGATCGTTGGCGAGTCCCTGCTCCAGCCGACGGGATGCGACGAGCGGCAGCGTCCAACCATACGTGACGGTCAGCAGAGCGCAGATCATGGCGCTCCACATGGCGGCGAGCACTCCTGATCCGATAGAACTCGTGCGCCAGGCGGCTACCGCGCCTGCCACTCCCCAGAGCAGAAACCCGCCGAGCAGGAATGGAGCCGTCGCGAGGAGGCCGGCGCCGCCACTGAGGTTCGTGGACGTTTCAAGGGTAAGATTGATGAGCCAGAGGCATCCGGCGACAAGGCCAAAGAGGAGGCCAACACGCGACGCCACCTCCGCCTGCGGGCCGGTCCATCGGGTAGCAATCAGCGCAATCGCCGCATACACCATGAGCGACGCCAGTGGTTCCAGCGCGTAGAAGAACGCATTCGGTTGAGCGAAGTACGCTGGATAGAGCGCGACGCCCAGGGCCATCAGCGCAACATCCACGCCGATCAGCGCCAGCGTCGCGCCACGAATCCATGCCATGATCTGCCTCGTTTCCTCTCCCGCGAACAGCGCACCCGGCGGTATGGGCGCGCCCACAGTCTCATATCTGAGTAGCCGTCCAGCGCGAAAAGAGGCAGGAGCCGCGTCCCTACTTGCCGAAGCAGCGCCGCGTGAAGGTGCGATGAAGCCGCCCGTGATGAAGAAGCCCGTGATGAAGCGACCTCTCCGCCACCCTCGTCCGCAAGCGAGGGGACCTGCACAAGCGCCGCGAAGGCGCTCAACGCGCGGCGTCGCCGGCCAGGTCGTTGCGCCCCGGCTCGAACGCCACGCCGCTCTGCGTCCCCTCTCCTGCGCCATCCAGTGGGGGATCGCCAAACGCCTTCGCGTACTTCACCAGCGCTAGCAAGACCGCCACCGCCGCCGCAGCGAGCGCTGTCCGCGCGACATCGCCCCAGTTCAGCGCGCCCGCCGCGAGCGCCTGCGCCAGGATGGGCAGCGCCGCGACCAGCGCCGTACACGCCAGCCCCTCGACCAGCCGCAGCAGCGCCCGTTCCGCCGGCGTCAGCGTCTGCCGTTGCGCCGCCCGTGCAAAGAGATTCCTCGTCGGATGCGTCATGTTCGTTCCTCCCTCGTGTGTTCGCTTCCAACAAGCCGCTTGCATTTGCAGGGACGCGACCTGTCGCGCCCGTTCCGGCGCCTCTGTGCAGCCACCCTCAGATGGTGTACCCTCTCCCTGAAGGCAGGCGAGAGGAGCCGCTATGAACGAAGATCAACCAGCCGCGCCGCCAGAATCCCTCACCCTGATCGGACTTGCCTGGCGCATGAGCGCGCTGACCCTCCTGGCCCTGTGGATTGGCTTGAACTTCACTTCTATGGCGCGCCAATCGCTTCCCGGCGCCATCGTGAGCCTGCTGCTTGTCCCGCTGCTGCTCTCCCTCGCGTTCCGCCGCATCAACGCCTGGACGCCATCGAGCCGCATGAACCTCCTGCTCATTCTGAGCCTTGTCGGTCTCGTCGCGTGCATCGTCGTTCCGCTCTGCATACATGGCCTGGTCGTCGTACACTTCCTGCCGACTCCCCCAACACCAGACGGGATGGCGATCATCACCAACGCGCTCGCGTGGATCACCGTCGCATTCCTCTCCCTCTATACCCTCGCCCTCGGCGTCACGCTCATGCTCGCGCTCGCCCACCGGCTCCAGCGCAACGCCCCCTGATCGCCAGTCTGGCGATTGAGATCGCATGGCGCCCCGCTACAGGCCGAACCGGGCCAGCTCGCGGCGGATCGCCGCCATCTCGCGCGCCGCCGAGACGTTATTGCCCTCCGTGCAGCTTGGGCAGCGCACCGCGCGATTGCCCCGCGCCGTCGGCTCCCGCAGGAAGCGCGCCCCACGGCAGTCCGGGCAGACCACGCCCTTGCCCAGGCACATCGGGCAGACGTGGACCTCGCACGGCTCGTAGCTGACAAAACGCGCCACGCCAATCGCCGTCTCCGTCCGTTCCTCTGCTTCGTTGACGACGCCGCAGCGCGCGCAACCGGCGACCTCCTCTGGATCTCCCGCCAGCCCCGTCCCGTAGCAGGCCTCACACAGCGCCCGGCTTCCCTTCGGCAGCAGCCGCGCCAGCGCCGTCTTCGGCCACCTGTCCAGCGAGTCGCCGGGCGAGGTCGCGGGCGGCGCGCTGGTGTTCCTCGCCTTCTGCTCGCTCCCGCTCGCGGGCCTGCTCTCGCGCAGGCGCCGCAGCGCCTCCTCCGCGGCCTGCCCAAGGGGCGCCAGTCCGCCCGGTTGTGTCCTCTCGTCCATCGTGTCCACCCTCCTGATCCAGATAGCGCGCCAGATGCTTGCACAGCGCCCGCAGCGTCAGCGGGATGTGCGGCGACATCTCGCGCCGGTAGCGCGCCACCGCCAGCGTCAACTGCTCCGGCGTCCGCCCATCGCGCGCCAGCTCCCCCACGAGCCGGTCCCACTCCCGCGCCGCGTTGCGCGAGCCTGGCCGCGGCTCCACGGTCCGCGCGACCGCCGCGCGCAACTCCTCCCGTGATTCCTCCGCCGGATCAGCGCCTGTGTCAGGCGGACCAGTCGCCACGTGTTCTGGCTTCTCCGCCGCTTCCGCCCCGTCCGCCGCTTCTGCGCTCTCCGGTCTCCCCGGCGCAGCGATCCCGCACGCGCGCAACACCCCCGCAGGGGGCTGGGGAGCATCGGTCGCCTGCGGCGACATCTGCGCATGCGAAGGAGAAGGTGAATGCGAAGGAGAGGGAGAAGGAGAAGGAGAAGGCGGAGGAGAAGGAGAAGGCGGACAATCCGCAGCAACTGCATGCAATCCGCGCGATCTGCATGCAACTCGCAGCAATCTGCGTCATCTGCATGCAAGTCGCAGCAATGTGCTGCAAGATCGCCAGGCGCGCTAGCCTCCAGGCCAGAATTCAAGCCGTCTTCCAGCGCTAGGCAGGACTGCGGCGGTGGAGGAAAGTGCGAGCCATCGCGCTCGCGCTTCTCTGGACGGATGTGCGTTTGATCGGCGAACCACTCCTCAGGGGGCATAGCGATGTAGTCGATGCCATCCACTGTGTAGCGCAGCAGCAACCCCTCACGCGCAAACACCTTCAGCGCGCGCTCGATCTTCTTCACGCTGATGCCCGGCATGCTGCTGAAGAGCCGCAACTTGAGCTGGAGCGGAGCGCCCTCGGCGCGACCCCAGTCGTCCAACCCCGTCAGCAGCCACGGCCATATGTACACCGCCTCCCGCAGCTCAGCGCAGGCGCGCAGCATCCGGCTGTGGGTGCTCATGTCGCTGCGCAGGTACACCTTGCGGCTCATCGTCCTCCCCCTCCTCTTCCCCGATCTGTGCTAGACTGAACGACGTATCGCTCTCCTGCGAAGCGACCTGGCGCCAGGCATAGGAGACGTTGTATGGCTCGCGTGCTGATAGATGACGCGCCCCGGCTCATGCCCGTCCTCCGCGAGGTCCTGCGGCGCCACCGCGTGACCCGCGCCGCCTTCTTTGGCTCCGTTGCCCGTGGCCAGGAGACCGCGCAGAGCGACGTAGACCTGCTTGTCGAATTCGCGCCAGGGCGCAGCCTGCTCGATCAGGCGGCGCTCGAACTCGATCTCATCGCCCTCTTTGGCCGCGAGGTCGAGGTCGTGACCTGGCAATCCCTCGACCCGCGCATCCGTGAGCGCGCGCTCCACGATCAGGTAGCAATCCTGTGAGCGCCGATGTCCGCGTTCTGCTGGAAAACATCTCGGAGTGCGCCCAGCGTATTGACGAGTACACCAGCGCCCTGACCAGGGATGAGTTCCTCGCGGCGACGCAAACCCAGGACGCCGTCATTCGCCGTCTGGAGATCATCGGCGAGGCGGTCAAGAGTCTGCCAGGGGACTGGAAGGACGCCCATCCCGAAGTTGAATGGCGGCAGATTGCGCGCATACGTGACCTGCTCATCCAATGCTATTTCAGCGTTGATCTCGACCTGACCTGGACGATGGCCCGGAACGACGTGCCAGCGCTGGCGCAACAGGTCACCACGCTACTCGCCCAACTGCCCTGACCGCCTTCGCCAACCAATTACTCAACCCACCGCGTTCAGCGCCACCGCCAGCGCCTTCACCGCCGCCTCGGCCGGGTCCGCCTGCAGCTGCGCCTGCAACGCCGCGATCTGCGCCTTTGCGTCCGCCAGCAGATGCTGATACGCCAGCAGGTCCTGCCCGACCCAGATGCGATACACCCCCATCTTCTCCGTCCAGCCCAGGCTCCCCTTACGGAAGTCCTGGCGCGATCCCGCCCCGATCGCCGGATTGCCCGGCTCGACGCTCGCGCTCGCATACTCCGGCCCCAGCGGCCAGTCCTCCGCGTCCCAGTGTTGCGCCAGGATGTACTCGCGGAAGCCCTTGACCACGCCGATGGTGTTCGGCGCGCGCACTGTCGCGCCATCATCGCTCCACCCGTTTGGAATCACGTTCGTCCCTCCCATGCTCACTCGCGCGTACACCGCCATCGCCGCCACCGGCCGCGCTGCCGCCAGCGTGGCCTCGTCGTAGAACTGCAACACATCGCCCAACGAAAAATTGTCGCCATCGCAGCACCACCAGCCCGCCGGCAGCGACCGCCCACCCGCGACACGGCTCGCCCCACCCGGATGCCAGCCCGCCACCATCAGGAAGTGGTAGTGCAGGTTGCGTGCGTTCTCCCCCTTCCCGCCGATCAGGTCGTGTAATACCTGCCCGTTCGCCGTCTCGAAGACCAGCGCCTCCTTCCCCACGCGCTCCAGAAACCACGGACGCCAGACGCTCTCTGGCATCGGCTCCCGGTACGGCAAGACGTCCAGCCGGTAGCCCGCCGCCCGCCGCAGCCGTCCCTGCGCCAGCTCGCTCGCCGTCTCACCCATCGGCGTCGCCTCGACCCCCTCATCCCTCTGCGCGCCGTCCTGTGCTGCGTGTTCCCCTGCCGTCTCCATCGTGTCGCGCTCTTCTCTGCCGCCTAGCGCCCAACCGATCGCCTTGCTCGCGCTCGCGACGCTCTTGCGACTCCAGCCAGGTGAACCACTCCTGCCAGGTCCATCCTGCGCGGACGAGCAGACCGCGCAGTACCGCCTCGACCCGCGCCTCCGTCCACTCCCCAGCCTCATCCCTCATGCGACGTCTCCTCTCCCCTCTTTAGCGCGGCCACAGATACAGCGGTGTGTAGCTGATCTCGCAGGCGATCCCCAGCACGGCGGCGTTGTTATCCGTCAGCAGCGCCACCAGCTGGTTCGCGCTCAGCCCCGCCGCGTTCTCCAGCGCGGGATCGAGCGTCAGCGCCGGGTCGGCCCCGCTGTTGACGTTGATGTTCCCGCTCGTCTGTGTCCCCGGACCCGCCGCGCCACGTCCCGCATTCGGCTGCGCGGACGATTCCAGGCTGTACGTCCACGCCGGGTCGCGGCCCGCCGCCATCCCCAGTCCGTCGAAATAGGCCCACAGCCACTGGTTCGTCACGGCGTACGGCGCGTTCGAAGGATTGTTCACCAGCGCCGCCAGCAGCCCGCCATCCACCGGAACCAGCGCGGCCCAGCCCACCTGCGCTCCCGCCGACGAGCCGCTCGAATCGCCCAACTGCGCGTGGCGTCAGGGAGCTTTGCGCCAGGTCGGTCAGCGTCCCCACTGGGAACGGCGGGATCGCCACCTGTCCCACGTCGCTGGCAGTCCAGGCGGCGCTCGCCACCAGCGGCGTCACGTAGCCCCCGGCGTAGGTCGCGAGCTGATCGGCGCCACCAGGCTGGCCGTACCACGGCGAGAGCAACTGCTGGATCGCCGGGCGCGCCGTCAGGTTCGGCAGGTTCCCCACGCTCTGCTGGCTGCGCAGCCGCGTGTAGAGGTGATAGACGCCCTTCGCGTCGGCGGGCCTGAACGAGAAGGCGCGTGGATTCCAGCCCGAGCCCGTCAGCGCCGCCAGGCTCGCGTACCACCCGCCATAGCTCGTGGCGTCGAGCGTCGCGGTGGATTGTGGGCTGAGCGCGGTTCCGTAGTAGCCGTAGGTCGGGCCAACCAGCGCGGCGCCCGCGCTGAACTGTCCACGCCGCCCCACCACCAGTTGCAGGCTCCCGCCGGTCGGCAGGCTGGCCAGGTAGCCGCCCAGCGCGCACGACGCCGGAGCGGGTAGATCGCCGAGCAGCCCCGTCACCAGCAACTGCGCTGGCGACTGCGGGAAGCGCACCTCGCAGTAGCCCATCGTCGCGCCGCACTGCGAGACGTTCCAGACCTGCGTGTTCTCCCACCAGACCGTCCCGTTGGCGGATTGCCCGGCGTTGCTGTCGGCGACACGCAGGCTCACATCCAGGTACGCGCAACTCGCGCCGGTCACATACATCCCGCTCAGGTTCGGCGCCGACGGCCAGGCCGCTGTATTGCCGCTCAGCGTCGGCGGCGTCCAGCCCGTATCCGTCCGCAGCAGGTTTCCGCTGGCGTCGTACTCGCGGACCATGATGCGGCGCACGCAGTTCGCGCCCAGCCCGCTCGACCGGCTATAGACGCTGATCCCGATCGCGTCCCCAGGCGCCCGCACGGGAATCGCCCACGTCTCTGTCGGACTGCCGCCGGTGTAGACACGCCACTCGAAATCGACAGTTCCCGCCGGGGCCAGATCCACTCGCGCCGCGCCGTAGCTCGTGACCGGCCCGGTGGTGAGCGTGTTCGCCGCCGCCTGTTCCCACGCCCCCGAAGAGAACGCCGTCGCTGACCCCGCCGCCGGGATTGTCTGCCAGCCGCCGGGGCCGAAGTGCGAGACCGTGTGGACGCTGGAGAACGCGCCGCCCAATTGCAGGCTCGCCCCTGTCGCCTCGATCTGTGGCCGCCCGCTCGGCGCCGTCACGCCATCTACCGCCGGCCCTGCCAGCGTCCCATTCGTGAGCAGCGACCCCACCGCGCCGCTGGAGTCGTTGTAGATGTTCGCGCTCAGATACGGCGGCGCCACCGTCGCGCTGGGCGTGGGCCAGGGGAACTGCGTGATGCGAATCCAGTAGAAGTTGCCGTTGGTCAGCGTCACGGCCCTGGTGGCAATGGTCGTCGGCGTCCCGGCGATGGTGTGGATCAGCGCCCAGCTCGTCCCCGTCGCCTCCGCGCGCAGATGGTTGTTCGCATCCGTGTAGTGCAGGTAGAATCGCGCCGTCAGCCCCGTGACCCACTTGAAGCGCAGTTGCCATAGGTTGATGTGCGACCATCCCGGCGAGCCAAAGGCAATACGCGCCCCGCTCGCGAGCGTCATGATCGAAGAGGCCACGGTCGGCGCCGCTCCCGCCTGGACCGCATAGGCGTTGACGTTGGCGAAGTTGTCGCTGAAGACGAGGACTGCCGGACCCGACCCCTGCTCGAAGCCTGGATTGGGCGCGAGGTTCTGTAACGTCACGCGGTCACCCTTGAGGCCAGGCCGCACGAGCAAGACCAGCTCGACCGGCTCAAGTTGCAGCCGCAGCCAGTGCTCCTCGTCCAGCGAGATCGTGTGCGCGCAGCCGACGACATCCAGGTAGGTCGGCGCGCTCGCGTTCGGCGCCTGGTACTGCAGTGTGAAGGGAACCCCTGGCGGCGCGTCCAGCCATTGCAGCAGCGTCCGCAGCGCGCTCGTCAGGCTCGCGTAGGAGGCCAGCGGACCCAGCGTGACCCGCACGCGCGCCGTGCGGTTGGAGCGATACACGCCACGCGCCACCATCTCGCCTTGTGTGCGGACATTACCCACCGCGACGAGCGTGCGTCGCGCGGGGGCGAGCGTGAAGCCATCCGGCGCCGCCAGCGTGAAGGTCCGCCCGTCGTTGAGATCGAGGACCGCCCCCAGCAGCGGATGCGCCCCGAATGTGTCGGTCAGCGGATCCTTGTAGCCCAGCTTGAGCGTCGTCAGCGTCGGTAGTGTCGTCATCGCCAGCCCCCTTCCAGGATGTCTGCTGGCGAATCTAGAATATTTGTTCTGCCACCGCAAGGGCGCGATCATATCTCGTGTCAGCCACTGACATGAGATGACATGAGATGACGTGAGATGACGTGAGATGACGAGCAATGACCGGCCCTGGCGGCGTTTGCGGGGAAGAGAAGAAGGAGACTCGCGCTACGCGCGGGATACAGCGAACGGCGCGCGGCCGCCCTTCGACGCCAGCTACGCGCCCAAGCCCGCCTGGCAGGACCTCCTCGACGCCTTCATGAAATAGCGTTCCGAGACTTCTTACCGCCTATGTGCGCTTGCTCTGAAGACAGCAGCTCGATTGGGGGCGCAAGCGTATTCCCCCGCCTCCACAACCGTACAGCAATATCCCTGGCGCGCCCGGCGGCCCGCGTCTCGGCCTGTAGCGCGAACCGCATCGTCCGCGCTAACGCAAAATCCGCTGCGATTTCCCTTTATTCCTTGGGCTTGTGCGACTTCGCCTCAGCCCTGGCGATGTTCTCGGCGACGCGGAAGCGCACCATCCTGGTGATCAGGTCCAGCGGCAGCGGCTGGTCGAGGGGAAACTGCACCGCGCCTTTCGAGACCGTATAGGCCGACAGGTCATCCTTGAACGCCTCGTTCGCGCTCGGAATCGCATAGAACCCGATGTGCTTCTGCCACGCGGCGTAATACACCAGATTGCCCTTCAGGAAAAACGTCGGCATCTGGTAGCTGATCTTCTCCTCCGCCTCTGGCGCGGCGGCGCGTATCGTCGCCCGCAGCGTCTGCAGGACTACCTGGACGTCTGCGGGAAATGACGCGATATACTCATCCACCGAATGAAAGCCAGCATTCTTCTCTTCCATGCTCCGTCTCCTCGTCACTCTTGACGATCACTCTGTAGGGCGACATCTCGCGCCCGGCTGGCAAAGGGCTACACTATCTCCATTCCAATGCCGGGCGATGAGACGGAACTCGCATTATCCCTCTTCTGTCATGTTGGGAGGGCCAAGCGGAAGGTGTTGACGAGTGAGCCCAGCGCGGCGAGGCCGGTCTGGACCGCCTGGACGTGGGGAAAC
>Ga0207684_10003153_pt1 | contig 16217 bp, 12 predicted proteins | sample KBSK5501metaG_FD_184342 | JGI IMG/M metagenome (GOLD analysis project Ga0207684, IMG submission 184342) | Corn, switchgrass and miscanthus rhizosphere microbial communities from Kellogg Biological Station, Michigan, USA - KBS K5-50-1 metaG... | ecosystem: Host-associated > Plants > Roots >...
CCTTCGGGTTGCTCGCCGCGAGCACCTTCGTGATCGCCGCCGTCAATGACGTCTTCCCGTGGTCCACGTGTCCGATCGTCCCGATGTTCACGTGCGGCTTGTTACGGTCGAACTTCTCCTTGGCCATTGTTGTTCCTCAGCTCCTGCGGATTACCGTTCCACCTTGCCCATGACCTTTGCCACGACCTCTTCGCTCACGTTGCGGGGCGCCTCCGCGTACTTCTCGAAGTGCATCGTGTAGGTGGCCCGCCCCTGGGTGCGTGAGCGCAGGTCGGTGGAGTACCCGAACATGTTCGAGAGCGGCACCATCGCGGTGATGATCTGCGTACCGCCCCGCGAGATCTGTCCCTCGAGGTGCCCGCGCCGGCTGGACAGGTCGCCCGTCACCGCCCCCGTGTAGTCGTCGGGGGTGACGACCTCGACCTTCATGATCGGCTCCAGCAGCACCGGGCTCGCCTTCTTGGCCGCGTCCTGGAAGGCCAGGGACCCGGCTAGCTTGAAGGCCATCTCCGAGGAGTCGACCTCGTGGTAGCTGCCGTCGTAGAGCTTCACCTTCACGTCGACCACCGGATAGCCGGCGAGGATGCCACGCTCGAGGGCTTCCTTGATGCCCTCCTCGACGGGCTTGATGTACTCCTTGGGGATCGAGCCGCCCGTGATCTCGTTCTCGAACACGAAGCCCTCGCCGGGTGCCGGCGCCAGCTCGATCTTGGCGTGGCCGTACTGGCCGCGGCCGCCGGTCTGCTTGATCCAGCGCCCTTCGCCCTTGGCCTGCTTGCGGATCGTCTCCTTGTAGGCGACCTGGGGCTTGCCCACGTTGGCCTCGACGCCGAACTCCCGCTTGAGACGGTCGACGATGATCTCGAGGTGCAGCTCTCCCATGCCGGAGATCTTGGTCTGGCCCGTGTCCTTGTCCGTCTCCACCCGGAACGTGGGATCCTCGGACATGAGCTTGGCCAGGCCGGTGCCGAGCTTCTCCTGGTCGGCCTTGGTCTTGGGCTCCACCGCGAGCGAGATGACGGGCGCGGGGAAATTGATCGACTCCAGCACCACCGGCTTGCCGGTGTCGCAGATCGTGTCGCCGGTCGTGACGTTGCGCAGGCCGACGGCGGCCGCGATGTCACCGGCGTAGACCTCCTTGATCTCCTCGCGCTTGTTGGCGTGCATCTTGAGGAGACGGCCGATGCGCTCCTTCATCCCCCGGCTCGGGTTGAGGACCGTGTCGCCGCTCTTGAGGTTGCCGGAGTAGACCCGGAAGAAGGCGAGCTGGCCCACGAAGGGGTCGGTCATGATCTTGAAGACGAGGGCGGCGAAGGGAGCGTCGTCCCGGGCCGCGCGCGGCACGATCTCCCCCGTGATGGGATCGTTGGCCGGCGTCGGCGGCAGGTCGGCGGGCGAGGGCAGGTAGTCGACCACCGCGTCCAGCAACGGTTGGATGCCCTTGTTCTTGAAGGCGGAGCCGCAGATCACCGGGAAGAGCTTCATCGCGATGGTGGCCTTGCGGATGCCGGCCTTGATCTCGGGCACGCTCGGCGTCTGCCCCGCCACGTACTTCTCCATGAGGGTGTCGTCGCCCGCCTCGTGGGCGGCCTCGGCCACTCTCTCGATCATCAGCTCCCGGTGGTGCTGGGCCTCGTCCTTCCGGTCGTCCGGGATCTCCTCCACCTCGTACTTCGCCCCCAGCGTCTCGTCGATGTAGCGGTAGGCCTTCATCTCCACCAGGTCGATGACGCCCTGGTGCTGGTCCTCCGCCCCCAGCGGCAGCTGTATGGCCACCGCGCCCTGCGCGTGGAGCCGATCGTGCATCGTCTGGATCGAGTGGAGGAAGTCCGCGCCGACCCGGTCCATCTTGTTGATGAACGCGATGCGCGGGACCCTGTACTTGTCGGCCTGCCGCCAGACGGTCTCCGACTGCGGCTGCACGCCCGCCACCGCGTCGAAGAGGGCCACCGCTCCGTCCAGGACGCGCAGCGAGCGCTCCACCTCGGCCGTGAAGTCCACGTGGCCGGGGGTGTCGATGATGTTGATGCGGTGCTCGCGCCAGAAGCAGGTGGTGGCCGCGGACGTGATCGTGATCCCCCGCTCCTGCTCCTGCTCCATCCAGTCCATGACGGCCGTGCCCTCGTGGACCTCGCCGATCTTGTAGCTCACGCCGGTGTAATAGAGGATGCGCTCGGTGGCGGTCGTCTTGCCGGCGTCGATGTGGGCGGCGATCCCGATGTTCCGGGTCCGCTCGATTGGGGTCTGCCTGGGCACTGACTTCTCTTTCTCGGTCCCGTCTACCAGCGGTAGTGGGCGAAGGCCTTGTTGGCCTCGGCCATCTTGTGCGTGTCTTCCTTCTTCTTGACGGCCCCGCCCCGCATGTTGGCGGCGTCGAGCAGCTCCATGGCCAGCTTCTGGGTCATGGTGCGCTCCGGACGCCGGCGCGCGAAGCCGATGATCCAGCGCAGGGCGAGCGACGTGCGGCGCGCGGGGTTCACCTCGACCGGCACCTGGTAGTTCGACCCGCCGACGCGCCGGCTCTTCACCTCGAGCGAGGGCTTCACGTTGTCCACCGCGCGCTTGAAGACCTTCAGGGGATCCTCCTGCGTCTTGGCCTGGACCACGTTGAACGCCTCGTACATGATCTGCTGGGAGACCGCCCGCTTCCCCCCGTAGGTCATCGAGTTGATGAACTTGGTCACCAGCGCGCTGTTGTAGAGGGGATCCGGCAGGACCTCTCTCTTCGGCACCGTTCCGCGACGTGGCATTGACTTGTACGCTCCCTCGTAAAAACAAACAGACGGCGCGGGGATCGCCCGGCCCTTTCGCGGCCGGATCCCGATCGCGTCGTCTGAGGCTCAACGACCGCCCCGCCTCGAGGATCCGGGCCCCCCGGCTCACGTCTCCTTCGGTGGGCCTGATCTCCCCGACCGTGTCTTGCCGGCCTGACTCCTGGCCGACGTTCTAGTGAGAAGACCTCCTGCGATCGACGATGCGACCTACGCCTTGGGGCGCTTCGCCCCGTACTTGCTGCGGCTCCGCTTCCGGCCCTGCACGCCCACCGCGTCCAGCGTCCCCCGCACGATGTGATAGCGCACGCCGGGCAGGTCCTTCACGCGTCCCCCGCGGATGAGCACGATCGAGTGCTCCTGCAGGTTGTGTCCGACCCCCGGGATGTAGGCCGTCACCTCGACGCCGTTCGTCAGCCGCACGCGGGCCACCTTGCGGAGGGCCGAGTTCGGCTTCTTGGGCGTCGACGTGAACACCCGTACGCACACGCCCCGCTTCTGGGGCGAACCTTGAAGAGCCGGGCTGTCGGTCTTCGACTTGAGCTTCTCCCGACCGACCCGGACGAGCTGGCTGACCGTGGGCAGCTTGAACCTCCGACGCCTGCAGGCAGCCCTTCCGGGCGACCCGCAAGCAGGGCAACCCTACGAGTCTACTCGGGTTTCCGTCACTGTCAAGGGGCACTCGGGCGAGAATGTCCGGGTGGGCCGCCATTCGGGGGAAGGAGCCGGCCAGGGCATCCGAGCCCTCCGCCACCGCAATTTCCGCCTGTTCCTGGGCGGCCAGGTCATCTCTCTGGCCGGTACCTGGATGCAGCAGGTGGCGCTCAGCTGGCTCGTCTATCGGCTGACCCGCTCGCCGTTCCTCCTGGGGCTGGTGGGTTTCGCGGGCCAGCTCCCGAGCCTGCTCCTGGCGCCGCTGGCCGGGGTGTGGGCCGACCGCGCCGACCGCCGTCGCATCGTGATCGGGACCCAGGTCCTGGCCATGGTCCAGGCGCTGGTCCTGTCGGCCCTCGTGCTCACGGGCCGGGTCACGGTCGCCCACATCCTCGTCCTCAGCGTGTTCCTCGGCCTCGTCAACGGCGTCGACGTTCCCACGCGCCAGGCCTTCCTCGTCGAGATGGTGAGAGGGCGCGACGATCTGGCCAACGCGATCGCGCTCAACTCTTCGGTGTTCAACGCCGCGCGGCTGGTGGGCCCCGCCGTGGCCGGGTTCATGATCGGACTCGTCGGCGAGGGAGTGGTCTTCCTGCTGAACGGCCTCAGCTACATCGCGGTCATCGCCGCTCTCGTCGCCATGCGGATCGACCCGCGGCCGCCGGGAAGCCAGCCGCGACAGCCCGTGCTGCGCGAGCTGAAGGAGGGCGTGCGCTATGCCTTCGGCTTCGCGCCGATCCGCTCGCTGCTGCTCCTCATCGGCCTCGTGAGCCTGATGGGCGTGCCCTTCACGGTGCTCATGCCGGTCTTCGCCACCGACGTGCTGCACGGCGGTGCCCATACTCTCGGCCTGCTCATTTCGTCGCTCGGCCTGGGCGCCCTCGGCGGCGCGCTGCTCCTGGCCGCGCGCCGGAGCGTCCGCGGCCTGGGCCGGGTGATCCTCGCGGCGGTGATCCTGTTCGGCCTGTCCCTCGTCGGCTTCGGGCTCTCCCGCAACGAGTGGCTCTCGATGGCGCTGCTGGTCGCGGCCGGGCTGGGGATGATGGTGCACATGGCCTCCAGCAACACGATCCTCCAGACGATCGTGGACGAGGACAAGCGCGGCCGCGTGATGAGCTTCTACGCGATGGCCTTCATGGGCAGCGTGCCGCTCGGGAGCCTGCTCTCGGGTGCCCTGGCCGCGCGCATCGGCGCACCCGCCACCGTCATCCTCGGCGGGATCGCGTGTCTCCTCGGCGCCGCCGGCTTCGCGCGCGTGCTGCCCGGCCTGCGCGCGCAGATCCGGCCCATCTACGCTCGCCTCGGGGTGATCCCCGAGGTCGCCGCCGGCCTGCAGACCGCGGCCGAGCTGAGCGCCCCGCCGCGGGACTGACCCGGAGCGGAGTAGACTCGCGGCATGTCTCCCCTGCCGGAGGAGATGAACGCGGTCGAGATCACCCGCCCGGGGCCTCCGGAGGTGCTGCGCCTCGGCCGGCGGCCGGTGCCGCGCCCCAAGCCGGGCGAAGTGCTCGTTCGCGTCACCGCGGCCGGCGTCAACTATCCGGATCTGTTGCAGCGGCAAGGGCGCTACCCGCCTCCTCCGGGCGCGTCCGACATCCCGGGGCTCGAGATCGCGGGCGAGGTGGCTGCCGCCGGGGAAGAAGCTCCCGGGGCCTGCGTCGGGGAGCGGGTCTGCGCCCTCGTCACGGGCGGAGGCTATGCCGAATACTGCGTCGCTCCGGCGCCGCAATGCCTTCCGGTGCCGAAGGGCCTCGACGACGTGGCGGCGGCCGCCGTGCCGGAGGCCTTCTTCACCGTGTGGGCCAACGTGTTCGACCGCGGCTCCCTCAAGTCTGGCGAGACGCTCCTCGTGCACGGCGGCTCCGGCGGGATCGGGACGACGGCCATCCAGCTCGGACGCGCCTTCGGCGCGCGCGTGTTCGCCACCGCGGGCTCCTCCGAGAAGTGCGCGGTGTGCGAGAGCCTCGGGGCGGAAAAGGCCATCGACCATCGGAGAGAAGACTTCGTGGCCGCCGTGCGCGATCTGACCGGCGGCCGCGGCGTGGACGTGATCCTCGACATCCTCGGCGGGGAGGAGCTTCCCCGCAACATCGATTGCCTGGCCGTGGAGGGCCGCCTCATCCAGATCGCCTTCCTGAAGGGCCCGAAGGCGGAGATCGACCTGACCCCGATCATGCACCGCCGGCTGACGCTCACCGGCTCGACGCTGCGGCCGCGCTCGGTCGAGGAGAAGGGCGCCATCGCCTGGGCGCTCAAGGGCTCGGTATGGCCGATGCTCGAGCACGGCACCGTCCGGCCGCTCGTCCACAAGACCTTCCCCCTTGCGCAGGCGGCCGAGGCCCACCGGCTCATGGAGTCTCGCGGGCACGTGGGCAAGATCGTGCTGACCGTCTGATGCGCCGGCCCCCGTTTCAGCGGATCGTGCTGGGCCTGGGGGCGGGCCTCGCGCTCCTCTTCGCGGCGGCCTTCGTCCTCGTCGCCCGCCACGGCGGCCGCGAAGGCCGCCTCGGCTGGCAGCCGGCCCCGGCCCCCGACGGCGGCGTCGTCGTCGCCGGGGTCGACCTCCCGGGACCGGCGGCGGGCGCGCTCGCACCCGGGGACCGGGTGATGGCCGTCGACGGTGACCGGCGCGTGAGCTGGGCCTCCTTCGGCTGGCTGATCGAACCCCTGACGCCCGGGCGCCACTACGCGCTGCGCGTGGCCCGCGACGGCCTGGAGCTCGAGATGCGCCTCCCCGTGATGGCCTCGACGCGGCCCGGTTGGGAATGGACGGCCATCGTCCGCGCGGTCGTGGCCCTCCTGCTGTGCACCACCGGCTTGACGGTGGGCCTTCTGCGGCCCGAGCAGCGCGCGGCCCGGCTCTATTCGCTGGCGGTGCTCTTGTCGGCGCCGATCTTCTTCGCCAATCCCCTGCTGCTCGACATGCTCCGGAGCGGCCTGCTCGGCCGCGGCGAAGCGCTCGTCGTTTGGCTGTGCCGCGTCCACTCCCCCTTCCATGGAGCGATCGGCTACCACTTCGCTCAGGAGTTCCCGCGGGGGAGCAACCGCAGCGGGGGGTGGAGGAGCTCGCGGATCCTCTTCTATCTCTGGGCGGCGGTCGTCTGCGCGCTCTACAACGTCGAGTACTACTTCATGATCTTCCGTCCCGACCGCGCGGTCGCCTTCACCTGGCAGCATCCTCTTCTATGGCGTGGCCTCTTCGCCCTCGACTCGCTCTTCGGACCCGTGATCTTCGCCGCCATCCCCGCCGCCATCGTTCTCAACGCCCGCGAGGAGATGAGCCCCGGCGAGCTTCGCCGCATGCGCTGGGCCCTCTTCGGCGCCCTGGTGGCGTTCCTCCCCCTGCTCGCGCTCTTCACCCTCCGCTTCGTCCAGGAAGTGTTGCTGTCGGGGACGCGCCTGATCTCGCCCGAGACCGAGAGCGTCCTCGACAACCTCGCGTTCCTCTGCCTGGCCGTGGCCCCGATCACCCTGGCCTACGCGGTGGTCAAGCACCGCGTCTTCGGCATCCGGATCGTGATCCGGCGCGGTTTGCGGTACCTGCTCGCCCGCAACGTCCTGCGGGCGGTGCTCCTGCTGCCGCTGGCCGTCCTCCTCGGAAGCGTGCTGCTGAACCCCGAGCGCACCGTGGCCCAGATCCTCTTCCAGCACCCCCTCCACCTCGTCCTCATCGCCGCCGCCGCCCTCAGCCTTCGCTTCCGCGGCTCCCTGGCCCGCGGGATCGACCGCCGCTTCTTCCGCGAGGCCTACGACCAGGAGCAGGTGCTGCTCTCCCTCATCGACGACATCCGGGCCCGCGACAGCCTCACGGATCTCTCGCGGCTGGTGAGCGAGCGCCTCGGGGCGACGCTGCACCCCGAACGGCTGTACCTCGTCTACCGCAGCCTCGAGGGACGCGACTTCGCCCTCGAGTACTCCAGCGGCGGCGGCAGCTCGTCCGGGTTGCGGATCCCGGAGGATGCCACCCTCGTCCGCGTGATGGAGGCTCGGGCCGCGGCCCTGGAGCCGGGCACCGAGGACTCGGCCCTTCCCGCCGACGAGCGCGAATGGCTCTCCCGTCTCGCCGTCCGCCTCGTGGTGCCCATGCTCACGGCCGAAGGGCGGCTGGTCGGCCTGATCCTCCTCGGAGACAAGAAGTCCGAAGTGCCCTACGGCCCCGACGACCGCCGCTTGCTCCAGGCGGTGGCGGCCCAGATCGCGATCCTCTACGAGAACACCGCGCTGAAGCGGCGCGTGGCGCGCGAGGAGCAGTCGCGGCGCGAGGTGCTGTCGCGCCTGGCGCACGACGAGGTCAACGTCGTCAAGGAATGCCCGCAGTGCGGGACCTGCTGCGATGCCGTCGTGGAGACGTGCCCGGCCGACGGCTCTCCGCTGGTGCTGACGATCCCGGTGGAGCGGACCGTCGACGGCAAGTACCGGCTCGAGCGGGTGCTCGGCACGGGGGGGATGGGCGCGGTGTACGAGGCGACCGACCTGCGCCTCGGCCGCCGCGTCGCGCTGAAGATCCTGCTCGCCCGCAACTTCGGCAACGCGGGCGCCCTGCGGCGCTTCGAGCGCGAAGCGCAGGCCGCGGCTCGCCTTCGCCATCCCAACATCGTCACCGTCCACGACTACGGCACCCTGGGCACGGAGGGCGCCTACCTCGTCATGGAATTGCTGAAGGGGACCACGCTGCGCTCCGAGATCGACCGCGCGGGGAGCCTGCACCCGCCGCTGGCCGCGGAGTGGTTCGACCAGGTCCTCGACGGGTTGGCGGCGGCGCACGCCGCGGGCGTGGTCCACCGCGACCTCAAGCCCGACAACGTCATCGTCACCCGCGACCCGCAGGGCCACGACGTGCTGAAGATCCTCGATTTCGGCCTCGCCAAGCTGAGCTTCGGCGAGCCGCCGGACCCCAAGAGCCTCACGGTGCCGGGCACGGTGCTCGGCACCCTGCGCTACATGTCGCCCGAGCAGCTCTCGGGCGAGCCGACCGACGAGCGCAGCGACGTCTTCTCGATCGGGGTGCTGGTGGCCGAAGCCCTCATCGGCCGGCATCCCTTCCAGGCCGCCACGACGGCGGCCATGGTCACCGGCATCCTCCAGGAACGGTTCCGCATCGAAGGAGAAGCCGCGGAGCTGAGGGAGCTGGACCGCGTCCTCCAGCTGTGCCTGGCCAAGGACCGCGACGACCGGTTCGCGAGCGCGCTCGACGTCCGCCGCGAGCTGATCCCGGCCATCCGGGCCTGCCCCCCGTTCCCGAGCACGCCGCGCACGACCTGGAACCACGAGACGATCGAGGACGACGCCTCCACGCGGCGCACCGAGGGCTGAGCGCTAGCGCCTCCAGCCGGGCCCGCGCAGGACGCGGCCCGGCCTCTCGCTCGTGATGTGGCCGCCGTCCACGACCAGACGCCCGTTGACCGCCACGTACGGGATCCCCTCGCTGTAGTGGAAGGGATCGGCGAAGGTGGATCGGTCCTTCACCCTCGCGGGATCGAAGACCACGAGGTCGGCCATCATCCCCGGACGCACGATCCCGCGGTCCGGGAGTCCCATGCGCGAGGCGGGCAGCGAGGTCATCTTGCGCACCGCCTCCTCGAGCGGAAGCAGCTTTTCCTCGCGCACGTACTTGCCGAGGATGCGGGCGGCCGAGCCCCACGCCCGCGGGTGGGACTTCTCCTGCGCGTAGATGCCGTCGGTGGCTCGGGCCCCGGAGTCGGTGCCGAGGCTCACCAGCGGGTGCTTCAGCGCCGTGCGGACGTCGTCCTCGCTCATGCTGAAGGTGATCTTGCCGGTGTTGGCCTTGTCGGCGATGACGACGTCCACCATCACGTCGAGCGGGTCCTTGCCTTCGGCGCGGCCGATCTCCTCCAGCGTCTGGCCCTCGTACTTCTTGAGCGCCGGGTCCAGCACGCTCACGATCATGATGCGGGAGGCGCCGCCGTCGGGCCAGTCGGGGTTCTCGTCCCGGAAGCTCTTCCTCGCCTTCTCGCGCGTGGCCGGGTCGCGCAGCCGCGCCAGCATCCGCTCGTGGCCGCCTTCGCGCACCCACACCGGCAGGCTGGCGTCGAGCGAGTTCGAGCTGGCCGGGTACGGGTACATGTCGGCCGAGACGTCCAGTCCCTCGTCGCGCGCCTGCTCGATCCGCTTCAGCACGCGCGGCATCCGACCCCAGTTCTTCTTGCCCGCCGTCTTCAGGTGATAGATCTGCGCCGGCAGCTTCGCCTCCCGCGCGATGCGGAACACCTCGTCCAGGCTGGAGTCGATCTCGTCTTCCTCCGAGCGCTGGTGCGTGATGTAGCTGCCGCCGTAGCGGGCGGCCACCTTCGCGAGCGCGATGAGCTCGTCGGTGGACGCAAAGCGGTCGGGCACGTAGATCAGGGAGCTGGACAGCCCGAAGGCGCCCTGCTCCATCGCCTGGGCCACGGCCGCCTCCATGGCCTTCAGCTCTTCGGCACTCGCCGGCCGATCGTCCTTGCCGATGACGAGGTCGCGGACCCCGCCCGCGCCCACGAACGTGCCGAGGTTGATCGTCGGCCGCGCCCGCGCGAAGGCGCGGAAGTAGCCGTCCAGGGTCGTCCAGTCCGGCATCACGCCGTAATGGGTCCAGACGTCGCGGTCGGCGGCGATCATCCGCGCGTTGACGGGGGCGATGGAGCTGCCTTCGCCGGTCAGCTCGGTGGTGATGCCCTGGGTGATCTTGCTCGCGGCGCGAGGATCGACGAGGACGTTGTATTCCGACTGGCCCAGCATGTCGATGAAGCCGGGCGACACGACCAGGCCTTCGGCCTCGATGCGCCGGCGCGCGAGGAGGCCCGCGAGGTCGCCCACCGCGGCGATGCGGTCTCCGGCCACGCACACGTCGGCACGGAGCCAGGGAGCGCCGGTGCCATCCACCACCCGTCCTCCGGCGAACAGCAGGTCGCAGGCGGCGGGGAGCGCGGGAGCCGCCGCGAGAAGGGCCAGTAAAGAGAGCATCATTTGAGACGAATCTCCGGGAACGAGGAAATTATAGTCTGCAGGGTTATCCTGCCCGCGGTGAGGATGCCTTCGGGACGGACGGAGTGGACCCGGGTCGCGCTGGTCACGGCCGTCGCCATCGTCTATTTCGCCGCCGCCCGGTTCGGCCTGGGATTCGCCGTCGTGGCCGAGCAGGTCACGGTGGTGTGGCCTCCTTCCGGCATCGCGCTGGCCGCCCTCCTCGTCCTCGGCTTCCGAGCCTGGCCGGGCGTGTGGCTCGGCGCCCTGGCCGCGAACGCCCTCGCCCACGAGGGTGCCGCCACGGCCCTCGCGATCGCCACCGGCAACACGGTCGAAGCACTGGCGGGAGCCTGGCTCCTCCGACGCGTTCGTTTCCACGAGAGCCTCGATCGGGTCTGGGACGTGATGGGCCTGCTTGGCCTCGCCGCGGGTCTCAGCACCACGGTGGCCGCCACGGTGGGTGCGACCAGCCTGTGTCTGAGCGGCATCCAGCCGTGGAGCGCATTCGGCAGCCTCTGGTTCGTGTGGTGGCTCGGAGACGCGATGGGGATCCTGCTGCTCTCACCGGCGCTGCTCATCTGGGGAAGCCGACCGTACGTCCGGTGGTCCCGCCCCCGCGCCTTCGAGGCCATCGCCCTCGGCGGCTGCGTCTTCGCGATCACGGCGGCGAGCTTCGGAGGACGCCTCGCGCAGCTCACCGGCAGCCACCTCTCGTACCTCGTGTTCCCCCTGCTCATCTGGGCCGCCGTGCGGTTCGGCCAGCGAGGAGCGGCTCCCGCGATCCTGATCGTCACCGGCATCGCGGTCGCGTTCACGGTCCGCGGCCGGGGGCCTTTCGGCGACACCAGCACCGGCCACCCGCTCATGATGCTCCAGGTGTTCCTGGCCGTGGCCGCGCTCACCGCGCTCGTCCTGGGCGCCGCCATCGCCGAGCGCGACACCGCCGAGCGCCGGCGGATGGCCGACTATGCCGTCGCTCGGGTCATGGCGCGCAGCGCCACGCTGGAAGAGGCGGCCCCCCAGATCCTGAAGGCCATTTGCGACTGCCTCGAGTGGGACGTGGGCGCCCTGTGGGTCGTCGAGGCCGGGGGCCAGGAGATGCGTTGCCGGGAGGCCTGGCACCGGCCGGAGCTTCGTGTTCCCGAGTTCATGGCCGTGACCCGCCAGGTCCGCTTCGCTCCGGGCCAGGGCTTGCCCGGCCGGGTGTGGCAGTCGGGCGAGCCGGCGTGGATCTCCGATCTCGCTCACGACGCGAACTTCCCGCGCGCGCAGGTCGCCCGACGCGAGGGGCTGCACTCCGCGTTCGGCTTCCCGATCTCCCTCGGCAACGAAGTGCTCGGGCTCATCGAGTTCTTCAGCCGGGAGATCCGCCGCCCCGACGAGGCGCTGCTCCAGCTCTTCGCCATCGTGGGCAGCCAGATCGGCCAGTTCATCGACCGCAAGCGCTCGGAGGCCGCGGCTCGGCTCTCCGCGGAGGAGTTGCGGCAGGCCAGCGAGGCCAAGGACCAGTTCCTCGCCCTCCTCGGCCACGAGCTGCGCAACCCGCTGGCTCCCATCCGCAACGCCCTGGAGATCCTGAGCGCGGGCCAGGCGGATCCCGCGGTGGCCACCCAGATGCACGAGATGATGCAGCGGCAGACCGCCCACATGGTCCGGCTCGTGGACGATCTGCTGGACGTCTCGCGGATCACGCGCGGCAAGATCGAGCTGCGGCGCGAGCGGGTCGACCTGGGCGCGGCCGTGGAACGGGTCGTCGACACCGTGCGGCCGCTCCTCGACGACCGCGGGCACCATCTCCGTCTCTCGCTGCCGCCCGAGCCGATCGTGCTCGAGGCCGACCCCACCCGTCTGGAGCAGATCCTGTCCAACCTCGTGAACAACGCGGCCAAGTACACGCCGGCGTCGGGGACGATCGACTTCGCGGTCGCGCGCGAAGGCACCCAGGCGGCGATCCGCGTCCGCGACAACGGCATCGGGATCCGGCCGGAGATGCTGGGCCGCATCTTCGAGCTGTTCGCGCAGGCGGACCGGCTCCCCGAGCGCGTCCAGGAAGGCCTCGGCATCGGTCTCACGCTCGTGCGCAGCCTCGCCCAGCTCCACGGCGGAACCGTCACCGTAGCCAGCGACGGGCCCGGGCGTGGGAGCGAGTTCGTCGTACGATTGCCGTGCCTGCCGCCGCAAGCGCCGCCGGGGCCGCCCGTCGCGAAGGCGCCCGCCGCCGCGCCGCGCGCCCAGCGCCGCCGCGTGCTGGTCGTGGACGACAACGCCGACTCCGCCGAGAGCCTGGCGATTCTGCTGCAGATGCAGGGTCACGACGTGAGGATGGCCTACGACGGCCCTTCGGCCCTGGCCACCGCCCGCGAGCACCACCCGGAGCTGGTGCTGCTCGACATCGGCCTGCCCGCGGGCATGGACGGCTACGAGCTCGCGCAGCGGCTGCGGCCGGAGGCCGGCCTCGAGCGCGCCGTCATCGTCGCCGTGACCGGCTACGGGCAGGAAGAGGACCGGCGGCGCGCCGCGGATGCGGGTTTCGACGGCCATCTCGTCAAGCCGGTGGACATGCAGAAGCTGTGGCGGCTACTGGCCGCCCTCTGATCCGCGCTCCCGCGCCTCCACCACGCTGATCACCGCGGGGTTCCCCCGGCTGCTGCAGTGTCCGGTCCATCCGACAGAGCAGAATGGCGATGGCTACTCGTGCTCGACGAATGGTACGCTTCCGGCGGGGCGCACCTGCACTCTTGTTGCGGACGGCCGGAGCCGTGAGTCCCGTTCCCGACGTCCATCCCACGGCCGTCGTCAGCGGTTCCGCCCGCCTCGGCGCCGGGGTCAAGGTAGGACCCTACGCCGTCATCGAGGACGGCGCCGAAGTGGGCGACGGCACCGAGGTCCGCGCCCACGCCGTCATCAAGCGCTTCACGACGATCGGCAAGGGCAACGCGGTGCACGAGGGCGCGATCCTCGGCGGCGAGCCTCAGGACGTGGGCTTCGCCGGGGCGGAGACGCGGCTGCGCATCGGGGACGGCAACCGTATCCGCGAAGGCGTCACCATCCACCGGGCGTCCCGGCCCGGAGGCGAAACCGTCGTCGGCTCCGGCTGCTTCCTCATGGCCTACGCTCACGTGGCCCACGAGTGCGTGATCGGCGACGGCGCGATCCTGGCAAACAACGTCGCCCTCGCCGGCCACGTCGACATCGGGCCGCGGGCGTTCCTCTCGGGCGGCGTCGTCGTGCACCAGTTCTGCCGCGTGGGGCGGCTGGCGATGCTCGGAGGCAATTCCAAGATCGTCCAGGACTGCCTGCCCTTCGTCATCACCGACGGTGTGCCGGGCCGCGCCCGCGGCCTCAACGTCGTGGGCTTGCGCCGGGCCGGGGTGACGGCCGCCCAGCTCCGCACCCTCAAGGAGGGCTACCGCCTCCTCCTCCGCTCCTCACTCAGCCTGGAGACGGCGGTCGCGCGCATGGCTGCTCTCCGCGATCCCTGGGTGGATGAAATGATCGCGTTCGCGCGGGGCTCGAAGCGGGGTTTCCACCACGCGGCGCGAGACGGCCCGGCCGATTAGCTCTTCTCCTGGCTGGCCAACCAGCGCTCGAGAACCTGGCGATCCTCCGGGTTCTTCATGCGGCGCAGGACGCCCTCCTTGTGGGAGAACACCACCTCCGGCCGATCGAAGGGCATGCGCTCGTACATCTTCCCGCCCGGCACATGGCACGGCGTGCAGGTGCGGGCGAGCAGCGGCTTCACGGAGGCTTCGAAGCTGACGGCCTCGGTCGTCGGAGCCGACGTCGCGGGCGCCGGCTCTGGCGGCGCGGCCGACGGCGGTGGTACGGGAGCGGCCGGCTGCGTGGCGGCCGCCGAAGGACTGACCCGAGGCGCGGGAGGGGGCGGCGGGTCGACCGTCCGACACGCGGCCACGGCCAGCAGCGCGCAGGCGGCGTACGGCGGGAGGAACGCCCGGCACCTCATCGTTCACTCACTCGGGAGTGAATCCCTCGTTCGCTCATCAAGCGGGGGGGCCCCTGCGGTCCCCCCAGACCCCCGTGATCTTGTTGCGAGTCTAGGATCCCCGTCGAGCGGAAGGCAAGTGAAACTTCGTCACCGCGTCCGTCGTTCGCGCCCGCGCCGCTCGCTCCCCGGACGAGCCTCGCGCCGGCGCTCGATCATCCGCCGGATCATCGTGCGCGCCCGCCGGAAGGTCATCGCGAGGATGCCGCTCAGGATGAGCCAGGCCAGGCCGACGCCGAGCACCAACCCGATCAGCCCCGCGAGCAGCGCGACGAGCATCTCTAGACCGGCTCGAGCGCGTGGAACCGGCGCATGTCCACCCGTGGGCGGCCGTCGTCCGCCTCCACGAACATGTCCTTGAACCGCGCGCCCACGACCACCTCCTCGGCCAGGTACGAGGAGCGCGAGTGCACGGTCTGCGAGAACGTCTCGTCGGTCCCGGTGAGCAGGATCATGAACTCGGCCTTGGCCTCCCGCAGGCTCTCGGCCGTGGCGCCGGAGAGCGGGCTCTTCTCGTCGATGGGATGCACGAGGGTCCAGTGCAAGGGAAAGAAGAGCACGGTGGTGCGTTCCAGGGCCAGGGGCTCGAACTTCCGGATCCTCCGGCCGTTCTCGTTCACCATCCGGCTGAGGGTGACCCGGGCCTTCACCTCGATGAGCTGGTTCCGCCGCTCGTTGATGATCCTGAACATGAAGCCCGTCATCCCGCGGTAGGGGGCGATGACCGCATTCTCGCTGTAGAGGATGTGGGCGAGGGGCCGGCTGAAGCGGGCGAACGAGAGGCCGGTGGCGAAGGCCACGCCGAGCAGGCCGACGAGGGCTTCGATCGCGACGAGGCTGTTCGCGGCCGAGCCCTCGGGGCTCAGCCGTCCGTAGCCGATCGTGGCCAGCGTCTGCACGCTGAAGAAGAACGCCTCCAGGAACCGCTCGCCGGGCGTGACCGCGGTCGAGCCGTGAAGCGCTCCCGGCCCGCAGAGCAGGTACGCCACCGCGAACAGCAGGTTCAGCAGCACGTACGTGCAGAAGATGACGGAGTAGAACACCCACAGGGGGGCGTTGAGCATCTCGTGATAGAGGTTCAGCGAGCGCAGGAAGGACTGGTTCTCGCGCACGACGTTGAAGCTGCCGTCGCGGTTCAGGAAACGCGCGTCGCTGCGTTGAAGGACCTTGCTGCCGAAGCCGAGGTCCCGCTCTTCGGCGGAAAGCGCTTCTAGGGGTGTGGTCGCCACGGAGGCTCCTCCATCCGGAAAGGCTCCAGTCTAGCCGGATTCCCCCGTGTTAACCTCGCTCGATGCTGGGCCTGCCGAAGCTTCCGGACATGTGGCGCGTCCTCAAGGAGGCGGATCTGCATGCGATCCGCCGCGAGGCGGAGCGCCCGTTCCAGGCGCTGCTCGTGGCCGAGGAGCTCGCCGACGCCGAGCGGCTCGGCATCCTGTTGAGCGGGCCCGACGGCCTGCGCCACCCATGGCTCCTGCCCGCGAACGCGGCCGAGGCGCGTCACCCGGCGTCTTCGGGGATGCTGGACCTGGCGGTCGTGATCAGCCCCGCGCCCGACCTGCCCCCCGCGCTCGGCTTCGCCGCCGACGCGCTGCGCGCGGCCAGGGTTCCCGTGGTGACGATCGTCCACGGGAGCCGCAGCGCGATGGCCGCGGTCGTGCGGCCGGGAGAGGCGGCGCGGGCGGCGGTCGCGGCGCTGGATGCGGCGGCGGTGCCGGCCGTGGCGCAGGCCATGCTGTCGGCGGCCACGCCCGGGTTGCGTCTCGCCCTCGCCCGCCACCTCGTCCCGCTGCGTGAGCCGCTCTTTTCGGAGCTGATCGAGGAGACCG
>Ga0207684_10003154_pt1 | contig 16212 bp, 15 predicted proteins | sample KBSK5501metaG_FD_184342 | JGI IMG/M metagenome (GOLD analysis project Ga0207684, IMG submission 184342) | Corn, switchgrass and miscanthus rhizosphere microbial communities from Kellogg Biological Station, Michigan, USA - KBS K5-50-1 metaG... | ecosystem: Host-associated > Plants > Roots >...
ATTATCGTAATCGCGCTGAGAAGAACGAGTGCCGCTCCAAATGGAGCGGCAATCTTTAGTCGGGCCAGGCTGCGGACGATTGGCCGTAGGAGATAACTCAAAAGCAACGCAAGGACTAACGGAAGCAAGATTGCGCGCATAAAATAGATCGTGTAAAAAGTGGCGAGAATAAACAGGCCGGTCAGCGCGATCGAGCGAATGTCGAAAGGCCGTTGCAGTAACTTAGAGATCTGGAGCCGTGGCGAAGAAACTGTCTCAGGCTCGCGAGCCGCGCTCGGGATTCCGTTTGCTAACTTTGGTGATGGGATCTCGCGCTCCATCCATTGTTTAAATCGAACGCCGCTTTAATTGCACTCGTCTTAACTCCTGCGCCGGAGTGCGAGAAGGCGCGTTCGGCAAGCGGTTTTATGAAATAATCGCGGTTTCGGACACAGGCGTCTGCTGTTGCATAGCCTCATGTAATGCTCGCTCAAGCCGGTCCAGGCGGACTGGCTTGGACAGAATAGCGACCGCGCCCGAATTGCTCAATTCCGTCAGCGGAGCCAGGCCCGAGATCAAGATGACGCGCGCCGACGGGTCTTTGGCCACGATATTCCGGCAGGCGGTTGCGCCGTTCAGTTTGGACATCCAATAATCCATGACCACAACGTCCGGATGATGGCGGTTGTAGGCCTGAATGGCTTCCAAACCCGACTCTACCACTGCGACAACCTCGTGGTTGCAATGACAAACCAGGTCCGCCAGCGTTACACCCACGCTTTTCTGATCGTCAGCAATCAATACCCGCATGGCTGATTAGCAGAAGTTTCCATACCAACCGAGGAGTTTTTTCGGTGTCTAATCGGACCCCAAATCTTCCGTTTTTTGCTTTCTTGTAGGGTTTCGCGGAATTGAGCGGCCGGACTGGGCGGATGCTAGCGAGGCCGATTTATGAGCGACCTTTTGGGAGGTGATCGCCGGATGGGTATCACGATATTGTTTTGTAGCCAGACCGAGCACAAACGCCGCCAGAATAAAGATGAGCACGCGTTTCTCTTCGGGAGTAAAAACGAACCGATGCACCAGCTCATCTTGAACGCGCCACGACGACTGCAAAAGCAAAATCGACAATGTAGTGGTCCGGCAACTGCCGGATCAGACAGCCAAAGTCAAAACAGACGGTGCCCCTCGCCCTGAGCCTCTCTGCGGCCCCACACACTCTCTGAATATCATCGCGGGCGGCCCGGACGGCGAGTGGGACCGGACTGTCATCCCGCCCTTCGGGATCGCGACTGGGCGGAGCGCTGATCTCCCAGTCGAGGCGAATGTCACGCTGATTAAACTAGCGTGATCAACCCGGTTTGTGAGAGATCCTTCTCCCGCCACTGCGGGATCAGGATGACAGCGTTAGTGTGTGCTTCGCGTTGGTACACCGCTGGGGTCAAAAAATCACTTTCCCAATGTGATCCCGACCGAAGGGAGGGATCTCGCAGTCGAAGCGAATGTCACGCTGATTAAACTAGCGTGATCAATCCGCTTTGTGAGAGATCTTTCTCCCGCCAGTGCGGGATCAGGATGACACCGGAGGCAACCTTCCTGTCGGATGCGCCGTTAGGCGTCCACTCTCCGATTGTCATCCTAAGGGCCGGGATGGCAACCGGGCGGAGCGCTGATGTGGCAGTCGGAGCGACGTCAGCGACCAAGAGGCGTCGTTATGTCCGTTCCGGGCGGTGGCGTGAATTCGAATGTCGACGCCGGGATTGGCGCCCGCGTCTGGTTTGAATAGACCGTCACCACGCGGTCGCCGTTGGCCTGCAACATTTCTGTTCGATCCACAAGTAAGTCCTGGTTCAGGCGAAGGCGGAATTTTTGAAATAATTTGTTGAGCGAAGGACGGCGCGGAACGAGCTCGAGCTCGTATCCCTTATCGGTTTTCGTACCCGTAATTTGATAACTCGCCTCGACATTTTCCAGGTTCAAGGCCGCGGTGATCGCGGCAAGCCCGGTATCGAGCGGCGTGCGCTTGCCTAAAGAATAATGCTCCGCCGACTTGAAGTTCGGATAATAGATCCAAAGCTGACGACCATCGCTGACCGTGATACTTGGTGAATTTCCTTTTACCTCGCGGCGAAATTTGTCCGGGGCTTGAAACCAAACTTTGCCCGCACTGACGATCGGTTTGTTCATCAGGCGAATTACTTTCTCTTCCTGAAAATCGCCTTGAACATGCGGTGCCCCCGCTCGCTTCTCACGAATTCGCGCCAGTAAATTTTTCACGTCGGCTGGAGCGAGGGGGTCGGCCTGCGCAGCGGCGACCAGTAAAAGAAGATTGCAAACTACAATACAATGATGACGCATTGGACCGTAAAGGTAGCGCAAGCTCCCATCGTCAGGTAGCGGCGATTGATCCATTCGACCCATTCGACTGCGCTCAGGGCAAGACTTTCGCTCAGGACACGGTCTCAATCGCCACACCACAACAGATACTTTGCCGCGATTGGCGGTTCGGTGAACCGCCGCTACCAAAGATGGCGCGATCTTAATCTTCGCGCCAGACCTTTGGCTCGGTTGCAGCCGCGGCCGGTAACGTGAAAAAAATAGTGGCGACCAGACTCCAAAAAAGGCCGATGGCACAGGTGATGCCCAGGCTGCTCAACGAGCGATTTCTGGCCAGGCCGAGCGAACCAAATCCACAGATCGCGGTCAAACCGGCAAGTAAAACTGGCTTTACCACACCCGCGACGTCGTGTTCGAGTTGGCGGGCCTTTTGCCATACGAGGATGATATAGATGCCGTAATCAACGCCGATCGCCAGGACCAAACGAAAGGCTAACACATTGAGCAGGTTCAATGGAATGTTGAGCAATTTCATGGAGGCAAGCATTGTCCCGACAGCGAAGAGAAGGGTAAGCTCCTGAACAATCCATAACCGCCAATCGCGATAGAGAAAGGCCAGGAAAGCAGCATCGAACAGCGCCATCATCGCGCTGATGAGAATCAATTGGCGACGTGACCACGGAAGCAGATTAGCCAGCGTGTAACTCCAGCCCGATAAAATCATCGGCACACCTGGCACCGGTAGTTCGCGACTCAAAATCTCATAGTCAGCGTGCGTTTTAACCGGCCGATTGCTTGTGGCAAACCCCGTCGTCAGGAGAGGGTCCTGGGCAAAATAGCGGTCGACCAAAAACCACCACGCCGAGGATTTTGGAAGTTTCTCCCGCCAATTCGGGAGCGGCACTGTCGGATCCGCTACCCGCTGCAAATCCTCGAGCAAGGTGAAGGCCGAGCTAAACGATTCACGGCTGAACCCCTCGATCTCAAGTGCCTCTTCGAGAGCGTGGCGCGACGCATCGAAATCAATTTCGTGCAGACGTTCCCGATTCTTTTGCATCGATAAAGGTGAAAGCGCCAAGGCCAAGGGCGTGGAAAAACCTTTGATCTTTCCCGAGCGCTCCAAGTCGCTCCAGTGCGCGGTCACTTTCTGCCATTGGTCGTGTAATTGCTGTGCATCCTGAGCATGCACGATCGCCAGGACAGGCTCCCAGCGCGTTGGCATCTTCTGCATGATCGCTTCCAGGGCATGAGCTGCTTTACTGTTTTTTGGCTCAAGCGAGCGCGTGCTGGCGTCGAACGGAACCGGCGGGATGGGCGAAAAGCCGAGGGCCGTGAGCAAAATCAAAAGTGCACTGGCAAAAATCAACACGGGTAATGGCCGTTGCACACTCCAGCGCACGTATTTTTTTACGATGTCGAAGAGCCAATCATGACGGACCGGCGCCTGGCGCTCGCGCACAAAGAGAAACAGGATCGTGCACATGAAGAGGCCCGCGAACAAAATGCCGATCGCGATGAGGACGCCAAGTTGCGTAAAGCCGAGCGAACCACTCAGAATGAGGGCGAGGAAACCGACCGCCGTCGTCAGGGCACCGAAAAAGACGGCGCGCCCGAGCTTATTGACCGACGTGGCGATGGCTGCCCTATGCGATTCGCCGTCGCCGCGAGCTTGTTGATAACGGCCGAAAATAAGAATGGCAAAATCGACGCCCAGCCCAACCAGAATGGCGCAGAATCCGACCGTTACCATGTTTAGTTTGCCGAAAATAAGAAGACCGAAAGCGAGCGCGACGAGACACGAGAGCAAAAGTGAAAATCCCATGCCGATGAGGGGCAGCCATCGCTGGAAACCAATAAAAAATATGCTGCCAACCAGCAGAATGGACCCGAGCAAGGTTGCGAGGATATCGTAGCGCATGCTCAAAGAAATCTCTGAGACATAAGCCGAGCGACCTGTGACCAGGATCTCGAGTGGTCCGCCGTCCCAATCGGCGCGTGCCCGCTCGCGAAATTGATTGACCTGACGCATGAGACGCTGGCATTCGAATGCGCTGATCGACCGCTGATTGGTGACCGCGAGAAGAATGCGCATTGTGCGATCGGGCGAAGTGAGTGGCTGTTCTTCTTCGATGGCATTGCCTTCAGCGAACGGCTTAAGGGCCGGAGCAATCAGACCTAACGGATCGAACGCCAGTTCGAATTCGGGACGTGGCGAGCCAGCCTCAATCTGCTGATGCAAACGTTGCAGCCGGCGGCGGATGTTTTGCGGCTGAAGGATCGAAACCGTCTCTGCAAATGCCGGCGGGTCCAGATTCAAAAGCAGGGGGACCGCCATTGACTGCAGGTCGCGGATGCCATCAGGCGTCTCCATGGGCGAACCAGCCAGCACGCGCTCGCACCAGGATTGATGGCGCAGATTCTCGGCAAATACCGGCGCGAACTCCTCCAGTTTCTCGACATCTGCCGGTTTGCAAAGAAGGGCGAAAGTCAGTTCCCGGTTCTGCTCGAAACGGTGATCATAAATTCTCATTCCCTGCACGGAACTGAATTTGCCCGGCAGCATGTTGATTACGTCGCTGTCGAGTTCGATTCGGGTGACCAGGACTGCGACACATCCGAGGATGAGTGCTATCACGGCGAACCAGACGAGCCCGCGCCGCTCGGTTAAGACTTGCGCGATGAAATTACTGATGGGCATAACCCGAGTCGATAGAGATGCGACCGTCGCTTTGCAACGCGTTCGGGTCAAAAACGGAAAAGAAAAGTTTCCGATCCCGCTACGTAGCGAACAGATTTTTGGTTCTGCGATTGGATCAACCGGTCGCGCAGAGCCAGCCAGGAGCGCAGTCTGCTTGGCGCGTGATCAGTTGTTCCAGACCAGCCTGGGCCCGCCATTGCTCCTTTCACTTCGGCAAAGGATGCGTCCTGACGCAGGATGAAAAGAGTAATGCCTGGTCCTTTCGAAAAGCTTAGTTCGAAATCACCGTTTTTGGAGAACCGGACAAAAACTTCGCCGATCAACGTCGTTTTGGGCGTGCGATAAAGGAGCTGACCACTGCGCGATTCCCAATCGCGCATGGGGGCAGCAAATTGATGCCGCGAAAGCGTCACGCAGCTCGTCAAAAGGAACGTCAGGCCGAGCGAAGTGAGGAACCTCATAATTAACCCAACGCCTTCGAAACAACCGCATCGAGAGGTCCACTTATGAAACTATCGCCGCTGTTCCCGATGTAACTGCATCTCCTTCTCTTTTTGGGACGAGCGTGAGCCGAGGCACGATCGGATAATACCGCTGCACCCGAACCAGGAAATAGAACACCCACATTCGCCAGCGAATGGCGAAACTGTTGCCGACGTTTCCACCCAGAACTGCGTTCACGGCGGGGGGAAGACCAAACACGTCGCGTGGCGCCAGGAATACCTCGATAAACTCTTTCGTGTACCAGGCGTTAACGAATCGCAGATAAATATCCATGGCGCGGTTCACCGCCCTTTCATAACGCGTGAAAAGTCGCCGAGCTTTTTGGGGATGATCGAGAGCTTCATTTAGAGCGTCGGCACACTGTTCGCCACTGAATACGGCAAGAAAAACGCCGCTACTGAAAATCGGATCGATGAATCCTGCCGCGTCCCCCGCGAGCAGCCAACGCTCTCCATGCAGCTTTGTGCTGCGATAGGAAAAATCCGCCGCCACGTGAACCTCCGACACCCGGTGCGCAGATGTCATTCGGCTGGCTATGATCGGCTGCTCGGCCAGTGCCTCGGCCAGAAAATCCTCAGGGCTTTGTTTGGAACGACGAAAGGCTTCGCCCTCAAGGACAACCCCGATGCTTGTCCGCTCCGCCGTAAGCGGGATTATCCAGAACCAGCGGTCAATACCCCGAATCAAAAGCGTGAGTGTGGCATCGATTCCGTCCGGCCGCCAAACCCCGTCGTAATGCGCGAAGAGCGACAACTTTTGCAGGTGATCGTAGTTCTTCCTTATTTTGAAATGATTACCAAGCACGGAATTCCGCCCACTCGCGTCAACTACGTAACGGGCTTGAATAGTTTCCACGCTGCCGGGTCCGGTTCTCAGCATCAGATCGACGTGATCGTTTGGGAAAGCGATGGTCTCAACTGACGTTTCTTCGCGCACATCCGCGCCGTTTTCAGCGGCATGATCGAGCAGCACTTTATCAAAATCCGCGCGAGTGACTTGATAAGCGTGATCAGTTTGCGAGCGATAGGCATCCTTGAAGTAGAACTTCGTCCCTGTTTCGGAGCACGAGCCAAACATTTCGCCGCCGAACTTTTTCATGAATCCGGCGCGGGCGAATTTTTCGTGCAATCCCATTCGAGTGAAGGCTTTCATGCTGAAGGGCAGAAGGGACTCACCGATGTGGAAACGCGGAAACTTTTCCCGTTCGATCACGATGACGCTACGTCCGGCCCGAGCGAGGAGGGTGGCAGCGGTGCTGCCGGCCGGTCCGCCGCCGATGATCGCAACATCGTAGGTGTTGATCTCCATCACCACGCTGCGATTTTAGCTAATGGGCGATCAGAAGCAATGCGGGCGCGAGCAGGCGGTTTGTTGTCGCGGTGGTTGTGGCAACCACCGAATCAGTCAACCGGCGGCTAGCGCGTGTGTTTAGCGTCTCGCGGTGAACCCAGTGACGATTCTTTCATTTAAAAACAGACACCGTTAGCCCCAACCACCTCTATAATGGCAATTCCGGCAAGCTCCACGCTATCTGTAACTCTTTATACACAGGCCGCGGCAGCTGCACGAGCAGGGGATGCCGGGCCGGATCGAGCCAATGAATGATTTTGACGAGATCGTTTTCGGGCAGGGCGGTGCAACCTGACGTAGTTGTCTGTGAATTTTTCCAAACATGGACAAAGATACAAGACCCGGCGCCCGGTTTGGGCGGGACATTATGTTCCACGAACACACCCCATTTGTAGCGGTTGTCGCCCAGCATCATCTTCTCCGCACTCTGCCAGTCTGAGTCCTTGATTTTCGATCGATCGACGACCTGATTGTAATAGCGCGAACGGGAATCATCGATGGCCACGATATTTTCGGACAAAGCGATATAGGGCATCCTGATGTGCACGGTCTGGGGTTGCGCGTAACCAAAAACAAAGCGCAGCAGGAAGACCCCCGCCGGCGCTCTGTCGTCGCCTTCGACTTTGGACGGCCCCGGCAACGCTGCGGAATCAACAGCACCGCGGCCCCAAGCGAGACCGGCGTTCCCAACGACGACCGGAATCGGCGATTTGTGTTGTCGCCACGCTCTGCCAGCCTCTCGTTGGAACGTCGCCAGCGATCCCAGCTGTGCTGACCACGACGCCGTCGTCACCACAATACATTGCCTCGATTGGCGCAGAACATCCTCTGCTTCTGCTCCGATCGCTGCGCAATAGCAGATCAAAAAACAGGCTGGCAGCGATAGGCGCACGAGAAGAATTTAGCCACAGATTTACACAGATGGCGAACAAGGTTCAGTGTTCCGGAATTTGTGTTAATCTGTGTCCATCTGTCGCTGAAGTCCCAGTTTAGCAATGAAGTTGATCGATCGATCTGTAAGCCGCGAACTAGTCGTGAATGTGCTTTTCGCCATTTTCGTCCTCAGTTTAGTCCTCATCGTCGGTAATATCTTTCGCAAGCTCCTTCCGTTGCTCGTGAACCACGATGTGCCGGTGGAATATCTGATTAGTTTTATCGCCTATGTCTTGCCGTTCTCGCTCATCTTTACAATCCCGTGGGGATTGCTCACCGCTATCCTGCTTGTGTTCGGTCGACTGTCGGCCGATAACGAGTTGATCGCGCTGCGCGCTAACGGCGTGAGTGTCTCGCGGGTGTGCGTTCCGCTCGCCGGTTTGTCCCTCGTTTGCTGCGCGATTTGCCTCTGGCTCAATGTCCAGGTCGCGCCAGCCGCCCAGGAAAAATTGCGCAGCACAATCTTTGACTTGGCGACGCGGAATCCGATGGCGCTGTTCGGGAGTGATCAGGTGATCGATCAATTTCCAGGCCGCAAGATTTACGTCGGCAAAAAAGAAGGCAACAAGCTCGAGAACATTATCGTCTTCGAGATGAACGAAGAGGCACTCCCTATCCGCGTCACTTACGCCCATACCGGCATGCTCGAAGCCGATCTGCCTAACAAGCGTATCTTGATGCATCTTTACGAAGCGCGTTATCAGCAACGTGATGAAAGCAATCCGCTGGATCTGCGGAAAATCCGCGACGGTATCAACATGGCCGAAGGAACATTGCCTATCAGTTTGGAGGAACTTTACGAAAAAGAGAAAAAAAGGCCGAGCCGTTCCGCCTTATCTATCGAACAGTTGCTCGACCAGTTGAAAAGCGAAAATAGCCGGGAGCGCAGCGCCAGCCGCACGGAGATCAACAAACGTTTTTCTTTTCCGTTCTCCTGTGTCGCCTTCGCTTTGATCGGGGTGCCATTGGGCGTGACCGCACACCGCCGCGAGACATCGATTGGCTTTGCCATGGGTTTAATTGTCGCCGTTACCTATTTTCTTTTCGTCATCATCGGCGACACGCTACGCGCAAATCCGACGCTGCATCCGGAATTGCTCGTCTGGTTTCCGAATGTGCTGTTTCTTATCCTCGGCGCGTTTTTGTTCCGCCGGCTGGCGCGCCAGTGACGGCTGCAATCTTACAAATCCAACTCGTCAGCGGTGCCGCGACGAGCCATTTGCGCTTCGCTCCGCGCTGCTGTCATGTCCAAACAATCCCGCTCCAGAACATGCAGCCGCCGCAGAATTTCGGTGAGCGCGAGTTCGTTCTTTAGGTTCACCTTGTAATCGAGGTCGGCGCGGAGCCGGTCCTTATAGCTCTGCCGGTTCTGCGACATCATGATGATAGGCGCTTGCAATGCCGTGACCATGTTAAGCACGAGATTGAGCAGGATGAAAGGATATACATCGAATGGCTTGCGCGTGAGCAAAATGGTATTCGCTACGACCCAGAGAATGAAGAAACTGATGGACGCAATAATGAATTTCCAACTTCCGCCGAACTCCGCGATCACGTCCGCGGCGCGATCCGCGAACGTCAGGTGTGCAGCCTCTTCTTCATTCACGTTTCGGGTGGCGAGATGGTGCAGGAGCTCGTCGGTCCGTCGTAATCGACGACTCAACGCAGTCAACATCTCGAGCGCCACGTTCGGGCTGCTGCTGAGGAACGTGAGGAAATGCTTGCGTGAAAGTACCAACAGTCGCGAAGCCTCCATCGCCGTGGCATTGGCCGAACGCGCTTTTCCATCGATCAACGCCATTTCCCCGAAAAAGTCGCCACGTCCCAACTCCGCCAAAATTAATTCTTCGCCGTCGGCGGATTTCATGCTGATCCGAACCATACCGCGCTCAATCAAATACATGGAATCGCCGGCATCACCGGTCCGGAACACCGTTTGGCTGGAATGGCAATCGACCGTGTCGATTAATTCACAGACTTCCCGCGCCGCTTGATCATCGAGTGATTCGAACAACGGAACGGAGCGTAGCGTATCAGTCGTCATGGTCAGCCGACGCTGGAGTCGTGGAGCGAAACTGCCGTAAGGTCCGGGAGCGGCGCGGCCATATGTCCGTAGATAGCGGAATATCGCCGTTCGGAAAAGCGCCAATTGCGGCGGACGGATGCAATTTCAGGGGGATTATTCTTCGCCATCATAGTAATCCAAGGATTCCGAGCGAACAAGCCTACGCTCAGGTGACCGCACCAGCCACTTCTTGCTGTCGGGATAATAGCCTGATTCGCCAATCGGATTGTCCGCTACGACGAAGATAACAAGATCCTCTCCCGATTCTGGACTGACATTGGTCAACTGATGGGGCTGATCGGGTCCGAAAATGAATGCATCGCCCGCTTCGATCGGCGTCGTTCCATCCTCGTGCCGAACGATACCCTTCCCGGAAATCACGTGATAGAACTCCCATTGCGCGCTGTGGCTGTGGTATGGGTAGGGGCTTTTCCCCGGCGGAACGCGGAGGATCTCGACGTCAAAAGGATGGCGCTTTTTCAGATCGGTCGACAGCGGCCCGCCCCGCAGCGCTTCTGAGATTTCTTTGCCTGCGCCGGCAAATTTTGTTTTCGGCGATGACCAAGAATCCTCCGCAATATCTTTCGTATTGATTTTTTGCATAGTTAAATCGCCTAACGCAAAAGAGGCGCTAAACCCAGCCCTGTTTTGTAATGCGATTCTGCGGCGCTGAGAACTGGCCCCGACGCGATCGGCGCTCGGACATATTAGACGGAGGCGCTGCCAAAGTCCGCTGTGATTTCCACGGTATCGGCGACGGCGATGCGAATGTCATGCAAGCGGATTTCTCCGTAGAGCAGCGGCATGATCGAGAATTTTTTGCCCTCGAGCGTCTGCAGAAGTCTATTGAGCAAATCGCAGGCGAGCGAGCCCAGCATCCCATCGCCGCGGCACTTAAGATTGGAAAGCTTCGCGCTGAAATCTTGTTCGATGTCGATCTGTGCCGCGACGTCGATGTTAGCGCGCAGCAAGAATTTACGTGCGCGCAATCGCACGTCGGCGGCGAGGGAGCGCGAACCCCGTGCGCGCAAGGAGACGTGCGTTTCTTCAACCGAAATTCCCTGTTTTCCCCCTTCCCGTTGCGCGATTGTCCGGATGGCATCTTGCAAGTCCAACCGGGTGGCTGAAATTACAGCCTGACCGGCGCGCACATTGTGCAGGAGGAGAAGCACTTCGCCATTTTCGGCCTGGCCACTGTGAAAGACCACGTCACGCGCCTGCAGCTGAAGGTTCACGGGCGCGCCAAGAACGGTTACATCCCGCCCGCTGAGGGTGACGATAGCGGCTTCGCACGCCCTCTTTGTTTCCCCGGCGAGCTTTGGCAGGGGAGGGAGCTTCCCATCAAACTGCGCGCCATCGAAAGTAATCGCGATCTCGTCCAGGTATGGGAACACCCGTGCGCTGATCGCGAGAATAGGTTCCGTTTTCGAAAAATATTGGCGAAGACTTTCGTTCATCGCTTGCGCAAATTCCGCCTTGGAACCTGGGAATTGGGTGCGGTGCAGGGAAATCACGGTAGTTTCGAGTTAACGGGTCAAGGAGCGTTGCTGGACCCGGGGCAAAGCGGCAGCGGGTTTGCCGCACTCCAAAACTATCGGAATTCGCGTGCCGCTGAGGACATCGCGAAGCGTCTTGGAGTGCGCCAGTCCTCTGGCGCTTTGGGTTAAGGTGAATTTCACGAAACACAAACGTCAACTTCCAACACTTAACGCTCAACGCACAACGTCCAATTAGTTTGTACGCACTCCAGACGCATCCGGAAAACCAGGTTGCAAAACCAAGGTTTACCGTTACATTCCGCGTTCTCTTTTATGGCGAAGACCTCCTGGATCAATCGAAATGAGCGCAAGCGTGCGACGGTGAAGAAATATGCCGCGAGGCGCGCCGAGTTGAAGGCAAAGAAGGATTATGCCGGTCTCTCCCAGCTCCCGCGCGATGCCAGTCCCACGCGCGTAGTCAACCGCTGTGAGGTGACGGGGCGCCGCCGCGCTTTTATCCGCCGTTTCAAAGTTTCGCGCCTTACTTTTCGTGAACTGGCTTCTTCAGGGCTCATCCCTGGCGTAACGAAGTCCAGCTGGTAAGATAACGGCAAAGTGGGTTTCGGATGCGGGACTGCATCCGGGCAATGAACTCGTTTTTATCTCTGTTTTTCGGCCTGCTGCCGATGGCTAACGCAGTTGCGCAGCATTGGGACCCGGCGACGCTGCTGCTCGGAAAATTGGCGGTAGTGGCCGCACTGGTGGCTTTGAACGGCTTCTTTGTCGCCGCTGAATTCGCATTGGTCAGGGTGCGGCGTAGTCAACTCGATACCCTGGCCGCGGAAGGCAACAAACGCGCTGCAATTGGTCGACACCTGACCGAAAATCTCAATGCCTACCTCTCGGCGTGCCAGCTTGGCATTACGCTTGCCAGTCTGGGACTGGGATGGGTGGGGGAACCTTTCCTTGCGCGCATGCTTCAGCCGGCCTTTGCCCTTGCCGGCGTCCAGTCCCAAGCGGTCGTGACCTCGGTTTCGTTCGCGCTGGCCTTTTCGCTAATTACATTTCTTCACATTGTCCTCGGGGAACAGGCGCCCAAAATTCTTTCCATCGAAAAGGCGCTTGGAACGATCCTTTTTGTCGGCCCGCCGCTGCGGTTTTTTTATGCGGTGTTCAAGCCAGCCATTTGGTTTCTGAACGCTTCCTCGAACTGGATTTTAAAGTACGTCTTGCGTATGCAACCCACGCGCGGAGGTGAACTGGCACACACGGAGGAAGAGTTGCGCTTAATTCTCGGCGAGAGCGCAAAAGCGGAGGAAGTAAGTCCCCTGGGCAAACAAATTCTTATCAACACGCTCGACCTGCGGGAACGTGTTGTGCGCGATATCATGACTCCACGCGGCGAAGTCGTTTATCTTGATGTGGAAGAGAATTTCGAGACGAACATAAAGAAGGCGATCGACTCGCGGCACACGCGCTTTCCACTTTGTCGCGGACATCTCGATAACACCATCGGTCTTATCCACATCAAAGAACTGGTCCCATTGATGCGTGACCCGCACCCTGACCTCATGCGGATTAAACGCGAATTGATTCCGGTGCCGGAGATGATGTCGCTGGAACAACTCCTCACCTTATTTTTGACCAAACATGCTCACCTCGCTGTGGTGGTTGACGAATTCGGCGGCACGGTCGGAATCGTGACGCTGGAGAACGTGCTCGAAGAATTGGTGGGAGATATTCAGGACGAGTTCGACACGGAAAAGGAAGAATTTCGCAAGATCAACGAAAACGAATTTGTGGTGGACGGCGCGCTCGGCCTATACGAATTGCGCGATGCGTTTGGTTTGGAATTGGACAGCGCGGACGTCAGCACGATCGGCGGGTACGTTACTCATCTGCTCGGTCATCTTCCCAAACAGGGAGAACAGGTTAGGATCGGCAATTATGCCGTGACGGTTTCGCAATCAGACGGTCGCCGCGTGCGCCAGCTTCATTTTCGGAAATTGCGCGACGGTTCGGAATCGGCTTTACCGGCAAGAAAGTCGGACGGCGCGCATTCATGATTATGAAAGCCAGAACTCTGCGACGCCAATGAGAGGCTCGCGGGAGCTCGCCGCACCAGCAGATAATTCCACTGTCCGGAGAGCGTGCGCCAGTTCACAGCTGCTACAGAGGAGACGACGGCCTGCTTTCCCCGCTGTCGCAATCCTAGTTCGGCTGCGCCTCAAAACGTCGTATTGCCGCTTGCAGACGATCCAGGTTTACCGGCTTTATCAGGTGCTCGATAAACCCGGCTTCGCGACTTTTGCGCAGATCCTCTTCCATTCCAAATCCGCTCAAGGCAATCCCATCGATTCGCTGCCGCTCGCGAATCTGTTTCATCAGATCGAGTCCGCTGCCATCAGGCAGACCAATATCGCTGACGAGTAAATCGAAGCGCTCGTCGTCCGCCGCCCTGAGCGCTTCGCTCATGCTCTCCGCGCTAACCACGGCGTAACCAAGGCGCGTCAGCAAAAGTTTTAATGTAATCACCGTATCCTTGTGATCATCCACCAGCAAAATGCGTAGCGGCTCTTTCTCATCAATATTCGACGTGACGTCTGCTGCTTTGGATAGCGCAAATTCCGCTTGGCGGGCCAATGGGAGCGGCGCTGTATCCATCTTCAAAATGAAGGTGGCACCTTGATCATGCCCTGCGCTGCTCGCTAACAATTCGCTGTTATGCGCTTCGGCAATCGCTTTGGATATGGTTAGACCCAAACCCAGCCCGCCGTAGCCATCTTCGACCTGGCGCGCGCCTTGTTCGAATGAATCGAAGATCCGAGACAATAGTTCGGCGTCCATCCCAACCCCGTTATCGCACACTTCAATCAGAAGTTTTGCCTCCTCGTTCCGGGAAGAAAATGCAAGCTTTCCGCCGATGGGCGTGAACTTGATCGCGTTTTTGATCAGGTTCCAAAAAACTTGCATTAAGCGGGACGGATCAGCGCGCACAAAATGGTCGCTCGCCTCGAGGGCGTATTGGACCTCAAATTGTTTGCGCTCGATATCCGGCTGAAAAATAGTCAACGCATTTCGCAGAACATTGTGAGCATCAACTGTTTCCAAATGCAGCGCGATCTTACCTTTGCGGATGGCGCTCAGATCGAGAATGTCGTCAATCAGTCGCGCTTCGAATTCCACATTGCGGCGGATAATCGTCACGGCTGATCGCGTTACCGCTTGCGCGTCGAGTTCTTGCTCCAGAAGTTCGACGCTGGCCAGCACCGGGGTCAACGGCGTGCGGAGTTCGTGGCCAAGCATGGCGAGAAATCGATCTTTCGCTTTGTTCGCCGCCTCCGCTTCAATACGCGCGGCGCGTTCTTTCCGCAGCTTTTCCCGTTGCACTTCCGTCAGCTTTTGCGCAGTGACATCGCGAAACACGGCGACAGCGCCATGAATCAAATCGTTCTCGTCGCGGAGCGGACGTGCTGTGACGTTCCACCAGGTCCCCTGTGCATTACGTAGTCGACGGACGAAGATTTCTTCGCCATCGACAGATTCTCCCCGCATAGCGCGCCCGGTGGGAGCTTCCGCCGTGGAAAGGCGCGTGACTTTGTCAGCGTGATAAAAACCGTATTCCTCGATGCAGTTCTCTGGCAAATCCTGGTATGGATGCAGGCCGAACATGCGTTTGGCTGCGGCATTGCAGACAAGGGGGCGTCCATTGCCGTCTACTACGAGCAATCCATCGCCCATGTTACTAACGATCAGATTCAGCAGTCTAGTTTGTTCAGTCAGCGCTTCGTTCGTCGCTTGCAGGATATCAGGCCCCGGAATTTTTAGCGCCTTTGGAACCAGACGGATGAGCAGGATTGCTGTAGGTACAGATGCCAGTGCGGTGATTGCTTTGATCGTTCCGGAAACCCAATAATATGGCCGCCAAAGGGTCCAAATTTCCATTATGTGGGTCATGCCACACGCAATAATGAAGACGCCGAAAAGAACGAACATCCAGTTAAATGGCAGATCTCTACGTCGGCGAACAAAGTTGATCAGTGTAAATGGAATCGTGAAATAAGCGGCTGCGATGAGAAAATCAGAGATGACGTGCAGCTTAATCAGCCCCGGGTCCCAAAGATAGCAATGGCCGTGCGGCATGAAGCCGTTCTCACTCAAAAACCTGTGGAGAAGTTCCATGAGAAGAGCTGTTTTTATGCGACCAACAAGTATATTAGCAAGACTTACGCCCAACATGGAAATAGTCGTCCCTACCGAGGTCGTTTGCCTGCATTGTGGCGAGGTTTTCGTCGTGCAAATCGACACGTCCGAAGCTGAGCAATCACTGGTCGAGGATTGCACGGTGTGTTGCCGGCCCATGCACTTAAACGTTCGTTGCCGGCCGGGCAGGATTATGGATGTAACGACGTCGCTTTGAGCGGTTGTAGCGGCGGTCTATGACCGTCGCATTCTTTTCCGTCGTGGCGAAAGCCGGCGAAGCGGAATAGATCAATAGCTCTCCCTACCGGACCGTTCGGACGTCGCGCAGCGACGTGGCTACAAATGCGCAAAGGCGATTGGCGCCAATGGCCCTAACTGAATCGTGATCCGGGCATCGCACCGCGAGGCACCTACGGACGCGACGTCAGTAGCGTTTCCAGCTCAATTTGGCGTTCGCGACGCTCCCGATGTTTTGTCGCCAAAGCCCGGTTATACGTGATTATTCTACCCGCACTTCCGGCCTTTACCTTGATCCCTACCTTGTTAAGCGCGTGCACAGCTGCTCCGCGCAGCGAAGCTTCCGCCTCACGGGCAATCTCTACATCGCGTCCCATTGCATCGGCTAAAAGTTTAATCGCCGCAATCGAGTGCACGATTCCTCCTGA
>Ga0207684_10003155_pt1 | contig 16210 bp, 13 predicted proteins | sample KBSK5501metaG_FD_184342 | JGI IMG/M metagenome (GOLD analysis project Ga0207684, IMG submission 184342) | Corn, switchgrass and miscanthus rhizosphere microbial communities from Kellogg Biological Station, Michigan, USA - KBS K5-50-1 metaG... | ecosystem: Host-associated > Plants > Roots >...
CGGCGGCGCTCGGCGCCGCGCTAGCGCTGGTTCTCGTCACCAGTTTCATGCTCGTCTGGCGTCTGCGCTCCCCGCGTGCGGAGACACGCCTCGCCGCCGCGACGCCATACCCCCACTTCGAGCCGTCTCGCGCCGACGCGCTGGCGGTAGATCATCGTCACTCCACCGCGTCGCCCTCGGAGGATACGCCCATGGGTTCTGAAACGTCTGGAACCTTCGCCACGGTCGTCAACTGTATTGATGGGCGCGCGCAAGGGCCGGTTTCGGACTGGATCAAGATCAACTGCCAGGCCAGTTTCGTGGATACGATCACCACCCCCGGCCCCGATAAGCTCTTGAGCAGTGGTCCGCACAGCAAGGTGGATCACGTGCGTGAGGCCATCGAGATCTCCGTCACCAAGCACCACAGCCGGGCGGTCGTAGTCGCCGGGCACTACGATTGCGCGGCCAATCCCGTCAGCGACGACGAGCATAAACGGCAGATCCACGCCGCCCTCGACGTAGCGCGTTCGTGGAAACTGCCAGTACGCATCGTCGGCCTCTGGGTCAACGAATGGTGGCAGGTGGAGGTGATCGTGGACGAACCTGCGCGCGTCGCCTCCTGAACGCGGACCATCCCAGACCAGCGGAGTGTACAGAGGCGCTACCGGACTTCCTTCCCGGCGCGTTACACGGTATAGTGGACGCGAGTTGAGCGGGGAGAAAGAGTATGGCCGAGACAGAGCCGGGAGACGCGCCGCCGGAGCGCAAGACGCCGCCAGCGGCGGAACAATCCCCATCGCCCGCTGCTTCGGGGTCGTACCGCCCCACCATACACCGGCGCGCTGCCCTAAGCGGTCTGGCGCAGGAGCGAATTACCAACGTTCCGGCGCGCTCCGGGACGCGCCACCCTTCCCTCGCGCCACAGACAGGGCCAGATCGCCGGTCACTGCTGCTTGCGGGGCTAGGGGTGGCGCTCGTCGGCGCGATTGTGGCAGGGATCTTCGCCTACTCGTCGCTCAACAACTCGTCGAGTCGCGGGCCGGCGGGCGCGCAGCCCTACTACATCGACCTGGACATCCCCTGGGCCACGGTGACGCTCGATGGCGCGGCTCTGCATGTGCCGGCGGTGGGGAGCGCGGCGCCGCTCGTCGTCGCGCCGGGCAAGCATCAACTGCGCTGGCAGGCCGACCCATTCCTGCCGGAGGGCTGTCTCTTCTCTGTCCCCGCCGCCGCTGGTGACACCTGTCCTGTCGAATCGGCGGAGACCGCGGGCTTGCGTGATGTCCCCAACGCGCAACTGCTAGTGCTGCGCGCCTCGCTGGCGAGCCTCGCTCCTGCGCAACAGCGCGCGCTCGGCCAGGCGCTCGCGGCAGTCGGCGCCTACACCACGGCGCTTCAGGCGGGGGAGAGCTATCCGACCGGGCCAGCCAGCGAGGCGATCACGCTGCAACCGGCGAACGCGACCCTGGTGGTGAACCTGGCGCTGAACGCCGAGGGGAAAACGGATATCGGCTGTGAGACGACGCTGCGCGCGCTGGTCATGGGCGCATGCGCGCTGGGCGGTCGGAACTGCGTACAACTCTGCGCCGCTCCGTGGCAGATGCGCCAGGCGGCAGCCGCTGGTGGCGCGCCACGCTGGCTGGCGTTTGCGGTGGGACGCCTCGCCTGGACCGTCACGACGCCGGATGGCAAGGCTATCGCGCAGAATCAACCGGTCGGCTCTAGCGCGACCGCTGGACACCTCGTCCCGTACAGCATTGCCTGGGAGAATCAGGCGTGGCGCGTCAAGCCGCTCGTGGGCGCTGAACTCTATGCCGCCATCAACGTCGCGAATGGGGACGAGATCGCCGCCGACCCCGCCTGCGCCGCCGCCTATGAGGCGATCCTGGGGCCGGGCGAGCAGGGCGAGGAGAAGCTGCGCCTCCAGTTCGTCTCAGGAGCAGCCCCCGCCGCGGGGTGTCTGGTCACGATCTCCGTGCTGGATGCGCAGGGCAGCCCCATGCCGGGGCAATCTGGCGCTCGCTATCTCTATCGCCTGAATCAGATTCTGGCGGCGAATGAGATCGCGCACCGGCTCAATCCGCACGTGCCCGTCGTCAGCGGGGCGCAGAAGGCGGTCGTGGATCAGCTGGCGAGCGCAAGCGGCCAGATGCTCACAGTCGGATAGGGCAGACATGTGGCTGGTGGAGACGTGGCTATGAACGAGGATATGGCTGATCTCGACGAGCGCCTCTCGGGCGAATACGCGGCGCTGCGCGACACTCCTGCCGTGATGCGCGCATCGGCGGGATATCTGGAGGAGCTCCAGGGCGTGGTCATCCGCCTGGGCGACGCCATCGAGAAAGGTGGTCTGCCGGGAAAACTGTGGCGCTCAGACGAGGCAGGCCTGGCGGCGCTGGGTGATAACTTTCCACTTATCACCGTTGACGAGCTGATCACCCGCATGGCGCAGTTCGCCGCCGAGCGCGGCCCGGCCTGGCTGCGTGGCGGCGCGGCTGATCTTGATGCGTTTCGTGATGAGGCGCGCATCCTCTACGACGTTGTTCACGCTCTGCGCGTGGTGGCGCAACGCCTACGCATGAGTGGCGGGGGAACAAGAGGCGGGTCGGCGCTGGAGCGCGCTATCGGCGCCGCACGTGTCGCCACAGCGCTGGACCGTGTGGCGGTTCTGCTGGAGACGCTCGACGCGCTGGGGCCGTTCATGGCGCCGATCGCACCCGATGAATGGCTCGCGGGCGCCGGGCGGGCCTTTGCGGCTTCTGGCGCGCTCGCAGACTACACTGCGGAAGAGCGCGTGGTGGATAGCCAGAATAGCCAGGATAGCCAGGCGCGCGGGAGGCTGCGCGACTACGCCCCAGCGGATGGCGCAGATGTGTCGTCGAATGTCGCCGGGACTGGCGTCGCAGGGCGGCTGCGGTTGAATGCCCCAGCGCTGCTACGCAACCGCTGGGCGCTGGGCGCCGCTGGGGCGGTGATTGTCGGCGCGCTAGTTGCGTTCCTGATCCTGCGGCCTCCGGCCTTCCCGGCCGGGAAGAAGACGCCGACTGCGACGCCACCACCAGCAGTAGTCGCCTCGCCGACGACGCTCATTCTGCTCTGCTCCACCAGGAAGACGGCGGCGCTGACGCTCAAGAATCAGAGCGCCGCGCCCGTTGCGTGGCAGGCGCAGGCCCCCGCGACCGTGGCGCTCGCTCCCGCGCAGGGAACGATCCCCGCCGGGCGGAACGTGACGCTCCAGGCGCATCTGACCGCCGCGCGCGCGACCACCGGCGCGATCACCATCACCGTGGGCAAGACCAGCTTCACCGTCCCCTACTCGGCGACGTGCTAGCAAGCGCTCCCAGCTCTTCAGAGCCGGGGTACGCACGGTGGACTGAAGTCCTCGTCGTCGCGCCCCGGCGGTTTACTGCCACAATGATCGTGCGCTGGGACTTCAGTCCGCGAGAGCTGAAAACGGATTCCACATTACCCTTCTGTGGGTGGGTCAGGTGGGATGTGGCGCTGGAACCAGTCGAGGATGGCGCGCAGGCGGATGACACGCGAGCGCGGATGCCCGGCGCGCGAGAGTTCGTGCGATTGCCCCTCGAAGCGGATGAACTTCGTCTCGCGTCCCAAGAACTTCAGCGCGGTGAAGAGCTGCTCCCCCTCGCTGATCGGGCAGCGCAGATCCTGATCGCTATGCAGGATCAGCAGCGGCGTGTGGATGTTCTCGACGTAGGTGAGCGGCGAGAAGTGGCGCGCGCGCTCGTGGTCGCGCCAGGGCACGACGCCGATTTCATCCTCAAACCACCAGCCGATGTCGCTCGTCCCGAAGAACGGCGCGATGTTGACGACGCTACGCATCGTGACCGCGGCCTTGAAGCGGTCGCTGTGTCCGACGGCCCAGTTGGTCATGAAGCCACCATAGCTGCCGCCCGCGACGCCGAGCCGCGCGCCATCGAGTCGCACGCCCGATCCGCCACGCGCGAGCGCCGCATCCAGTCCCAGCAGCAGGTCCTCGTAATCCTTTCCGCCCCAGTCGTTGATGACCGCGCCGGAGAAGATGCGCCCATAGCCCGTGCTGCCGCGTGGGTTCATGTAGACGACGGCGTAGCCTTGCGCGGCGAGGAGCTGGAACTCCAGGAAAAAGCTGTAGCCGTACATCGCGGCGGGGCCGCCGTGTATCTCCAGGATGGCCGGCGCGGGACCATTTTGCGCCCCCGTCAGCGCTGGGCGCATGATCCAGCCTTGCAACTCCCAGTCGTCCGCGCCACGGAAGATGAACTCCTCGACCGGCGCGAGCGCCACCTCGGAGAGCAGCGCGTCATTGAGATGCGTCAGCCGACGCGGCTCGACCTCGGCCACGGCCCGATCCCCTGCGACGACGGGTTGGAGGTACAGGTCACCAGGGATTGCGGGATCGCTGACGCCCAGCGCCAGGGTGGCGCGCGCGGCGTCCAGCGAGAAGGCGTAGATGCGCCGCGCGCCGTCGGTCACCCGATGCGGCAGCCAGTCGCCATGGGCGCGGGCGGCATAGACGTGGGTGGCGCCGCGCATGGAGGCGAGGAAGAAGATCTCCTGCCCGTCGGCGGACCAGATCAGTTGTGGCGCGCCATGCGAGGCGCGCAGGTCGTCAATGCAGGAATCGGCGCAACTGGGGACGAAATCCTGTGTCAGCAGCCGCATCCGTTCCTGCCCAGGATCCGTGGGTGCGACGCAGAGATCCGTGTGCCCGACGGCATGCCGTCGCGGCTCTGCGAGGAAGGCGACCACGCGCCCATCTGGCGACCAGGACGGCGAGGACGCGCCATAGGCTTCATCGGAGAGGCGAGCCAGCGCGTTATTCGCGAGGTCGAGGGTCCAGACGGAGGGCGCGGGCCAGCGCCAGCGCTGCTCGCTGCGATCGGAGACGAAGGCCAGGCTCCGCCCATCCGGCGACCACGCGGGTGTGGCGTCGTCCCAATCGCCCTCGGTGACCTGGCGTGGCTGCGCATGTTCGTCGTCAACGGCGACGACGAAGAGGTGTGATCGCAGCTCGTAGGTGTAGCCGACACTGTCCAGTTTGTAAGAGAGCCGGTCAATCGTGCGGACGCGGGGCAACTCGCGCCCCTCCAGCGCCGCGTCGTCCACTTCGGGATCGTCGCGCTGGCCGGTCTGCGCGCTGAAGGTGATAGATTTCCCATCGGGCGACCAGACTGGCTCGCCGGAGCCATGGCGCTGCCAGGTGAGCTGGCGCGCCTCACCGCCATCCACGGGGATGATCCAGATCTGCGGCTGGCCGACGCCGCGCTCGCGCTCCGCAGCGCTGGCTGGCTTCACTCCATGCCCCGGCGCGCGCAGGAAGGCGATGCGGCTGCCGTCGGGCGACCAGCGCGGATGGCTATCATGGGGGCCAGCGGTGAAGCGCCATGGGGACGTCTCCGTAGGGTCCGCGCCGACGAGCGAGACCAGCCACAGCGAGCGACGATACTCGTGGCTGGCGCGATCCATCTCCTGCATGACGTAGATGATGGCGGAGCCAGCGGGCGCGATCTGTGGCTCTTCGACGAGCCGGAGCGCGTACAGATCGTCGGGCGCGAGCCGCCTGCCGGGCGCGGGTGATGGCTGGCGCGGAGTGGCGGGGGCGGTCTGGGCGTCTGACGTGGCGCTTGCTGTGGCGTGTGACATCGTGGCGGCTCCTTATGGTCTGGCTTGCGCGCGCAGCCGCCTCGGCTTAGTCATCGGAGCTTTCGGCGACGGGGCGCTTGTAATTGGCGTCAACCTCGCGCAGGACGGCGTTCGGGATGCGCCAGGCCTCGGCGGTAAAGCTGTGATACTCACCATCGCAGACCGGCGCGCCGCTCTCGTTGCGCGCGCAAGGGATATGCGGCCTGAGGCGGAAGCGCAGGCGCTCGCCGGCGACATCCACCCAGATGTGGCGCGTGGTGTACGCCTGCCCCCATTTGAATAAGACGCCTGAGTCGTACTCTTCGAAACGTCCACGTCCTTGGAGCGCGTTCTTGTTGAGCGTCTGCAGGATCTCGGCGGCGCCGCTCTCGCGCAGGACGCGGCGGGCATTGGCGCGCATGGCGGCGCGCTGCTCTGGGGTCAGCGTCAACTCGCGCTCAGCGACCTCGATGGCGGAGAGCTGTGAGAGGTCGGGAGCGGCGTCGGGAGTCTCGGTCGTATCTGACATGGGGATGTCCTTGTGATCGGGCGATGATTTGGGATCGGTTTTGATACTTGGCGGTCGCGGGACTGAAGTCCCGGCGCACGACAACGGAGGACTGTAGTCCGTGGCGCGTGCTCCGGCGCTTTAGCGCCGAGAGCGCCCACCACCGCGTGGGTTTCCTGATCATCACTCAGAGCGCGCCGGTTGCCGGGGCCGCGAGGTCATCGCCGTCGTGCTCGGACTGGCTGCCGCGTGGGTTGGCGCGCTGATCGATGTAGTAGCCGCTCCCCGGCGAGGACTTGGCCTTCGCTTTGACCTCCGCCGCCGTCTGGCTGATCTCCTCAATGGTCGCGATCTGTCGCCGCGAGTTCGTCACCACGCCGAGCGAGACGCCGACCAGCGGGAAGCTCTGTGGCTGACCCTGCCGGTCCTGCGCCTCCAGCGTCCCACGTGCGAGGTCCTGTGGCGCGTAGAGCGCCTGGCTCTCGGCGTCCCAGCGGCGCATGATGCCCTTGCAGAGGGGGGCGACGCGATCGGGCGTCGTCACGATCAGGAAGTCATCACCGCCGATATGGCCGAGGAAGTCGGTGGCGTCGCCCTCCTCACGCAGGCAGTCGGCGGCGATCTGAGCCATCAGTTCGATCAGGTAGTTGCCCTGCACGAAGCCGTACGTATCATTATAGGCCTTGAAGTTGTCCAGGTCGAAGTAGATCAGCGCCCACTGCCCGCCCAACTCCAACTGCTGGGTGATGGCTTGCTCGATACGCTTGCCTGCGGGCAGTCCGGTCAGCGGCGAGAGGTAGCTCTCGCGGATGTGCATGCGCGCACGGATGCGGGCGAGGAGCTCCTCCAGGCTGAAAGGTTTGGTGAGGTAGTCATCCACGCCACACTCGAACGCGCGCACCTTGTGCTGGGTCTCGTGGCTGGCGCTGAGCATGATGATGGGGATGTGGGCGGTCTTGAGGTCGGCGCGGAGTTGCGCCACGACGGCGAACCCGTCGATGCCTGGCAGGGTGAGGTCCACGATGATGAGGCCGGGCACGTCGCGTTGCGCGGCGAGCAACCCCTCCTCGCCGGTCCAGGCGCGTGAGGCGCCATAGCCCTCGAGCTGGAGCGTCGCCAGCAGCATGTCGCCGACGCGCTGATCGTCCTCGACGATGAGGATGGTTTGCGGCGCGCCCATCTGCCTTGCTCCGGAGTTTCCCCAGACCTCCACCCCACTCACGCGCGCTCCCTCCCCGTACGACTCTGCTGCTCTGTAGCGTACGCCAGCGATTGCTGGCAAGTCTCTCAGAGAAGTATATGCACATCCGGTACACAAGCGCCGCCACGTGACCCGATTGGCCCCTGGTTGGTCTGCGATTGGTCCTGTCTCGTCCTCTCCGGTCCTGCTAGCGCCCGCTTCCCCCAGGTGGCCCATCCCGCTGGACACAACCGGTCAGCGTCAGGCACACTGGCGACATGAGAGCGGACGCCCGGCGATCTGGCGCCCACTTCGCCAAGGAGATCGTGCACATGACGACTGGTATGACGGCAACTTGTGTCTGCGGCTCGCACAGTTTCATCGTGCTGGACGCCGAGACAGGCGAGCAGATCGACCTCAAGACTTTCTACGAGACGGCGCGCAAGCGTTCGATTGACCCCACCGCCCTCAAGGATCACGATCCCCTCGACCTGAGCCGCCTGCGCACGGTCTGCGCCAACCCGGATTGCCGCCGCCCGCTGTAGGGACAGGCGGTTGAAATCGCGCCTGTGGGCTTGCGACCACAAAACCCGCCTGCGCGGGTGCTCTTCCACGCCGCAGGTATCTGCAGGCGCGGCTTTTATCGCGGCGGACGCCGACTGGGAGGGATACTCCGCCCACCGCTCCCTCTGTGATCAAACCACCCCTCGTGTTCAATCTCCCGGATGATCACGAAGGCAAGGATGATCATGATGGCGGACCTAATCGCGTGCCCTCTTCTCTCTCGAGGAAGGTGGAACCACAATACCAATGGTTTGTCAGTGGGGCGGCCTGCCGCCGCGATTTCACGGCTTCACTTGCGTGGTGTGACGACGGCGTCGTTGTACGACCAGCCATCGAGGTCGGGCGCCTCAAACTCCTGTTGAGTCAGCAGTGTGGCGATCTGAGACCGGTGATCGATGGCATGGTTGAGCGCCTGGATCATCACGATGAAGACCGGCGCGTCATAGGTTCCGCCATCCAGATGGAGGATACGCGCCAGGTCTGCCTGCTCCGCCTGCTCCGCGAACGTGATCAGCGCCTGCCCCGATTGCTCGGCTCGGCGCCGCAGCTCGTCGAAGCCGGGAAACGCGGGCAGGTCCGCCAGACGCGGGGTAGGGGGGTGTCCCGTCACATGACCTGCGTAGCCTTCTTCGGCATTGAGCATGTGCAGGAGGGTCGCGCGCGCACTGCCAAACACCCCGTTCATGGTCGCGTCCAGTTGTGCGTCGGTCAATTGGGCGCAGGCGTCGAGCAACCGCTGGTTCGCCCAGAGGTTATACCTGAAAGAGTCGGCAAGTCCGGTGGTCATCGCGACAATCTCCTTCCACAGTCGGCCAGCGCGCCTTCGCGCTCAAGTTTTTGCCTTCGTGATCGTCTGGGACATTGAACACGAAGGGTGGTTTGATCATAGAGGGAGAGGCGGCGAGCAGGAACTCTGGCGACTGAAGTCGCGCCTAAGGACCCCTCGGCCACAACGTCCACCGCGTGGACGCCTAGAGGTCTCGTGGTCGGTGGAACCCGCGCAGGCGGACATCGTGGCGGGACGCCCAAAGACGCGATTTCATTCGCCGCCGTCCTTACGCCACCTACGCCGGGGGCAGATCGTAGACGCGGGCGAACTTCTCATTCAGATAGCGCTCGAAGTAGACCGGGTTCGGCTTCTCGCCCGTCACGCGCTCGATCAGCTCCTCCGGCTCGTAGATCGCGCCGACGCGGTACATCCGCGCACGCAGCCAGTCCAGCGCGAAGAGGCGGTCGCCACGGGCCAGCCGCTCGTCGAAGTCCGGGAAGTCGCGGCGCAGCGCGGCGTAGATCTGCGCGCTGTAGAGGTTGCCCAGCGTGTAGGTTGGGAAGTAGCCGAAGCCCCCGTGGCTCCAGTGAATATCCTGCAAGACGCCATCGGAGTCGGTTGGCGACTCGATCCCCAGGTACTCCTTGTACTTCTCGTTCCACAGCCGGGGCAGCGACTCGATGGCGACATCGCCGTTGATGATCGCCTTCTCCAACTCGAAGCGAATGATGATGTGCAGGTTGTACGTCACCTCGTCGGCCTCGACGCGGATCAGGCTCGGCGCGACGGCGTTGAGCGCCCGCGCGAAGGTCTCCGGCTCGACGTTCTTGTACTGCTCCGGGAACACCTCACGCACCGCCGCGAACTGCGCGCGCCAGTAGGGCTCCGAGCGCCCGATGGCGTTCTCCCACAGCCGCGACTGCGACTCGTGCGCGCCCAAGGAGGCCCCACCGGCCAGCGGCGTCCGCGCCAGGACTGGATCGGAGCCTTGCTCATAGACGGCGTGGCCACCCTCGTGCGCCGCCGCCATCACCGCCGCCTGGAGGAACTTCTCGTCCGGGCGGATGGTGACGCGCACGTCGAAGGGGGAGCCGAAGCTCGAGGTGAAGGGATGCGGCGACTGCGCGATACCGCCGCGCGCGAAGTCGTAGCCCATGTCGCGCAGCACCCGCTCACAGAGCGCGACCTGGCGCTCCACCGGAAACTCACCAGTCAGGCACGAGGCATCCACTATGTGGCCGCTGCGCCGGATGCGCTGGAGCACGGCGACGCTGATCTCGCGCACGCGCTTGAAGAGCGTATCCACCCGGCTGGTGGTCAGCCCCGGCTCGTAGATATCCAGCAGGGCGTCGTAGCGCGACTCTTTGTAGCCGTAGCGGTCGGCGACCTCGCGCTGAAGCGTCACCATCCGTCCCAACGACGGCGCGAAGGAGGCGAAATCGTTGTTCGCGCGCGCCTTGCGCCAGGCGTCGAAGCTCGTCGCCTGCGCCTTGGCGATCTCCTGCACCAGCCCTTTGGGGAGCTTGGTGGCGCGCTCGTAGTCGCGGCGCGCGTGGCGCACGAGACCACGGTCGGCGTCGGTATAAGCCGTGGCGTCGGCCTCAGCGCTCGCCGGACTGCTGGCTCCCGCGGAGGCGGTTGCGGATATCGGCGGGGCCATCGCCTCCGTGAGTTCGCCAATCAACACGCCCAGCCGCTGCGCCACCGCGCGCTCGTGAATCAGCCCTTCGAGGGCGGCGAGCTGGCTACCACGGACCTCCGCCGCGCCGGGTGGCATGGCGGTCTCCTGATCCCACCCCGCCAGACTGCCGAGCGCGCCCAGGTCGGCGATCTCGCGCAGTGTTTCCAGTAGCTCGGCGATGCGCTCATCGCTCGTCGTGAAGGTGATCGGATCGCTGGTCGTTTTGGTCGCCACGGCTGCTCTCCTGAACGGTTGACGTTGTCGGTAACACAATGCCCACACTCTATCATATCGCTGGCGCGGATCTCTGCCAGTTGCGTTCTCGCCGCAAGGGGCCAATACATCACTCAGTCCGTTTGTCGCCCTGTGTCTCCCCTGCTACGATGGAGACCTGCATTGAGACCTGCGTTGATGGCGGCGAAGGGAATTCGCGCGGGAGCCAACGCTACGGTATGAGGGGAGCGCGCGCATGTCCGAAGAGTCCGCTGGCGGCAGGCGCAGGCGCGCCAACGCCCAGCAGCGCCGGCTCGCCGCTGAGCGCGAGGCGTTGTGGGAGGCGAGCGCGCTCTCTGTGGCGGAAAGCGTCCCGGAGGCAGACCTCTCGCCAGGCGTGCGCGCCGCGCTGGAGCAGATCATCGCCGAGGAGGAGCAGGCGTCTCCTGGACCGCTGGCGCGTGTGGCCGAGCGTGGCGTGGGCTACGGCACTGGCGACGACCTGGCGTCGCTGGCCGCTCGTCATGGCATGACGCTGGAGGCGCTCGCCACGCGGCTGGATCTTCCACTGGAGATCGTGCGCGCGCTGGGTCAGCGCGAGGCGGACGGTAGTCTCTCCAGTGATTGCCCACCGGCGCTACTGGCCGAGGTGAGCCGTGTCCTGCGCGCGCCGATGGCCGAGGTGGCGCAGACGTTGCAGGTGGACCGCGATTCAGGGCAAACGCGCTCGTTCGCCGCGATCATCACAATGGCGCCGTCGCTCTTCCGAGAGCGACGACGCCATTGGCTGGCGCTGCTGGCGGCTGACCCGGCGTGACCGATCACAGCCGCGACGCGCAGGAGCGAGATGGCTTCGCGTCAAAGCAGCGCTTACTTCTCTGCGGCGGACTTGCCGGTCTTGCGCGCCTTGCCCTCCTGATGGGGGCTATGCGCGCGCTTGCCGCCGATGCGGCCAATCCGGCTGTAGTGCTCGGAGCCGAGCGTGCGCTTCGTGGTCTCGCCGCCACGGCGGCCAATCTCGGTGTAGAACTCGGAGCCGTGCCGCTCGCGGACGGTCGAGCCGCCGATGGCGCCGATCTTCGAGTAGAACTCGCGGCCATACTTCATCTTGGCGGCGTTGCCCCCACGTTTGGCGGCCTCAGTGCCGGGCTTGGGGCCGGGCTTGCGGCGCTGCGGCGTGGCGCTCGCCTGATTGGTTGTCTTGTTCCCAGCGCGTGTCGACGTCATGAGCAGAGTCCCTTCTGAGTGGAGTGTGCGCCGACGCTACATCCGTAGCGCCGACCGATGTGTACGGCGCCGAATGGCGCGTACCCTTGGGGGTGGAGCCTTCCAGCCCCTCTAAGGCAACGATGGAGGAAGGGAAGGGAGACCATCACCCCTTCGTTGTAGTCTACCAGACGGCGGAAAACAACGGCACCCCTCAAACGTCGGATTTGTCGAGAGATTGATATGGTACACTCCCCTCAAGGGCAACTCAAGGGCAACTCAAGGGCAACATGCGGCGCCAGGCGCCAACCAGGAGCGCGGTGGCGGCGCAGGAAACGTGGGGACAAGGACGTGTCAGTCGAGTAGGATCGAGTAAATGGGAACGCGTGTATGACCGCAGTAGCGGTCCTGGAAAGATCGTCGAGCATGGCGCGTGATGTCGCTCAGCATGTCGATCACGACCGGTTCGCCGAATTGGCGGAACGTGAACCAGAGGACGCGCAGGCAGACAAGCTGGTCGGGGCGAACGAGGCCGCCAGATTCCTGGGTATCCATCGTTCCACACTGCATCAGGCGGTGAAGAATGGCGCGATCGTTCCCGACCTGACCACCCATGGCGGTCACTTTCGCTTCAGCCGCGCCACACTGGACGCCGTCGCCGTCCGCATCGCCCGCGAGCCGGTGGCGACGCTCTCCGAGTTGCTGCCAGAATTGACCACGACCTTGGGCGATCCTGATGGTCGGCGAAATCTGTGTCTGCGGGTCCACGAGCGCATTCACCATGCGTTGCCGGATCTCTCAGTCTTCGCCGTGCTGGGATTCAAAGCGCATGCGCGTTCGCTCAAGGATCTGGAGATTATCGCGTCCGTTGGCTTCCCTGACTGGTATTTCCCGGAATTGATCGCCAACGTCGAGCGGCGTGACTACGAGGTCAAGTACGTCCTGCGCACGTTGCGCCCGCGCTATTTTGACGATATCACAAGCGCGAAGGACCTGGGCTCGCCGACACGCGCGCTCAACCGCAGGAGCGCCTTGCAGACGCTGGCGATCTTTCCCCTGATGCAGGATGGTCGGGCGCGCGGCGTTCTGGTCGTCGGCGGAGCGCATGCGCGCAAGTTCCAGACGCCTGATATCGCCTTCCTGCAGAATACGGCGGATGAGCTGGCGATCGCGCTGGCGTGTCACGACTATATGGACGGAGCGCGCGCTCAGATCCTCACCGCCGGTGACCTGATGCGCGAGGCGTTGCGGCTACGCGCGGAATCTCGCGCGCCGGAAAAGCGCGCCGCGGCGAGGATCGCCCCGCTGGTTGAACTGTTCTGCGAGGCCACGGGCGCCGAAGCCGTCTATCTCACCGGCCCTGGCGCCAATCTCGGGCCGCGCTCCGAAGCGCCGCGTCAACTCATGAGCCGTGTGAGCCGTCGTCATCATACGGCGACCGAGCGCTGGGGAGAATCCTGGCCGCAGACGACCGGTATCGCCGTACTGGCGCCGATCAATACGCGCGCGAATGTGGTGGTCGCCGCCGAATGGCAGAGCGACCTTGTCCGCCAGCAGGAGTTCGAGGCGCTGCTCTATGTCTTCGCCGCCGCCAGCGCTCTCGCGCTGGGGATGGACGGGACACGCCAGGGCGTTACCACGCCCGGACGGCGCTCAACCGCTCACGCGCCGGTGGCCAGCCCGCGATGAGCGCGCCCCACCCGCAGCCGCGCGCTATCGTCATCGTCGGCGCGAGCCTGGCTGGGGCGAGCGCCGCAGATACTCTGCGCCGGCTGGGCTATGACGGGCGCCTGACGCTTGTCGGCGCGGAACGTGAGCTTCCCTACGAGCGCCCACCGCTCTCCAAGGCCGTACTCACTGGCCAGGAGGACGAGTCGCGTGTCTTCCTGCGTCCCGCGGCCTGGTATGGGGAGCAGGGGATCGAGTTGCGACTGGGCGCTCGCGCCATAGGCCTGGACGCCGCCACGCGCGCCGTCCTGCTCGATGATTCCGCCGAGCGCCTGCCATACGACCGGTTGCTGCTCGCGACCGGAGCCGTTCCACGAACGCTCGACGTTGCTGGCGCGCGCCTGCACGGCGTCCATTACCTGCGCACTCTGGAGGATGCGCGTGTCATCGCTGCGGACCTCGCGGCTGGTGGGCCGGTGGTCGTCGTGGGAGCAGGCTTCATTGGCGCGGAGGTCGCCTCCTCCTGCCGCGCGCGTGGCCTCGCCGTGACGGTGATCGAGCCACTCGCCGCCCCGATGGCGCGGGCGCTTGGCGTCGAGGTTGGTGGCGTCTTCGCGGAGCTGCATCGCGCGCATGGTGTGGAGTTGCGCCTGCGAGAGGGCGTGGCCGCGATTGGAGGCGTGGGGCGTGTCGAGGAGGTCGTCACATCGTCGGGCGCACGCATCCCGGCTGCGACGGTGGTCGTCGGGGTGGGCGTGCGACCGGCCGATGGCTGGCTCGACGGCTCCAGCCTCGCCCGCGCGGATGGCGTCGTCGTTGATGAGTATTGCGAGACCAATCTCCCCGGCGTCTACGCGGCGGGAGACCTGGCGCGCTGGCCATATCATCCCGCTGAGGGCGGCGAGACGCTGGCGCCGGTTCGGCTGGAGCATTACGATAACGCGATTCGCCAGGCGGAACACGCCGCGCGCAACATGCTGGGCGAGCGAGCCGTCTATGCGCCGGTCCCCTATTTTTGGACGGAGCAGTTCGGCTGGATGGCGCAATATATCGGTTACGCCGAGCGCTGGGATCAGCTCGTGCGCCGTGGCGATCCAGCCTTCGGGGCGGGCGTCATCTTCTATCTGGATGCTGGTCGCCTGCGCGCCGCTCTCTCCTTCAACCGTCCACGCGACCTCGGCGCGCTGCGCAAGCTGGTAGGCGCGGGCGCACAGATTGACCACGCGCTGCTGGCCGATGACTCGCTGGACCTGCGCGAGTTGTCAAAGCGTGTGTAAGCGCCGCTCGTTGCGCTGGTTCGTTAAGCGCGCACCGGTTCATAGCGCAGGGCGACGACGCCACTCTGGAATGTCTTCGCCTCCAACAGCTTCAATGGGAACTCGCGGGTCACATTGGCGAAGAGGGGTTTGCCGCGTCCCAGCACAATGGGATTGATGTTGATGCGGTACTCGTCAATCAGGTCAAGCTGCATGAATGTCTGCGCCAGCGCCGTGCTGCCGAGAAACCAGATATCCTTGCCCGGCTGCTGCTTGATCGTATTGATCTCGTCGGCGATGTTGTCTTTGATCAACACCGTATTCTGCGCATCACCCCATGCGACGCGATCCAGCGTCCGCGACACCACGATCTTGGTCGCAGCGTCAAGATAGCGGGCGTGCTCGAGTTCAGCCGGCGTGCTGGCGGGATTCCCTGGCACGGTGAGCCAATAGCCCGCCATCCCCTCATACGTCCTGCGCCCCCAGATGACTGCGTCCGTGAGCGCGTGCAGAGAATGAGCGGACTGCTCAAGTTCGTCATCATAGGAAATCCAGTCGAGTTCATCGTTGGGGCCAGCCGCGAAGCCATCCAGCGAGAGATGGATCAGCGAGATGACTTTTCTCATGCCGAGCTCTCCTTTGCGTAGCGGAAGTGTAGAACATCTGTGCCAGAGAGCACTGTATCATATCGGCGTCAGGCGATGTAAGCGCCTGGAGATGGTCGAGCCCGTCAGGGCTTGCACGCCCATTCGCGCCAGGAATAGCCGTCACGGACGAAGATCTCGTGGGCGGCGCGGATGTTGGCGTCGGCGTCGTAGGGGGAGTAGCGCGCGTACGAGGTGCCGTTCCACGTGCTGGGATAGAGGATCTGGAAGACGCCGGAGGCGTGGCTGCCGCCGATGGCGATGGTGTTCCAGGCGTTGGGATCGAAATCGGATTCACAGCGCGCGACGTTGATCGCGCCGGGAGCGTAGGCCCCAAAGACAGCGATGATCTTGTCGATGATTGCCTGTTGCCCAGGATTCACGCCCGGCGCGGGCCGCTGGACGACGGGTTTGGGCGTCGCGGTGGGTGGTGCGACCCAGGGAACCGCCTGAGCGTACGCCTGAAACGCCCCACCGAAGGGCCCAACCTGGCCTAGCGGTGTCGCGCCCATCAGGAAGACAATCGCCGCCACCGCCGCGACCGTCCAGAGCGTCACGCGCGCCGAGCGCGAGCGCCGCCCAATGAGGAGGGCGAGGAGTGGAGGGCGCTTCGATGGCGCCGTCTTCGCGCCGGAGATGACGACCGGGAGCGGCGGCAGTGGCGTCGGAGACATAGCGCCCCTGGTCGCCGCTTTCATCCTCGTCTGCGTCCCGGCGCGCGTCTTCGTCGCGACCTTCGCAGTCGCGCGATTCTGGTCGCCCTGCCGCGGTTCGCCAACGGAGGGAGGGGCGGATTTGCCAGCAGCGTTCGGCGTCGCTGTCTGAGCTGTGTCAGTCGCGCCGGTTCTTGCTGCGTCGTCCGTCTTCGTCATCGCTGTCGTCTCCCCCAGCTCCTCCACCCGCGCAGATGTCGC
>Ga0207684_10003156_pt1 | contig 16210 bp, 16 predicted proteins | sample KBSK5501metaG_FD_184342 | JGI IMG/M metagenome (GOLD analysis project Ga0207684, IMG submission 184342) | Corn, switchgrass and miscanthus rhizosphere microbial communities from Kellogg Biological Station, Michigan, USA - KBS K5-50-1 metaG... | ecosystem: Host-associated > Plants > Roots >...
CTGGCCACGCAGAAAGAGGTTCATCGGAATGCGAGCGATCACTTCTGTGAACAAGCGGTCCGTCATGTCCGCCGGCGCCGAAGAAATGGCCAGCCGGAACTGCTGCAAGCCGCCATCAACATCGCCTGCTTGTAGTTCTTGATCGCCCAGCATTGCCCGGGCGACGATCAGCAATTCGTTGGCGCGCGGCAAGGCAACTGAATTGGGATGCGTCGCGATGAACGCCGTCAGGGCTTCGATCCTTTTCTCCGCCGTCAAACTCAACGTCACTTCAACCTGTTCCTTTTCATCGTCGGGGCTGGTCGGTCCCGTCGCCGCCGGCGATGCGGCCGGGCGCGCCGGATTCTCAGTCCCGGGTGAAGCGTTCGGCATCGCAGCCGGTGTCGCAGCTGGTGTCGATAGCGCCGCGGGGGTCTCTTTCGGTGTCGCGCTCACTGTCTCAATGGGCGACGGGCTTACGGTTGTCTCAGCTATCGACGGCGAGGCAATGGGCGAAGGTGTCGAGCCCGGGGTTTCAGAAGGCGACGGATTTGGCGGCGGCACGGTTTCGCTCGGTTGCGGCGATGCTGCCACGGCAGGCGTGACACTCGGTGATGCCTCAGGCGTGGATGTCGGCGTCGGCTGAGCTGCCGGAGTTTCCATCGGCGAAGGACTCGGAACATTTTGCGGCGTCGCCGTAGGGCTCGGTTGTGCCTCTGGGGTTGCAACGGTTTGCGCCCCCGGACTCTCAACCACGCGCGGCCGCGTTTGCGCAACCAGGTTCTGGCTCGCTTGCTGATCCAGGGCTTCGAAGGTGAAATCCTTTTGCGCACCCAGGCCGTTCACGAATGTTTGCACACCGGTGACCAGACCAAGGCTATAGCCGGCACTGTCGATTTTTGCGCTCATTTGCCGGCTCATTTCGCCGATCAAACCATCGGGGAGATCAGCGCGCGCGGATTTACTGAACTGCGTAAAAAACTTTCCGCTATCACCTGCAATTACCAGCAAAAGACTCTTGCTCGCATCGCCTGGCCCGCCGATTTTCCAATCGTTGGCCACGCGCAACGAATAATCGTAGAGCTCTTCATTGCCAGCGCTCTTCACCGTCGCCACGACAAAGTCGATGCCCGTCCGCTGCTTCAAATTTTCAAGAACTATTTCCAGCCGTTGACGGGTGGCCGCGTCAAGCACTTCCGCGAAGTCGTTGACGTGCCCTCTCGGCTTTGGCAGACGTTTGCCCTGGGCACTGGTGCGCCGGTCCGCGGCCAGGCCACACAAAATAATGACGACCAGCAGTATGGCGAAAACGCTCGCTCGCCGGTTAATAAAGGGTGATTTCATTTGATAAATTGGATTCGCAACCCCTATCTGATTATGTTCGATCTTCTTTACGGACTGTTACCCAGGGCTTCCGCCAAAACGCGGCCAACCGCACAGCTCGGAGCTTGCACGTTAAGTACTTGAGCCAGCGTGGAGGCCAAGTCGGCCGGCGTCGCCGCCTGCGCATATTTGCCCGGACGAAACGCTCGACCCATGATAATCAAAGGAACGTGCGTGTCATAACTGTAGGGTGAGCCATGGGTCGCGCTTGAGAGAGGATCGGTCGGGTCGTCGGGCGGATCGAACAGAATGCTGTAAGGCTCGAAAACTATGATCACGTCGCCGCTTCGTTGCGGGTAAAACCCGTGCAGGACTCGTCTGGCAATGTCGTCACCCGCTGAGATGCGTCCATTTTCCAACTGCGCCCGGGTGAAAAAGCGCGCTGCACCGGGCATTTGCATTGCCAACTCGCCGACGACGCGCTCGCACTCGTCCAAATCAATTCCGTCGCGTTGCAATGCTGCGCGATTGAGATAGAAGTTGCCGTTGAGCAAACCTTTCTCAGTTTCTTGTTTGTTGGTGAAACTCCGGATGTAATCCGCGGCCGGATGATCCTTGCGGCCATACTTCGCTTTCAATCCATCTTCGACGAGTTTGAGCATGTCGGCTTTTTGCCAGCGACGACCGGGAAGGTTCTGCAATGCGGCCAGCTCAGGCACCGGCGAGGCTCCGTGATCGGCGGTAAAGATCGCGATCGTGTTTTGCAAACCGATGCGCGCATCGACAAAGTCCAGCAGCGTTCCGATTTGGCGGTCGACGCGCAGGGTCATGTCCATCACTTCCTGACTGTTCGGCCCGAACCGGTGACCCACATAGTCGTTAGCTGAAAAGCTTACCGACAACACATCAGTGTCGTTATCGTCGCCGAGCTTCTCGTTGCTGATCGCCTCTTCGGCAAAAGTCAGCAGCAAGTCATTCGAAAACGGAGTGTAGACCAGAGCTTTGAAGAAGGGTCTGCTCGGCTTCGCGGCGCCGCCGGTTATTATGTGGGGAAAGAAATTCGAGTCGTTTGAACTCTTGTCCAGATTTTCCCAGGGCACATCGTCCTTGCCGGCCCGCTTCAAATATTCTGCTTCGGGCAAGAGGCGGTCCCAACGCGCGCCAAACCAGCCATCGGCCATGCGCCGATTGTTGAAGCGCGTGACCCAGTCCGGCATCTGATTAAAGTAGTACGTGCTGGAACTCATGTTTCCCGTATCGTCGCTGAACCAGTAGGCTGCATTCGCTCGCCGGCCCACCGGCAAAATCGCCGAACGGTTCTTGGCTGAGATGCCAATGACTTTCGACCGATCGTTATCAGCCAGACGCAATTCGTCACCGAATGTCGAACAAAGAAGTTGGCGCGGGCTGTAGCCTTTCTCGCCTGATCTGCCGGCCAGTACGTTGGCGCTGTCGTCGGTCACGCACTTCACTTTTCTGCCGGTCGATTGCTCGTACCAATCGTTGGCGATGATTCCGGTCTGCGAAGGCCAGGCCCCAGTCATCAACACCGCATGTCCGGGAGCCGTATAGGTCGGCATGTGATCGTAATTGGCTTCAGTCCATGAAGCACCCTGACGCAGCAAACGGCCGATACCCTTTTCGCCAAAAAGGTCCGCGTAGCGCGTCAAATAGTCATAGCGAAACTGGTCGACCACAATTAGCAGCACCAGACGCGGACGCTTCGCAGCATCCTCGTCACGACTGCTCGGTCGTCGCGGCGGTCGCTGCGCCCACGAGATTGCAAACGCGAAAAGACCCAGGAACAGGGTGGCCAGTATCAGGCTCGGAAAACGTCTGGAACGAGCTCTTTTCATTTGAGATCGGTCGCCACGGCAGGCTTGGTCAACCAGCACATAACAGGAGACAAATTGGGTGGGCATGATAACATCAAAATGAGGAAAAAAGTAAAAAGGTAAAAGGGCAACAGAGGGCAGATGGTTTTGGGTCTTAGTCAACCCATTGTCAGCCTGTCTGCCGTACGGCTCGCCGGCAGTTTACTTTTTCCTTTTACCTTTTTACTTTTCCATGAGCGACTTTGAAGACACATGGGAGTTGACGCTGGCCGAAGCCATGCGGCGGGCGCAGACGGAAGGCCGCGCTGATATCGCCGGCTATCTGGACCTGCGGGCGCAGAATGATCTACTGCGCCGAGCGGCCACGGATTGGTTCACTACCACGTTCACTTCGCTGGCCGCGGTGGCCAATCGCCACGGTGCCGGAATTCAGATCGAACAGAAAAACGCTCACCGATTTCGCCGTGATTCCGCGACGATGGTAGGAACCCAACTAACCTTACGCCGGGGCGTGCGCGCATTAACGATCGAAAGTGGATGGCCGCGTGCGCCGCGCGACGGAATTGTGCGCGGCGCCGGTTTGGCCTGTGCGAACATCAAACACCTGGGCCGGCCTCGCTCGAACATGGAACTCCTGTTAGTGCATTCCTCTGATGGCGGGACACGGTGGCAAGTCATGCATAAGAGCGGAGAAAAGTCGCTGCTAACTGACGCCGATGTGCGCCAACATTTCTCGATTTTGTTAAGCGAATCATAAGATCCAGCCTGTTTCTTCTTTTCACCTTAAGACTTCCTTGTGAGTCCCGCGCTTTTTTTCAGCGTCGCCAGCCCTTCACTCTTTGAGTTCATCGCAACTATGGCGAAGTTTGCAACCTAAGGAGGTAAAGAATGAGAAACAACTTACTAATCAAGACATTAATTACGGCGGCCCTGCTGATCCTGGCAATTCCAATCGGTGCATCGGCGCAGGTATATCGTGACCGGTACAACGACCGGTACAACGATCGCTACGGCTATCGTGATCAATACGATCAAGTGGACCGGCGCCAGGCGCGTGACGCGATTCGGGGACTAGACAATTCATCGGCCCGATTGGAAGGCGATCTTTCCGTAAACCGCGGACGCCGGGTTTTAGGCATCTTCTGGGTGGGTAACACCGACAACACAGCGATTGCAGAAGTGCGCGATTTTCGAATGGCAGTTCGCCAATTGAGAAACGCCTTAAACAACGGGCGCGATCGTCGCGACAGTTATGATGAGGCGCGAATGGTCCTTGACCGAGGCATGCAGCTTGACCGCTACCTGCGAGTGCGTACTGGCAGCGCCCAGGTGGATGCCGATCTAAGTGAGCTCAGATCGAATCTTCACATACTTGCCGACGCGTATGGTCTGAGAATGACTTACTAGTGCGTCCAGTGATACAGGATCTCTGATCTGTCGTTGATCCTGTCGACCTGTTGGCCTCGCCTGCTCTTTCAGAAGCGGGCGGGGCTTTCGTTTGTCTTGTCCGCAATGCCACAATGCCGCGCAGCATGACCGGCACGCTCTACATTGTCGCGACACCAATCGGCAATCTGGAAGACATCAGCCAGCGCGCCCTGCGCACGCTGCGTGAAGTTGACCTTGTTGCCTGCGAAGACACAAGGCGGACACGCGTGTTGCTGAATCACTTCGGAATCAAAACCAAAACCATCAGCTATCACGAACACAACGAGCGTGCTCGCGCCGAACAACTGTGCAATGAAATACTGAAGGGAAGGAACGTTGCTCTGGTTTCAGACGCCGGCACGCCGCTGATTAGCGATCCCGGATTTCGCATTGTTCAAGCGGCGACCAAACGTGATATTCCAGTGGTTCCGATTCCGGGTGCGACTGCCCTGGTTACGGCGCTGGTCGCTTCGGGACTTCCCTCGGATCAGTTTTTCTTTGCCGGCTTTCTGCCCGCTCGCGCGAATGCGCGTCGCGCGAAATTGGAAGAGTTGGGCCCTGTTTCTGCGACGCTGGTCTTTTACGAAGCACCGCATCGCATAGCGGCCACCTTGAAAGCCGCGCTCGAAGTACTCGGCAATCGCCGGGCGGCGGTGGCGCGCGAACTGACGAAACTCCATGAAGAGATTGTGCGGGACAGTTTAAGCGAGCTGGCTAAGCGCTTTTCCGTGGACATCACGGCACGCGGCGAGATAGTTCTAATCATCAGCGGGACTGCGGATGAGTTAACCGGCCGAGCGGAAACGTCACCAGGTGATTTGGTGGCGCGAGTTAAGGAACTTGAAAGCAAGGGGCTGGACACCAGGACTGCTTTGAAACAGACAGCGCGCCAGTTGGGCATGAAACGCGCCGAAGCTTATCGCCTGCTGGTAGCTCAAAAGAACCGGCGCAGTAGATAGAAGAGCAGGCTCAGCACCAAAGACACGAGCAGCATCGAAACGATGGGGACATAAACTCGGACGTGCTCGCTTTCGTAACGAATATCACCCGGCAAACGCCCGAACCAGCAAAGAGCGCCGGTATAGATCAGCAAACCCACGAGCGCCACGAAGAACCCGCCGACAATCACTAACAATCCAATCGAGCGATTCATCCGCATAACCAATCCACATAGTTCGGTCAGTGCCTGCGGATAGGTCGTTACCTCCGAGACGATTAACAGGGTGGCTATGCCTCTTTGATGCGCGGCAAGGTCTCCGACTTGCCGAAAGGCCCTTCAGTTTCATCAGGTCTATGACCTGAGCGGGTCGGAGACCCTTTCAATCTTGCGACGATGTTGCGGCAAGTCAAAGACTTGCCGCGCATCGGATGGCTGAGCCGCAGGTCCGGTGCCGAGCCTCGCACGCGAGTCATGATCGCGCAGCGCGCCTTTTTGGAATGCGCTGACGCACTCCATATCATTTCGCCAACCCGGCAATCGGACCGTCGGCTTTGATAATGTCTTTCAATGCTGAGTAAGGAACCAGAACGTATTGCGGGCCGGCCGCATACGGCGCCACCTGGTAAGGATCGAAAGTAATCCACAAACCCTTCTTCGTGATCGCAGAAGCCTGGTAGTTGTCCGCTTTCGGCGACGCGCCGGATTTGAGCATTTCCTCATCCAGCATCGCATCTTTGTCCTTCTTCGACCGGTCTCTCAGTTCCTTGACGCAATACGCCGAGATGACGTTGAGGTATTTTGAGTTCGGAGTGAAGAGATCGACAAGCGTAAGTCTCTTTCCATTCTTAACGTCGTAATTGAGGACGGTCGTCGTGCTGTTGGGATGAGCGGCGCCGGCTTCATAAGAACCTTCGCTGAACTCCACACTTATTAGATCATCAGTCGCGAAGCGAATTTCATATCCAATATCCAAAGTCGATTCCCGCGCTTCGTCGGACAACACATTGCCGGTTTCAGACGGTTGGTTAGTATCGGAAGTCTGGCCAGCCCTAAACGCCGCTACGTTCTTAGTGATCATCGCGCGCGCTTCGCTATTGAACTTATTAAAGCGCGCATCGCCTTCGATCTGCGGATATTCCGCTTCGACGGTGTAATGCTTCTCTTTATTCGCTTCCCTAATCACTTTGGGATTCACGCGCACCGGTCCAGTGAACTCGATGGGCTGCTGGAAGACCAGAAACGGAGTCTCTTTCGCGCCGTCCAGTTTTGACCACTTGCCTTCGATTTCGTTCAGGTTGGGATCGGGCGAATCGGTTGCCGGCTTCCACTGGCCTTTGAAGACGCCGGTGTCTTTCCCGTTCTCATCCGTCTCTTTGAGCTCGACGTGGCCGCCCTTGTCGATGGTGCCGTTCAGGTTGATGTTCTTCCCGACCTTGGGATAGAAATAATTGCCATTGAGCCGCTCGCCTTCGCGCACGAGGGCCATTTCAATCCTCAGCTTGCCGGCAATCGTTCCGCGAAAAAAGAATTTCTGACCCGCGGAGGCGGTTCCGCCGACGGGTGCCTCATGGTTGGGCGTTGCGGCGTTGGCGTTCGCATTTTGATTGCTGGCCGACTTGCGACAAGCGCCCAGCGCAATCATCGCCGCCAGCAGTAATAGGCCAAAGGTGATTTTCTTCGTCATATATTCATCAACCGGACTTTGCTTTTGTCAGTCCGTTCCGGGCAACCTCGCTGCGAATGTCTTCAAAGGTTAACTCGCTCAACATGCCGCCACTGAATATCTCATTGTTGGTCACATCGGCAAGAGCAAACGGCGGCTTTGGAAAACTATCAAGGTCTTCGTCGGTCTCGAAACTCACTTCGGCCAGAACGAGTCCGAACAGATCACCGAGGAACATATCAATCGAAAACTGCCGGCCCTCAAATTCGAAGCTGTAACGGTTCTTGCGAATCTCGTTGGCTTCAAAGACGGCCAGCGCCTCGGCCTCAATCGCGTTGAGATAGGTGTTGGTGATTATCGTCCGCGACAGGTCCTCGGGATTGGGAGCAAACTTCTGGGTGAACTTCACAATCCATTTATTGGTTTTCGGATCGCGCACCTTGCGAATGCGCAGCCGCGTGCCGGTGATGTAGTTGTCGGTGATTTGCTGGTGATGATCCGCGCGCGTCAACCCTTGCGGCAGATCTTGCAGCAGGTACCTGCGCTCGCGCTCAATGCGCGCGTACTTGCTCTCCGGCACGACGGTATTCAGTTCAGTTAGCTTGGCAACACCCATCGCTTAGTCGTGTTACTCGAGAAGAAATTTCAATAATCCGCCCGCCGCGGTGATGCCGCCCAGCCGCTCTTCGTCCGAATAAGAGAGGATCGAGCCACTCTCCCGACTGGCGGCAATCATTTGCTCTGTGCGCAGTTGCTGACGCTCGAACTCAATAGCTTGCTTTTCTTTCTGGCGCGCCACGTCCAGACCGCCGCCGCGAATGAACTGAATAATCCCACTCAGTTCATCGCGATCGAACCAGGTGCCGTGGCCTTTGCAGACATCCACAATCACGCCCGAGCAGCGCGCAAAGTTGATTCGATTCATCAACTGGCCACACTGCGGGCAGGGCGCGTAATGAATCTTTTCCGATTCAGCGCTCGCCGTTAGCTGACGCGCAGGCGCCGGCAAAGCTGCCCCCAGAACAGCGGATTGTTGTTCGCGATCGGCGCAGATCTTTTCAAAGGTCGGAACCTCGAGCCAGATACCACCGCAGCGTTCGCATTCGCGCATCGCCGTGTCGCCAATCGTGATGGCCGACATGTCTATCTGGCAGCGCGGACACTTCAACACCGAAAGCTGCGCCGCCGTCGCTTGCGCGGTCGCCGCGCCGCAATGCGGACAGTGACGACTGCCCACGAACATCATGGCAAAGCAGGACGGGCAGGCAATCGTGGCCAGCTTCGATTCGCAGTAACGGCACTGTGGAGCATCCGACGAGATCGCGGCGCCACAGTTCGGACAGTTGAGGGTTTGCGCTTCCATCAGCGGCATTGTAACAGTTTTTGGAAACGCGGCGTGTCGGAAGCCCGACCGTTAGGGAGGGCAAGCTAAGGACTTGTTGCCCTTGCTGACTCGCGGGCTTCTGACACGAATCGCACCCCACGAAAATGCTGGACTATTTAACTCGCTCTGTGCGATGCTGGCGATTCAAATCTCACGCGTATAGCAATTACTTCGTTCGTCTCTGCCTGGCGTTAATCGCATGAGCACCGTGCTCGACGAAGCAGTTCTCGAAGATCGGCCAGAGGTGGATCTGTCGGTTCTGGCCGCCTCTTTGCGGCTCGAACCCGCAGGTCCGACTGTGCTCTCGTTCGACATCGGCACGTCGGGCGTCCGCGCGGCATTATTCGATGGCCGCGGCGAGCAGATTGAAGATTTAATCTACACTCCGTCCGGCGATATCTTCAGTGAGTTGGGTGGAGGACTGGACGCGGACGCCGATGGACTGCTGGCGCTCGTTGGCAATTCGCTGAACCATGCCCTGATGCGACTGCCGATGCTGGTCTCGCGCGTCGACTACGTTGCCGGATCGTGTTTCTGGCACAGCCTGCTGGGCGTCGACGATGAGGGAAACGCTGTCACTCCAGTATTTGGTTGGGCGGAACGCCGCGCTGCGAATGAGGTGTTGGGGTTACGCGCAAAATTTGATGAGCGGCAAGTTCACGCGCGCACCGGTTGTCGGTTTCATCCCAGCTATTGGCCGGCAAAGTTGCTCTGGCTAAGGAAAGAGCGCGCCGACCTATTTCGCAAAGCGCGGCGCTGGCTTTCGTTCTCCGACTATTTTTCTCTAAGGCTTTTTGGAGCGGCGACCACGAGTGTCTCGATGGCCTCGGCCACGGGATTACTGAACCAAAAGAAGTGCGAATGGGATCAGGAACTGCTTCACGAGTTAGGTCTGTCGGTCGAACAATTGGCGCCAATTGCGGCGCCGGGTGAAGTACTCGTCTTCCAGTCGGATGCGCCCGCGTCCCGCTGGCCTGCGTTGGAAGGCGCAGCCTGGTTTCCCGCCATCGGCGATGGGGCTGCAAACAACATCGGCGCCGGCTGTGTCGGGGCGAAACGCGCCGCCTTGATGATAGGAACTTCCGGCGCCATGCGGGTGGTGGTCGCCGCTAGTCCGCCGGACACGATGCGCCCCGAATTATTTTGCTATCGTGCCGATCGCGATCGCATCGTTGTTGGCGGCGCTTTATCCGATGGTGGCGGGCTGTATCAGTGGATGAAGCAAACGCTCTTCGGCCTTTACGATGATCTGGAAATCGAGCGGTCGCTCGCTTCAATGGAGCCTGACTCGCACGGCTTGACTGTCTTACCCTTCTGGTTCGGCGAGCGCTCGACCGGCTGGTCGACTTCAGCGCAGGGTTCCGTTTTAGGATTGACGGCAAGAACTAAACCCGTGGAGATTTTGCGCGCTGCCATGGAAGCCGTTTGCTATCGCTTCGCGCGGCTGGCGAACGCGTTGGATTCGGCGACCCGCATTTCCGAGATCGTAGGCACTGGTAACGCTTTGCTGTCTTCCTCGGTTTGGACGCAAATGATTGCGGACGTGCTCGGCCGGCGAATTGAACTTTCGACAATCAAAGAGGCTTCCTGCCGCGGCGCGGCCTTGCTTGCACTCGAAGCTCTTGGCAAGATAGATAGTATCGAAACAATTGATCTGGAGCTTGGTCGGGCTTTCGAGCCGGATATGATGCGCCACGCATTGTACGCGCAGGCGATCGATCGGCAACAAGGTCTTTATGACCAACTAATCAAGTGACGGTCATGTTTCGCGTTGTCGTTTCGTTTCTTTGCGCCTTGGCGCCTTTGCGAGAGACTAATTCCCGCCAAGACGCAAAGCCGCAAAGATAGACCGATCGAACTTAACTTGAAAACCTGAAATATAATTATGAGCGCGAGAATGAAAGAACAATCAGAAGCGACCTCCGAACTGGATCAACTCTGCATCAACACCATTCGCACGTTGGCACTTGATGCCGTGCAAAAGGCCAACTCGGGACACCCCGGCTTACCGCTCGGCGCCGCGCCGATGGCCTACGTGCTGTGGACCCGCTTCATGCGTTACAACCCAAAGAATCCGAAGTGGGAAAATCGCGATCGCTTTCTGCTTTCGGCGGGTCACGGCTCGATGCTGCTTTACTCTTTGTTGTATCTCACCGGTTACGATCTTTCACTCGAAGAGATCAAGAACTTTCGCCAGTGGGGGTCGAAAACTCCCGGCCATCCCGAATACGGCCTGACGCCGGGAGTTGAAATCACGACCGGCCCTTTGGGACAGGGCTTTGCCAACGGTGTCGGGATGGCCATGGGCGCGGCGCATCTGGCGGCGAAATTCAACCAGAAAGATTTCTCGCTGATCGACCACAACGTTTACGCCATCGTCTCAGACGGCGATTTGATGGAGGGAGTGGCTTCTGAAGCTGCCTCACTCGCCGGCCATTTGAAGCTCGGCAAACTGATCTATCTCTACGACGACAACCACGTCACGATTGAAGGCTTTACCGATCTCGCTTTTTCTGAAGACGTGCCGAAACGATTTGAAGCCTATGGCTGGCACACTTCGACGGTTGCTGACGGAAACGACCTCGCGGCAATCGAAGCCGCGATTCGCGACGCGCAATCAGTCGCCGATCGCCCATCTTTGATTTCCGTTAAGACGACGATCGGTTACGGCATGCCTACCGCCGGCACGCGCAAAGCACATAGCGACGCTCCCGGCGAAGAGGCGGTAAAAGAAACCAAGCGGCATCTCGGCTGGCCCGAAGACAAACAATTTTATGTGCCTGATGAAGCGCTCGCCCATTTTCGTGAGGCGATCGAACGCGGCGCGGAGCAAGAGCGCGAATGGAAAGAGTTGGTAAAGCAATATCAGGAGCAGCACGCGGAACTCGGCGAGCTCTGGCAGCAAACAATGAGCGGCGAGTTGCCGCCAGACTGGGAGACGCATTTGCCGGATTTCGCTGATGCAAAGCCGGTCGCGACCCGCGTGGCCAGCGGCCAGGTCATCAATGCCCTTGCGCCGCACATGCCGATGCTGATTGGCGGTTCCGCCGATCTCGGCGTCTCAAACAACACCGACATCAAGGACAGCGGCGACTTTGAAGCCGGCAGTTACGACGGGCGCATCATTCACTTTGGCGTGCGCGAACACGCGATGGGCGCGACGCTGACCGGCCTGTCGCTGAACGGTGGACTGATTCCTTTCGGCGGCACGTTCATGTGCTTTTCGGATTACATGCGGCCATCGATTCGACTCGCTTGTTTGTCGGGAGTCCAGGTCATCTATGTCTTCACGCACGACTCAATCGGACTGGGTGAAGACGGACCTACTCATCAACCAATCGAACATCTCGCGGCGCTGCGGGCGATCCCTCATTTGTTCGTGATTCGTCCGGCAGATGTGCACGAAGTTCGCGAGGCCTGGCGGCTCGCGATCCTACGACGCCGCGCGCCGACTGCTTTGGCACTGACCCGACAGAAAGTCCCGCTGATCGATCGCCAGGTTCTCGCTTCAGCCGAAGGTCTGCGGCGTGGTGGATACATCCTGGCTGAAGCTGAGTCCGCGGGTGAGCGGGGCACTAGCCCGACCGTCAGGGAGGGCTCCGCAGGCGCTGGTGTCAGAAGCCCGACCGTGAGGGAGGGCAACTCAGAAAATCACCCGCCCAAGCTGATCCTGATCGCCACCGGTTCTGAAGTTCCCCTCGCCCTTGAAGCGCGCGAGCAATTACAAAAAGACGGCATCCCAACCCGCGTTGTCTCAATGCCCTGTGTCGAACTATTCGAAGAGCAGAAGCAGGACTATCGCGATGAAGTTCTGCCACCGTCCGTCACAGCGAGGCTCGCAATCGAAGCCGGCGTGCGGCAAGGCTGGGATCGTTACGTCGGCCCGCAGGGCGACGTGATCTGTCTCAATCGCTTCGGCGCGTCAGCGCCGGGCGAAGTAGCTCTCCGGAATCTGGGGTTCAATGTTGAGAATGTGCGGAAGCATGCACGGGCGTTACTATAAGAATCAATTGCTGTCGCGATTGAAGCATGAGAATCCAATGGAATGAAGACAAGCGACAAAAAGTCCTGACAGAGCGCAGCCTCGATTTTGCGGACCTCGAGGACTTGCTCTATCAACCTTATATCGAAGATCAGAGTTTGTCTTACAGTGAACAGTATCGCATTATTGGTTTTGCACGCGGACGACTAGCGACCTTCATAGTCGAGTATCGGCAAGACGCTCTTGGCGATTTTATTTGGGTAGTAACCGCTTGGAGGTCAACGCTTCAGGAACAGAAAAGCTATGAACAAGAAACGCAGTAAGGAAACAGAGATTGAAGAAATTGCTAAGCGGGCTCACGCGGGTGAGGATGTTTCGAGTCACTTCACCGGTCGTCACCTCGCAAAGCAAAGGATTAGTCTTGATCTGCCGCTCCGCTTTCTCAGATTGATTGACGAGGAGTGCAAGCGTATGGGAATTAGCCGGGAAGCATGGATCAAGATGGCCTGCGATGAAAGATTGCGGCAAGCTGAAAGTCGCGATCTCGCTAAGGTTTCTTAGAGACTTCGTGAAAGGCAATCAGTCGACTAGGAAGCATTCGGTAAAACGAATCGGCGAGTCACGCCAGGACTTGCAAGACCTAGTTGAGTATCTCGACTTGTTAGAAGCGCGTGCGCGGAACTTTGGAAAAAACGCTACAGCACGGAACAGGTCAAGAAGATGCTGGGAATCAAATAGGTTAGGATCTTTGGAAGGCGCAGATCGACAAGGACACGCGCAATACGAAAAGGCGAGAAAGGCCACAAAGAAAAAGAAAGCCGCGTGACGAATGAGCGACGGAACAACACGCGAATGGAATCACCCCAAACTGCTAAGCGTTCTTACTGGCCTGCTTGTTCTGATTGGAATCATTTACAGTATTGCGACCATCCTTCAGTGGCGAAGCATAAACCACCAGGCCCGTCTCATGTCTCAACAATTGGAGATCATGAAGGGGCAACTCGATGATGCTAAGCTAACCCGCTCTGCCGATCTCATGCTCAGGTTCGATGCTCTACTCAGCTCGCCGACAAGCACGCGGCTTCGGCTTGCGATTGAGAGCAACAAACCAATCCTTCAGAAGCACGGCGGCAAATTTAGCACGGACGATCTAGACAGTTACCTTAGCATTTTCGATGCCCTCAACGATCTCTACCAGAGAGGGATGATCAACAAAGACATCTTTTACAATGATTATTCTTACGACATCGAGAAAGCCTACGGTAATGCGGAAATCCAATCTTACTTGAAGGATATCAGAAAAGACGAGTCTGATTTTTTCTCAGGCTTTGACAACATCGCAAAGGAGATGAAGTCTTACCCTAAACCCGCAACTACGCCGTAACTCTATGGTCAGTCAACTATATTATTACCCTAACTAGCATCGCCGAACCCTCATCATGAAAGCCGTCACAATCACTTCCTTTGGCGGTGTAGAAGGCCTCGAAGTTCGCGAGGTCGCGGATGCGCCTCGCGCCACACTCGATCGCGTGCGAGTTCGTGTGCGCGCCGCCGGGTTGAATCGCGCCGACATCCTGCAACGTCTCGGTCGTTATCCCGCGCCGCCCGGTTATCCGCAGGACATTCCGGGAATGGAATTCGCCGGCGAAGTGGTTGAAGCCGGCGAAGAAGCGCGCCGATGGAAAGTCGGCGATCGTGTCTTCGGCATCATCGGCGGCGGCGGACAAGCGGAATACGTTACTGTGCCGGAAAGCATGCTCGCGGAAATTCCATCGAATCTGGATTGGGCCGAGGCTGCTGCGGTGCCCGAAGTTTTCATGACCGCGCACGACGCTTTGTTCACTCAGTGCGGCTTGCAGATGGGCGAGCGGGTCTTGATTCACGCCGCCGGCTCGGGCGTCGGCACTGCAGCCAGTCAACTGGTGCGCGCCGCCGGCGCCACAGCTTACGGCACCTCGCGCACCGCAGATAAACTTGAAAAGGCAAAAGAGTTCGGTTTGACAGAGTCGTTCGTTGCGGCCGGCGATCCGATGGAGTTCGCTGAAGCCGTCAAGAATTGGACAGACGGTTCCGGGGTTGAGGTGGTTCTGGATCTTGTCGGTGCGGCCTACCTGAAAGCAAACCTGAAATCGCTGGCAACCAGAGGCCGCTTAATCTTTGTCGGCACGACCAGCGGAGCCAAAGCCGAAATAGATTATTCGGTAGTGATGGGTAAGCGACTTCGGATCATGGGCACGTCTTTGCGCACGCGCTCGCTCGAAGAGAAGGCAACCGCGACCAGATTGTTCGCGCAGCACGTCGTGCCGCTACTCGCCGGCGGCGCAGTGCGTCCGGTCATCGACAAAGTTTTCAAGATGGAAGAAGTGCGCACCGCTCACGAGAGAATTGAGTCGAATGAGAGTTTCGGCAAAGTTGTGTTGATGATTGAGTGAGTGGCTTTGCCTTTGCGCCTTTGCGAGCAAAACATCTCACGCAAAGACGCCAAGGCGCAAAGAAAACCAGCTAGATATTGTTTGGAAGATTCGGTAGTTCTGAAGACACATTAGGCGAAGCTAATCGACTCGCTGCTTCGTCAGTGACGATACAAAGCCCGTGGCGGCCTTCGCCCGCCAAACGATGCACCAACCGCCGGGCGTCTTCATGAGCGAGCCTCGAGGCTTCCAAACCTCGGTCGCTGAGAACGGACCATCTTTCTTTTCCAAGTTCGCTCGCCATATTCGATCTGTATATCCGGCCTGGCCCTTGCTGACGCGCGGTGCTTCTGACACGGGCCGCACAAGGGACTCCTCACTTCCCTTTGAATTCCGGCTTTCGCTTTTCCAAAAACGCCTTTACACCCTCTTCTTTGTCTGCGCTTGAAAAGCAAAGTGCAAACAGATCGACTTCGCGTCGCAAGCCTTCGTCAAGGTTCGACCGCGCAGCGAGCTTGATGGCTTCCTTGGCCAGGCGCAAGGCAATCGGACTCTTCTCAGCAATGCGGTTGGCAATCTCCATCGTCTTAATCTCGAGTTGATCCGCCGGCACCACATGATTCACCAGGCCCAGATTGAATGCCGTCTGCGCGTCGATGATCTCGCCGGTTAAAATCATTTCCATCGCTTTGCCCTCGCCCACTAGTCGAGGCAGGCGCTGCGTTCCGCCGCCGCCAGGAATGATACCCAGGTTGATCTCAGGCTGGCCGAATGACGCTGTCTCGCTGGCGACGCGAATGTCACACGCCAGCGCGACTTCGCAGCCTCCGCCCAGGCAATAACCATTGACCATGGCGATAATGGGTTTCGGAAACGTGTCGACCGCGTTGAAGAGGCCGCGCTCGAGCATGATTTCGCGTTGCGAGATCGCTGTGCGGTCGGCAAATTCGGCGATGTCCGCGCCGGCGATGAAAGCTTTGTCGCCTGCGCCGGTGATAATTACCACGCGCACCGAGTCGTCGGCCCGCAGTTCGTCGAGGATAGCGGCGCCCTCGGCACGCGTCTGAATGTTGAGGGCGTTTCGTTTCTCCGGGCGATTAATCATAATCACTGCAACTCGATCGCGTCGATCGAGCAGAACAGTCTCGTAGCTTTGACTCACTGTGATAGCTCCGATTTCCTTTGATTGAATTCAGAAAAAGTAAACCATAAAGCAGCGAAGGACACAAAACAGGATTTAAAGCTTCAGCGTGAAACGATGCTCA
>Ga0207684_10003158_pt1 | contig 16207 bp, 13 predicted proteins | sample KBSK5501metaG_FD_184342 | JGI IMG/M metagenome (GOLD analysis project Ga0207684, IMG submission 184342) | Corn, switchgrass and miscanthus rhizosphere microbial communities from Kellogg Biological Station, Michigan, USA - KBS K5-50-1 metaG... | ecosystem: Host-associated > Plants > Roots >...
CGGGATGAAGTCCGGCGCGCCCCGACGGGCCGCCGAGCATCACGAGCACGGGATCTAGGTCCGGCTGCAGCTCGTGCAGGCGCGCAACCGCGCGCACGGCAAGATCGGGCGACTTCAGCATCTGCAGGCGGCCCGCGAACAGCACGACCGTCTTCCCGGTCAGGCCGAGCGATCTCTTCGCCGCGCCTCGATCGCCCGGTGTGAACACTTCGGTATCGACGCCGGGCGTCACCACCCGCACGCGGTCGGCTGCGGCTCCGTAGAGACGAACAAGATCTCCTGCTTCCTCGATCGTGGGGGCGAGGATGCAATCGGCCTGCTCGACGATCCGCTCTTCTGCCGCGATGCGCGCGGCCGGCTCGGCTTGGTCCCCGGGCGTGAGGTTCATGTTCTTCACGCGGCCGAGCGTGTGGAACGACTGCAGGAGCGGGACGCCCCACCGCTCGGTGACGAGCCTCCCGACACGACCGGACAGCCAGTAGTGACTGTGGACCGCGTCGTAGAGCGGGGATTCGAGACCCAATTCCGCAGCTTCGTTCGATTCGAAGCGAAGCAACGAGTAAAGGAATTCGCATATGTGCTCGTCGAGCTCTTCCTTTGGAACCGGCCGGTCGGGACCGGCCACCAAGTGGATGACACGCACGCCTGGGTCGACCTCGCGGATGAGCTCTCCCTTGCCCGACCAGCGGGTGAAGATGTCGACCGCAACCCCCATCTCAGCGAGTCGCCGCGCTACCGAACGCACGTAGACGTTCATGCCCCCGGAGTCACCGATGCCGGGCTGATCGAGCGGACATGTGTGAACGGAGAGGAGGGCGACGCGCGACACTGCCGACGGGAGCTGGAGGTCGGACAAGCTGGAGGATTCAAGACGTTCTTGCATGCGATCCTTTCCCAGGTGCCGTATTGGAACGCCGGCGCGCCCTAAAGCCTTCCCGTAGTCATGCCCGCCCCACCTTGAGGTGTATCAAGGGGACGTCGACGGCGCCGAATCGGTATTTATAGGGCTCGTCTCCCCGAAGCATGTCGAATACCTGACAATGTTCCTCGGTTGCCAGCCTGATCGTCTCCGCCATCAGTACCATCCCCGGCGCCAGGTCGCCTTTCCGGTGATCGTAGGCAGAGTTGTAGACGCTCCACGTTCCTTTTTCGGAGAAAGAGAAGGTCCCCGCGACCGATTCCCCCGCGATGTCGAGCCAGGTCAATCGCAGCCACCCCTCTTGTTCGAACGCCTTCGCGATCCGGGTGAAGAGCACCGCGATGTCCTCGTGCATGAAGCGCCCCTTCGGGCCGCTCGACGATCGATGCATCTCGTAGAAGGTTCCCAGATCAGCGTCGAGGGTCGATCGGTTGGAGACTCGGATCGTGTACGGGCCGGCTTCACGTTCCAAACGGCGTGCCTTGCGGCGGATCTCGTGACGAAGCTTCCCATCGAGCGACGCGAGGTATTCGTCGTACGTGCCCAGTGGAGCACCCAGTGGAGCGACGCGAGGGCAGACGTCTTGCTGAGACTCTTCGACCTCGTAGCCTGCGGCCTTCGCCGCGCGCGCGAGGACCTCGGGCCACCCGGACTCCGACGATAACCCGAATAGCTCCGCCCGCGACCAGCCGAGGCCGTCTATCGCCTGCACGAACGCGGTCGCGACCGCCTCGCGGTCGGCCGGTTCTGAGATCGGTCCGAGGTAGTCGGTCACAGCTTCGTTGCCGAGGAATCGAAGCGTCTCATCCACATCGACGGTGACCGTCGTCAAGCCTGCGAGCGCGCCCTCGCGACGCATCTCGATAACGGCCAGCGAGCGGTCGGCACCGAGCTCCGTCTCCCACGCGGCGCGCGCGTATTGCGGGGTGTGAAAAGGACTCGCGGCGGGATCTCTCCGCCATAAGGCGAGCCATTCGTCGGAAAGATCGGTGAGCGCTGCGTCGTCCCGACGGACGCTTACCTCCATGGCGTCGAAGCGTAGCAGCGAAAAGCCCGGCGTCGCCGCCGGGCTTTTCTCTGTTCTTTGACTGATCAGCTGGCCTGCTCGGACGTCGCCTTGTCGACGGCGGACGAGACGGCTTCGATGTTCGCTTCCGCGGCCTTGCGGACCGACGTCGCTGCAGCCTTGATCCGCGCGCGCGCGGATTTCGTCTGAGCAGCCGCCCGCTTGGACGGGGCCGACTTGCGCACCTTCGTCACGAGCTTCTCGCCTCGCTTCGCGAGGTCTGTGTAGGTCTTCGAGGCCCGCTTCGTCAGCTTCGACACGCGCTTCTGCGTGGTGCCGGTGAGCTTCTTGGAGCGGTCCACGAGCTCGCTGGCGCGTTGCGGCACGGAGGTACCGAGCGACTGGATCTGCTTCGGCAACTCCCGGATGTCGACCTTCACGTTGATCGACTTCAGCGTGCCGGGCAACGTCGTCACTCGCTGCGGCAGCTCGCGGGCCTTCTCCAGTGCGGTGGTTCCAGCACCGATCGCTGCATACAGCGGCTTCGTCGCCTGCTTCGTAGCTTTCTTCGTTGTGCTCATCGTGTTGCACCTCCCTTCTGCAAACTCATTACGTTGAGGGCGGGAGGACGAAGGGGAGCCAGCCGGGTGAGGGCTGCGAGAGCCTGCGTTCTCCGTCCCCCCGCCTTGGTCTTCATCGCCGTGCTTTCTTCTTCTTTGTCTTCTTGCGTTTCTCGGTCGCCTTCGGAGCGGCCTTGGCTACCTTCGCCTTCGGGCGGGATTGCGGTTTCGGCTTCCCGCGCGCAGTGCGCTTCGGTGCCGCCGTCTTCGCCTGACGGAGCGCTGCCACTTTGCGCGCACTCGTCGCCGGCGCAGTTTCCCCTTTGCCTTGCAGCTCGTTCTCGTGACGGAAGCTTTGATAGATCTCGATCAGGACTTGCTTCTGCTTATCCGAGATCGTGAGGTCTCGCAGCAACGACGTGACGGGGTCCGTCGAGTCGTCGCGCTCTTCGAGGATGCCGGCCTTGACGTACAGCGTCTCCGCGGAGATGCGCAGCGCCTTCGCGATCGCTTGCAGGATCTCGGCCGACGGCCGGCGCATGCCGCGCTCGATCTGCGAGAGGTAAGGGTTCGACACGCCGGCCATGTTGGAAAGCTTGCGAAGCGACAGCCGCGCGTTCCGGCGCTGATCGCGGACGAAGTTGCCGAGTTCGTGAACTTTTCCGAGCGCCGTGTCCACGGGGACTCTCACAGCTTCTTTCAGATCCTCACCCTTCATGGCCAAAACTGTACGGCGCGCCCCGGTCCATTGCAAACTCTAGCAAGCACTCTGGGAAGCGGAGCAAGCACTTTCTGGAAGGTGCTGAGCGCCGTTCTAGGCCCTCTCGACCGTCCCTCGAGCGCGCAGGAAGCCGACCGGCTCCCCGCCGCCCAGGACCGGGGGTTCTCGGTGTTGCGGCAACAGGGCCTCGGGTATCAGATCAAGCTGCTCGAGAACGGCCATCACGGCAGGGCCTCGTGCGCGCGCGGCCCCGTCCCGTGCCTTCAACGAGACCCCCAACCCGCCCACCGATACGCACGCCAGACCTTCCGCGCCGCTTTTAATCAGGACGTGCGGAGCGGCCGTCATAAGGTCGGTGTCGAGTCGCTCGGAGCCTGCGACGAGGAACGGGTGCGCGCGCATCGCCGCCGCCTCGTCTCCCCCGTCGATCGCGAGCAGCCCGCAGGCAAGGGCGCGCAAAGGGGCAACGAAGGTCGGGACACCGCAGCCGTCGACGAGCGGACCGGCGACCGGACCGATGAGAGATTCGATCAGCGCGCGGACGGCTGCCTGAAGCGGGTGCTGGTCGTCGCGGTAGCTCTCGAGCGGCCATCCAGACGCCTTGCACGCCGCGACCATGGCCGCGTGCTTCCCGGAGCAGTTGTGGTAGACGGGCGCCGGCTTATGCACCCCCATGACCGCAGGCAGGTACATCGGGACATCCGGCGGGCAGCGCAGAACGCTCTCGTCCAGCCCTGCGTCGGCGAACACGGCGCGCACGGCGTCGATGTGCTCGGGCTCCCCGTTGTGAGACGCGCATGCGATCGCGAGCGCGCGCGCATCCGACGGCGTCCAACCGGCCTGCAAGGCTGCGCGCGCCTGGATCGGCTTCGAGGAGGAGCGGTAGGCGGCAGGCTGCTCGGGATCGCCCGCCGATGCCACGAGCCGCCCCTCTGCGTCGACGACGGCAACGTCGACCTCATGGGCGCTCTCGCGTGCGCCCGACCGGATGACCTCGACGACGAGCGGACCCGACATCAGTGCCCGATCGCGAGCCGCTCCGCCAGCATCGCGGGGAGCCCTGCATCGCGGATCTTCGACGCGGCGCGCTCGATCGCGTACGGGACGCGGTGAACGACGGCGATGTGATCGGTGGTGTCGTAGATCATCATCGAAGCGCGGGGGTCGCCGTCGCGCGGCTGCCCGACGCTCCCCGGGTTGATCATGAAGCGTTTGCCGCCGTTCGCCTCAAGCGATACGCCGGCTCCGTCGCGCAATGCGTGTCCGTCGATCCTGCCACCCGCGTCAACGAACAGCGTGGGCAGGTGCGTGTGCCCGAAGAAGCAGTGGCCGAATTCTGCCGCTTGGAAGCTGGCGCGCGCGACGTCGAGGTTCAGCACGTATTCCGCGGCCGGATCGACGACGGAACCATGGACGAGCAGCCCTTCGGTGGCGTCGTGCCGAGGCTCGAGCTTAGAAAGGAACGCGCGCGCATCGGGCTCGAGGACCGACTCGGTCCACGTGATCGCTTCGGCCGCCACGCGATTGAACCACTCGGTATCGAACCGGCCCGTCGCAGCGAGGTCGTGGTTCCCGGCGATCAGCACGGGTGAAGGCTGCTCGGCAAGACGTTCGATGACGGCGTTGGGATCGGCGCCGTAGCCGACGATGTCGCCGAGAACGTACGTCGCCTGTGCACGCTCATCGCGTGCGCGCGCCAGAACCACGTCGAGCGCTTCGAGGTTCGAGTGGATGTCGGAAAGAATGACGATTCGCACGAAGCCATGCTAGCGGCCGTGCTTCGGAAACGTCTGTGGTGGTTAGTCGACTTCCGAGTTGGGATGCGCGATCGGCCACGCACCCGTCCGTTCCCGGCACAGCTCGGCGAACGCTTCTGTGATCTCAGGATCGAGCTGCGTCCCGCCGGCCGCGAGGATCTCACTCACGGCTTCATCGACGGACAAAGCGCGCCGGTATGGGCGGTCCGACGTCATCGCGTCGAATGTGTCGACGACCGAGAAGATGCGGGCCGCGAGAGGGATCGCCTCGCCTTTCAAGCCCCGTGGATAGCCCTTCCCATCCCATCGTTCGTGGTGGCATTCGACGATGGGGATCGCGCGTTGCAAGAAGCGGATGGGGCCAAGCATCTGCCCGCCGAGGATCGGGTGGGTCTGCATAACCTCCCATTCTTCACGGGTGAGCGGGCTTGGCTTGCGGAGGATGTGGTCCGGGATACCGACTTTGCCGATGTCGTGGAGCAAGAAGCCGTAACGGAAGACGCGATCGTCGGCGAGCTCCGGTTTGACGCGCTCGGCGAGAGCGACGGCGTAGTCGTGCGCGCGAGAAAGATGTGACCGCGTATGCGCATCGCGCGCTTCTACGACGAATGCCAGCGTCTTCACCGTTGCGAAGTAGGACTCTTCGAGCTCGCGCAGCGTCTCCTCGAGCTCTTCGGCGCGCGCGCGCTCCTTGTGATAGATCCGGTTGAGGTCACGTGCGAACGCGAGCAGCTGGTCGCGAACGCCGGCGTCGTCGAGAAGAGGCAACGATGCTTCTTCCGTCATCGAAAGCACCGTAGCGTCGCGTTGCGCCGAATGCACAGGCCTAAGCTGCCCCATGCCTGGCTCCCATGACCGTCTCGATCAGATCAAGCGGGCTGAATGGTTTCGTGAAGAATGCATCGGCGCCCGAGCGGATGGCTTCCTCGCGCGCGCCGGGCGTGCTCTTGGCGGTGAGGATCACGATGCGAGTCGTTGCGAAGTCCGGATCGGCTCGCAACATGCGGCAGACCTCGTAGCCGTCGATCCCGGGCATCATCACATCGAGCACGACGACGTCCGGCGGGTGCGATGCTGCGATGGCAAGCGCCTCGTGTCCGTCGACTGCTTCGATGAGATCGAAGTTGGCATCGTGAAGTACCGCACTCAGGAGATTGCGGACAAGAGGGTCGTCGTCGACCACCAACACCCGCATGCGGTTTCTCTTCGCCATACTCGGGGTCCTGTCCAGGGGTTTTGACTGAGTATCGGGTGTGCGGAGAGGACCCGTCTATAGTTCCCTCGGACCCTGAGACTGACCCGCTGGTGCTAGAAAGATGACTAGAAAGTCATCCGTCCGGCATGTATCGACCGTTTAGTGACCAGTGAGCACGTCGCTCGGGTCCGCTTCGCCGCTTTGATACCGCCTCGCAAGCTCCTTGTTGAGCGTGTCGAGCACGTCCAAAAGCGGCCGGCGCTGGCCGGAGACTTCCTGTTCGGCGGCCTCCAGCTCGCCGACGATCCGGCGGATCTCGACCTCGTCGAGCGCAGGCAAGTTGGCGATCGTGTCGTCGGAAACGAGCTTGGTCACCCGGCGGTGCGGGTGGGCGAAATCGAGGTTTGGATCGGCCCCTGGGAACGAGCCCCGGCTTGGCCCGCGCTGGTCCTGGTCGGACAGGATCGAGGGGAGCAGGTCGACGAGAGACCCCACGTCTCCGCCGTTCGCGCGACGCTCCAGCTCCTTGTTGAGGATGGCGAGACGGCCGTGGAGCATCCGGCGCTCGTACGAGAGCAGCGCCTCTTCCTCTTGGGTCTCGGAGCGCATCGTACGAACCTCGCCCGTCGAACGTGCCCTGAGGTCCGCCAAGTAGTCGGCGGCGAGGATATGGTCGAGCCTGCGCTTGTTATCGGTCACGTGCCGACTCTAACGCACAATGCCGCGCGCGGGAATCCGCAGATCGAGTGTTGCCAGCTGGAGCGACAGACGGTGGCCGTCCGAAATGTGCCACTTTCTTGACTCCCCGTTATCGAGGATCCCCGTCGTACTCCTCAGGATCCGAAACGGTATGAGCAACCGGACCGGTCGACAACGGGAATCGCCATTCGAATGGGCCAAATGGGGGATGCTGGCTGGGACCTAAGGCGCTCAGAGTAAAGGGAGCCGGCGTCAGCGCGCCCGCTTAAGCTCGAAAGCAGGGGGGGAATCGTGCGCGGCTCATCTAAGCTCCGAAACGCAATCGCTGCAGCTCTGTTCGTAATCTCGATGTCGGCGGGTGTTGGGCAAGCGACAGCTGCGAGCCCCACGTACGCGCTCAGTTACATCTTTGATGCTGTCGACCATTCGCCCACCAGTGCGAAAGAGGGCACAACCATCACCAGTGTGCCGTTTAACACGAGCGGCTCTGTTCAGGTTCAACTCTCGTCACCGAACGGCGGTGGCGTGAGCAACAAGGACATCTCCATCGGGATCGCCTCGGGTCCGTCCTCTGCTTCTTTGGACGGTACGAAGATCGCGACCACGGACTCCAATGGTGTCGCCTCTTTCTCGAACCTCTCGATCGCACAGCCCGGGCATTACATATTGCAAGCGTTCAATACCAAGCTTGGGGCATCGATCCCCTCGGCGACGTTCACCATCTGGCAGAACGCCTGTAACTTCGACCAGTCCGGCGGATGTCCGGCATCCGACCCAACAACTGGATTGTTGGTGGGCTACAGTGCGTCGAGCAATGCAACAGTGGGCAAGCTGATCGTTAACACCGGCGTCGATCAACTCACCATCCCCAACGATGGGTTCTGTCACGCTCCAGCCGTCACGACCGCCGAGGCCACATCCGATTTCAACGGCACGAGCAGGACGATCGTTCTGACGTTCCCGAAGTCCAAGTGTGGCGGAGGTGCGTTCCAGGTGCTCCTGGGCAAGGACAGAACGTTCGTCGTGTTCGGCGGCACCTACGCTGCTTTCAACGCAACGGACCAGCTCTATGAAGGAAATGCCCCGCCGTGCAACGCGACGTACCAGATAAATGGAGCGCAGTACAAGATCACACCTGGTGTTGATCCCTGCCTGCAATCATCGGTGTCTCGAAAAGCGCCAAAGTCCGTACAGATCGAGACGCTGATCGTCCCGGGCACGGATATCCGATGCATTTGATCGGGTGATGCGTTCGGATCGTCGCCTTCTTCAAACCCGCGCGGAGTCCGGTTGGTCTGGCGTTCTGGCGCGAAAGCAATCGAACACGGGAGCAGCGCCGAGGCCCTGAAGGATCGTTCGGCTCTCGTTCTCGAGATCGGATGAGGCCGCATCACCGTTCGCTTCGGCCAGCCGATTGATCGCTCGCAACGTGAGAGCCACCTCATAAGCGGCGTGCCGTATGCGCGCCACGCCAAGGCCCTCATTCAAAGCCTCTTCAGCCTCAAGAAGCTCGCCAAGCTGGATGAGGGCCGATCCCCTCAGTCGATGGAGCATCGGAGTAGAGGCGCCAGCGCCGCTGAGCTCTCCCGCCCGATCAAGCGCGTCGTCCAGCATGGAGAGAGCCTCTGCCGCCCTCCCCTGGAAGAGCAGACACTCAGCGGTCCAAGCATCCATATCGAGAGCTTCTTCTTCCATGCCGATGTCTTCTGCCTCAGCTTGTGCCTCGCGAAAGAGAAGCAGTGCTTCGTCGTAACGGCCGGCCCGTGAAGCAACGCGAGCCAGGTATCCCTTCGCAGTTGCAACCGCCCCCCGATACCCAGCGGCTTGCCAGACCCGCATAGCGTCCCTGAAGAGACCTTCGGCCTCTTCCAACCGGCCTTGATCGGACAAGATCTCACCGATGTTGGCTGTGCTGAACGCCGCAACAACCATGTCACCGGCCCTGTGGCTGATCTCGCGGGTGCGTCTATACAGGTCGAGCGCTTCATCCCATCTGCCGCCCCAGTAGGCGAATACCCCGAGATTGTTCAGGACGGCAGCTTGGCCGACGAGGTCTCCGAGCTCCTCGTAGAGCGCAAGAGCTCGCGCCGAGAAAGTCGCCTTCTCGGACTGTCCAAGGTCGAAGTAGGCCCAGTCAAGGAGCCGATAAGCGTGAGCCAAAGCCTCTTTCTCACTCGATCGATCCGCCTCCGTCAGTGCCGAGAGGCTCCATCGGACGGCTTGTACATGGCGACCTTGATCCTGCGCGAAGTGCGCAAGCCAAGCAAGCAGTTGCGCCCGCTGTGCCGTCGCTTCCAAGTCCTCCATCCCGTCGAGCACGCGCAGTCCCTGGCGAAGCGAACGCACCGCCCCCGAGTAGCGGCGAAGCCGACCCTGAACGCGCGATAGTTTGAGCAACAAGCGGGCGCCCGAGACGGCGTCGCCGGCTGCATGCCGACGGAGCGCGCGAAACGTAGCCGCTGCTTCCGCGTATGAACCCATCCGCTCCCGAACGTCGCCAAGCGATTCCTGAACCCGAGCGATCTCCAGCGGGACGAGATCATCGACGTGGCGGGCAGATCCCAAGGCGCGCTCGAAGAACTCAGCAGCCTCGACGTTCGCGTAGATCGATTTCGCGCGCTCGGCGGCAACAAGCGAGTATCGCCACGCTTCCACGTAGCGCTGCGCGTGAAAGAAATGCAGCGAAAGGAGTTCGGCCTGTTCGTCCGGCTTTTCTCCCGCAGCCCGCTCGATCGTTTCGCCTACCCGCGCATGGAGTCTGCGTCTTAGCCGATAGGAGAGCCCTTCATACGCGCCGTCGCGGATCAACGCATGCACAAAGCTGACGTTCCCGTTCTCGTCGCGCGCGAGGAATCCACTCAATCGTTCCCAAACGGGATCGTCCTCTGTTGGTGCTGCTTCGATAACCGCAGGCAGGAGTTCCGGAGCAAAGGAACGACCCAGCACCGACGAATGCCTGAGTAGATTCTTATCCGCTGGTGCCAAGCTATCGATGCGCGCCATGATCAAAGCTTCCACCGAGTCCGGAAGTGCATCGACGCTACCCGCGGAGCGCGCTGCGGCCATCAGCTCTTTTAGGAAGAGCGGGTTGCCCCCGGCTCGTTCTGTCAGCGCAGCGATCTCATCCGGGCGGAATGGAGCATCTTCCGTAGAGACGGCGAGTAGTGCTGCCGCTTGCTGCGAGTCCAGAGGCTCGAGCCTGATCCCAGTGACATGTCCTCCGTCCGGTGCGGTGAAACCGGTCGCAACATCGCGTCGGGTAACGCAGATAAACCAGGGGAACTGATCGACTTCCTTTGCGAGGTGACGCAGCAGGTCAGACGAGGCTTCGTCCATCCAGTGCACATCCTCGAAAAAGAACAACGTGGGCGCGCGCAAAAGCCTCGCCAGTAAACGACCGGTCACTTCGTTGAGTTTCGTGCGCCGGAAGCGCTGCTCGATCTGCCGAGTTTCATGGGTGTCGGGTACCTCGATGTCGAGTGCGATCGCGATCAACGGTGCCCACGGAAGGAGGTCCGGCGAAAGAGCGGCCAGAACTTCAACTAGACGAGACTCCGCATCGCTGCTCGTGGCATCCTCGGCGATACCGAGGAGCGAGCGGAGAAGATCACGGAACGCTGCGTAGGGTGTCGACGCTTCATAGAGCTCGCACGCCACGGGAAGGACGAGGTCCTCGCCTCTGCTTCGCTTGACCTCTTCCAGCAAGCGCGACTTACCCAGACCCGGTTCCCCGATCACTTCAACTATGCGTCCGGAACCGCTGCGGGCAGAATCGAGCGCCTGCAACAGCACTTGGAGTTCGTGCTCACGCCCAACCAGTGGGACGGTTGCGTCTTCGACCGGCCTGTTCGCGCGACTGACGGCCCCAAGGGCGAACGCGCTCACCGGTTTCGCCTTCCCCTTTACGAGGAACGGCTCGAGGGGAACCGTCTCGAACGTCGTGCGCGATTGCCGGAGGGGCGTCTCGGTCGTCAGGATCTGACCGGGCTGTGCTTTCGCCATCACACGCGCAGCGAGATTCACGGCGTCGCCCATCACCGTATAGGTGCGGCGATACGACGGTCCGATGTCGCCGCAGAAGACGTAGCCGTTGTTCACACCGACGCGGATCGGGATCGCGCGCACGGGGCCAACGATCTCGTGCAAAGCGAGGAGCATCCTTTCCTCATCGTTTCCCGTCGCAACCGGCGCGCCGGCCGTCAGGATGATCTTTCCCCCGTCGCGATCGATGTCTGAAGCGAGGAAACAGATGTCTTGCGCATCGGCAGCGATCTGAACGTCCCCAACGAGCCTCTCAAGCTCTGCCGCCGCGACTTCAGATCCAGATTGCTCGATGAGCCGGTCGGTGTCGTCGAAATGGACGAACGCGATAGTGACACGACGATGTTCCGGTTCGTGCAAACCCGCGAGAAGGTGTTCGCGGATCGCTTTGGGGACAGATTGAACGAGGTCGACGTCGCGGGGCAGCTCGAGCTCGACATGCTCCAGTGACATCCCACGCGGTTCTCTGCGAAGGAGAAACCCCGGTCCCTTCGCTGCGCCAACGACACCCGGAGGCAGGGCCGCCGCCGTCGCTTCGCTGATGACGATCTCTCCCGCTTCGGCCGTCGATTCCATCAGCACCGTCTGGCTGGTGGCCGGACCCGTCATGATGGGCTCGCGGTGCGATTCGCCGACCAGGAAGAAGTTGAAGATTCCGCTGTGCACGCCGACGGACATCCGCAGAGCTACGTTTATCCCCGAGCAGTCGAGCCGGCCGATCTCTCTCAGCGCGCGACGCATGCCGATCGCCGCACGGCATGCCTTCACCTCATGGTCGACCCCTGAAAAGAACAACAGAAGCGCATCTCCGCCGAACTTGATCAGACCACCGCCATTCCCATACGCGACGGCGAGCAGCCTGTTGAAGCACGTATTGATTGCATCGGCCAGCTCCTCCGCACCGACCTTGCCGAGGCGCGCGAGCCGCTCCGAGAGCTTGGTGAACCCCGAGATGTCGACGAAGGCAACCGAGCCCTCAAGGTCTTGGTAGGTGCGCTCCGGAGACTCGCTCAGCCACTGGATCGCCAGTCTCGGCAGGTACGGGACGAGCACGTCTTGCTTCTCTAAGAGACGCTCGACCATCGAAAAACTTCCCCCCGCCCTTTTCCCACGTCGAGTCTATGCCGCGACAGACGCAGATGCGCCTCGCCTTTCTGGGCTGAACCTCACCCCGCGAACCACAACGAAGGAATGAAAACCGCCGGTGGCGAATCGAGGACGACAAACGGGACAACCGCCGACTCCGCTTGACGCGACATGACCGCTGTGTCAGCATTTGTTAGAGACTCCAAACACTGAGCGTTAGGATGCCCTAACAATGAGGACCGCTTCATGAGCACCCCCCAAACCATCGCGCTCGGAGCCATCGCCGGGTTCACGATCTTCCTCGGTCTGCCCGTGGGGCGCATGCGCACGCAGAACAAGGCGCTCAAGACCTTCCTCTCCGGGATCTCGGCCGGTGTGCTCGCGTTCCTGTTCGTGGAGATCATGGAGCACGCGTTCGTGCCGGTGGAGGATGCGGTCAAGGCTGCGCAGTCGGGCCACGAATCGTATGGACGTTTCGTGGGATTGGGTGCGGTCTATGCGATCGGCTTCGCCGCCGGGCTCCTCACTCTCTTGTACGTGCTGCGCATGCTCAAGCCGAAGACGGCGCAAAGCATCGGACCGGGTGCAATGGCCGTTGCAGAAACCGATGCGCATCTCGCCAAGCGCGAGGCGCTCCACCTTGGGATGTCGATCGCCGGCGCTATCGGGCTCCACAACTTCTCAGAGGGTCTGGCCATCGGTCAGAGCGCGCATGCGGGTCAGACGAGTCTCGCGCTCTTGCTCGTCATCGGCTTCGCGTTACACAACGCGACGGAAGGCTTCGGGATCGTCGGACCTCTCGCAGGAGCGGATGCCGTCCCGTCATGGCGCTGGCTCGCTCTCGCGGGTTTGGTCGGCGGCGGGCCCACCTTCCTCGGAACCATCGTGGGGCAATCGTTCACCAACGAGTTCGTATCAGTGGCGTTCCTCGCGATGGCCGGCGGCGCGATGCTGTACGTGATCGGCGAGCTGTTCATAGGCGGCCGCAAGCTCGACTGGGGCATGATGCTCTGGGGTGCGTTCGCGGGCTTCGTGATCGCGGCAGCGACCGAGATCATCCTCGTGCTCGCAGGAGCCTGATACCTACAACCCGTACGTCTTCGCGATGATCTCTTTCATGATCTCCGTTGTGCCGCCACCGATCGGCCCCAGTCGCGCATCGCGCCACGCGCGCTGAACTCCGAACTCCATCATGTAGCCGTAGCCTCCGTGCACCTGCACGGCTTCGTCCGCGACTTTCCAGTCGAGCTCGGTCGCGAGCCACTTCGCCATGCTGACTTCGCGCAGTGCGTCCTCACCCGCCGCCAGCTTGCGCAAGGCCTGATACGTCAGCGCGCGCGCGGCTGCGATCTCCGTCTCCATGTCCGCGAACCGGTGGCGCCACACCTGAAACTTCGCCACGGGACGGCCGAATGCTTCACGATCCCTCGCGTACGCGATCGCCGTTTCCAGCGTCTTCTGTGCGGCTGCAACCGCGGCGAGCGCCATCACAAGCCGCTCCCATTGGAAGTTCTTCATGATGCAGATGAAGCCTTCGTTCTCGGGCCCGAGGAGATGTTCTGCTGGAACCCGGCACTCATCGAAGAACAGCTCGGCGGTATGCGACGTCCACCAGCCGACGGTTCGCATGCGGTTTGTCGTGAAACCCGGGGTGTCTTTCTCGACGACGATGAGCGAGATGCCCCCGTAGCCCTCGCCGCCGGTGCGCGCCGCAACGACAACGTAGTCGGCCTTTGAGCCGTTGGTGATGAACGCCTTCTGACCGCTCAGAACAAAGTGATCGCCGTCACGCGCCGCCTTCGTTTGGATATTTGCGACGTCGGAGCCGGTGCCCGGCTCCGTTACCCCGAGCGCGCCGATCAGTTCCCCGCGTATCGACGGAACGAGCCATCGCTGCCGCTGGTCCTCGGTTCCGAAGCGATAGATATACAGCGAACCGAGGTCTTTGTGGCCGCCGATCCCCGCGGCCACGCCACCGGCGCCGCACTGCGCAAGCTCTTCGTTCACGATCGCGTCGGCGATGTAGTCGGGCCCGGTTCCTCCATACGCCTCTTCGTACTTCAGCCCGAGCAGCCCGAGCTCGCCGAAACGCAGGTAGAGATCGCGCGGGAAGTCGTGCGCGCGCTCCCACTCCTCGACATTCGGTGCGATCTCCTTCTGGATGAACTGACGAACGGAATCACGGAACGCGACGTGGTCTTCGGTGAAGAGGTCCCAGCGCTCGTTCACTTACAAGCCCATCAGCTTCGAGATGACTTCACGCATGACCTCATCGGTGCCGCCGCCGATGCGGATGAGCCGCGAGTCGCGCCACGCGCGCTGGATCGGGAGATCCATGGTGTATGCCGCACCGCCGAATATCTGCATCGCTTCGTTCGCAACGCGGCTGGCGACGATGCCACCGTAGAGCTTCGCCATCGAGATCTCTTTCACCGGGTACTCGCCGTTGCCGAACTTCCACGCGGCGTCGTAGATCATCTGGCGCGCCGCCTCGATCTCGGTCGCCATCGTGGCCAGGCGGTGCGAGATCGCTTGGTTCTTGCCGATCGGCTTGCCGAACGTATGTCTCTCCTTCGCGTACTGGAGGCATCGCTCGAACAGCAGCTGGGATCCCGCGATCGATCCGGCGACGCCGACAAGCCGCTCGCCCTGCAATTCCCACATGATCTGCGCGAAGCCTTCTCCTTCGACGCCGAGGAGCGCGTCGCCGGGCAGCCGCACGTCGTCGATCGCGATCTCGGCGGTGTCGGAAGAATGCATGCCGAGCTTGTCGAGGCGCTTCGTGACCGTCCATCCGGGTGTATCCGTCGGCACCAAGAACAAGCTGAAGCCGTGATGGCCGGCCGGCTTGTTCGTGCGCGCGACCAGCGTGCAGAAGTGCGCGCGCACGCCATTCGTGATGAAGGTCTTGCGCCCGTTGATGACCCAATCGGTTCCGTCGCGCGCAGCGAGCGTTTGGATGTTCGCGACGTCCGACCCTGCGCCCGGCTCCGTGATCCCCAGGCACGCGATCTTCGTCCCCTTGATCGCCGGGCGGAGGTACTCGTCGATCTGCGCGCGCGTACCGAACTTCAGGATCGGCGGTGTCGCCATGTCGCTCTGCACCGCGACCGCCATGCCCACGCCGCCCGAACCGCATCGGGCCATCTCTTCTTTGAGCACGAGCGTCGAGATGTAGTCGCCGCCTTGACCGCCGACCTCCTCGGGATAGGCGAGGCCGATGTAGCCTGCATCCCCGAGCTTTGCGAAAACCCAGTCGGGGAAATCGCCTGCGGCTTCCCACTCTTCGGCGTGTGGCGCGAGCTCCCGCTCGACGAACGCCCGGACGCTCGCACGGAGCGTTTCATGCTCGGGCGTGAAGATCGACGATCGGATCGCCGTTTCCACCGACTCAGTCATTCAGGGAAAGCGTCAGGGTCTCGAGACCCCGGAGATTGATGCGACCGTTCCAGACCGGGTCGGACGCTTGCTCGATCTTCGGGAAGCGCCCGATGAGCGAACTGATCGCCACTTGGCCTTCGACGCGCGCCAGGGACGCGCCGAGGCAGTAGTGCGCGCCGCCCCCGAACGAGAGATGGTGCGACGCGTCGGGGCGCGTAACGTCGAGTGCGTCGGCGTCGGCGCCCCAGCGCGATCGATCGCGGTTCGCCGACGCAAGCACGAGGCCACAGAAGGAGCCTTTCTCGATCGTGCGGCCACCGACCTCGACGTCCATCAGCGTGATCCGCCGGGACATCTGGACGGGGCTGTCGTAACGGAGGAACTCCTCGACTGCGTTCGGCATGAGCGAGGTGTCTGCGCGCAGCCGCTCGAGCTGATCCCGGTTTCGAAGAAGGCCGAGCGTACCGTTGCCGATCAGATTGACGGTCGTCTCGTGTCCCGCGACGTACAGCAGGAGAACCTGCTCCTGCAGCTCATCGTCTGAGAGGACGTCGCCTTGCTCCTCGGCGGCGATGAGCGCCGACAGGAGGTCGTCGGCCGGCTCCTTGCGCTTGCGCTCGATCATCTCGCCGACGTACTCGTACATAAGGTCGCTTGCGTCCGCGATGGCGATCGCGAGGTTGGTATCGACGATGGGCTCGAGTGAGCGGACGATCAGACCCGACCACGCGCGCAACCTATCGCCGTCTGTTGGCGGCACACCGAGCATTTCCGATATCACCGCGAAGGGCAACGGGAACGCGTAATCGGCGATCAAGTCCATCTCGCCGCGCGCTTCGGTC
>Ga0207684_10003159_pt1 | contig 16205 bp, 12 predicted proteins | sample KBSK5501metaG_FD_184342 | JGI IMG/M metagenome (GOLD analysis project Ga0207684, IMG submission 184342) | Corn, switchgrass and miscanthus rhizosphere microbial communities from Kellogg Biological Station, Michigan, USA - KBS K5-50-1 metaG... | ecosystem: Host-associated > Plants > Roots >...
ATTACTTCCGGTTTGGGAATACCTCTTGTTTGCGGATCATTTCCTCTTTTCGAATCAGGGCGGTCGCCTCCAATCCGTCCATTTCCGGCATCTGCACATCCATCAGAATGAGGTCGAAGGGTTGTTGTTGCCAAGCGGCCAGCGCCTGCTTTCCGGACTCGGCGAGAACCACCGTATGCCCTCTTTTCTCGAGGAATCGCATGGCTACCTTTTGGTTCACGAGGTTGTCCTCTGCGAGCAGGATCTTGAAGTGCCGCTGGTTTGCGGCCACGGAAGCAGTCGTGACCGCGGGCGTGGACGGTTCTGACTGTCCCCTCAACGCCAGTTTGATGGCTTCCAGAAGATCAGCCCGCTTGATCGGTTTGGATAAATGGGCTTTGATGCCCAACTCACTACAACGGGCGGCGTCGCCTTTCAAGCCAGTCGAGGTCAGCATAACGACAACCGCTTCTGCCAGTGCCGGGTCCTGCTGGATCCGTGCTGCCACACTGAATCCATCCACTTCCGGCATCTGCATATCCAGCAACACTAGTCGATAAGCGTGCCCTGCATTTTCCGCCGCTTCCAGCAACTCGATGGCTTGCTCTCCGCCGTGGGCCTCGTCCGCTTTCATATGCCAGTGCGTGAGGGTCTCGCGAAGGATCGTCCGATTGGTCGCGTTGTCGTCCACAATGAGGACGGAGAGGTCGCGAAGCATGTCCAAACTAATCGGCGATAACCCGCGCCGGGGCAGCCTTTGAAGGCCGAAGGGCAGCGTGAAATGGAAGGTGCTTCCGTGGCCAGGTTCGCTTTCCACCAAAGCTTGCCCCCCATCAAGGCGACCAGCCTCAAACAGATCGACAGGCCAAGGCCAGTGCCGCCATATTTTCGTGTCATGGAGTTATCCGATTGGGTAAAGGCTTCGAAGATCAGCTTCTGTTTATGGGCGGGGATTCCGGGACCAGTATCGATCACACGGAAGTGAAGGACAGCTTGGTCGCCGGTGTTTGACTCGACTTCAACCCTTACGACGACTTCGCCGTCGGAGGTGAACTTGACCGCGTTTCCGACCAGGTTCACGACGATCTGCTTTAATCTGGCTGGATCTCCCACCAGGCCATCTGGCACCTCCGGTGGAACATGACAACTGAGTTCGAGCCCCTTCTGATGAGCCCGCATGCTTTGGGCGCAGATCGTATCTTCGAACGCATCGCGAAGATTGAAATCGATGCTCTCGAGGTCCAACTTCCCGGCTTCGATTTTTGAGAAATCCAGGATGTCGTTGATAAGCGACAGCAGAGACCTGGCGGAAGTCTTCACCGTGTTCAAGTACTCACGCTGCTCTCGCGTGAGTTCGGTGTCGAGAGCCAATTCTGTCATCCCGACGATTCCGTTCATCGGAGTGCGGATTTCGTGGCTCATGTTGGCCAGAAACTCGCTTTTGGTCCGATTGGCGGCTTCGGCGGCTTCCTTGGCTGTACACAATTCCGCCACCAGGCAGTTTAATGAATGCGCTTGTTGACGCTCGACCTGGGCGGCTCTGACTTGCTCTGAAATGTCGCTATAGATGCCGAACGCACCCCGCTGGACGCCGTTCACGACCAGGGGAACAGCGTGCAGATCGAGATCCAGAAGTCTGCCGTCTTTGCGCCGCCGCTGCACCGTTCCGTGAAACGCCTTTCCCGCAAGAACGTGCGCGGACAATGCGCTGGTTTCCTCCTTGTCGGTGAACCTGGTGTCGATGTCGCCGCCCGTGGCATCGTGGAGGAATAGTTTTTGGAAGCAGGTATTGGTCAACTCCACGTCGCCCTTCTGGTTAAGGACGATGATTCCAAGCGGGCTATTTTCTATTAGTGAATTCAAATAACTGGTCCGCTCGTGGAGCTCGGCGCCAATGCGAAGGCGTTCGGTCACGATGGATCCAACGATCAGCCCGACGCCTGAGACCACCAGCATGAACAGCCCGACTTTAGTGAGCAGGCTGGACGATGGGGGAAACAGATGCATCGCGATCACGACTCCGAAATTCAGCTCGAGGAGTCCGATGACGACTCGCCCGGTTCCCTGGCGCATCGCGATCCAGATGATCGGAATGAAGCTGAGATAAAAGAGCTGAAGCGAGGCCCATCTCGGTCCGAACATGACATAGAGCACAAGCAAGGTAGTGCAGGCTTGGCCAAACACTTCTGCTACCGCACCTATACCGAACCGCCAGACGCCGAGCTGGTCCGGCCGCGCCTCGATTTCGTTTGTCCGGCCGAGTAACTGCCTTCGAATTCGGGGCAAGACGTGGATGAGAAGGAATGGCGCGAAGCCGAGGAGCCCAATACTGTCCCCGGCAAACCAGCCGAGTGCGGAGGCCCAATATTCGCTCCAGAGAATTGCGTGGCTCAGAGCCAGGGACGCAACCCCTACCGCGGTCGCTAGCACCGCCGCAGTCATGGTCACAAGTAAATATCGGAGCACGTCCCGCTGCTGACGCAGATTCAGATCAATACGCAGCGGGCCGCGCAGCACGTATGCGGCCGCTGCGTAGCAGCTAGAGGTGCCAGCGGCGCCGATTGATTCTGTGAAGGATTTGAGATGCTGGTGGTAAAAGAGTGCGCCTGCGAGGGTGTCGCAAACGCAGGCTAGAAATACATACCAGGGGCTGATGCCGAGCATCAATGCCAAAACCAGGCCGGTAGCTGGATACCAAGCCACAAATCCAAGTCGAGTGAGAAGGATGACCTCGGGCCGGCTCAACAGGAGGTAACTCGCGACGAAGACGAGGGAGAGTAAAGCATGCCGCAGGATGAGATGTTTTGGCGGCATTAGAGAAGTCCCGATTAGCCCGTTTGATCTCCCCATGCGCTCCCGGGAAAGCGGCCGAAAGCGAAAGGCAATGGCCGTTCAAGAAAGATGTCCCTCCAGAGTAATCGGCGGGATTTGGGGGTGGCTTGAGGGCAGGAGCCTGCATGATGCAAAGGAGCGTGCTTTTTACCTAAAGAATCAGCGGGCGTTGCTCGGATGGCCTATCGGCTGGTTGGCCCAAAACGTGAAGCGTCCGAAGGCGGGACGACCTGGGGGACAGTCGGCAAGATGCCGGCGCTCCAAAAACGGAAACTAGAAACTAGGAACCAGAAACCTCGGCCTACTGTCCTTTCTCCAGTTCCTGTGCTACTGAATCTACCAGTGTCGCTTCATCCTTCAGGGCGTTCGCTGCCCGCACGATTTGCTCCTCGGCCTCTTTCCATTTTTTCTCTTCGATGGCCTCGCGAACACCCGGAATCGTCTTGACACCGTATCCGCTATAAGCACCGGGAGCGTAGATCAGGTGCTGAAACCACGGACGGCGGGGCAGTCCTTCGGCAGAAGTAAGCTTGCGCTCGTTCTGCAGCAGTTGCGAGTTGATCGCCTGCCGCGAGGCCGGGCTCACCTTCAGTTCGCCGTTTTTCGTGACCTTCTCCAACGCCTTCTGATAGCGCTCCGCACTACCGGTGAGCGTATCCGACGCATTTTGCAGAGGCGCGAAGTTCAGGTGCGGCGGAACTTCCTCAACTGGCGGCGGGACTGAGGTCTTTTTAGGATCGGCCGTCGCCGTAAACACTCCCTCTTCGATTTCTTTATTGCGCTCGATGACTTCGTCTTGCTTGGTCTTCAGAAGCTTCTGCAATTCATCGATGTAGCGGTGGATGGTATCGGCCAGGCCGGTGAAGTCATACGGCAGCAGATCAGAGTCGGCCAGTCTCATCACCGCGGTCCCCGCGGTCTGGGAGAGGGCGCGGCCATAACTGAAGTCAGTATCGGAAAAATGCGTGTACCAGTAGAAATCGTCGTAGATGGAGTGATAGACTCCGCCACCATCTTCGGCGCCATAGCCCAGATCCAGCGAAGCGATGCCGAGATGATCGAGAAAGACGCTCCAGTCTGATCCTGAACCTAGAGCGTCGATGCGCAGGTCAGCGCGCTGGCGTGCCTCTTGCCGCTCCTCTGATGTTTTGGCGTCGGCGATGGCCTTCAGTTGGTCGCGCTTCCAGACGGTGATCTTCTTTTCGGGATCTTCAACGTCCTTGGCCACGCCGTTGATGAATCTCTCCAGCGTGTGGGATCCGCCCGTTAACAGGTAGCCGCGTCCGTTAGCGTCGCTATTGATGTAGGCCACGGCGTGCTGGCGAAGTTCATCGGCATGAGTTTCTCCCCACTCCGTCGAGCCGAGCATAGCCGGTTCTTCGCCATCCCATACGCAATAGATAACGGTGCGCTTGGGTTTCCATCCTTGTTGGAGCAGAGTAGCAAGACCGCGCGCTTCTTCCAGCAGTGCGACCGTGCCCGAGATCGGGTCCTCAGCGCCGTTCACCCAGGCATCATGATGATTTCCGCGAACGATCCACTCGTCCGGGTCGGTCGAGCCGGGAATCTTCACGATAACGTCATAGAGAGGCTTGATGTCCCAGTTGGACTGCACCTTGAGATGAACCTTGGCTGGACCCGGTCCGAGGTGATAGGTCTGAGGCAGGGAACCGCGCCAGCTGTCCGGAACCACGTCTCCCTTTAGTTCTGCCAGCAGGGGTTGTGCGTCCGCGTAGGAAATTGGCAGCACTGGAATCCGGGTGATGGTGGTCACGTCTTTCAACGCCAGACGTTTAGCGTCCTTCGTGGCCCCGATTCCGGGAGTGAGCGGGTCGCCGGGGTAGGCGGCCATATCCATTACGCTGCCGCGTTGCACGCCGTCCCGGGGGCGCCACGCCCCGTTGGGAAAGACCTCGCCCTGAACGTAGCCATCGTCGGCTGGATCAGAATAGATCAGGCAGCCGACAGCACCATGCTCGGCGGCAACCTTGGGTTTGATTCCGCGCCATGAATTTCCGTAGCGCGCCATCACAATCGCGCCCTTCACCGAAACGCCTAATCGCTCCAGCTTCTCGTAGTCCTCGGTAATGCCGTAGTTGACGTACACCAGCGGGGCGGTAACGTCGCCGTCACCAGAATAGGCGTTGTAGGTGGGGAGTTGCTCGGCTAGCTGGTTTGAGGTGGGATCGATGGCCAGGGCCGGCTCCTGCAGCTTGGCAGTGAATTTGGTCGGCGCAACCAGTTCCACGACGCGCACTCTTGGAGTAGGAAACAGGACATCGAAACTCTCGATGTTCGCGTCTAACCCCCATTCTTTGAACTTGGCGAGCATCCACTCGGCATTGTCCTTGTCGTAGGGCGAGCCGACGTGGTGCGGGCGGGCGGAAAGCCGCTGCATGTAGTCACGCTGGTTCTGCGGCTCCGGGATGGCGCGGAATTTTACTTCCCAATCGCGCTCGCTACGGGACGAGGTGTCCGAATATCCGCTCAACGGCTGTTCATGGTCGGGAGTGGTGGCCAGAAGCAGGAGACAGGATAGAACCAGCAGGGACAGCCGGGCGCCAGCACGCATGCGTTTGCTCCAGTAGGAAGGCAGTCATGGCAATGATCACTTCGGTGGAGCGAGCATTATAGAGCGTGGCGCGATTCCGCGCGATACACGCGGCCCTGAGGGCCCTGAGAGGCCATGGTACCCGCTGCGGGACTTCACGAGCGAAGAGACTCGCGCCGGTGTCGGGAGGAAGAAGAGCTGGAGGAAGAAGAGCTGAAGGTGGTATGACATGAAGGCGGCAAGGCCTGGAACACGTGGCCCGGTTCGGGTTATGCTCCTTTGATCTTCGTCCGATGAACCGCTTCGCATCACATCTTCTGACGTTTCTGCTGGTCCTTGGACCTGCCCGGGCACAGCAGGAACCAACCTTCAATTCGCAATCCAATCTGGTGCTTGTACCCACGATGGTGAAGGGCGAAAAGGGTAATGTCGTCTACGGCCTACGCGCACAGGATTTCATAGTTGAGGACGATGGTGTCGAGCAGGCGGTTCAGCTGGACGAGGCTGCAGAAGCCGCACCAGTCTCGCTGGTAATCGCAGTCCAATGCGGTCGCAGGGCATGGCGTGAGTTTGCCCGAATGCACGGTTTGGCCTCCATGCTTGATCCCGTCCTGAGCGATAAGAACAATCAGGCAGCTTTGCTCTTCTTCGATAGCAAATTGAATCTTGCTCGAGACTTTACCAGCAATGGCGACCTGATCGAAGAGGACTTGAAAACTTTGCAGCCTGGTGACAGCGGAGCGGCGATGCTTGATGCGGTGGCCTACTCGTTAAGGCTCCTGGCCAAACTGCCGGAAGGACGCCAGCGCGTCCTGCTGTTGATTAGCGAAACTCGCGACCACGGCAGCCGCTTTGCAAAGCTCGATGACGTCATTGCTCTGGTCGGGGTTACGAATACTGCGGTGTACACACTCCCCTTTTCACCATCGCTGTCCCAGGTGCTGGAAACAGAGCGCGGTAGCAACCGGGACGAGGCCTACTGGAATGCTCCCCCCCGATGTTCAGGCCCCTCTTTTGATGGCGAGACAGGCCATGAAAACAAATATACCCAAGGCGATTGCGACAATGACGGGTGGCGAGTACGAACTATTCTCTTCCCGCAAAGGATTTGAGACGCGAATGAATAGCTTTGCCAACCACCTGCACAACCGCTATCTGCTCAGCTTCGAGCCCAAGAGTCCTCACTCCGGCCTGCACCAGATTCGGGTGCGCCTGAAGGAGCCGGTGCCGGGGACGGTGTTATTCAGAAGTAATTATTGGGCTGGCGGCTTAAACCAGTGAGCGACAAGCTCCGTACACCTGGCAAAAGAGCTAAGGACGCATTAGGATACAAATGAAGCTTTTCATTCTCCTCGCCGCGTTTCTAACCGCTACCTACGGGCCCGCTCCCGCAATGTCTCAGGCGTCAGTCGACATCGTCCCAGTTAACGTCATCTTCGACACCGACATGGGAAACGATGTCGACGATGCGCTGGCGCTCGCCATGTTGCACGCTTTTCAGAACCGTCATGAGGTCAACCTGCTTGCTGTAACCGTCAGCAAAGACAATAAATGGGCGGCTCCCTATGTGGACCTGGTCGATATTTTCTACGGTCATCCCGAGATTCCCATTGGCACCGGTAGGAACGGAAAGACCCCGGAATCGAATCCCATGATCCAAGTCCCATCGGAGCGACGGCGTCCGGACGGCAAGCTCGTGTACCCGCACCATATCCTGGATGGCGCCGACGCGCCGGATGCGGTATCGTTGCTTCGTCAAACCCTGGCGGGTCAATCGGACGGTAGCGTCGTAATTGTTCAGGTCGGCTTCAGTACAAATCTGGCCCGGCTACTCGATACAAAGCCCGATACTGCAAGTGCGCAGGATGGGCGCGCCCTCGTCAGCCGCAAAGTCAGGCTGCTGTCTGTGATGGCGGGTAATTTTTCCAATGCACAACCCGAATTTAATTTGGCACAAGACGTGCCTTCGGCAGTAAAGCTTTTCCATGAATGGCCCACTCCGATCGTCGTAAGCGGTTTTGAAATCGGGGCTGCGATGCTCTTTCCTGCATCCCGCATCGAACACGATTTCGCTTATGTCCAGGACCATCCCGTAGCCGATGCCTACCGCTCCTATATGAAAATGCCATACGATCGCCCCACCTGGGATTTGACGGCAGTGCTCTATGCTGTCCGCCCCGATGACGGATACTTCTCCCTTTCGCCCCCCGGCACAATTACAGTGTTGCCCGATGGCGGATCCCGCTTTGACCTATCCGCCGTTGGCCATCACCGCTATCTTGTTTTGACCGATGAACAGCGAGTGAGGACGTTGGAAGCGATGATCTTGCTCGCCAGCCAACCTGCTGGCTGCGTCGCTCTCCATTGATGCGCCGTTCCCAATGTCAAGAAAAGTGTGCTAAGAAATTTCAGGTCGATGCTCCTGCATCCATCCTGGCGGCCAAACGGAGCGCCGCACGGAGCACCGCCCCGCGGCACCAGTCTCGACCTGAGCGCGCGAGACCCGAGAGGTCAGGAAATCGGGTCCCTTGTCATTTCTCTGCCCACCATTCGCCAGATCCGCAGCGGATTGCCGTCTCTCAGTTCATCTGGCAGCGCCGCTTGGGGAAATCCCTGGTAACAGACGGGCCGGCAGAATCGGAAAATCGCCTGGCTGCCCACCGAGGTTGAGCGTCCATCCGAGGTCGCAGGATAAGGGCCGCCATGCACCATCGCGTGGGAAACCTCAACGCCGGTCGGGAAGCCGTTAAAAACAATTCTGCCGACCTTGGTTTTCAGAATTGCGATTAAATCGCCGAACTCCCGAAGATCGTCTTCCGTCCCATGAATGGTCGCGGTCAAGTGGCCCTCGAGATGGGAAGCCACCTCCAATAGTTCAGCGCGACTGGAGCGACGAACCAGCAGGCTCGCGGGACCGAAGACCTCGGTCGCCAATTCCGGATTTTGCAAAAAGGACTGGACATCGGTTTCGAAAAGCGCCGGATTGACGCCAATCTCGGAGCCGTTGCCGGACCAAGGCCTTTCAGCCGAAAGCTTCACGCCTTTCTCCGTCTTGCGCCGCGCAATGCCCGACTGATACGCCGACCGTATACCAGCCGTCAGCAAGTTGAACGGTTTCGACTCGTGGACCAGCTTCTGCAGGTTGGCGATAAAGGGTTCGTCGCTTACTCCCTCCGGCAGGAACACCATGCCAGGCTTGGTGCAAAACTGCCCTGCGCCAATCGTGAAAGATGCGTGTAGCCCGCTTGCGATGGCATCGGAATTTTCACGCAGCGCGCCGGGCAAAATAAAAACCGGGTTGGTGCTGCTCATCTCAGCAAACACCGGGATGGGATCGGGGCGCGTAGCCGCCACATCCATGAGGGCCCTTCCACCGTAACGAGACCCAGTAAACCCCACCGCCTTCAGCAGCGGATGCTTGACCAGCGCAATACCGACCTTGTTGCCGGAATCGAACAGAAGCGAGAAGACGCCTTCGGGCAAACCGCATTCCCGAACGCTTTCCCGCAACAGTTGGCCCACCAGCTCACAGGTCCCGGGGTGCGCGGGATGGGCTTTCACAATCACAGGATTGCCCGCCGCGAGCGCGGATGCCGTGTCCCCGCCCGCTACCGAAAATGCCAGTGGAAAGTTGCTCGCTCCAAAAATAGCGACCGGCCCCATGGGATGAAGCATGGACCGCAGATCGGGTTTGGGAACCGGTTTGCGATCTGGATCCGCACGATCGATTCGGGCCATGACCCACGAACCCTCTTCCACCACTTCCGCGAACAGGCGAAGCTGACCGGAGGTGCGCGCAGTTTCACCGATCAAGCGAGGTTTCGGTAGAGCGCTCTCGAGCTCGGCCCGCTCAACCAACGCATCTACGGCGGTATCGATCTTGTCCGCGATGGTACGCAGGAACTTTCCTCTTTCGCGCCCTGAGGCGCGGCCATAAATGGCGAAAGCCTTATCTGCCAGACTTACCGCCAAATCTATGTCGTTGGGTCCACTGGAACAGAAGCTTGGTTCCAGCGGTTCTCCAGTGCGTGGATTGGTTGCTCCGAAAGATTCTCCAGCGTTGGTTGCCGGTCTGAATCCTCCCTGCCGGAATCCAATGATCGACTGTCCCGTTATTTTCAAGACTGGGGCTCCTAAACTATTTCGTGCTTGAAACCGGGCTGCTCGCCATTTGCGGCCGGTGCCGCAAAGCCTGCTTGATTAGGTTGCGCGCCTTTCTCAATTCCTCGCCGGCCAGCTGCAAACGGGGCGGACGCACCTGCGAATTTCCCATTCCCACTTCAGTCTGTGCCAGCTTAATCAGCTGGACGAATCTGGGAACAGTATCCATGCGGAGCAACGGCAGGAACCAGCGGTACAACTCGAAAGCTTTCTCGCGCTCGCCCTGGATTGCCAAGTCGAAGAGTTCAACCGATTCCCGTGGAAAAGCGTTGGCTAAACCCGCAATCCAGCCCGTCGCTCCAACCGAAGTCGCTTCCACGATGGCGTCGTCCACACCGACGACTACCTCCAGGCGATCTCCCAGCAAAGCCCGGATAGCGGCGACGCGCCTCACATCTCCGGTCGATTCTTTGACGCAACCCAAGTTTTCGTGCTGGGCGGCCAACTCCTGAATTTGCTCCGGAACGAAGTCGGTGCCATAAGCGATCGGATTGTTGTAAAGCATGCAGGAAAGCGGCGTGGCTTCAAACACGGCGGAAACGTGCGCCTTCATTTCCCGGTCATCGCCTTGATAGACGTAGGGTGGCAGGACCATCAGCGCGTCACAGCCCGAATCGGCAAAGGCTTTTGCCTGGGACGCAGCATCGGCGGTGGAAAGCGTGGAAATCGACGCCACAATCGGCGCCCGTCCTCGCGCAGTTTTTACGCAGGTCCGCACAATCTGCAGTTTTTCTTCAAACGAGAGCGTCGCTCCTTCACCCAACGACCCAAGGAGAACGATTCCGGTGCAGCCGTTTTCGAGCAGCCAGAGACAATGCCTTGCCATGAAGTCATGATCGACCTTCAGGTTCTCATCGAAACAAGTCGTAATCGCTGGCATCACGCCCTTCCACTTCATGCCCGTCCTCCTGTCACTTGGCTGGGTTCCGTTTCGCTTTGAAGGCCAGCGCGCTGAGATTTTCAAAACGTGTGGGGAAAATGGGTGGGCGCACCGAGTCCGGAGACCAGTCGAATAGGAAATGGGTTGCGGGTCCGCACACGCGTCCCTGGCACGGCCCCATTCCGCATCGCGTCTGCAGCTTGGCGGCACGCCAGGAGCGGTGTTGCGCAAGGCGCGAGTACGCAACATCCTCGCACCGGCAAACAATTGTCTCAGGACGCGGCATGCGCCGCAGTTCGCGGTGTAGAGCAAACGTCCGGTCGAGCGCGCGTGCGAAGCTGCGCATTTTCTTGCGCGCTGCAAAAAGCAGTTGGGCAGAGTCAGAGCGCCCGCCGGCCGCGAGGCCAGCGATCTGGCCTTCGACCAACGCCAGTTCTAGGCCTCCGACGCCGGTTGGTTCGCCGGCACAAAATATTTCCGGCACCGACGTCCGCTGGAGAGCATCGGTCTGCACGAGACCATTTCGCAGCGTGCATCGCAACAGCTGCGCAAGCTCGGTATTCGGCACCAAATGGAAGCCACACGCCAGGTAATCACAAGATATGGTCCTGGTCTTCGTCCCGATGTTGAAGCCTTGTGAGATCACCACTTCCTCGAGCGCCTTATGACCTCTGGCCGCTACCGGCCAACAGTCCGCTAGGTATGGAATTCCCGAGAGTTGCTTGCGTAAGAAAAATCCCTGGCGCATTTTCCCAGGTTGAAGCAAGAGCGCCAGCCCGAAGCGTGCCAGAGACCGCGATGCCTGCTCGCAAATCACCGAAATCTCAGCCCCACACTGGCGCAGATATGCCGCCACAGCCAAAAGCAAAGGACCACTGCCGGCCACCAGCACGCGCTTGCGAGCGATCGGAAGCCCCGACTTCACCAGAGCTTGCAAGCCCCCGGCGCCCATGACGTTGGCCAGGGTCCAACTCGGAAAGGGCAGGAACAATTCGCGCGCCCCGGTTGCCACAATCAATTTTCGATAACTCAACTCAACAAGATGGTCTACCTGTTCCGCGAGCAACTTCCCTAGCTCGGGTTGATGAAAGACTCGCGTTCCGCAAAATATTTGAACTCCAGCAGCGTGAAGCCGGTCAACCCACCGAACCGCCTCCGACCAAGCGGCTCCAGAGTCGCCTCGCCAGATCTGCCCTCCGAGAGCGGGGTTGTCGTCAACCATGGCAACCATCACACCGCACTCTGCGGCACAAGCAGCCGCGGCCAGGCCCGCGGGGCCGGCACCGATTACCAGCACCTCGGAATTGGCCCTTTATTCACTGTTCGCTGCGCATCAGTGTTTATTTCCATGCCGGGCCGGCACAACACCTGGCAGGTGCGGCAATACAGCCTTCCATTAAACGCAGCGCGGCACTCGAAGCAGATTCCCATGCCGCATAACGGACCCCGCAATTCTCCGCTAACCGACTTTCGGCAGGCCGCGCCAGCCAGCGCAATGGCGACGGCAACCGTGGCCCCCGAAGAAACCACGACTGAGGTTCCGTTCACCTTGAGTTCGACTTGCTCAGACATAAGCGTGCTCCGAGGACACCCGGGACGGCAAGTAGGGCTCGATTGGAATTGCAGCTCTCCGGCCTGCGATCTGATCCACAAGAATCCGGGCACTCGCAAGGGACGTCGTGATTCCCAGCCCTTCATGCCGGGTAGCCAGGAACACGGTCGGGTCCCCCGGCCAGGGATCGATGAGCGGCAGCTGGTCCGGCGTGGCAGCGCGAAACCCTGTCCACACTCTGATCGTCGACATCTGCGCCAAGCCCGGCATGTATTCCCCGGCGCGTCGGAGCATACGGAGAAGAATCGGATTGTCTACTGGCTTGTCTTCCACATCGTACTGCCGCGATGAACCGATAAGAACCTGCCCGGTCCTGCGCGGCTGCACATTGAACGCCACCGAATCACCAGTGGTCGAGTGCGCACTTTTCAAGTAGCCCAGCTCAACTAGCTGATGCCGCACAAATCCGGGATACCGGTCGGTGATACCAGGTGCCCTTTTCGCTTCTTGATGGCCAGACCCGGCGTAAGCGACGCCGCCCCATTTCCAGCGGCGTTTATGATCGCTCCGGCCGATAGTTCCCTCCCATCGTCCAGCCGAACCAGACCATTTCCAATTTGGGAAACCGAACAACCGAGGCCAATCGTCGCGCCGCCCGCCTGCGCGCGCTCAATCAGGAAGCGCGCCGCGCAGGGAGGGTACAGTACACCATCTTCGTGCACCAGCAAACCTCCGGCCAGCGCTTTCCGCAGATTGGGTTCAGTACTCTGCAACGCATCCTGGCCGAGAACTTCCACCGGCACACCGCGCTGGCTGTAGTAATCCTGCTTGCGATGTACTTCCGCCATCTCTTGCTCGTCAGCCGCCACCCAAATGGTTCCACATTGTTCGTACTCGACATCCGCCGGCAGTGCGGGGCGCAATTGCTGCCAGAGTTGTTGCGAGTAACGGGTGAGAGCGAACTGCGCCTCAGAATCATCCATCACCACGATGTGTCCCATGCCGGCGGCAGTCGCTCCCCCGCCAATCACGTCGCCATCCACAACCGCGACCCGCATGCCTTCCCGGACACATTCATCCGCGCAAGCCGCGCCCACGATGCCCGCTCCAACCACCACAGCGTCATAAGTTGCCGCCTTGACGTCTGCCGGACTCACACTGGCCCGGCTCACGACCGAATCCCCATACAGAAGGGGTCGCGCGCGTCCAGCACCAGGTCGGCTTCTGCGTTGACGAACGCTGAGCCCTTGATGCTGGGATAAATTTGCCCGTCATGTACCCTTACGCTGCCTTCGAACACGCTGCCCACAATACTTTCCTGCTTCCAAACTTGACCTTCGCGGAGTTTGCCATCAGCGTAAAGGCAGGCCAGCTTCGCGCTGGTCCCGGTGCCGCAAGGAGAGCGGTCGTACGCCTTGCCCGGACACAATACGAAATTCTTGCTATCGACTTGCGGCAGTTTCGAGGGGCCAAACACTTCGATATGGTCGATCTCCTGCCCGTTTTTGCCGGTGATGCGATTGGCGCTGAGCGCCTGCCGCACGGCCCAGGTGAACGCCGTCAAGGATTCAACATTGCCGAGCGTTATCTCCAGATCAGAACCTTCAATAAGAAAAAACCAGTTTCCTCCCCAAGCAACATCGCCGCACACCTCGCCGAAGCCCGGCACTTTGATGGTCACCTGGGCGGCGCTGCGATAGCTGGGCACATTGTTGACCGTCACTTCACCATTCGGGTGCAGGATCGCGCTAACGGTTCCTACGGGCGTCTCCACCCGGTGTTCGCCGGGATCAAGCCGCCGCAGGTATGAAAGAGTGGCGATCAGTCCAATGGTTCCGTGGCCGCACATCCCCAAATATCCTACATTGTTAAAAAAAATTACTCCTGCCGCGCACGCCGGATCAACGGGCTCGCAAAGTAGCGCGCCCACCATGACATCGGAACCTCGCGGTTCGTTCACCACCGCGGACCGGAAGCCATCATATTCCTTGCGAAAACGTTCAAGCCTGGCCGGTAAAGACATTTTCCCCAGCTCAGGCCCGCCGCTGATAACCAATCGCGTGGGTTCCCCGCCGGTATGAGAATCAATCACTCGAATTCTTCGGGAATCGCCGTTCTTCATGAGCATTTTGGAGTGTAGTCTTTCGTCCATTATCCTGTATTCATATGGAATATGAATGACGGGTATCTTACGCGGGTTCAGGGAGTTCGGCGGCATGCGCAAAAGCCCAATTGCTGTAAGCTCACATGCAGGAGACTTTGATGAACTTCCGCGCTTTGCCTGTCTGTTCCTTCGTAGTTCTGCTGAGCATGACAGTAGCCCCTGGCATCACATCTCCGGCCCCGGAAGGGCAAGCAGCGGGAAACGCCCAGGCCAACAATATGGAGAGCCGGCAAACCCAGTTTCTGTCTTTGCTCGATGAAGAGTGGCAATACGAGTTGCGTTCAGACCCCGAAATGGCGACAACCCTGGGGGACACCCGCTACAACGATCGTTTGAGCGACCGTTCTCTTCAGTTCCACCGGTCCGATGTGGAAGCGAAGCGCAAGTTTCTCGCGCGTTTCGAGGCCTTGGATCCCGCTGGCTTTCCTCAACAAAGTGCTCTCAGCCGTGATCTGATGATCCGAAACTTGCGCCAGGAAATAGAAGGCGCACAATTCAAATCCTGGGAAATGCCGGTAAACCAGATGGCAGGCCCGCACCTGGAGTTCCTGGACCTGGTGACCCTGACGCGGTTTAACGATCTGCGCGACTACGAAGATTACCTGTCCCGTCTGCATCAGGTTTCCAAAGCGCTCGACCAGACGATCGCCAACATGCGCCAGGGAATGCAGGACCACTTGATGCCTCCACGCTACCTGCTGGAGAAAGTGACCGTACAGGCTCAGGAGATTGCCAACCAAAGCGGCGAAGCCAGTCCGTTTGCCAAGCCGCTGGCCAAATTCCCTTCAGGTATTTCCGCCGATGATCAACTGCGCCTGCGATCGGCGATTTTGGCGGCAATCAACACCGAGATACTGCCCGCGTACAAACGCTTCTCAGGATTTGTTCGCGACGACTATGCCCCCCATGGGCGTTCAGACCCGGGAGTCTGGGCTCTTCCCGATGGCGCCGCGCGCTACCGCTTTGAAATCCGGCGCCTCACCACGACTGACCTGGCTCCGGAGCAGATTCACCAGCTCGGCCTCAAGCAAGTCGCCGAGACCGAGGCTCAAATGCTGGTCCTGGCTTACAAGCTTGGCTTCAACGATCTGGCCAGCTTAAACGAACACATCAAGAAAGATCAGAGTCTTTACGCCACGTCTGGCGAACAAGTCCTCGATCTCTACACAAAGTACACCCGCCAGATGGAGGCCCAACTTCCTAAGCTCTTCGAACGCCTGCCGAGAAACAAGCTGGTGGTAATTCCGATGGATCCGTTTCGCGCCAGGAATGCTGTTCCCGCGGATTACACGGCGGGAGCGCAGGACGGTTCGCGTCCCGGCCGCATCAACGTCAACCAGTGGGATCCAGAGCATCGGCTGGCCCTGAATATCGAAGCCATCGCCTACCATGAGGGGGTACCCGGCCACCACCTGCAAATTTCCATCGGTCAGGAATTGCAAGGTCTGCCTGACTTCCGCAAGAACGGAGACTACACCGCCTTCATTGAAGGCTGGGCCCTCTACGCCGAGCGCCTCGGCAAGGAGATCGGTTTCTACCAAGACGTCTACAGTGACTACGGACGGCTGGAGAACGAAATGTGGCGCGCCATCCGCCTGGTCGTCGACACCGGAGTGCATGAGAAACACTGGTCGCGTGAGCAGATGGTGGACTTTTTTCACCGCTACACGGCGATGGATGAGCCCAATGTCCAAACCGAAGTGGACCGCTACATCGCATGGCCGGGACAGGCTCTAGCTTACAAATTAGGACAGTTGGAAATTCTTCGCTTACGCGAAAAAGCTCGCCAGAAGCTGGGCGATAAATTTGACCTGCGTGCGTTTCACGATGAGGTTGTCGGCAGCGGTCCCTTGCCCTTGGATGTCCTGCATTCCCAGGTCGAGACTTGGATCGCTGCGCAGGAAAAACCTTAGCAGACTGAGGAAATACTATGGTCACGTGCGTCTTAATTCTTTTTCTTTCGGTTTCGACGGTGCGGAGCGACGAGTTCGATCCCGTAGAACTTTAGCTGGGTGCCGAGTTGGCCCGAGTCATAGGCGTTGTCACCGATCAAGTTCTGCGGTGCGTCGAATAACCATCTGGACTA
>Ga0207684_10003161_pt1 | contig 16202 bp, 12 predicted proteins | sample KBSK5501metaG_FD_184342 | JGI IMG/M metagenome (GOLD analysis project Ga0207684, IMG submission 184342) | Corn, switchgrass and miscanthus rhizosphere microbial communities from Kellogg Biological Station, Michigan, USA - KBS K5-50-1 metaG... | ecosystem: Host-associated > Plants > Roots >...
CGACGACTCCCTCCTCCGGCACCAAATTCAGTGACAAGTGACGAGTGACGAGTGACAGGTGACGATTGCGGAGCCGAGCAGTTTGCCGGAGGAGGAGGCGAACCCGAATAGAGAGGTGCGGGGAAACCTCCCCGCCGACAGATAAGCGTCGGCCGCGGCCGGAGGCCGCGATTCCGGCGAAGCCGGCGGCTGACAGGACTCCCTCCTCCGGCACCAAACAGAGTGACAAGTGACGAGTGCGGAGACGAGCTGGCGGGGCTCTAGGAGGGGAAGGAGACGGTTCGGTTCGGCCATCCGTCGGCGGAAGGTGGCGCAACTCCTGATGTTTGAGGACTTGGGCGGCTCGCGTTTCGTTTTGCCGATTCTTCTGTCCTCTGGAGGTGTCAGAAACCGCTGAGACATTGAGTTTTCGGAGCTTTTTCCCTATAATCCGACGCTTTACAGGCCTTCGCTCTTTTTTAATTTTTGAGGAGGTTGGAGTGAGTTTTAGAGTCGGAGAGAAAGTGGTGTATCCAAACCACGGCGTCTCCGTGGTGGAGAAGATCGGCGAGGGGTTCGCGACGGAGCCTGTGTTGCCTCGGTCCTTCTATCACCTGCGGCTGCTTTCGAACAACTCGAAGGTGATGGTTCCCATCGGCAACACGGACTTGATCGGTTTGCGTCGACTGACCCTTCGAAAGGACATTACGGGTCTGATGAAGAGGCTGGCGGACATCCGATTCTCGACTTCCGGAGACTGGAAGGGGCGCTACAAGCAGAACGTCGACAAGATGAAGAGCGGAAAGCTCACGGATATCGCCGACGTCCTGAAAACCTTGAACTACATCAGCGCCCGGAAGACCCTTTCCTTCCGCGAAAAGAAGATGTACGAGCGGGCCAAGTATCTGATCGTGTCCGAGATCGCCGTGATCAACGGCATGGATGAGCAGGAAGTCGAGCGCCTGGTCGACCGGGCCCTGTCCAAGTCAGCGCAGGCTCGTCCCGCGAATTAAGACGTCCCCGAGGGATCAAAGGAGGGAGGCTTCGGCCTCCCTTTTTATTTCTCTCGACTACTATTAGGTCATGCGCAAGCTGGCTGCCGTGATGGTCTTCGCGGGCGCAGTCGGCGTGGCGGCGGTCGTGACTGCCGATGCGGCCTCCGACTCCGCGCGCGCCGAGCTGGCACGCGAGCGCCGCCGGGTGACGGCGGATGTTCGTGCGTTGTCGGATACCTCTCATCGCCTCGAGGGCGCGCTCGCTGCCCTTTCTTCGGCCAGCCGCTCCGTGGCCGAGGCGGCGAGCCGGGCCGAGGGCGCCGACGAGCTGGCGCGTCGGGAAGAAGCGCTCTCTCTGGCAGAGCAGGAGGTCCGAGGGCTGCTCGAACGCCGGCGAACGATCGCCGACCGAATCGTAGAACGCCGCCGGACGATCGCGGCCCTGGAAGCGGATCTTTCCGGCAAGCGAACGGCGGACGCTCTGACCGGGCGCTGGAGCATCCTCCAGGATCCGGGAGAGCAAAAAGGAGTCTTCCGGATGTCGCTCGATGGAACGATCGTGTCCGGAGAGTACACGCTGGAAGGCGGCTACTCCGGCTCGCTGCGAGGAACCCTCGTCAACGATCGGCTTCGTCTGGAGCGGGTCGATTCGAAGCTCGGTTTCTCGACCATCTACTACGGCCGGGTCGCGCGCGAGGGAGCTTCCATCGCCGGGACGTGGGAGGCCACCACGTTCGGCGGGGGAGCGCCCGGCGCCGGCCGCTGGCGCGCGGTACGGGACGAGGAGAAGGAGGAAGCTCCTTGACGAAGACGAGCTCGCCGAAGCGTTCGCGAGGCTTGATTCCCGCCCTGGTTCCCCTCTTCGTCGGCGGGTTGCTGGGATTCATCGGCGGTTACTTCGCGGCCGGCGGCGGACAGCCGGGCGGCAACGCGCCGGGACCGGAAGCCGCCGCGCCGGGGGACCGCCTGCGGCAGATACGCAAGGAGATCGAGCGCGATCCGCAGAGCCCCAAGCTGTGGACCGCGCTGGGCAATGCGTATTACGACCGGGAAGACTGGGACCAGGCGATCACGGCGTACGAGAAGGCAAGGCGCCGGGCAGCCAGCGATCCGAACCTCCTGTCGGACCTGGGATCCGCCTACCGCAACCGCGGAGAGTTTCGGCGCGCGATCTCGTGCTTCGAAAAGGCGCGCGCCGCAGATCCCGATCACTGGCAGTCCTTGCTCAATCTCGTCCTCGTGACAGCCTTCGACGCGCGCGACGCGAACGCCGCCGAGCGCCATTTCCGCGAGCTCAAGCGGCGATACCCGGAAATTCCCAATCTCGACCGGATCGAAAAACAGGTCACGAGCCTTCACACGGCGAAGGGCTGACCGATGATCCGGGTCGCGATCTTTCTCGCAGCCCTGTTCCTCGTTCTGTTCGTGGCACGCGTCCTGCGTCTGTTGCTGGCGTCGGTGCTGCAAGGCAGGAGAACGAGGACGCTGGAAGGGGAAATGGTGCGGGATCCGGTCTGCGGCGTCTGGATCGACCGAAGGCTCGCGGTGGAAGCCGTGGCGAGGAACGGGACGGTGCCGGTCTGCTCCGAAGCGTGCCGGACCGCTCTTCAAAGGACGGCCGCTCCGTGAGCGACCTCTTCGACCTGGAGCGTTCGAGCCGGGAGTCGGATTCCGGGCCGCCGGCGGCCGACACGCCGTTGGCCGATCGGATGCGGCCGCGCTCGCTCGATGAGGTCGAAGGGCCCGAGGAGGTCCTCGGTTCCAACGGTTTCTTGCGGCGCTCGATCGCCGAGGACCGCGTGCCCTCGCTCATTCTGTGGGGCCCCCCGGGAGTCGGGAAAACGACGCTCGCGCGGCTGGTCGCGGCGCAGACGTCCTCCAACTTCGTTTCCTATTCCGCCGTCGCAACGGGAGTCAAGGAGATGCGCGAGGTTCTGGAGTCCGCGCGCCGGACGCGTTCGCGGGGAGGCAAGCGCACCATCCTCTTTCTCGACGAGATCCACCGGTTCAACCGGGCGCAGCAGGACGTTTTTCTTCCCGTCATCGAGTCGGGAGAAGTGGTGCTGATCGGCGCCACGACGGAGAACCCCTCCTTTGAGTTGAACGGAGCGCTTCTCTCGCGCTGCAAGGTCGTGGTTCTCGACCCGCTGACGCCCGAAGCCATCGCCCGGATCGTCCGGCGGGCCCTGCGCGACATCCCGCGGGGCCTTGGAGCGCGCGATTTCCGGCTGGACGACGAGGCGCTCACTTTTATCGCCCAGACATCGGGCGGAGACGCGCGGCGCGCCCTGAACCTGCTCGAGGCGGCCGCGGCGGACGCGGAGGCGGGCAAGACGAAGCGGATCGAGGTATCGCGCCTCCGGGAGCTCTTCCAGCGCAAGGTCCTTCTCTACGACAAGGCCGGGGAGGAGCACTACAACCTGATCTCCGCTCTTCACAAGTCGATGCGCGAGTCCGATCCCGACGCCACGATCTACTGGCTCGTGCGGATGCTCGAGGCGGGGGAGGAACCCCTCTATCTCGCGCGCCGGATCGTGCGCTTCGCCTCGGAAGACGTCGGTCTGGCGGATCCCCGAGCCCTCACGGTCGCGCTCGATGCGAAAGAAGCCTTCGAGCTGCTGGGTCTTCCGGAGGGCTCGCTCGCGCTCGCCCAGGCGGCGGTCTACTGCGCGCTCGCTCCGAAGTCCAACGCTCTCTACATCGCCGAAAGCGAAGCGAAGACGGACGTGGCGGAGAAGCCCGCCGAGCCGGTTCCCGCCGTAATTCGAAACGCCGTGACCCGTCTGATGCGCGAAGTCGGCTACGGATACGGCTACCGGTACGCGCACGCCGAGCCGGAAGGAGTCGGGGGCATCGAGTGCCTTCCGGAGTCGCTTCGCGGCAGGCGGTACTACCGGCCCCGGCACTCCGGCGAAGAAGCGGAGCTGGCACGCCGCCTCGAGACCATCCTGAAGAAGCGCCAGGAAAAGTGGATGAAAGAGGAGAAGGACAAGGAGAAGGAGAAGGAGGAGAAGGAAAAGGAAAAAAGTCGGTAGTCCGTAGTCGATAGTCGGTAGTGATTCCTTGACCCCCTACCGACTACCGACATACTGAGGAGCGCTGCCCTGTCCTCCTGAGGAGCGCAGCGACGAAGGATCTGCTCTCTGGACCATGCCGGAGCAGATCCTTCGCTTCGCTCAGGATGACAACTTCCGACTCGGCTACGTCTCTTCTCGGCGGTAGTTCGGGGCTTCTTTGGTGATGATGACGTCGTGCGGGTGCGACTCCTTCAGGCCCGCGCTCGTCACGCGGATCATCTTCGAGCGGGTGCGAAGCGCCTCGATGGTCGGACAGCCGGTCAGCCCCATGCCGCTTCGGATGCCGCCGATCATCTGATGGATGAGGCCCTCGACGCTCCCCTTGTAAGGGACCATCCCTTCGATCCCTTCAGGCACCAGCTTGGAAAGGGGCCCGCCGCTGCCGCTGTTGGACTCCGCGACCGGCTCCCGGTCCATCGATTCCTGGAAATACCGGTCCGAGGAGCCCGCCTTCATCGCTCCGAGCGACCCCATTCCCCTGTACGCCTTGAAAGTCCGTCCCTGGTAGAGGATGGTCTCGCCCGGCGACTCTTCCGTTCCTGCCAGCAGCGAGCCGATCATGACGAGGTCCGCGCCGGCGGCGATCGCCTTGACGACGTCGCCGGAGAACTTGATCCCGCCGTCGGCGATCAGAGGCACGCCGGTCCCCTTCGTTCCCTTCGCGCATTCCTGGATCGCGTGGATCTGCGGAACGCCCGCGCCCGTGACGACACGCGTGGTGCAGATCGAGCCGGGGCCGATCCCGACCTTCACGGCGTCGGCTCCGCGCCGCACCAGGTCGCGGGCCCCTTCCTCCGTGGCGACGTTGCCGGCCACGACCGGCACGGATGGGAACTTCTTCTTGACCAGCCGTAGCGCGTCCAGCACGGCCTGGCTCTGGCCGTGGGAGGAATCGAGCACGAGGACGTCAACCTTGGCTCGAACGAGCTCGCGCGCCCGGTCGACTAAATCCTGCGAGATTCCCACGGCGGCTCCCACGCGCAGCCGGCCGAGGCCGTCCTTGGCGGCGTTGGGATAGTTGATCGCCTTCTGGATGTCCTTGACGGTGATCAGTCCCTTCAGATTGCCGGCTCGGTCGACGACGAGCAGCTTCTCGATCCGGTGTTTGTGCAGGAGCTTCTTGGCCTCTTCCAGGGTGGTCCCCACCGGCGTCGTGATCAGGTTCTTGTGGGTCATCCGCGAGGAGATGGGCCTGTCCGTTCGCGTCTCGAAACGCAGGTCGCGGTTCGTCAGGATTCCCCGGAGCTTTCCGGTGTCGTCCACCACAGGAACCCCGGAGATTTTGAAGCGCGCCATGATGGCCAGCGCTTCGGCGATCGTCTGCTGAGGGCGGCAACTCACCGGGTCGACGATCATGCCCGACTCCGAGCGCTTGACCTTGTCCACCTCGGCCGCCTGTGCTTCGATCGAGAGATTCTTATGGATGACGCCGAGCCCTCCCTGCTGGGCCATCGCGATCGCCAGACGCGACTCGGTGACCGTGTCCATGGCCGCGGAGATGATTGGGATATTCAACGGGATCCCCGCCGTCAGCCGGGTGCGCAAGTCCACGTGGCGCGGGTGCACGCGGGACCGCCCGGGCAAGAGCAGGACGTCGTCGAAGGTGAGAGCGACCGGGATTGGGCTGCTTGGAGCGGGAGAGCGGCGGCGGCGGGCCGGCATCACTTGACTTCCCTGAGGGGGGCATGTCCGGCCCCCACCGGGGCTCCGGAACCGTGCGGCGGCCCTTCGCCGGCTCCGTGGCATTTCTTGTACTTCTTGCCCGATCCGCACGGGCAGGGGTCGTTGCGGCCGACCTTCGGCGCGTTGCGCTGCACGGTCTCGACCTTGGCGTCCTGGCCGCCCGACGCGGCCGCGCCGTAGGAGTAGTTGTAGTTGGCCGCGCGCCGAGAGGGGAGCGATACCGGCTCGCGTCCCTCGGCCGTCACCTCGCCCTCGGCTTCCCGCACGACCGGCTGGAGGCGGAAGAGGTATTGCACGATCTGGTCCTCGATGCGCTCCTTCATGACCGTGAAGAGCTCGAAGGACTCCTTCTTGTACTCGACCAGCGGATCGCGCTGGCCGTAGCCGCGCAGGCCGATCCCCTCCTTGAGGTGATCGATCGCGAGGAGGTGATCCTTCCACTGCTGGTCGACGACCTGGAGCATGACGAAGCGTTCGTGCAGGCGCATCGTCTCCGCGCCGAGGAGCTCTTCCTTCGCCTCGTAGCGCTGCGCGAGCTCGCGCGAGAGCTCTTCGTGGATCTCGTCGCGCGTCTTGCCGCCGAAGTCCGGCGCTTCGATCCCGAAGTAATCCTTCAGACCGATGGAAAACTCGGAAAGGTTCCACTCGTCGGCCGCCTTGTCCTGGGGCAGGAGGCGATCCAGGAGGGAATCGAGGATCGTCGCCGACAGAGCCACGATGTAATCCTTGCTGAGGTCTCCCTTCAGGATGTCGCGCCGGAGACCGTAGATGTCGGTTCTCTGACGGTTCATGACGTCGTCATACTCGAGCAGGTGCTTGCGGGTCTCGAAGTTGCGCGCTTCGACCTGCTTCTGAGCGCGCTCGATCGCGCGGCTGACCATGCGGTGCTCGATGGGGACACCTTCCTCCATGCCGAGCTTGCGCATGATGTTCTGGAGCCGGTCGGAGCCGAAGATCCGCATCAGGTCGTCTTCGAGGGAAAGATAGAAGCGCGAAGCTCCGGGATCTCCCTGGCGCCCGGACCGGCCGCGGAGCTGATTGTCGACGCGGCGGGACTCGTGGCGCTCCGTGCCCACGATCATGAGACCCCCCGCGCCGAGGACCTTTTCCCGGCCGGCGGCGGACGTGGCACGCAGCTCCGTCACGCGCTTCGCGAAGCGCTCCTCCTCGGGAAAGTTGCGCCGTTCCTGCTCGGCCAGTGCCTCGGGGTTCCCGCCCAGAACGATGTCGGTTCCGCGCCCGGCCATGTTGGTCGCGATCGTGACGGCGCCCGAGACGCCCGCCTGCGCCACGATCTCGGCCTCCTTCTCGTGGAACTTGGCGTTCAAGACCACGTGGGGGACCTTGCGCGCCTTCAGGAGCGCAGAGAGCCGCTCGGACTTTTCGATCGAAACGGTTCCGACGAGGACCGGCTGCCCCTTTTCCCGAAGTGCGACGATCTCGTCGGCGACCGCGTCGAATTTCTCCCGCTCGGAGGCGTAGACGACGTCGTGATGATCGGTCCGGATCATGGGCTGATTGGTCGGGATGACGACCACGTCGAGCTTGTAGATCTGGTTGAACTCGGAGGCCTCCGTGTCGGCCGTTCCGGTCATGCCGGCGAGCTTTTCGTAGAGGCGGAAGTAGTTCTGCAGGGTGATCGTGGCGAGAGTCTGGTTCTCGCGCTCGATCTTGACCCCCTCTTTCGCCTCGACCGCCTGGTGGAGCCCGTCGGACCAGCGGCGGCCCGGCAGGACGCGCCCCGTGAACTCGTCGACGATCAAGACCTGACCGTCCTTGATCATGTAGTCCACGTCGCGCTTGTAGAGGGCGTGCGCGCGCAGAGCCTGCTCGACCCCGTGGAGGTTGTCGATGTTTTTCAAGTCGTAGAGGTTCTCCACGCGCAGGATCTTCTCGGCCTTGACGACCCCTTCGTCCGTCAGGACCGCCGTCCGGGACTTCTCGTCGACCAGATAGTCACCCGTCGTGAACTTGTTGCCGTGCTTGTCCTTCTCTTCCGTCCCCTTGACCAGATGAGGAATGACGCGGTTGCAGCGGTAGTAGATCTCGGTGTTCTCTTCCGACGGACCGGAGATGATCAGCGGCGTGCGCGCCTCGTCGATCAGGATCGAGTCGACCTCGTCCACGATCGCGAACGTATGGCCGCGCTGGACCATCGATTCGAGCTCGAACTTCATGTTGTCGCGCAGATAGTCGAAGCCGAACTCGTTGTTGGTGCCGTAGGTCACGTCGCAGGCATAGGCCTGCCGGCGCTCGTCGTCCTGCAGCGAGTTCTGGATGCATCCGACAGTGAGCCCGAGGAACCGGTAGATCTTTCCCATCCAGTCGGCGTCGCGGCGGGCCAGGTAGTCGTTGACCGTGACGACGTGGACGCCACGGCCCGTCAAGGCGTTCAGGTAAACGGGCATCGTCGCGACGAGGGTCTTGCCTTCCCCCGTCTTCATCTCCGAGATCTTGCCTTGATGGAGAACCATGCCGCCGATGAGCTGAACGTCGAACGGGCGCATTCCGAGGGCTCGCACGGATGCCTCGCGGGCAACGGCGAACGCCTCGGGAAGGAGCTCGTCGAGAGTCCGGTCGCGGGCCTTCTTCAGGTCCTCCTCGGGGACGCCTTCGAGGGTCGCTGTCAGCCGCGACCGGAACTCGTCCGTCTTGGCCCGCAGCGCCTCGTCGGAGAGGGCGTGGATCGCCGGTTCGAGGGCGTTGATCTCCTCGACTCGCGGCGCGAGCTTTTTCAAGTCCCGCTCGTGCTGCGTGCCGAAAATCTTGGCGAGGGCGCGGTCGATCATTTAGGCCGTAAACACCTTTCCCACCATAGATTATTCACACTTTCAGAGGCACTGGCCGTTGGGCGCCCGGCGCTGGTGAGAAGGGCCTTCGTTTTTCAGCGCCCAGCGCCCAGCGCCGAGCGCCCAGCGCCTACCGTGCGTCGAGGATGTACTCGAGCGGGTTCAAGAGCCGGTCGTTCTTTCGGACTTCGTAATGCAGGTGAGGCCCGGTGGCGCGCCCGGTCGAGCCCACGAGACCGACTTGCTCGCCGCGGTGGACATGTTGTCCGTCCTTGACGAGGATGACGTCGAGGTGCCCGTAGATAGTCGTGTATCCGGTCGCATGGGCGATCTCGACTGCCTTGCCATAGTCCCCGGCCCATCCGCTCCTGGCCACGACTCCTTCGGCGGTCGCTAAGACCGGCTCGTGCCGCCGAGTGGAGATGTCCACCCCAGGATGAAACGCACCTTCTCCAGTAAAGGGGTCGGTTCGGGAGCCAAAGCCCGAGTTCAAGAGACCCCGCACCGGGGCGACAGTGGGGGTGGAAGAGGCGATCGAGGAATGGCGTCGAAACTGCGTTTCAATCTGATCGAGACGGGCGTCCAGCTCTCCCGTCCGGCCAGACGGGTCTGCCGGAAGGCTCGGCCCTCCGAGGGCCTTCGAGGCGGCATCCGACAGCCCCGCAACGATCGCGAGCTGGCGCGTTCGAGACTCGAAGACGGAGAACTGCCGGGAAAGCCCCTCGAGCTTGTGTGACAGATCCATCGTGGAGCTTTTCAAGCGGGCGTTCTCGGCAAGAGCCTGACGGTATTGATGGTCCCGGCGCGCCGCGGAGAGATAGGCCCAGCCGAACGCGATCGCGGCAACCAGCACGGTGACGACAGAGAGGGCGGTCAAGGTCAGCGCCCGACTGGAAATCGTGAGTTTTCGGAACCGCGCCTTCGCATGGGGTACGAAGATGATCGTGTTGTATTTCCTCACCGGAAGTATCCCCTCCCACATGAGGTGCCCCTCGGAAAGCGGCCGACGCCGCCCGGGAGGACACGGTTTTCAAACTTTTGGACTCTCGTCCGCGTTTGACGCACATCGTACGGGCGTCGGAGAGATCCTGTCAACCTGACCCATGGGACAGGTGGCGCGCATCCGATACCCGACCGACTCGGCAACGTGCGCGGACGTGACTCGCTGCGCGTCAGCCAGATCAGCGATCGTTCTCGCGACGCGGAGGGCCCGGTGGAGCGCCCGAAGAGAGAGGCGGAGACGTTCGACGACCGCCGGAAGCAGTCGCCGGGCCGAGCCGTCGAGGAGAAGGATTCGATCGAAGTCGGAGACCGGAAGCTCGGCGTTGCGAAAGGCCGGTCGCCCCGGGAAACGATCAGCGGCCAGCCGCCGAGCGGCCTCGACACGCTCGCGAATCGGAGCGGAAGCTTCCGCGACGCTTCCGCGGGCCAGATCTGCCCACGGCACGGCGGGAACGGGGACGTGGAGGTCGATGCGGTCGAGCAGAGGACCGGACAATTTGCGCGCGTACCTTTGTCGCTCTCTCCAGTCGCAGGAGCAGGCGTGTTCCCGATCTCCGGCGAACCCGCAGGGGCACGGGTTCATGGCCGCCACCAGCAGAAAATCGGAGGGAAAAACGGATGCGCCGCCGACTCTCACGATGCAGACCCGTTTTTCTTCGAGCGGTTGCCGGATCGCCTCCAGCGCGTCGCGCCGGAACTCCGGCAGCTCGTCCAAGAAGAGCACGCCGCGGTGAGCGAGCGAGATCTCTCCGGGCCCCGGCCGCACGCCTCCTCCCACCAGTCCCGGCGCCGAGATTCCGTGGTGAGGGGCCCGAAAGGGCGCGTTCTCGATGAGCGCCGCTGCCGGAGGGAGCGCCCCCGCGATCGAATGAATCTTCGTCACCTCGATCGCCTCGGACCTCGTCAGCGGAGGCAGAATTGTGGGCAGTCTCCGCGCGAGCATCGTCTTGCCTGCTCCGGGCGGACCCGACAGCAGAAGATGGTGTCCTCCCGCCGCCGCGATCTCCAACGCGCGACGCGCCACTTTCTGTCCCCGGACTTCGGCGAAGTCCAGCTCCGAGGGAATCGCCGGTGGGGCCGGGCCGGGAGAGAAGGACGGGATCGGGCGTTGGCCGGTCAGGTGCGCGACGGCTCCGGCGAGACTCCGGACGGGAATGATCTCGAGCCCTTCGACCGCGGCTGCCTCGGGGGCGTTGTCGGCGGGAAGCACGACCTGCTGGAACCCCGCCTCGCGGGCCGCGGCCGCGAGGCAGAGCGCGCCTCGAATGCAGCGCACCTCTCCGGTCAGGCCGAGCTCGCCGATGAAGAGACGGCGCCGCGGCGTCGCCACGGCGAGACCGTCGACGAGCAGCAGCCCGATCGCGACGGGCAGATCGAGCGCGGCGCCGACTTTGCGAAAATCCGCCGGGGCCAGGTTGACCGTGATCGCGCGGCTGGTGAAGGGAAAACCGCTGTTGCGCAACGCGGACCGGACTCGGTCGCGGGCCTCCTTCACGGTGGTGTCGGGAAGGCCGACGATCGTGAAACAGGGGAGACCGTCGGAGACGTCCACCTCGACGTCGAGAACGCGGGCGTCGATCCCGGACACGGCTGCGGAATGCACACGGGCGAGCATCAAACCTCCTCGGGTGCGAGGAGAGCGCCGGACCGCCCGGTGAGGACCCCAGGATTCTAACGTCTAATGTCTAAAGTCTAAAGTCTAAAGTTCGGAATCTCTTCTGAATCTCGGAAATTAGACCTTAGACCTTAGACCTTAGACCTTAGACCTTAGACCTTAGACGTTAGACGTTAGACCTACGGCTTGGCCGGAATGGTGAGCTTGTCCCCGGGACGGATCTGGGCGGGCGAACCCAGGCTATTGGCCGTCATCAGGATCGCTACCGTCGTGCCGTGCTTGAGCGCGATCCGGTACAGGGTATCGCCGCCCCGGACGCGGTAGGTCTTTTTCTCGGCCGAAGGTCTGTTCGTCCGATCCGCCGCCGCCACGACTTTGCCGGTCTTCTTCTTCGACTTCTTGCCGGCGGCGATCTGGACCTTCTCCGGCCTCGGAACCAGAATCACCCGCCCGCGCGGCAGGCGGGCCTTGGGCTCCACGGAGTTGAGCTCGGCGAGGACGGCCAACGGAACGTGGAAGCGGCGGGCGATCCCGGCGAGCGTCTCGCCGCGTCGAGCCACGTGCCGCCGGTACGAGGGAGCGATAGCGGTCGGCGCGGCCGCATAGGCGGCGAGTACGGCCTCACGGGTTCCCAAGGGCACCTTCAGCTCATAGCCCTCCGCATCGCGCGGGGTCACGTCCCCGGTCAGCTCCGGATTCAGGCGCTGGAGCTCCTCGAAGGGCGCGGACTGCCCGTCGGCGAGGTTTTTCAAGCGGACGGGTCGCTTCAGCTCCACCGTTTCGTACTCGAGGGGCTTTTCGTACTCCACGTCGAAGCCGTAATGGGTCGGGTTCTTGGAAATCAGCGTCGCCGCGATCACCGCCGGCACGTAGCTGATCGTCTGCGGCTTCAAGGCTCCCGGCGAGGCGGCCAGCTGCCAGAAGTCGGAAAATCCGGTGCGGGCCATCGCCTTGAGGACCTTTCCTTCTCCCGCGTTGTACGCGGCGAGCGCGAGGTACCAGTCGTGGAAGAGCAGATTCAGATACTTCAGGTGTTTGGCGGCCGCGCGCGTCGCTTTCTCCGGGTCGCTGCGTTGGTCCACCACCGCGTTGGCCGTCAATCCGTACTGCCGGCCGGTTCGGAGCATGAATTGCCAGATTCCGTGTGCGGCCTTGTTGGAGCGCGCGCGAGGGAGGAACGAGGATTCGATCAGGGCCACTTGTGCGAGGTCCGCCGGCACCCCTTCCTCGCGAAAGATTCGGTGGATCATCGGAACGTAGCGGCCGGAGCGGGCAAGGCCGCGCCCGATCACGTCGTGGAGGTCGTTCTGGAAGACGGCGAGGATCCGCAGCACCGACTCATTCGCGACGATGGGGATGTCGTAGGTCACGCCGGCGGTGTCGGTGGCGACGGCGGTCGCGGCCCGGGAGATCTCCTCGGGACTGGACGCGGGCGCCTCGATCTGGCGCAGCTCCGGCGCGATGCGGTCGGCGGCCGCCTCCTCCGCCGGGGCCGCCAGAGCTTCGTAGCGCAGGATGGCCTCGAAGAGATCTTCGGAAAAGTCGCGCAAGCGAGGATCGGATGGAGGGGCGGCGCCGACAGGACGCACGGCGTCGATGGCGCGCCCGAACGCGTCGGCGGCGCACGTTCCGTCTCCCGAAAGAGCGGCCTCGCGCCCCACATCGAACGCGCGGCTCGCGGCTTCCATCGCCGCTACCTCCGGCGAAGGCGTGGGCGGCGAAGCCTTGTGCGCCGGCGAAGAAGCGCATCCGGCCAGTGCGAGCGCCGATGCGAGGAGCGCGTACTCCTTCGCCCGGGCGCGGATCCTTTGGAACATCTGTACGGAAAGGTTAGCCGCCTCGAGAGCGCAAGGCAAAGGGTTTTCTTCTTTTGGGATGTCTTCCGGGGAGGACAACCCCAGTTTTCAGTGATCAGTTTTCAGTGATCAGTTCAGAGCCCCGGTCGCAAAACTGAAAACTGATAACTGATAACTGAAAACTATTTTCCGAAGATGTGAAACTTCAGAGAGAGCAGGAGCTTCTCGATTTCCTGCTTGGTGTGCAGGTCGATCGAGAATGTCTTCTCCTCGCCTACGGGATTCTTCTGATCGTCTTCGATTCGCAATCCGATGGTGACGTGGCGTCCCTGCGCGAGTTCCCCCTGCGGAACCTGCACTTCGAAAATGCGATTGATCTCCTTGCGGTGATTCAGGCTCGAGGCCAGCAGATCGTCGATGGAAATCCCGGTCGTCTGGCGGCGCGCGGCCCGGTCGGTCGACATCGTTTCCGCCGTCGCGCTCTTTCGCAGTTTTTCGAGCTCCGCGAGGATGTCGATGTTGGACCGGACACGGACATGCTTGACCGGAGGCTCCGTGACCGGCGTCGGTTCCGGAGCCGCGGGCGCTTCCGCGAACGAGATCTCCCCGATTTCCAGCGGCTCGGCCGGCAGGTCCAGCTCCGGCAGCGGGGCATCGAGAGAGTTCAACGCGTCTTCGAACTCGTTGACCGTCTCGACGTCGTCGGCGTCGAACGCCTCCACCCCCAACAGAGTCGGCGGCCGGGGAGGACTCGGCACGTCGAAGGGAATGGCCTCCGGCTCGGGCTCCAGATCGAGCTCGACCGGCCGCGGGGGCGGCTGGACCGCCGGAACCGGGACTTCGCGCAGCGGGAGCGGTCGGGGTGGCGGCGGCGGGGCGGCCTCCGGCGGAGCCGTGGCGACGCTCAACCGCGCTCCGCGATCATCCCCGAGCATTCTCTTCTTGAGCGATCTCAGCGTGAGTCGCGAGATCGCCTTCAGAGTCTCGAAGACCCCCTGACCGAGAACTGCGCACGCTTCATAGCTCTCGTATTTGCGGTCGGGATTCAGGCTCTCTTCGAGCTCGTCGACGGAGAGGATGTTGGAGAGATCCCGCTTGTTGTACTGGAAGACGAGGGGGAGATCGTCGAGCTTGATCCCGATCTCGGCGAGGTTCGAGCGCAGGTTGTTGACACTCTCGGTGTTGGCCTCTTTCATCGCACGCTGGGAATCGGCGACGAACACCATGCCGTCGACGCCCTTCAGGACGAGCTTGCGAGTCGTGTTGTAGAAGACCTGGCCCGGCACCGTATAGAGTTGGACCCGCGTCTTGAACCCCCCGATGATGCCCACGTCCAGCGGGAGCAGATCGAAAAAAAGCGTCCGATCCGTCTCGGTCTCGAGCGACACCATCTCTCCGCGGGAGCCCGGGGAGGTGCGCCCGTAGATGTGGTGGAGGTTGGTGGTCTTCCCGCACAGACCAGGACCGTAGTACACGATCTTGGCCGCCATCTGCATGGTGGCGTAGTTGAAGAAGACCATGGACGATTATCTGCTCGCGCACACGCGCGGGTGCACGAATTCTACCATCGCACCCCCCGTAACTCGTTTCGCCGCAACGGCGAAACCGAGGATCGGCTGCGGGGAAAGCAGAATAAAGCCCTCACGGGATGGAATCGTCACTTACCCTCCATAAGGAAAAGGATTTCATCTTCCTTCCCGCGGCCCGGTGTCCGCTTGAGAGTCTCCCGCGCGAGCAGATCGTAGACGCGCAGCAGTTCCGGCCGGGCGGCCAGCGCGGCGCGGTGGGCGCGCACGGTCTGGAGATCCCGCCGGGCCAGAGGACCCGTAAACGCGTCTTCGAAGGGGCGGTGCGTCGCCGTCGCCGTGGCCCGCGCCGCCAGGTCGGCCAGCGCGGCCTTTGCCTCGTCCTCGGGGATGCCGATCGACGTCCAGAGCCGGGTCGCGCACGAGACCAACGCAAGCGCGCCTCCCGCCGCGAGGGTCGCCGCGGCGTGGTACAGAGCCTTCGATTCGGCGGCCAGGCGCCTCCCGGTAGCGCCGAAGGCCCGGACCATCTGCTCTGCCGCCGAGCAGGCCTGCTCGTCCCCTTCGATCGCAACAAAAGCGCCGCGCCAGCTCTCTGAGATTTCCCCCGAGAAGGCTCTCAGCGGATGGAGAGAGCCCACGGAGGCGCCGGTACGCCGCAGGATCCCGATTTCTTCGGCAGGCGAAGCCCCGGAGAGATGGAAGGCGAGGCGACAGGAAACCTCCGGCGCGATCCGAGCCGCGACGGCGCAGATCGAGTCGTCCGGCACGCCGAGAAGAAGCAGGTCGCAGGCGAACGGGCCCGATCCCGCCGTGCGGGGCTGTCCACCCTTCAGGAGGGCAACGGCGCGCTCCGCTCCCGCCTGATCGCGGGAAAGGACGTAATCGATGCGGCCTCCCGCCTCGCGCCAGGAACGAGCGAAAGCCTTCGCGGCTCGCCCGGGCCCCGCGATTGCCACCGACCAGTTGAGAATGTTCTCCAGCATAGGACGTAGGTGGTAGGACGGAGAGGGTAGGGGGATCTTCTCGAAGTCCTACGTCCCAAGTCCTACGTCGTAAGTCTGACATGAGGACATAGGTGATAGGACGTAGGTCGTAGGGAACCGTTCCCTTCGTCCGACTACCTTGTCCCTAGGTCCTAAGTCGGACATGAGGAGGTCGGTGGCAGGATCGTCCCCACGACCTAACGTCCTGAGTCCTACGTCCTTTCCGCGCCGCCGCGACGCCTGTTACCATTGTCGGGGGAGGGTTCCAGGCGGTCCGGCCGGGCGGTCGGACCGAGGCGGTCAAATGATGCATCCGCTCGACATTCGAAGCCGGGCGATCTTGAAGGAGATCATCCGGCTTCACGTGGACACCGGAAAACCGGTATCGTCCCGGGCGCTTTTCAAGTCCCGGCGGTTCGAGCTTTCTCCCGCCTCGATTCGCAACATCATGGCCGACCTGACCGATGCCGGCTTTCTCGCCCAGCCGCACACCTCTGCGGGCCGCATCCCGACGGATCGCGCGTACCGCGTCTACATCGACGAACTGATGAAGCATCGCCGGATCGCCCCGGACGTCCGCGAGCAGGTCGACTTCGATCTGGCCTCCGCCGGCAGCGATATCCGCGGTCTGTTCCAGGCTTCCTCGCGCCTGCTCTCGCGACTCTCCGGAGAAGTCGGTTTCGTCGTCGCGCCCGACGCGCTGCACACCGTGGTCAAAAGCCTGCGCTTCCTGTCGGTCGCGCCCGGCAAGATC
>Ga0207684_10003162_pt1 | contig 16199 bp, 12 predicted proteins | sample KBSK5501metaG_FD_184342 | JGI IMG/M metagenome (GOLD analysis project Ga0207684, IMG submission 184342) | Corn, switchgrass and miscanthus rhizosphere microbial communities from Kellogg Biological Station, Michigan, USA - KBS K5-50-1 metaG... | ecosystem: Host-associated > Plants > Roots >...
CGCTCAGCACATACGAGAAGAGCACGTAGAGCACGGTGCAAACGACCAGCGACCCGAGAATACCAATCGGCATGTCGCGCTTCGGGTTCCTGGCCTCCTGGGCAGCGGTCGACACAGCATCGAAGCCGATATAGGCGAAGAAGACGACGCCCGCGGCGCCGAGGATGCCCAGGATTCCGCCGTAGGCGTGCTGGATACCTTGTGGCGTCGTGTAAGTCGTTGCTGCCGGAATCAGCGGCGTGTGGTTCGCGGCATTCATGAATCCCCAGCCGATGCCGATCACGAGCAACACGATGCTCACCTTCAAGACAACGATGAAGCCATTGACGAACGCCGATTCCTTGGTGCCGCGGATAAGCAGGAGCGTGAGGAGCAGCAGGATGAACACCGCCGGTATGTTCATGGTGCCGTGTGCGCCTGTAGCCGCGGCTGTCTCGAAGGGCGAATGCGACCACTGGTATGGAATGCGCCAGCCGAACCAGTCGAGCACGCGATTGAAGTACGCGCTCCACGCGATGGAGACCGTGGCCGCGCCCACCGCATATTCGAGGATCAGGTCCCAGCCGATGATCCACGCGACAAGCTCGCCCATGGTCGCGTACGAGTAGGTGTAGGCGCTGCCTGCGACCGGAATCATCGATGCGAATTCGGCGTAGCACAGACCCGCGAACGCGCAGCCGATGCCTGCGACGACGAAGGCGAGCACGACTGATGGACCCGCGCGATCGGCGATCGCGGCCGCGGTTCGCACGAACAGACCCGCGCCGATAATGGCGCCGATGCCGAGCATGACGAGGTTCACCGGCCCGAGCGTACGTTTGAGGCTATGCTCGCCAGTTTCGTTCGCCTCTGCCATCAGCACCTTGAGAGGCTTTGTTGCGAATAATTTGGCCATGGCCTTGTCTCTCCTTCAGCTCTTTGAATTCATGTGGCACTTCGTTTCGGTTTCGCGAAATAGGTTAGCGGCCTAACGAGTCAGGTTGGCCGCGATTTTCTCCAGAGAAAATAAACCGGCACCCCAGTCAGCACGATCATGAGACCGGGCCACGTCGTCGCCGTTTGGTAGATAAAAAGCACGAGAAGAATCACGGACGCTCCGATGATGTAGAGGCCGGGCACGATCGGGTAACCGAAAGCTTTATATGGACGCTCAGCGTCGGGTCGTTTCCGGCGCAGCACGAAGATGCCGATAATCGTCAGGATGTAGAAGATGAGCGCGGCCGAAATGACGTAGTCGAGCAGGTTGCCGTAAAGATTGCCATAACCGGTGACGATGCCGGCGGCGTCCGTCTTGACGGTGCGCGGCAGGACGAGGATGCCGGCCCAGATGCCTTGAATGATGAGGCCCCACGCCGGGACGTGCTGCTTGTTCAAGTCGCCCACCGCACGGAAGAAAAGACCGTCGCGCGCCATCGCATAGTAGGCGCGCGCCCCCGCCAGAATCAGCCCGTTGTTGCAGCCGAACGTCGAGACCATGATCGCGACGGCCATGATGGTGGCGCCCGCGCCGGGAAAAATTACGTTGGCGGTTTCAGAAGCAACGCGGTCGCTGGGTGCATTCTGAATCGCAGCGAAAGGCAGCGCCGCCAGATAAGCGACGTTGGCGAGGAGATAGAGACCAATGACGAGAATTGTCCCGAACGCCAGCGAGAGCGGAACGTTGCGACGCGGATTTATGACCTCGCCGGCCGTGAAGGTGATGTTGTTCCACGCGTCGGCGGAGAAGAGCGAATTCGTCTGGGCCACGCAGATGCCGACGAAGAGCCCGAACGCGGTGGCGGCGGTCAAGCCTTGCCCAACATCCTGCAAATTGCCGCGCAGGCTCCAGAAGTCGCTGAAGTTCGCCGCGCCGGCTCCCGACTTTAAACCGACAACGATACCGAGCAGGATGAGCGCGATGAGCGCGCCCGTCTTCGCCGTTGTGAAGACGTTCTGTACGAGCTTGCCAAGTTTCAAACCGCGCGTGTTCATGAACGTCAGCAGCGCGATGAGGGCCAAGCCGACTGCCTGGGCGGTCGAGAGCGATAACGCGTAGCCGCCAAAACGGATAGGCGGGATCAGATAATTCGACTCCGACACCCAGGGAATGAGCACGCCCGTGTAGCGCGCGAAGCCAACGGCGACGGCCGCGATGGTGCCGGTCTGAATGACGAGAAAAAGCGTCCAGCCGTAAAGGAAGCCCCAGAGCGGCGAGAAAGCTTCGCGCAGGTAAACATACTGGCCGCCGGCCTTCGGCATCATCGCCGCCAACTCGCCGTAGGAGAGCGCCGCCGTCAGTGTCAGCAGGCCCGTGACAAGCCAGACGACGAGCAACCAACCAGGCGAGCCGACCTGGCGTGCAATAATTGACGAGACGATGAATATGCCTGAGCCGATCATCGAGCCGGCCACGAGCATGGTCGAGTCGAGTAATCCGAGTCCGCGAATAAACTTGCCGTTGTTGGTTGCAGGTAACTCTGACCTGGCGCTTGTGACCTTAACCTGTTCCGGTTCGCCCAGACTCATAAATAGCTCCTCTTTAATGCTTAGATCGTGACCGCGCAATTCCGACGGCTGGCAGGTAGGCCAATTCAATATCGCAGCCGGAATAGTGCCAGATCGCGCCGGACACTGAATGCAAGATGCAAAATGCCAGATGCTGGCTGGCCCTCACCTCTGTCCTCTCCCAGTGGGAGAGGAAGCGATGCAAGCGGCGAGTGGTCACGGGTTGCGCGTGGGGCGACAAGCTTCGGCGTTCGGCGTTCGATGTCGTTTGGGTGTTCAATCTTAGATTGTTAAGCCTTCGGTGCGTCACGTGTTCAGTCTGGCCGATCCGTTTGTAGCGGCAGATTCAGGTAGCTTGTTCCATTTAAACAACCGCTTTCGAGTTAAAGAAAGCGTGTTATCCTCCGCCGCGTGATAAATCCTGGGTTACGAGGGTTGAGATTAAAGCGCTTGGCGATCTTACTGGCGAGTGTCGCCACCGTCGCCGAGTTGCCGGCCGCAAGTCGGTCAACTCAAACGAGCGAGCAGTCGGCTCCCCAATACGAAGCGTTGCCATTGATGCGTTCTCGGCAAAACCATCTCCTGGTTCGCGCGATGATTAATGGCCGTCCGGCCTGGCTGGGTGTGGACAGCGGTGCACCGGTGAGTGCCATCGCTTCGCACAGGCGAGAGCACTTCCGTCTCGCTGGGATCCCGAGTAGCTCCAAGCTGCCGGCCCGCCTCCAGATCAACGGCGGATTCAATAATGTCGCCATCGTGCACAATTTTGCCCTCGGCAATCTCAACCTGATTGACGAACCGGTGGTAACTGTGAATCTTCGAAGCTCCACGCGCGCGGCTCGCCTTTTGGAGGAGCAGGAGATCGACGGGATTCTGGGCGCAGATATTCTCTTTCCAACCAAAGCCGTCCTGGATTGTCAGCGACGGCTGCTTGTTCTGAAAATGTATCCCGAGCTGCCGGGTCACGCGCCCGGATTTGATTACCGCGGATATAGTGCGGTGCCGATCCAAGTCAGTGAGGGGTTCAACCTATATGTCAATGCCGCCATCAATGGCGCTCCCGCCAAGCTCATGATCGACACCGGGGCCTTTGCAACTTTGCTTCATCACTCCTTCGTTCGGCGGATGCGAATCCCCATGCGCGAGACGCCTTACAGTTCCGCGGCCGTCAATTTGAAGCAGCGCGGCGTGAACATCGCCCGGATCCGGAAATTGTCGGTTGGTTCGGTGGACATTGTAGGTAAGGAAGTTGGGGTGATCGACCTGGAAGGGCTGATTCGCGGCGGCCTGTTACACGGATCGCCACCCGTGGCCGGACTTCTCGGTGCCGAGATTTTGAATCGCCACCACGGGATCATCGATTTCGGGACGCGCACGCTCTATTTGAGGCGTTAATCCCGAGCTGTGCCGGTCGCCTGGTAAGCCGCCCGTCATTCAACATCGATTTCCCGGACGCCTTTTTGCGCGCGAACGGCCTCCACTTGATTCCGTATCTTGTCAGCGAGCGCGACAGAAGAGGGAATGGCTTCGATAAAAACAAAGGGGGATGAAGTGTCGGATGTATTCATCTGCACATTCTCAATCCCGACCATGCGATGGAAAAAGGGCTGTCGCGTTTCGATATCTTTGACGCGATACAGTTCCAATGTGTCGGTCACTTTACTAAAGACGCCTTCGGTGATCTTCAGTCGTTCCGTCGTGAGTTCGTAAACCTTGTTTTTGGTCTGGAGATAACGCGCGATCGCGATGAAAATCGGTACGATGAGCCAGCAGAAAAGCGTGCAGACGACGAACGCGCCAAAGTTTTTCCACTGCGATGAGGTGCCACGCCAAACGATTTCTTCCGCCATGAGGAAATTGTTAGCAGGCCGGAGATGGAGCACAAGGCCAGGTGCTATTGTAGGGCGGCCATTTTGGCCGCCATCTTTCCATAAGGCGCCGAAAATCGGCGCCCTACAATTCACGGACACTTCGATGATCGCTATAGGACGGTTATAAAATGCGCGCCATAAAGCAGGCCTTCGTTCTCAGCGCCGGGCTCGGCACGCGCTTGCGCCCGTTAACGGAAGATCTTCCGAAGCCGCTCATCCCGATTTTTCAGAAGCCGCTGATTTCTTTCGCGCTCGATCACCTGCTCGACGCCGGCGTCGAATCATTTGTCATTAACACGCACCGGCTTCCAGGATTATTCGAAGAATTGTTTCCGGACAACACTTACGCCGGCCGTCCAACCAACTTGGTGAATGAACCGATTCTGCTCGAGACCGGAGGAGGAATTAAGAACGTGGAGCGCTTTCTCGGAACGAAGCCCTTCATCGTCTATAGCGGCGATATTCTGACTGATGCCGATCTCGCACCGCTGGTCGACGAGCACTTCCGCTCCGGAAATGATGTGACGCTCGGTCTTCGGCGAGATACCGGCCTCGGCGCAGGGGTGGTGATGCGCGATGGCCGAATCGTCGCGATTTCAAAAGAGTCCAAACCACAGGAAAATTTTGATTATGCCAACATCTCCGTCTGGAATCCGGAAATTTTCGGCAGGATTCCCCCAAACCAGAGAATTTCGTTCATTCCAATTGTCATCGATTGGATCGGCCAAGGCGGAAAGATTGGTGGTCTGGAACTTGGTGATGGGAAGTGGTTCAACATCGGTTCGCGAAAGGAATATCTGGACATCCACCGCGCCATTGCGACCGAGCGGTGGAACCCACGTTACGTGAAAACACCTAACTGGTCCGAGCCCGTCGCAAAAAGTGCGCGCGTCGAATCAAGCGCACAACTGCGCGGTTGTTCGGTTGTCGGAGAAAATTGCGACGTCGGGGCGGAGGCGATTCTGGAAGACACAATTTTGTGGCCCGGTGCACAAATTGCTTCTCGAACCCGTCTCCACCGCTGTATTGTCCGCTCCCGTCAAAGCGCTCATGGGGTTCACTACGACGTCGATATTTAGAAGATGAAAACCGACCTTCTTCTCCACCAAACGCGCATGCACTTTCCGCGTTTCGATGTGGCCGAGATAAAAATTACACCGATCGAAACAGGCGGCTCAGATCGAAAATTTTACCGGGTCCATTGTTCGTCCGATCAGCAACTCATCCTGGTTAAATACAACCTCGAGCGCGAAGAGAACCGGCATTACGTTCAGATAGCAAACTTTCTCGCCACCCACGGAATTCGGGCCCCCAAGATTTATCACCACGACGCCGAAGAAGGTTTGATCTGGCTCGAAGATCTGGGCGAGCGGGATCTGTTCAGCTATCGTGGAGAAAGCTGGCTCGTCCGCCGCGCTTTTTATGAATCGGCGCTGGATGAAATTGCCAAGCTGCACCGGTTGCCGGAATCGGTTTGCGTGGAGATGCGTGAGCATCTTCCGGCCGAGTTCAACGCCGCTCTCTACAGATGGGAGCAGAATTATTTTTTCGAGAATTGTCTCGGTCGCTATTTCAAAACCGCCAGCGAGACGAGGACGGAGCTCGCGGCGCTGCCGGCCTTGCACAAAATCGCGCAGCACCTCGATCGTTTGCCCCGCGTCCTCGTGCACCGCGATTTTCAATCGCAAAATATCATTGTGCGAAACGGACAGGCGCATTTGATCGATTTTCAAGGGATGCGACCCGGCCTGGCGCAATATGATCTGGCATCATTGTTTTTCGATCCGTATGTCGATTTGCCGGAGGAGGAGCGCGCCGAATTAAAGGCATATTATTGTGAACAGCGGTCCAAACATGGAGGGGCGGTCGAGGCTGATTTCGAAAACACACTGAAGATGTGTGCGATGCAGCGTCTAATGCAAGCCCTGGGGGCCTATGGCTTTCTCGGTCTGGTCAAACGCCAGAAGAGCTTTCTTCAGCACATTCCGGTAGCCGTAAAATCTTTGCGCTCGACTCTGGCCGGGCTCAGTGGCCTTGAGCCCCTGGAATCGTTGTTGGGACAGCTCTAAATAAAGCGAAGCGATCTCATACAAAGCAGAACTGCTTGCGCTATAGCTACCCGCCCCGGGGAATGTCCGCGCTACAGCGCATAGTCCGTGCTACAACTCTGCTGGCCATCGCCCAGCGTTTTAACGCTGGGTTTGTGATCAATAGAAAACGGTCGAGTCCCGTTAGAGACGAAAGAAGTGTCCCCCGTCGCACGAGGAACGTGATACTGGTATAGGACAATTTCTGCCGTCCCTGTCGGGACTTGGAGAATGTGATTCCGATATTCCACCCAGTTGAAACGCTGGGCTATTTTCAAAAGATTGTGAGCGACTTCTAATCTTTTTATTGGATCGAATTCGGCGGTGTGAATTTCGTCGAATCTCTTCAAACGAAGGAACTAGCTATGAAAAAGTTAAGCTTAATATTGCTGATCGCTTGTGGTTTGAACGTTCCAGCGATTTCAATTTCTGCGCCCGATTACCGATCCAACATGGCCTTCGCGTATTCCTGGCCATGGTCCAACCGGCTGGATGCGGAAATCAACCATCTCAATCGCATGCGCGGACACGTGCGCTGGCAGCTCGGCCATTACCGCGCTAACTCGTCTATTCGCCGCGATTTTGCGCGTCTTTCGCGCGAGATTGATCACGTAAACTGGGAATACAGGCAGCACGGTTACGATCGACGCCATCTGCATCGCGAGGTTGAACGCCTTCATGCGGCCCTACATGACATCGAGACAAGGCTGCGGGTGCGGACCTGGGATTACTATCACTGGCGCTAATTGTGGTGCGGAGCAACTGGAGGGCAAAGCTCCCGCGATGGTCGCGCGCTGAAAGTATCTTATATGGTGGAGCGTTCTCACGGTGTCATCCTGAACGGAGTGAAGGATCTCTCACAAGCGCAACTGATCACGCTAGTTTAATTAGCGTAACATTGGCTTCGACTGCGAGATCAGCGCTCCGCCCAGTCGCGATCCCGGGCGGATGACAATCAAAGAGTGATTGGATGTCCAAGGTAGATCCAACACGAGTCATGCTCGCGGTGTCATGCTTGATTGCGCGTTGCGAGAGAAGGATCTCTCACAAGCGCGGTTGGTCACGCCAGTTTAATCAGCGTAACATTGGCTTCGACTGTTAGATCAGCGCCCCGCCCAATCGCGATCCCGACGCCCGGGATGACAATCGGAGAGTAATTGCATCTGAAGGCATATTCACTTCGACGATCGCTGCGCGGTTGGACCACGTTCTGAAAACCAACTCATTGCAAAAACGGATTCGTCCGGCGCTCCGTTCCAATTTTGGTCGGGGGTCCATGGCCGGGGAGCACCGTCACATTGTCGCCGAGCGGAAATAATTTTTGTTTGATCCCTGCGAACAACAATTCGCCATCGCCGCCAGGTAAGTCCCAGCGCCCAACGCCGCCGGCAAAAAGCACATCGCCGCCAATCAGCAATTCATTCTCACGTGAGAAGAAACAAAGGCTTCCCGGGCAATGACCAGGAACTTCCAGCACCTGCATTTTGAGGCCGAGAAAATCGCGCTCCGGCGCTTCCGCGATTAAGAAATCCGGCTGAACAGGCTCGATTTCCAACTCGAAGCCGAAGCGGCGAAAAAATTCTCGATCCGAAATCATGGGTGCTGTTTCGGCGTGGCAACCGAGGGGGCAATCAAACCTATGTTTGATCTTGGCCACGTCTTGAACGTGATCAATGTGGCCGTGGGTCAGCAGCAGGAGCTTTAGGTCGAGGCGGCGCTGCTCGAGCCAGTAACAGGTGCCATCGGGGGCGTCGAACAGTATTGGGCCGCCGGGGGCATGGAGCAGATAACAATTGGTCTCGAGAACTCCGCCACAGAAGGTCTCGTAAATCATCTCTCTCGCTCTCATTTCGTGCCAAAGCTAACACGGCCGGCCCTTTCTGTATTTGCCGCGCAGAACCGACGCTGCACCCAGACTACTTTTTTTTGCTTTTTTGAATGTTACCGCCCGTCGGTTGTCTCATTTCTCTACATGTTGATCACGCGCAGCCGTCTTGCTATTAGGACCGGAATCTGCGAAACTACAAAACTGCCTTTGTTCATGAAATCTCGCTTTGCTTTTTCGCTGACGCTTCTCGCTGTCGCTCTCACTTCGGCGGTTGGGCCACGCTCCGTTCAGGCCAAATCCGACACCGAACAAATTTGTATTTCGGTGGGGCGACTTTTGGAGGAGGGCCATTATACGCGGCAGCCTCTCAACGACGAAATGTCGCGCAAGTTTCTAAAGACATATTTAGAGCTGCTCGATTTTAGTCACCTTTTCTTCACGCAACAAGATGTGGACGCCCTGACCGCCAAACATGGAGTCTCCATTGACGACGACGTCCTGCTTGGAAACCTGAAGCCGGCCTACGAGATCTATGATCTTTATCAGAAGCGGGTCGACGAGCGTGTCGCCAAAATCAAAGAGCTGCTCAAACAACCGATCGATGTCGCCGGCGACGCGACCATAGACCTCAGCCGCCAGAAGGCTCCCTGGCCTAAGGATACGGCCGAGGCCGATCAACTTTGGCGTGGCCGGATTGCGAGTGAACTGCTTCAGGAAAAGTTGAGCGAACATCCCATCGAGCCGGGTCCACAGTTGGTGTCGCGCCGCTACGATCGTCTCGCCCGCAACGTCCACGAAGAGGACAGGGAGGAGCAAATGAAACTGTTTCTCGATGCGCTGGCCCAAACATACGACCCACACTCGGAATATTTAAGTAAAGCTGATCTGAAGAATTTCAGCATTAACATGGGCCTTTCACTCGTCGGTATTGGCGCGATGCTTCGGACTGAAGACGGTTACGCCAAAATCGAGAGCTTGGTGCCTGGCGGGCCGGCGCAGGTGGACGGGCGGTTAAAGGTGGGTGACCGAATTACCGCCGTGGCACAAGGTCCGGCGGAGTTCGTCGATGTGCGCGATATGCGGCTCGACAAAGTCGTGGAAATGATCCGCGGCAAAAAGGGCAGCCACGTTCGACTGCTCATTATTCCAGGCAACGCAGCCGATCCCTCCAAGCGCAAGAACGTCGAGCTGGTGCGCGATGAAATTAAGCTAAAGGATCAGGAAGCTCGCGCGGACATTATTATTAAGAAGGACGAGAACGGGGACACGGTAAAGCTGGGTTGGATCACTCTCCCCTCGTTCTATGCTGACATGGATAGGCACCAGAAAAGCACGACGCGTGATGTGCTGGCGCTGCTCAAACGGCTGAAAAAAGAAAGTATCGCCGGATTAGTGGTCGATCTTCGCCGGAACGGCGGCGGATCACTGGAGGAGGCAATTTCGCTTACCGGATTGTTTTTGAAATCGGGCCCGATCGTGCAGACGAAAAACACGAATGGAAACATCGTCGTCTCAAGTGATCCCGATCCCGGAATTGCTTACACCGGTCCGCTCGTGGTTTTGACGAGCAAGCAAAGTGCGTCAGCGAGCGAGATTTTCGCGGCCGCGCTCCAGGACTACGGACGCGCTGTCATCGTCGGCGACAAAAACACGTTCGGTAAAGGTACTGTGCAGACCATCCTCGAGATCGGTCGATTTACTTCGCTGCTGGGCAGCCGTTCCCAGGATGATGGCGCGCTTAAATTGACGATTCAAAAGTTTTACCGCGTCGCCGGTGGTTCCACCCAGCTGCATGGCGTCGCCTCCGATATTGTCCTTCCCACTCTCACCGATCTTCCTGAGTTCGGCGAAGGCGCACTCAAAAATTGTCTGCCTTACGACGAAGTGCCGAAAGCCCGTTTCACTAAATGGTCTGATTCACATTCGCTCTTTATAGATGAGCTGAAACGGCGCTCTGCCGAACGGGTGCAGAATAATACTGAGTTTCATTACGTCATGGAAGATATGGAGCGGCTGCGCCACAAGCTTGACGAAAATCGGATCTCGCTGAATGAAAATGTCCGACGCAAAGAGATTGAGGAAGACAAAATTCGCAAAGAAACGCGTTCCAAGGAGCGTCTGGCGCATCAGGAAGAAGAACCGCGTATCTATCGGCTGACACTCGACACCCTGGACAAACCGAACCTGCAGCTAATCATGTTTCCGGGCAAGTTAGCTGAGGCCAAGACAAAGGGCACTTCGCCCAAGGTCGCTCCTGAGGCCGCTGCCGATGCTGATTCGGAGGACGTGGTGGGCGGTGGGGACGACACTAAGGAACCAGCGATTGATCCCGAGCGCGATGAGACGCTCAACATCCTGAACGATCTGGTTGATCTCTCGCACGGGCCGAAGACGGCCAGCGTTCACCCGTAATGGAAGTGGGGCAAGTCTCTGGACTTGCCGTCGCTCGCCACGGCGAGCGCCAAGGAGGGGGAAGGTTTCGGGACACGGCGCTTTTCAATTTAAGCGCGGTTGGTTAGTATTTTTCCATGTTGTCTCGTGTTCGCGGCCGCAACTCGTCGACCCGCCACACGATCGTCACATTTCTCGCTTTAACTGCGACAACCCTGGCCCAACAAGCATCGCCGGCCGCAGGCGGAGCGTCCGATCTCGCCCAACTCTACGCGCAGGGCATGTCGGAGTTTCAGGCCGGTGATTATGCCAAGGCCGCGGCGGACCTTGATGCTTTGCTCGTCAAAGCGGAATTCTCTCCTCAACTGGAGCCGGCTTTTTTTACGGTTGGCTCCGCTTACTTTAATGTCCCCGATCACAAAAAGGCGATTGCCTCGTTCAAAAATTATTTGGCGAAGTTTCCGAATGGACCCCATGCCCCCGAGGTCAGCTATGCGATCGGGCAAGCCCACCTCCTGAGTAAAAATTATAGCGAGGCTGTCGCGCAATTTTCCACGGTCGAAAAAGATCCTCGTTACCGCGAACAGGCGCTGTTCTTCGGCGCAACCGCAAGCAAGGAAGGGGAGAAAATCGATCAGGCAATCACCACCTTGGAAAAATTATCCGGGGCGGAATTAAAGACGCCTATGTCGGTGCGGGGCGCGATGATGCTGGCGCAGCTTTACTCACAACAAGGCAAGTCGGACAAGACGATTGCCGTTATCAAGAAGCTGCGCGAGCGCATTGGGCTGGTCGACAACATTGTCGAATTGAATGCGATGACGGTGGAACTGGGTGATCAACTCTACGCCCAAAAATTATTCGGCGATGCCCTGGAATGTTACCGGGCCGCTTACCCCCGCGAGCAAATCGTGCGTCTGCAGAACGATCGCCTCTCCGGCATGCAACGAGCGATCGACGAAAACCTCGCGGCCGCGAGACTTGATCCCTCACAATTTGGCCAGCTGGCCGCGACCAACAATCAACTCAAGAGCGATATCGCGCGTACGCAGAAGTTGCTGGATGAGTTCCAAAAGTTGCCGTCGATCACCCCCGCCATTTATATTCGAATGGCGCGTTGCTTCTATGAAATCGACCGCAAATGGGAGGCGGTCGTCGTTTATCAGGAAATCATTGATCGATTTCCCCAAGTTGCGGAGCGCGAGCCGGCCCTCTTCGGACTGATTGTCGCGCTGGCCGATGTCAATCAGCCGAAGAAGGCGGAAGAGGAATGTGAACGGTATCTGGGCGAGTTCAAGACTGGTCCTAATGCCGAAACCGTCGGTTACATGCTGGGCGCGGTCGCGCTTCAGGCGAACGACCCGCGCGCGGCGGAAACGTATTTCGGCCGCATGCTCGAAGCGCAACCGAAGAGCAACTTCCGCGAGCAAATGCGTTATCTGCTTGGCAATGCCAAATTCATGGCGGGCAAGTACGACGAAGCCACCGCGGAATACAAAAAATACCTCGGTGAATTTCCCAAGGGCCAGAGCGTTGAAGATGTGAACTATCGACTCGCCCTCACCGCCCTCTTTTCCGGCAAGTACCAGGATGCGATGAACCAGTTGGAGGCTTACTCCAAAAAATATTCGCACGGTCAGTACGTCAGCGACAGCCGCTACCGGCTCGCCGTCTGTAAGTACGCTGCATCTCTTTACGACGAAGTCATCGCGGATTGCAAAGCGTGGGAGCGCGATTTTCCGAAGAATCAACAGCTGGGCGAGGTGCTGGCGCTGCTGGCGGATGCTTATGCGGCGAGCGACCGGGAGAACGAAGCTATCCCGGTTTACATCCGCTCCTACAAGATGGCCAGCACGGACGAAGTCATGAACTACTCACTCTTTGCCGCGAGTAAACTCCTGCAAAAACGCGGCGAATGGGACAAGGTGGCGGATCTGTTTAACCGGTTCATTCAGGATAAACCGGACAGCCCGACCGTTATTTCCGGGTTGTTTTGGGTCGGCAAAGCCAAGTCGCATGAGGGGAAACTTGATGAAGCGAAACAAATCACGGCCCAAACGATCAAGAAGTACATTGGCGATCCGAGTCGGGAGGCGGTGGAGCTCCTTCTGACCCAGATGGCGCAGCTCTGCGTAAAGAAGAAAAAGCCGGCGACGGAAGAGGCAACCGCTAGCGCAACACCCTCTGCCCCGGAGGATCCCGGCGCGGAGCTCGACGCGTTGCTCGGCTCAAGCGAGCAGGATCAGAGTGCCACCGTGCGTGCGCGCGTGCTTTTCGCCAAGGCTGAGCTGGCCCGGCTTCGTCGGCAGCCGGCCGAGGAGGAGAAAAACATCTCCCAGATCGCCGAATTTAATCCGGACGATTTGAGCCCAATCTTGCTTGGCCGGTCTGGCGATTATCTGATCAGCAAACAAAAATTCGATCAGGCTGTTGGTTTTTATCAGCGCCTGATGGACGAGTTTCCCAAAAGCGAAAATATCGATTTTGCTTACAACGGCCTGGGCGAAATCGCATTTCAAAGGAAAGATTTACCGAACGCGTTCCGATATTTCTCCGACGGAACAGAGCGAATCGCGGCAGCGCAGAAATTGCGCGATTTGACGGTGGGCAAGGCCAAGACGCTCCTGGCCATAGGTAAACTGGACGAGGCGAAAAAGGTTTTTGAGCAGGTTGCGTCGGTCCGCGAGTGGCGCGGCGAATCCACCGCCTTCAGCGTCTATTCGTTAGGCGAAATCGAAGCGAAACGCGGCCGCTGGGCGGAAGCGAACGCTTACTTTCAGCGCGTTTATGTTGGTTACCAAAAGTTTCTGCCCTGGGTAGCGAAAGCCTACATCCGCAGCGGCGAGAGTTTTGAGAAATTGGGGAAGACGCAGGAGGCGGCCAACACTTATCGCGAGCTTTTGCGCAACGAAAAGCTGGCTGGTTTCACCGAAGCGGAGGAAGCGCGCAAGCGATTGCAAGCTTTAGGGCAACAAGGATGAAACAAACAGAGGTCAGAGGTCCCGCCTTCGCCTGGCTACGGCGTGGCACGCAGACGTTCTCCACGGCGAATCCGTCCTTTGGCGGATCAGAAGTCAGATTGCCGAGGCTCGCTTGCCAAGCCGTAGCGCTGCGAAGGCTGGTGCTCGTAATCGTGCTCGTAATCGATCAATCAATGCATGGCCAGGCGATCATTTTAAAAACAGGGCAGAAAGTCGACACCCTGGGTGTCCGCCGAGAAGCAGACATGGTGTTGGGAAAAGTTCAGGTGGGCACGGGCAGCGGGGAAATTGGTTATCACCTTGCGCAAATCGCGAAAATCGAGTTCCCGGAGCCGCGCGGACTCAAAAGTTCCGCTGAATTGATGACACAAGGGCAGCCGGAAAAAGCACTCGCCGAAATCGAGCCGGTAGTCGGGTTTTACCAGGCCTTCAAAGAAGTTCCCGGGAGTTGGTGGGCGCAAGCCGCCCTGACCAAAGTGTCGGTGCTGGCGGCGCTGCAGCGCGAAGCCGAGGCAGAATCGCTTGCCGCTGATATTCAGAAGTCGGTCACCGATCCTGAAACCGCGCGCGGAGCGCAGGTACGTTTGGCCGGGGCCTTGATTCGGAAAAGAGATTTCGAAAAAGCCATCGCGATTTGTGATGCAGCCATCAAAGAAAGCACGGATCCGGAAATCGTTGCGACTGCCTGGCTCAACAAAGGGGATGCGTTGTTTGCACAAAAAGACTGGGATGCGGCGTTGCTCGCCTATTTGCATGTGCCGATTTTCTTTCCGGATGAGAAACTTGTCATGCCGGCGGCGTTGCTCGGCAGCGGCAAAGCATCAGCTCGTCTTGAGGAAAAGACTCAGGCCACGCGATCGTTCAATGATTTGATCGCCGCGTTTCCGAAATCAGCGCAAGCCGCGGTTGCGCAATCTGAATTGCAGAAGCTGCAAAAGCAGTAATCACAAAACCACCACGTTGTTCTTAACATGAAACTAAAAGCTGCCCACCTCGCGCCCCTGATCTTCATCGCATTGTCTATTTTCGCTTCGCCGGTCCTGGCGCAGTCGCCTTCGCCGGCAGCTGCGCCGGCTGAGGCCGTGCATTCGAAAACTCTGTGGCAACAAATCAAGGAGGGCGGTTGGGTCATGGTGCCGATCGCGCTTTGCTCAATCGCGACCCTCTACCTGATTGGCGACGGGACTCTTCGCACCTCCCCCAAGCGAGTGGCGCCCCTAGAACATGAACAAAAAGTGAAGGAACTTTTCCGCAACGGCGATTACGTCGGGGCCTACAAATATTGCAAAGAGAATCGATCGCCGTTGAGCAATGTGCTGCGCGTCGGAATCGGGCTGCTCGGCGATGGAAAACAGGTGGCCGAAGAAGGAATGCTGGCGGAGCTGGCGAAGGAAAACTCCACCATGCAAACGTACATTAGTTACTTGTCCGTGATTGGCGTCTGCGCACCGATGATCGGTCTGCTCGGCACGGTCACCGGGATGATTAAGGCTTTCGCGAAATTGGGCGCCTCCGGTATCGGAGATCCGTCCGGCCTTTCCGCCGCCATCGGTGAAGTGCTGGTTGCGACGGCCAGCGGCCTGATTATCGCGATCCCGGCCTTTGGCGCATTTTACTTTTTACGCAACCGTGCGGCTGCGTCGATTCACCACATTCAGGACATCATCAACAGCCTCTTCCGCAAGATGCCATATGAATCGCTCGCTGGAGTGCATCTCGGCGACGAAGAATTGTACGCCGCGGTTCCAAATTGGCTGATCTCACCCGTTGGCTCTGGCAACACTGGCCAGCTCGTCCCGGCCGCCGAGCGACCCAAATAATCAGAACGTATGGCTGCAGGCGCAGGCGGGACTGAGTCGGGCGAACCTGAGTTTCAGGTCGCGCCCATGATCGACGTGCTCCTCACCATTCTGGTCTTTTTCATGACCATTACTTCGGCCCAGGTGTTGAAGGTCGACAAGACAATCACTTTGCCGGTGGCGAAAGACGCGCAGAAGAAAGACAACTCGCGCGCGGAGGCGGTCGTTAACGTCCGGTGGAAGGACAAGAAGGCGCACTACGTGTTCGATGATCGGGTCTATCCGCAAGCCGCGGCCATGGTCGATCCGCTCAAGGTTGCAAAGGTCACTGGGGAAAAGAAAGTGACCGGGACGGCCAATCCAACGTTCCGCGCGGTCATCCGCGGCGATCGCGATGTGCCTGCGATTTATGTTTCACAGGCAATGAATGCCTGCGCCGAAGCCGGCATCACCGACATCTCATTCTCCGCTGTGAACAAGGACTAACGAATGCGATTCGAAATCGAGCCAGGTAGGGACGGCGCGCTGCGCCGTCCGCGGACATCGCAGCGCGATGTCCCTACCAGAGGCGCAGATCCAAACGTGATCCAGTAACCATGCGACTTGAGCAAAATCTCAGCGAGGGCACGTTCGGATTTCAAATCGCCCCAATGATCGACGTCGTTTTCGTCATCATGCTTTTCTTCATGGTTATGGCCGGCGCGGTTAAGATCGAGAATGAATTGAACACACAGCTGCCCGGGACAGCGGCAACTTCG
>Ga0207684_10003163_pt1 | contig 16199 bp, 12 predicted proteins | sample KBSK5501metaG_FD_184342 | JGI IMG/M metagenome (GOLD analysis project Ga0207684, IMG submission 184342) | Corn, switchgrass and miscanthus rhizosphere microbial communities from Kellogg Biological Station, Michigan, USA - KBS K5-50-1 metaG... | ecosystem: Host-associated > Plants > Roots >...
CGAAGTCTTGTCCCAATTTAATTGTGACGGTGACAATGGGAGTCCCAGGATCAACCTGGCTAGTGCCATTACCGCTGCAGGCGACAGTGATAGCGCTGAGTAAAAAAAGAAGCGAAATCGCGCTGCATTTAATTATAAGGTTGAGAAGAGTATTTGTTTTATTTTGCCGGGAAAACATAGATAGAAGACCACCTTTATTTGCCTGAAAAAATAGAACTATTGAGAATTATCTGGATCAGTATAGCATGGCTTTATCAATTTGCTGAATTATCTAAGCCTGGTCTGCCATAAAAGTACTATTGATGGATATTGATTAATGTGCCATCAGAATAAACGTTGGTAGTTAAGAAAATGTGACTCTAAACCTTTGATACCTGGGGCTTCTAAGAAGTAAGCAACTTGCGGATCGAATATTAGAACACAATGAATTGTAAAGATTAAACGAGGTAATTGGCTGCTTGAGGTGAGTTCATATAAGCCAGTTCCCTTGTTTCATTCGGATTGCGCTCCAGATATGGATTGAGCTGGCCCTTTTTCACTGGACGTGGACGGTTAGATTCATGCCTGGATGAATAGTACAGTAGAGCTGGAATGTGCCAGCCGTGTTGAATGGTCCGACGGTTGCGCTATCATTGCCATTGAGTGTGACGTCAACAGTTGGCGCACCGCTTTCTGTTTTGGTTTGAGGGGTGTTCCCATTCCAGGTGCCATTTTTGATGATGTGCTGCGCTGCTGCATCATCGACCATGTTGAGCATATCGCCCTTTTTGACATTTACCGAGCTTACGAGGAAGCTGGCTCCAGCCATATGGACCTCGGGTCCTTTAGGGACAGAAGCTTCATCATAAATTGCACAGGAGGCAAGTATAGCGGTTAATAAACTAAAGACGAGAAAGCCTACAAGTATCTTTTTAGACATGGGTGTTCCTTTCGGTCTGGGTTATGTATATTGCCTATGTGACAGTCTGATGCTGATTGTTTGTTAACACGTTAGCGGGAAAACAATCAGATACTCTCTATACATCATAACAGGAAGGTTGAACAGGTTCCAGAGTTAAGGTGGAATTTTCCGCAGTTATTTCGTCCTACTATCACTGCAATGCAGCAGTCAGGCGGGAGATGTTCTCGTAGAATTTCTCCCTGGTCGAGCGAGTTTCCCATTCTTCCAGGGTCACCGCATTGCACCTGCTCAGATTCCTGGCCTCGACTTGGCGCAGAGCAGCCACCACACTGGGAGCGTAGCAGATCAGCGTCACCTCCAGGTTGAGCAGGAACGAGCGAATATCCATGTTGCTAGAGCCGATGACGGCGATGTCATCGTCGATGGTGATGTGCTTGGAATGCAGTAGGATCGGTGCTTTGTACCGATAGAGCTTGACGCCGGCTTTGAGCAGATCTTCGTAGTAAGAGCGCTCTGCGTGGCTCACCAGGAACTGATCGCTGGCCTCCGAATTGACCAGGGTCACATCCACTCCGCGCTGGGCTGCGCTGGTCAAGGCCGTCATCAAGGCGTCATCGGGCACGAAGTAAGGATTGGTGATTACTAGTCTGTGTTGTGCGGCATGGATGAGGGCCGTGAACAACTTCAGGTTATTCTCGTTCTCGAAGCCGGAGCCACTGGGCAGGATCTGGCAGAGCACCTCGCCAACAGCCTTCAGTTCGATGGAGACCTCAGGCGCGTTCTGGCGGGTCAGCAGGACGCCGCTTTCGGAGTACCAATCGGTGGCGAAGGCTGCTTCCAGTTCACTCACCGCAGGTCCGCTGATGCGCGCGACCAGCTCATCATAGTAGATGGCATCCTTGCGGAAGTAGTTGCGCCTGATCAGGTTTTGTGAACCGGTATAGCCGATCTGTCCGTCGATCACCACAATTTTCCGATGATTGCGCAGGTCGATGCGTGTATACTTCGCCCCGAAGAAGTGCAGCGGCAACGTGATGTGATGCTCGATGCCAGCAGCCGTGAGCCGCTCTTGCATTGTCTTGAAGTTGGGATATTTGCGCGAGCCGAGGTGATCCATGAGCATGCGTACCTTGACCCCACGGCTGGCAGCGCGTTCCAGGGCTGCGAAAACGCCCTCAGTCTCCTCGTCGCGGCTCGTCGCAAAGTATTCGACGTGGACGAACCTCTGGGCATGATCGATGTCCTGGGCGATGCGCGCAAAGACGGCATTGTACTCGGGGAGCAGTTCGATGGCATTGCCCGCAATGGCAGGCAAATGGCCCAGGCTGGCATTCAGATTGACGAACGGCTCGTAGCGCGGAGGGATCTCAGGGGTGAGGATAGCAGCCAACTCCGGCTGCGTCCTTGCCTCCGCTACTAGCTTGCTGATGAGTTCGCTCATGTTGTGCTGCTCTGCACGGCGTCGTTTGGAGAGCTTCGGGCTGCCCAGCAACAGGAAGAGGACCAGCCCGAAGTATGGCAGGAGAAAGACCAGCAGAAGCCAGGCCGTGGCAGACGATGGTTTGCGATTGACCGGGACGATAAACAGCATAATGATTGCAATAATCCAGCCACTGAGGCCGATGAATGCGCTGATTGTGGCCCAATTAAAAAACATAAGGTGCCTCTCTTTCCAAAATAGCAACTCACACTTCTTCACGAGTCTCTTCAAATATACGATCAATAGGACAAAAGCACATCATTAGAAAGCACTATTTTTTAATAGCTCTGTAAAGAAAGAGCAAAAATAAGTACCATGTAAATTGACTAGTATATTTATACTAGTGGGCGGGTATAATAAAAGGCAAGGAACTCTGGAATATAGTTTTTTTCAAAAGGCATGCTTTCGATCCAAATCCAGTATACTAGAGATAGGCGTTTAACACAACCTTGCCATGCACGCCGAGCAAATTCGTATTATTATCTTCTAGTTATGCATCTCCAATGACTGTGAGTCAAAGGTAAAAGTACTACGTAATTTGTAAAGATAACAACGGAGATAAGTAAACTAGAGGCGCTTATAGCTCCTCTTAGAGGAGTTTTTTCGTGTAAACAGTATATTCTGAATATGCTGTAATATGCGCTGATTCAGCAGAACTTTATTCCGAAAGAATTTGGTAAGTGAGGACGCAATGTATTCTGTAAAAGATCGTGAGTTTGTGGCGAGTGAGTGTAGTAGCGAGGTTAAAGTCTCAAGAATCTCGCTTCGTGGACAACTAGTTTTAAATACCCTGTGGTTTGGCCTTAATGCGCAATCGTCGGCATTATTGCCTATAGTCATTCCAACGCAGATTGTGCTATTTATTTCCTCGAATCAGGTGGGAAGTGCGCAACAGGTGCTATTTCTAAGCTGGCTTATGATAGCAGCTTCGATCATTTCATTGTTTATGCCGCCTCTCATAGGGAAACTTTCTGATCAGACACCCAGTGGTTTTGGGCGCCGCCGCCCTTATATTGTGATTGGTGGTCTGCTGCTGGTATTGAGTACACCGTTGCTCGTAAATGCCGGTAGTATGGTGATTTTTGTAGCAGGACTTGTACTCTTGCTGGCGGGGAAAAATATTTTGACCCCGGCATATCAGGGCTTGATGCCAGATCGTGTGCCGGAGGAGCAGCGAGGAGTGACTGCTGGTTTTGTGGGTGGGATGACAATCCTTGGAAACGTAGTAGGGCTGGGTCTTGCAGCATGGTTGCTAGGTGGGATAAATCAGCATGCCTATAGTCTGGGTATGATCCGATCCAATGCAGGCATCTATTATATGGTGACAGCATTTCTCGTGGTCATGGGTGTTTTGGTGACAGTGTTTGGTGTGCGTGAAATTCCCCTCCTCACACGCGGGCATGAATCGAGCAGCAAAAGAGGGAAGACACTGCTTGAACTTGCCCAGCGTTTCATGCAGGAGTGGACGGAACCCTGGCGTAACTATAATTTTAGAATGGTGTTTGTGACCCGCGCTTCTCTTATATTTGGGTTGACACTGTTCATGACATTCATTGAGTATTATTTTGCCAGGGTACAGCATATTGCGAACTTTGTGTTGGTCACGGGAATAGTGGCGATGCTGGCATTGGGCGGCGCGATAGTAAGTGGTTTAGTGTCCGGTATCCTGTCAGACCGCTTCAAACGGCGTGCTCCAGTTGTATGTGTGGCAATATTGTGCATGGGTCTGGCTTCATTGGCGTTTGTTATTTTTCCAAACAATCTCATAACCTGGCTCTGGCTTTTAGGTGTGCTGTTCGGGTTAGGGTATGGGGCCTATACGAGCGTCAACTGGGCTTTGTCTATCGACGTACTACCATCACTAGAGAAAGCTGGGAAAGACCTGGGTGTGTGGAATGCATCGACAACGTTACCTATGATCATGGCTCCGCTGTTAGGAAGTGTGATTATCAATAGTGCTGCTGGAGCGGGGCAAACAGCGTTGGGGTACAGGATGGTATTTGGAGCAGCAGCGCTGTTCTTTTTTCTCGCCGCAGCAGGGATGTTGTTCGTGAAGAAGTAACATACAGCAACATTAGTTGTATATGGCATCATTTGGCCCAGCTTTATTCTGCAATTGGCTGTTCTGTCCAGACTCCTTTTGCAGTAATATAGATAGACCGGTGAGCCACCCCATAAAAAGTGGCGTCCATTCTTGAAAGATCACGATGTGAGCAGAATAAGTTGAATGCTCGAACACAAATCGAACGCTATATCGTGGCAGTTCCAAAGGCTGAACTGCATGTCCATCTGGAAGGTTCGATACAACCAGCTACACTCTTAGCGCTGGCACAACGCAATGGTGTGCAACTGCCTGTGCAGAACGTCTCGGATTTACAAAACTGGTTCACTTTCCGCGATTTTAACCATTTCATAGAGATTTACTTTGAAATTTCGAGTTGTTTGAAAACAAGTGAAGATTACGAGCTAATTGCCTACGAATTTGGGGCAAAAATGGCCCAGCAACATGTGCTTTATGCCGAGGTAACATTCTCACCCAGCACGCATCAGTTCTCATTGGGAATCCCTTTTGACACGTTCTTTAGTGGATTGACACGCGGACGCCTGCGGGCGCAGAAGGAGTTTGGGGTAGAAATCAGGTGGGTCTTTGATATCGTGCGTGACATTCCAGATGAGATGTACAATCGCCGACGTGCCGAATATACCCTGGCAGTTGCTTTGGAGGGCATGAATAATGGTGTTGTCGCACTGGGACTTGGTGGAGGAGAGGTTGGCAATCCACCTGAAAAATATGCAAAATGGTTTGAGAAAGCCCGTGAAGCAGGATTGCACAGCACACCACATGCAGGTGAAACAGTTGGGCCTAGTAGTGTCTGGGGAGCAGTACGGGTATTGGGCGCTGAGAGACTTGGGCATGGAGTAAGATCAATTGAGGATCCTGATCTCGTTGCTTATCTCGCTGAGCAGCATATCCTTATAGAAGTGTGTCCAACGAGTAATGTGAGGTTGGGTGTTTATGCTGACCTTATTGCGCATCCATTACCTGATCTTTATTATGCAGGAGTGCCTGTTTCTATTAACTCCGATGATCCGCCGCTATTTAACACCACACTCAATGAAGAGATTAAATTACTGATGGATCCTTTCAATTTTGAGATCAATGCGATCAACGAAATACTACTCAATGGAGTGCGTTATAGCTTTCAGCCTATAGATGAGAAAAAGGCAATGGAAGATATATTTGGGGCCGAAATGACGAAGTTGCAGCACGAACTTACGCTTTAGCCTGTTTGATTGTTCTCTCTGAAGGATTTCACAATGTTTCATGGACTCAGTAATGTGGCGTTTGCTCTAGCTGCTTCGCTCTCATGGGGTGCAGGAGATTTCAGCGGTGGATTCGCAAGTCGCCGTGCACAAGTTTTGAGTGTTGTTGCCGGTGCGTATGCAGTGGGTCTTATGATGTTAATTGCTCTTGCTCTGATATGGTCTGAACAATTTCCTACAACTTTAGATTTAATCTGGGGAAGTGTGGCAGGTCTGTCAGGTGCCGTAGGGCTGGTAGCATTCTACCAGGCGCTGGCAGTGGGTCGCATGGGCATTGTTGCTCCGATTGCCGGTATGCTTTCTGCTGCAGTACCTGTGCTTTTTGCTGCGGCTTTTGAGGGACTACCAGGACCACTACAACTCATTGGTTTCGTGCTTGCTTTAATTGCCGTTGGACTTATTTCGGGTCTTGGAGTAGTGAAAGGGCGTCCTGAAGGATTAGGCCTGGCATTACTCGCGGGGCTAGGTTTTGGAAGTTTTTTCATTCTTATCAGTCGAGTCAGTCATGGAGCCGTTTTTTGGCCACTTGCGGCTGCAAGGCTCTCTTCTTTACTCTTCTTGCTTGCTATTTTGCTCATCAGACGCCGGAAGGTACTTCCTGAAACGTCAGTTTGGCCTGTGGTATTTTTGGCAGGAGCGCTGGATGTGGCGGGGAATGTATTCTTCGTGCTCGCGACGCATGCTGGGCGACTCGATGTCGCTGCGGTCCTCTCATCTTTGTACCCTGCTGTAACTGTGCTCTTGGCAACTATTATTCTTAAGGAACGGGTGACTCGATTACAGAGTATTGGTATATTTGTTGCGCTGGTGGCTATTCCGTTGATCTCGGTATAAAATGTACAGGCTGGGTACTTCCAGCGCAAGCCATATACTGAAGGACTACCTGCCGATTATCGGCTCAGGAATTAGTATCCCCCTGCTTTTGCTGGCGCAGCCTAAAGCGCTGTATTTTACCGGTGCCGGCACGAGGCAACGCATCGCAGAACTCGATGGCGCGTGGATACTTATAAGGGGCGATGCTTTGCTTGACGAAATCCTGCAACGTTCGTACCAGGTCGGCATCCCCAGCATAGCCGGGCTTGAGCACCACGAACGCCTTGACGATCGTACCGCGTTCTACATCGGGAGCGCCTACAACCGCGCACTCTGCCACGGCAGGATGCATGAGAAGTGCTCCTTCAACCTCTGGCCCGGCGATGTTGTAGCCTGCTGTAATGATCATGTCGTCTGTGCGCGCCTGGAACCAGAAGTAGCCATCCTCATCCATCAGATACGCATCACCAGTGAGGTTCCAACCATGCTGGACGTAGGTGCGCTGGCGCTCGTCGGCCAGGTAGCGACACCCAGTTGGTCCCTTCACTGCCAACCGCCCAATCGTGCCGTGTGGTAACTGCTGACCATTCTCGTCAAGGATACATGCCTGGTAGCCCCGTACCACCTTACCTGTGGCACCGGGGCGTACTTCGGCACCGGCCGAGGCAATGAAGATATGCAGCATCTCGGTGGAGCCGATACCGTCGACCATCTCGATGCCGGTCGCTTCGCGCCACATCGTGCGTGTCGAATCTGGCAGCCACTCGCCTGCGGAAACGCTCTGTCGTAGCGTCGAGAGGTCAAACTTGCCGGCGATTCCCGCCATCTGACGAAAGAAGAGCGGGGAGGACCAGGCGATGGTCGCCCGGTAGTCTCCAATGGCTGAGAGTAAGCTCTCGGGAGTCAATTTCTCTAGCAAGACCGTTGCGGCCCCCACACGCATCGAGAAGATAAGCAATGCACCAAGCCCAAAGGTAAAGGCCAGCGGGGGCGTTCCAATGCAGATATCATCAGGTTTCATGTGGAGAATCGATTTCGGGAAGCAATCGCAGGCTGCGAGGATATCGCGATGAAAATGCATGGTTGCCTTAGGCTGACCCGTCGAACCGGAGGTGAAGGCGATCAGCACCGTATCTTCGGCGGCAGTGTCCAATGCTCTGAAAGGCTCATTCCAGGCTGACATGTGCGCCTCTAGTCCCTCAGGGGAAAGATCGTTGAAATACATGATCTGATGTAGCACCGGGCAGCGCTGCTGTGCTGCTTGCAGTTCGGCGTCCAGTCGCCGATCGCAGATAGCAGCTGTGATCTGCGCTTTCTCAATAATGTCTACCAGTTCTTTTTCACGCAGCAGAGGCATGGTTGCCACCACGATGAGCCCGGCTTTGGCGACAGCGCACCAGCAAATGGCCATCATGGCGTTGTTGGCGCTGCGCAACAGCACGCGATTGCCGGGAACCAGCCCCATGTCATGTGTCAACACATATGCTACTTTGTCGACCTGCGCCTGCATCTGTGCATAGGTCAGAACGCCATCGGCGCTGTAAATCGCCGGGTGATCGCCATCTCCCTGCTGAATCTTCGAATCCAAAAGTTCAACTATGCAATTGAGGCGGTCGGGATACTGTACTTCGGGGATAGTAAAGATCAGGTCTGGCCACTGGTCGCGAGGTGGCAGGTTGTCATGTGCAAAAGTATCTATGTGAGATGAATACACACTCATTGTGTTCTCTCCTTTGGAAACGAGGATGCAATTTCGGAACGAGTCGCACAACCGCTTTGCATAGCGGGCTGATGCGGAATGTTACAACGATGCATAGGATGTCTATTCTATTATACATTAATACGGGTTATTCTCCACGTCCGACTAACTCACGAGCGATAATGATACGCTGAATATGGCTGGTGCCCTCATATATTTGCAAGCCCTTGATATCGCGGTAGTAGCGTTCCACCGGGTATTCGTTCGAATAGCCGCGATTGCCATGCATCAGCACAGCCTCAGATGCTGCCTTCATGGCTGCTTCTGTAGCGAAAAGCTTGGCGATGGAGGTAGCTTTTGTTGCGGATAGTCCCTGATCTTTCACCCACGCGGCCCGATAGACGAGTAGTCGAGCTGCCTCTACGTCTGAGGCCATGTCAGCCAGCGTCGACTGAATCATTTGAAAGTCAGCAATGCGCTGACCGAACTGGCGGTGCTGTGTGGCATAGGCGATACTGGCATCCAGACAGGCCTGCGCGATGCCAAGTGCGCCTGCGGCTACTCCCAGGCGGCCACGATCCAGGGCAGACATCGCAACTTTGAAACCTTCTCCTGGAGCGCCAAGTAACGCACTATTATGCACCCGGCAATCTTTAAGAGTGATGTGTACGTGTTCTGATGCGCGGTGGCCCAATTCCTTGCCTGGCATAGGCTCTCGATGGAAACCAGGTGTATCGGTTTCGATGAGAAAAGCGCAGATGCCCTTGTGGCGAGCCGAGCGGTCACGACTGGCGAAAACGATTGCAATATGAGCACTGGTGCCATTAGTGATCCAGATTTTCTCTCCGTTCAGGATGTAGTAATCTCTTTCTTCCCTGGCAGTACTTTCCATACTAGCTACGTCTGATCCAGCGTTCGGTTCGGTTAGAGCATAGCAGCCTATCCACTCACCGGTGGCCAGCCGTGGAAGGTAACGGCGCTTCTGTTCTTCGGTACCCCAATCATGAATACAGAGGGAGACGAGGCTTGTATGAACGGTCAAGAAACCTCGTACGGAGGAATCGATCCTACCCAGTTCCTCGCAGAGCAAAGCGTAACTTACATAGTCCATGCCCGACCCGCCGTACTCAGGCTCTATTGGACCTGCCAGGAAGCCCAATTCGCCCATGCGTTTGACTAGATGTAGGGGAAACTCGCCTTTCTCGTCTGCTTCGCGTGATATTGGAGCTATCTCTTGTTCGGCGAACTGGCGTGCCTGTTGTTGGATGCGCTTTTGTTCGGATGTATGTTCGAAGTCCATGGATGCTCTTTTCGTATTTGATCTAGCCGGGCGACCGCGAGGGTCGCCTCTACAGGTCCATCAAATGCTAGCCGGGCGACCGCGAGGGTCGCCTCTACATTTCCGTGTCAATTACTGCAAAACCTTCGATTTCGACGAGTGTTTCGTTTTGGAAAAAGCGAGAAACCTCGAACAGGGCCATTGCCGGGTAGTAAGTGCCGAAGAACGATCGATGCACTATGCCCAGGGGTTTGAGGTGTGCAAGGTAGTCATCTGTGTCACGAATAAAAATATTTAACTTGGTAATATTTTGCATTTTTCCACCTGCGGCTTCGACAACGGTTTGAAGATTGCGAAGCGTCTGTTCGTATTGAGCCACAAGATCACCGGGTGCCATGATCTGCCCCCCGGCATTGCTGCCAGTCTGTCCTGCTAAGAAGAGCAGACGTCCGCCTGTTACAAGGATACCGTGGCTAAATCCAACGGGGCGGGCAAGGGTTGGTGGATTAATGATAGTTTTTTCCATATCAAGCGCTCTACCTTCCAGTGAACTTCGGCTTCTCCTTTGCCTTGAAAGCTTCGAAGAAGTTGCGGTGATCATCTCCCATGAGCATGAGAGCCTGCGCCTGAGCTTCGGCTTCAATTGCGGAGGCAAGATCCATACTTAATTCGTGGTTAATCATATGCTTGGTCATCGAGATGGCAAAGGTTGGCCCCTGTGCGAGTCGTTTGGCCCACACGTTTGCTGAGGGCAACAGATCATCGTGGGATACTACGCGATTGACCAGTCCATAGCGTTCGGCAGTGGCAGCGTCAATGGTATCGCCGAGCATCAATAGCTCGGTAGCGCGGCCCAATCCGACGACTCGAGGCAATAAATAACCGGCTCCCATATCGGCCCCGGTCAGACCCACTTTCGTGAAGAGGAAAGCAAAGCGAGCCTTCTCGGAGGCGATACGCAAATCAGCAGCCAGTGCTATTACTGCTCCAGCTCCGGCAGTCATGCCATTGAGGGCCGCGATAATCGGTTTATCCAGCAATCGCATATTCTGCACAACAGCCCCGGTCATGCGTGTGAACGCGAGATGGCCTTTCATATCGCGTTTGAACAGTTCACCGATGATTTCGTACACATCTCCACCCGAGCAGAAATTGTCACCAGTGCCGGTAAGCACGACGGCACGCACAGCATCGTCGTAGCGCAGGGCTTCAAACAGATCTCGTAGCTGGGCGTAGACCTCAAAAGTCAATGCGTTCATCACTTCGGGGCGATTGAAGGTCAGCGTCGCTACGCTATCGCTCACATTATAGAGAAAGTCGAAGCTCAAAACGGACCTCCTTCAAAGAAGTTATGACATCACGCCGCCGCCATCGATGTTGATAGCCTGGCCTGTGATGCCGCTGTTGATATCCTGTGCCAGAAAGACTGCGATTGCCGCCACCTCTTCAGGCTCAATCAGGCGTTTCTGTGGACTGGTATTTTCTAATGTCTCGCGTGCTTTTGACTCGGGCATTCCAGTACGAGCCACGATGTTGCTGACGCTTGCATCGGTCATAGGTGAATTCACATACCCGGGACAGATGGCATTGACCGTGATATTGTATGGTATCAATTCGACTGCAAGGGCACGTGTGAGGCCGAGCACACCGTGTTTCGCTGCTGTATATGCAGCGATATAGCTTCCCCCGACTCTTGAGGCAATGGAGGCAATGTTGATAATACGGCCAAAGCGCTGTTCTATCAATGGCGGGACGAAAGCTTTGGTGACGTAGTAGACGCTGGTCAGGTTGATAGAGAGCATACGATGCCAGAGTTCATCGGAATGGTTCAAAAACTTGTGACTGCCAGCATTACCAGCGTTATTGACTAAAATATCTACACCGCCTAGACCTTCGATCAAGGTAGTGGCCATGTGGGTGACCTGCTCAGGATCGGTCACATCGCAAGTAACCGCCAGGCTCTGGAGACCTAAGGCGCGAATTTCGCCAGCGAGCTGATCGATTTCAGAAGGAGTGCGGGCGGTCACGGCCACATTTGCTCCTGCCTGCGCAAGGGCTAAGGCGATACTACGACCGATACCTCTTCCTGCGCCGGTGACTACCGCATGCTTTCCAGCAAGCAGGTGGCTGTTTTCGTTTGACATTGACATATATCTTGATCCTCCAATCGCACTCTTAAGGAATTACATCTGAGCGACTGCGGGTATAGCCCAGTAGAGATCTTTCAATTGAGGTGGGTCCATGATGCACAGGTCAGCGCGGCCAGCAGCGATTATGGTGTTGACTTCGTCGCTTGTGGTTAGATATCCGCCGACCATCGTGAGAATACCTGCTTCGTTGCGTATCCGGTCGCTGAATGGTGTCAGGAAACCACGGCCATAGGTGGGTTCGCTATCAATGGTCGTCTGACCAGCCACTACCACGATTATATCACACCCATGCTCTTTGAACATTTTAGCAATAACTACTGCATCATCAACTTCAAAACCACCCTTTGCGCAATCGCTAGCAGAGATAGTAACGGAGATAGGCTTGTCCTGCGGCCAGGCTGCACGCACAGCATCGAATATTTCCAGGGGAAAACGCATTCGATGTTCCAGACCTCCACCATATTCGTCATGCCGCAGGTTGGCGAGTGGTGATAGGAAGCTTGCCAACAAATAGCCATGAGCAAAGTTGAGTTGAAGTACATCGAAACCTGCTTCGAATGCTTTCTGAGTGGCGCGAACAAAATCTTCGAGCACGCGGTTCATATCGTCTCGATCCATTTCTTTGGGAACCTGGCTAGATGGCGTATAAGGTATAGATGATGCTGAGAGTAGTGACCAGTTGTCGTCACGTAGCGGTCTATCCAGTCCATGTGCCCTTGGACGGGTCGAGCCACGGCGTCCGGCATGGTTCAATTGGATTGTGACCTTTGCTGGTGTCTGGTTATGAATGAAATCGACAATGTGCTTCCATACTTCAACCTGCTTTGCATTGTATATGCCAGCGCTATTTGGCGTGATGCGCCCATCAGCAGAAATTGCTACGTGCTCGGTTACTACTATTCCGACGCCACCAGATGCTGCGCTTTGCATTTGTTGTATATATGCTTCACCCGGCATGCCATTTTGCGCTGTGCAAGTGGAAAGTGGTGATAAGGCAACCCGATTGGGCAGCTTTAGGTTACGCAATCCCAAGGGTGTGAACAAGGGTGGTGGTGCAACTAGATCCTTCGCTGTGCTCAGGGTGACAACCGGTGTAAATATGGGTGGTGGTGCCACTACAGACCCTTCGCTGCGCTCAGGGTGACAATCACCCGCGGTGGTAAGCATTGAGCTGGCTTTTTGCTCAGGGTGATAACCAGCCGTGGTGCTAAGCATTGAGCTGGCTTTCTGCGCAGTCCAGCGATCAACCAAGTCCCCAAAACGAGGATCGCGCAACCGGAGGTCATCGTAGGTAATTCTGCCACTGCGGGTAAGCAAATTGAAGGTGAACTGCACCGGGTCAAGGGTCAGATAACGCTTGAGTGTTTCAAAATAGGCCTGGCTTTCCCTGGCAGCTTTTTGAAAGATCTCAACGACAGGTTTTCGCTCCAATTCATATTCGTTCAAGGCGGTTTCAAGGTCGGTATGCTGTTCTAGCGCACCGGCAAGAGCTATAGCGTCTTCCATAGCCAACTTGGTTCCCGAGCCAATGGAGAAGTGGGCGGTGTGTATGGCGTCACCGAGCAGCACCGTGTTCTTGTGGTGCCAGTGCTGTGTTTTAAGTGTGGGGAAGCTAATCCATTTTGAATTATTTGACAAAAGGGTGGCTCCGTCAAGATTATCTGCGAGAAGTTGCTGGCAGTAAGCCAGACTTTGAGCCTCATCTGCCTTGTCCAGACCTGCTTTCAGCCAGGAAGTCTCGTCACATTCGATGATAAAGGTACTTGTTGTGCCATTGAAAGGATAGGAGTGGACTTGAAACAAACCGAACTCATTTTCGCGGAAGATAAACGTGAAGGCATCAAGTATCTTAGTAGCGCCGAGCCAGATGTACCTGGCCTTACCGTATTCCAGACTGGGCTTGAAACTCGATTCATACTTTTTACGCACAATGCTGTTGAGGCCATCGGCGGCAATCAGCAAATCGTGGTCGCCTAGTTCGGCAAGGTCGTTTATCTCGCGACTGAATTGTATGTTGATACCGAGTTCGTGGCAGCGACGTTGCAGAATGTTCAGCAGGCTTTTGCGCGAGATGCTGGAAATAACATGTCCTCCGCAGCTTATCTTGTGATCTCCATAATAGACATCGATAGCATCCCAGATCACGAATTGATCGGTGATCTGTTCATATGTTTTATTATCGGCTCTCTGGAAGGAAGCCAGTGTGCGATCGGAAAAAACGACACCCCAGCCATAGGTAACATCTGCAGCATTGCGCTCGATAATGGTGATGTCGTGCGCGGGATTGGTCTTTTTGATGAGCAAGCCACTATAGAGTCCAGCCGGACCTCCACCTAGGATAACTATCTTCATCCGACCCTCCTACCCTGTCCATGAAGTATCTCAGCAAGCCGGTCGAGTTGGACTAGATCGGGTACAGTCGGGAAAAGCACCAGCTCGTCACAGCCTGCATCATGATAGCCGCGAATGAATTGAGCTATGGCTTGAGGACTTGTGAGAAGACCTGCCGCTATTCTTTCAGCGAAAGGGCCGGTGAAGGCATAGTAATCTCTCAGATAGCGATAGCCTGCTTCCTTAACATTGTCATCGCCTAATGCGAAGTAGCCTTGCGCCCAGAGTTGGGGTTTGGCAGGACGGCCTGCATCGCTCCATGCAGCATAAGCTTTGTCAGCGGCGCGTGCAAAGGCTCTGGGTGGTCCCCCACCATGAACATATCCATCGGCAAAACGTACCATGCGAGCGTATCCCTGGTCACTTAAACCACCTACTAGCAGATCTGGGCCGTTAGAACGCACTGTTTTTGGTCCAATATGGCTTTCTTCCCAAAGTGATCGTAATGAGGAGAGTTGTTCAGAGAGTCGCTTCCCTCGACCTCGATAGTCGACACCAGTAATATCATAATCCTCTTTGCGAGCTCCAACTGCGAGACCTAGCACTAGCCTTCCACCAGAGAGAGCATCAAGGGAGGCAGTGGTTTTAGCAAGCAGGGTATTGTTGTGCAGAGGGCCAATGATGATGGTCGTGGCCAGTTTGACGCGGTGAGTGACGCCTGCAACTGTGCCTAGGGTAATGAGTGGATCGTAGCTATCGTAGGCCAGTCGATCCAGTACTCCCAGGCTGGAAAATGGTCCTTCATCGGCCCTGCAAGCCCATTCGATAATGAGCTGTCCCTGAGCACCTGGGACGGTACTGGGTAGTCCAACTCCGACTTGCATATACGCAACCCCTTTGTTGGTTGAAAGAAATATTGTTAGCTTGAGCTAAGTATGCAACAAAGCAGATTGTATTTCAAGGTGGCAGTGTGGGATTTGAAGTTTGAAAGGCCATGTCTTTAGGGGACAGGCAAGTGCGGTAAGAATACGATTTATTTATTCATGATTATTTATCGCTTTTTCATTTTTTATAAACTACCGCTCAAATAGCGCTCATTTTGAGCGGTATTTCTTTAGCTCAGCAATTGATATGCTTTGTGTTTGCTGAATTTTGTTTGTCAGGACTCGTTGAACTGCGTAGTTCCAGAAAGAAGCTCATCAATACTCCAGGGTCAGTGTATGGGACTTCGTGCTGTGTTCACCAGGTTCTGTGAATAATTTTATCAATTTGAGGTTCTCCCCAGATGATGCGCAACAAGATGCGAGTAAGCTAGCTATCGGTAAAAGTAGAGAGCCAATCCCAGAGCATGGAAAGGACCTTGGTACTCTCGATCAACCAAGATCTCTCATCAAGAAGATGCAGACAAAACCTGTTCCAACCTGGAAACAGTTAAGGGCGAGGCCGCGTACACTTTCACTCGCAGATCAGGAGTGATGGACGTCTGGAAGGTCACATGGTCAAATTCTAGCACGCCCAGCGTCGGATGATCCAGGGTTCGCGGCCCATCAGGCAACCCTCGCACATCCTGTTGTTCCCACCACAGGCGAAACTGTGGGCTGACCCGTTGCAGGTCTTCAATGACTTCCTGAAAAGAGGCATCGCCAGGATAGCGCGCGTAATCGGCGCGGAATTGCGCCACCAGGTTTTGCGCCTGCTTCTCCCAGTCCCGGTCGGATGTGCGCGCCTCACCACGTATAAAAAAGCGCCAGACGGCATTGCGCGAGTGAGGCGGGCATGGCTCGTGAAAGTGAAATAACAGATCTGCTGCGCGATTCCAGGTAAGCACATCCCAGCGCCGCCCAATGACAAAAGCGGGATGAGGAGTGAGGGCATCCACGACCCGTTGGAGCGCAGGAGTGACCTGTTCTTCCTCCATCAGCATCTTTGCTGGCAGCTCCTGGGATGAAAGTCGGAAGAGATGCTGCTCTTCAGCGGTGGAAAGTCTGAGTGCCTGTGCCAGGCTTTCCAGCACCTGTCGTGAGGGGTGCACGTCGTGTCCCTGCTCAAGCAAGGTATACCAGGAAACCCCGATGTTTGCCAATTCCGCCACCTCTTCGCGCCGTAATCCCGCAGTACGACGACGGCTGCGCGCTGGCAAGCCCACATCCGCGGGTTGAAGGCGTGCGCGGCGCGTGCGCAAGAAAGCGGCGAGGGCCTGCCGGCGTTCTAGCTCATCCATC
>Ga0207684_10003164_pt1 | contig 16199 bp, 17 predicted proteins | sample KBSK5501metaG_FD_184342 | JGI IMG/M metagenome (GOLD analysis project Ga0207684, IMG submission 184342) | Corn, switchgrass and miscanthus rhizosphere microbial communities from Kellogg Biological Station, Michigan, USA - KBS K5-50-1 metaG... | ecosystem: Host-associated > Plants > Roots >...
TTGCGAAGCAAACGAAAGGCACGGATGCTGGTTTCAACGGACTGCGTAGCGAGCAGACACAGCAAACCATATCCCAATATGACAGATGAGGGATGAGCACGTCTGAGCCTCCTGCTGTCAAAAGTGCTGTCAACACGACACCACCAAGCCCCCTTCATCAATTTAGCAAAGAGAACGTATTCCATCTGCCGATTTGGACCTCCAAGCTAACGACCGAAGAAGTGCTGGATCAGCATAGCGACGACAACACCCTCGTTCACGATGCTCACGATAGACTTGATTGTGGCGATCCACGACTGCGTCAGTTCAATCGGATAAAGATGTGGCTCGGGCCATCGTGGCTCTTATCCTACGCCAGGTACGTGGTTGCAGGCGGTCGAGCAGGGTCTGCTCGAGGCGCGATGAGGTTTTCTGGCCATATATGTTGTATCCTTGAGTGGCTGTACATTGTTTGCTGTCCTAAGCGGCGTTTCCTCCGACCCACGGAGGCCCTTATGTCCTCCGGACGCCTCATCCGTCACCACAATCTTCCTACGCAGGTGTCGCGCTTCATAGGCCGCGACCAGGAGTTGCGCGAGATTCGCCAGCGTCTGCATGACCATCGTCTGATCACGCTGACCGGGACAGGGGGAACGGGCAAGACCCGCCTGGCGCTAGAAGCGGCGAGCGCCGAGGTGGAGCGCTTCGCCGACGGTGTATGGCTGATCGAACTGGCTCCACTGAGCGCTCCAGAACTGGTCGTGGAAGCGATCACCAATACCCTTGCTCTGGCCGACACGCCAGACCGACCGCCATTAGAACAACTTGGTGTGTATCTGGAGTCTAGGCAGGCGCTGCTACTCCTGGATAACTGCGAGCACCTTATCGAGGCATGCGCCCACGTTGCGAGCGCTCTGCTGGCGCGCTGTCCACAACTCGTTCTGCTTACGACCAGCCGCGAGCCGCTGGCGATCAAAGGGGAAGCGGTCCTGCGCATCGCGGGGCTGAGTCTTCCTGACCCTACGCAGGCGATCGAATGGACGCGGCTGGCCCGCTACGATGCAATCCAACTCTTTATCGAGCGCGCGCACGACGCCGAACCATCGTTTCAACTGACCGCCGCCAATGCGACGGCGGTGATTGAGGTGTGTCGCCAGTTGGACGGCATTCCGTTAGCGCTCGAGCTGGCCGCGATGCGCGTGCGTGGAATGGGAGTGGTGACCCTTGCCAAGCGGCTGGATCAGCGCTTCCGGCTCTTGACTGGCGGTGAACGTAACGCCCTTCCGCGCCAGCAAACTCTGCGTGCAACGATTGACTGGAGTTATGATCTCCTCTCAGCGCCGGAGCAGCGCATGCTGTTCCGGCTCGCGGTCTTCGCGGGCGACTGCTCGCTGGCCGCCGCAGAAACCGTCTGCGCTGGGGATGGCATTGAATACGAAGAGACGCTTGAGTTGCTGGCGGCGCTTGTGAATAAGTCGCTCGTCATGACGCACACGCTAGAACGCGGCGAGGCGCGCTATTCCCTGCTTGAAACCATTCGCCAATACGCGCGGGAAAAGCTCCTCGCCTCCGATGAGTGGGTGGCGACACGCGACCGGCATCTCCACTGCTTCCTCCACCTGGCGCAGGAAGCGGACCGAAACGTGAGAGGTCGGGAGCAACAGGTTTGGCTGAACGCGCTGGAAGAGGAGCATGACAACCTTCGAGCCGCTCTGGCGTGGGCGCTGGAGCAGTCGTGTATCGAGCTGGGCTTACGTCTTGCCAACGACCTGATGTATTTCTGGGATGCCCGCGGCCATATCCGGGAAGGGTATAGCTGGTATGAGCGCTTCCTCCGCCACGCTGACGACACGCTTCCTCTTGCGGTGCATTCCAGGGCGCTGTGCATGTTCGCTTTCATGGCGGCGTTTCATGGCGACGCGGAAACCGCTACCATGCGCGCACGCGAAGCGGTCGCCCTGTGCGAGGCGGCTGGCGACGAAGGCAAATCGCTACTGGGGCCCGCGCTGGGGGCTTTTGCAACTGCGGCGGAACTGGCAGGTGATTTTCAAACTGCGTACACGGTTCTTGAACGTTGTATCGGGCTCATGCGCGAACTGGATGACCTGACCGAACTTCCAATAGCGTTGCTCTCTCAGAGCAAAGCGGCGGTCGCACAGGGACAGTATCCTCTGGCCCGCGTGCTCCTTGAGGAGAGTCTGGCGATCACCTGCGCCAGCGGCGATACCTTTCGGATGGCGCACACGCTCAATGGTCTCGGCGATCTTGCCCTCTGCGAAGGTCATTTAGAGCAGGCGCATGCCCTGTATGAGGAGAGTCTGGCGCACTTGCGCGCTGTTGGCACGGCGCGTGATATTCCGGTCGTCCTGCACAACCTGGCGTACATCTACTTGCGGCAGGGCGCTATCGAACGCGCATATGACCTGTTTCGCGCGTCGTTGGAGGCGCAGGGCGGAGGCAACAGTGGCAACAATGGCGAGGGCATAGTACAGGGGCTGCTGGGCTTTGCCGCCCTCGCCGCTACGACGGGATTCATTGCTGAAAGCGCTCGCCTATTCGGCGTCGCCATCGCCAGCAGCGCCTGGAACTCTGGCGTCATTTGGCCGGCGAAAAAGGTGGAATATGAACTCTTCATTGGCCTCGTCCGCTCGCGGATGAGCGACGCGGAGTTTGCGGCGGAACAGGCGCGAGGACGTACCATGTCGATGGAGCAGGCCGTCGAGTTTGCCCTCCATCTGCCCTTGTCTCTGCCTGCGTCTGCGCAGGCGACGCCATCAGACGACCTGAGCGAGCGTGAGCGCGAAGTGGTGGTTCTGATCGCGCGCGGCTTGTCCAATGGAGAGATCGCTGAGCAATTGATACTGAGCAAGCGCACTGTCGAGAAGCATATCGCCAATATCCTGTCCACACTTGGCTTCACAAATCGCGCTCAGATCGTGCGCTGGGCGATTGAACACGGGCAAGCTAGCCCAGAGCAAGGACCCATGATGATGCGCAATTGACCGGTATCGCCACTATCTCCCCTCACTGTCGAACGACTCCCTCGTCTGTCACATGTACCGCACGGAAATACGTGCGCTGATACGTGCGCGCACGCATGACGGTTCACTCCTCGCCGGGCAATCTAGAAGTGTGATCGGTAGCGACATCGATCCAGACCTCTTTAGGATGGAGGGGGTGCGATGGTCCAAGCCGAAGAGCACATCGTCATCCGTCGCCCCATCGAAGAGGTGTACGCCTACGCCAGTGATCCAAGGCGCGCTCCGGAGTGGCAGTCCGCGCTGTTGGAGGTGCGGCAGACGACCGTGGGTCCGCTGGGAATGGGCGCTAAATTCGTGGGAGCGCGCAAGTTCCTCGGACGGAAGATCGAGTCGAACCTCGAGTGTGTCGAGTACACGCCGACGATGGATATCAGCTTCAAGAATGACGCAGGCCCCATGCCCTTCGCTCTTTCGTACCGCTTCCAGCCTGTGCCGGAGGGCGTGCGACTCACATGTCAGATGGAGATGCGGCCAGGCATCTTGTTTGGCCTGGCCGAGCCACTGATTACCGGGAGCGTTCAACGGGAACTGATCGCCAGCCTTCGGTGACCTGAAGGACCTGCTCGAGAATCGAGCCGTGGCGATCTAATCATAAACACCATAGGAGGAAGCCATGTCATTTGTGAAGTCGGACCGCTTCAGCCGCTACGTGGGGTGGGCGGCGTATGTCAGCGCCGTCCTCGCCATCGTCGGATTCGCGTTCCTGTTTCTGCTCTATTACTATGCGCTGCAGCCCAACATCAGCGTGCCAGGAGGGGCATCTGCGTTGGACTTTGGCCACATCAGCGATATTCTCGGCCTCGTCGGCTCGATCTGCACGCTGCCGCTGCCCGTGGCGCTGCATGCGCTCACCAGCCAGCGTCGGCCGGGGCTGAGTTGGGCCGCTATGGCGCTCGGCGTGTTGGGGATTCTGACGATCATCGTCGCGCAGGCGCTGCTCATAGCACAGATAATCACCTTCGCGGTGAACTTGCCGTTGGCCATGATCGGACTTGCGCTGATCGGCGGCTGGCTGATCCTGGCCAACCATCTCGGACGCGCCGCAGGCGCTTTGTCGCGCTGGCTGGGATGGCTGGGGGAGTTGAATGGAGCAGCATTCCTCCTCCTCGCAGGTGGCGTGCTGCTTCTGGTTACTCGGTTCGACGCATTTACTACGGGGCAACCCTTCCAGCAGTACCCAGCGCTAATTGGAGTTGTCGTCGCCTTGGCCGCACCGGCTATTCTGTCCCACTTCCTGGGCTTTCCCATCTGGCTCATCGGACTGGGCCGGAGACTCGTCAACGCCCAGACGCCGCAACGGCAAAGCAATCTGCAGCCGGAGCCGGTTGGCGACCCGCGATAGGACATCGCCAATCGGCACAAAATTCCCCACTTGAAAGGATCTGCTCGCATGAACAGTCTGGCGCAGACGCCCTCCGCCACCGTCTCACGACCCCGGCGCACCCGTTTCACTGGCTGGTCCACTATCGCCTCCGGCGTGGCGCTCCTCATCGTGGGGCAGAAGGCGTATTTCCCTCCGTCAGTGGGTCTGGTTCTTCTCCTTGCCACGCTTGCGTTCTACCTTGGCATGATTCCTGTCGCCCGGTGGATCGCGCGCGGTCTGGCGGAGCGCGACAACGGAGATCGCGTGCGAGTCATCCGCGCGGCGGAGATCGCTAGCGTCGCGGGAGCGGCCGTTGCCGCCCTAACCGCCATCCTAGCCCTGCCGCACTGGCTCTCAGCCGTGCCTGCGCAGATCCTTGATACATCGGCGCTCGGCGTGATCGGCCTGTGGCTCGGCGTATCCAGCGTACTGGCGTTCCGCGCACGGCTCTACAATCGCGCGCTGGCGATCATCGGCGCGCTGGCCGGGGTGAGTTGGCTGCTGGCAGCCATCATCATGTGGATCGAACTGATCGCAGGCAATCTGGGAAGCCTGGTCTCCGCAATTGAGACGGTTCGCCTGTTAGGAAGCTATCTCGGCTCGGCGTTCTACCTGATCTGGGCTGTGTGGCTGGGCATCTGGCTCTTGATACGCAAGCGATAGCCCTCCCCAGGAATGAGCGTCTCTCAGACAAGTCAGCCATGACACGAAAGGAAGCCACACGATGAAGACACGCATCAGTGGAACGATGGCGGCCCTGGTTCTCATACCGCTACTCGCGCTCGCCGCTTGCGGGCAGGGCGCAGCCGCCCCCAACGAGGTGAGCATGGCTGGGGCGGATTTCAGCGTCTCGAGCGTCACCATCAAGGCCGGGCAGTCGGTACATTTCACCGATCCAGCCGGCGTCGGAGCGACACACATTGTCTGCCTGGGCACTGAGGGCAATTGTGACAGCGCCGCTCAAGGTCCGCAGGCGCTGGAAGGCGGCGGGTTTACCATCAACGCGGGCGACCCGCCGAAAGACATCACCTTCGCAACGGCGGGAACGTACAAGATCACCTGCTCGCTCCATCCCAGTATGAACCTCACGGTGACGGTACAGTAGCTTTGATCCCCTCAGATAACAGGGCGCTCAATCGCGTGCTCTTTTCACTGGGCGTACTGTACCGAGTGGAGGCATCTCCTCATAGCGCTGATTTGTAAGGCGAGCGTAGAGCTTTTCGTAGTCTACTTCGTCAGAGACGAGGTAGCGGGTGGTGGGTCGAAGCGGAACAGGAATAAACGCTCCATCTTCTGCCGTGAACACCACGGGAATGAATTTATCGTTGTCACCAGCTCGCTCAAATAACTCCTCGGTAATGATCATGCCCTCCCAGGTAGCACCCAAGCCTTTGCCTGGCGATTCTTGTCCATTGAATCGTCGGCAGTACGTCTCCGTGCATACAACTGACCTGCCCCCCCACAGTGTCCAGTAATAATGACAGCTACCGCTAGCTTGCTAATGTCCGAGCAAGAATGGCTGGGATCTGGTGTGCCAGGACGTCGATCACCGAAAGGTCGCACGTCGATACCTGCGGTGTTGCACCTGGTGGTATGAAATTGGGGTCAAAGCACACACATTGCGCTGGGTCCACGAGGCAGCAGAACCGTGAATTCAGGATTCTCGGGGAGGTGGGGCAGCAAGCGCGCCTGCGCCCTGCTGTATTGGAGACTGATGTCGTGCGGTCGGCAGTGTTCATGAGGGCATTTGAAGCGGCTTGAAATCATCCCCCTAGTGGGCGCCCAGGAGGTCAACGTGTACCAATTTTCATTGGTGATAAGTTCAAGAGCAGCGCGCTGCTCAGCCCAGGCCGGTAGGATTCGGCAGCGCGAACTGCTGTCACAACTGCTGTCAACGGACTCAAGCGCAACCGCTGAATCCCTACGAAATGAGGCTGAAAATGGCAGGTGGGACAGGAATCGAACCTGCAACCTGCGGTTTTGGAGCCCAGGGTTTGTGAATTTATGGGCGTTCATGCGATGTCGCTGCATGTCGCCACTCGGCATCGTGAGGGGGCGAATTGGCCGTCAGGTGTCGCTGTCTGTCGGCCTAGTTCGTTCCTGTAGGGGGCAGCTGTAGGGGGCACCTCAGGCTACAGAGCACTCTAATTCCGTTTGGCGCACATCCAACCCACGTTCCGCGCGGCCGCTTGACACTTTGACGAATATAGAGGGAGGGGACGCGGAGGAGTTGGTGAGCGAAGGAGCAGCGCATGCCGGGCGGGACGTCGAGTGCTTCGTATGTGCCGGAGCGCTTGGATCATCTGGGGATTGTGGCGGGGGTCTGCCGCGAGATCGGGTTGGCCACGTGGCTGGATGCGCGAGATGAACATACACATGAGCGCGTGAGCGTGGGCACCGCCACGGTGGCGATGATCCTCAATGGGCTGGGCTTCAGCAATCGCCGGCTCTATCTGGTGCCGCAGTTCTTCGCCACCAAGCCGGTCGAGCATCTTTTGGGGCCGGGGATCATCGCCGAGGACCTGAACGACGACTGTCTGGGCCGCACGCTCGACTGGCTCTACGCGCACGACCCGACGACGTTGTTTGCTGGCATCGCCCTGCGAGCGCGCCAGCGCTTCGGCATCGGCGCGCGGCAGGTCCATGTGGACACGACATCCTTCTCGGTCAGCGGGGCGTATGCCCCGGAGTCGGTGCCTGAGGAGGAGGCGAACGCACCCGCAGCCGAGGCGGAGGATGGCGATCTGGACGCGCACGTCGTGGCCATCACCTACGGCTATTCGCGCGACCGCCGGGCCGATCTCAAGCAGTGGATGCTGGCGCTAGCGACCACGCGCGAGGGCGATGTGCCCCTCTTCATGCGCCCGCTCGACGGCAACAGCAGCGACCAGGTGAGCTTGCTTGCCGCCGTGGAAGCGCTGGCGGATCAGTTGCGCACTGGCGACGCCGGCGGTGGCATCGCCGGCGGCTCCGAGGTGGCAGCCCCGCAGGAGCGCCCCCTCTTCGTCGCTGACGGTGGCCTCTACAGCGAGGCGACCATGGCGCGGCTCAACGCGGCGGAGATCGCCTGGGTCAGCCGCGTGCCAGCGACCCTGACGGCCGCGCAGACGGCGCTGGGGCGCCGCGACGCGTCGTGGCAGACGTCGGCCGACGGACAGACGCGGTGGTGGGGCCAGGAGCTGGCGCTGCCGCAGGGGCCGGAGCCGCAGCAGGAGCAGAGACGGGAGCGCTGAGTAATCGTACGCACCCAGGCCGGCGAGCGGCAGGCACGGGCCACGCTCGAACGGCAAGCGGCGAAAGCGCACGAGCAGTGGCGCAAGCGCCTCTGGCATCTGAGTAACCGGTCGTTCGCCTGCGAGGCCGACGCGCGCGCCGCGGTGGCCCAGGAGACTAAGACGTTGCCCGCCTGGCTGCGCCTGCAGCCGGCGCAGGTGCGCGTCGAGCCGCGCTACGCCGGGCGGGGCCGGCCCCGCCCGGGGGCGGTCCCCACCGGCCAGGAGGTCCACATCACGGCCAACTGCGAGCGCGATGAGGCGCAGCTCGCGGGGGCGGTGGAGCGCGCGGCGAGCTTCCTCGTGGCGACCAACGTGCTCGACGCGGCCCAGCTCAGCGACGAGGAGCTCATCGCGATCTACAAGGACCAGCACAGCGTCGAGCGCGGCTTCGCCTTCCTCAAGGACCCGCTCTTCCTGGCTTCCTCGGTCTTCCTGAAGAAACCCGAGCGGATCATGGCCCTCAGCCTCGTCATGGTGCTGTGCCTGCTCGTCTATCGCCTCGCCGAACATCGCTTACGTGAGCAGCTGGCGGCCACCGGCCAGACGATCCCCGACCAGGTCAAGAAGCCGACGACTCGGCCGACCATGCGCTGGGTCTTCCAGTGTTTCGAGGGCATTGAGCTGCTGCACATCCGCCACAGACCCGATGCCACCACCTCGCTCATCCTACGGTTGACGCCGCTGCACCAGCAGATCCTCGCCCTCCTCGGCCCGACCTGCGAGCAATTCTATGAATCGAGTAATTGACTGTGCAGAATGTGGGCGGTACTCTGAGTACGGCAACTCTGGGAACGTGCAAAGCGCAATCGGCAACGGTCACCGGAAGAAAATATGGTCAACTCAATGGGGTCCGAGCCCCTCGTCTGGCCAATTGTGCCGATGCTGCGTCCCGACCTTAGAGTGTTCGCTGGCCACGCCGACATGGTGCTTGACGTGATTGGCCAGATCGGGGCGCCGCCGAGCTTGGTGATCTTCACCGAAGGCAATCATCTGATGGTGTTGTCGAGCGACGATATTGTCGGTGCGTTCCCGTCTTGGGCTGGCTCCCAGCCGCAATACGCCGACCTCGACTTGAGCAATTTAATTTTAGTCACCTTACCTCAACCCATCCTGGTACAGATGATACGCACTGGAGGAGTCGCTCTCGGTAATCTCACGCTCGACGTGAGCCGTAAGTCCGGTTTCTACCCCGATATTTTCATGGGCTACCCAGACCCCTTGCGAGAATTGCGCACACTGGGAGTGGTCGATCCACAGGCACGTTTCTTCGCGAAAAATCGTGGCCTTGCGCTGCTTGTCCGGAAAGGAAATCCACTCGATCTTAGAGGCCTGAGCGATGTAGTAAGGGCTGGAACACGGATCGCGCTTCCGGAATCGGGCGAAGTTCGTGCCAAGTGCCTTGCTGCTGCTGAAGAGCTGCTGGGAAAGTCCGCAGCCGAAGCTCTCGTCGCGGCGGAGGTACCGAGTTTCCCAGGTCGCCTCGGCATCATGCATCGCGATCTTCCCGAGATGATCGCCCGCAGTTATGCGGACGTGGCCTTCACATGGTATCATCTCGTTTCCTACTGGGCACGGATATTCCCAGACCATTTCGAGCTTGTTGCCGTTCCAGGCGCTGAGCGGTTCTTTACGCAAATCGCGCTGGCTCGCGTCACTGATCCGCTGCGCGCACGAGCAATGAAGGCGTTCGACGAGTTCTTCTTCAGCCGGGCAAGAGACGTTTATCCCCGATACGATTTCGCGCGTATGGATGACGCTGAGTTTGGAGCGAGGTTGGGACTTGATCTGTAGAAAACCGGGGCGGCCGCTTGTGACCCTGGCTGTTCTCTCATGCCGGGCCTGCGGTCAAGACCCACATTCCGCACGCTCAATTTCGATCCCTGTACGTGAGCGGGTAATGCAGGCAGAATAAGGTGAACCCCTAAGTCAAGACAGGCCAAAGGCGCTGACTAAGATAGATTCGCCTCCTTCTTGGTTCTTATGCGCTGTTGACCACTCAGGTCTGCAGCTCGGTCGTCATGCTCCCTTACGCACAAGGTAGACATAGCGCGACAGGCGTCGCTCGCGGGCGAGCTGATACACCATCGCGAGAAACCGCTGTTGCCCTGCATAGCCCACTTTCCGCACGAGTGCTTGACACTTTTTTGGAGAATAGGGTGAGGCGAGGCGAGGAGGAAAGCTGTCCTATTTGTTCAGTTCTCGACATATACTCGTGGTCCGTACAGCATGTATCCGATTCCCACCAAGATCAGAATGTACTCACCGGCGGTAACGGCAGGCGGAGGGGGCGCCGTGAAGAAGAACCTTGCCTGATCAGCCGGCGCGGTGAGGAAGAGGAGCACAGCGTCGATGACCGCCAAAACGCCAGCGAGCTTCGGTCTTCGGAGGAACAGCGAAACCAGCCCGGCAAGGGGAATGACCAACCCCACGACTATGAAGAACCCGGCGAACGCCAGGGTCCGTAGTTCATGCATACGAGTCTCGACTCCCAACGGAGTCAACAGGAAGCCCAGAATGAAGCCCAACCCAAACAAGACTGCCAATATCCGCTCTGGTTTCCCGAGAGACCTCTTTGTATTGGATGATGAAGGCATGGCCTATTCTCCTCATTGAAGCACAACTAGGAAGGCTAAGCCGTGGCAGGCCATCTCTTGGTCGAGGGCCGCGGCCTCGGTCCATGCTCCCCCAGCGTCGTGTCCACCCAACTCGCGATTAGACTGACGGTCTACTGACCTATATTCCATCCGAGAGCGTTTCGCAACCCGGGAAGTACGGTAGGATGCTCCTGAGTGCGGCTTGCTCCCGCGGGCAGGAGGCATCCCATGACACCGGCTGTTGGCCTTGACCAGGCGCCCATCCCACCGCCATCATATCACCGCACCATGGCCGCAGCGCTGCACGTGGATGCATGCCCTAACGCTGGTGCGGCGCTTGGAGTTGCTGGCGATATGTCGCGTGGCCGTCCACCTGGCCCACGAGCAACACCTGTGCGCCGTCAAAATCGCACCATACTGAAACGCTGTGGGGGGATCTATCTGGATTGATTGTGGTGAAGGCACACAAGATCGGTCGGCTGAACAGATCGTAGAATTTCACCGGGATCGGCGCTGACATTGCGCATCCTCCTGCTCATTGGATAGGCGCAACAAGTCAACCTGAGCGGCGCTTCCACAGAGGTGCTGGCATGTCTGCGCTCAAGCAGTGCAGCGCTCCACGACCACTACTGTCGCGACGGCATGGCGTACAACTCCCAGGCGATCCCATCGGGGTCGTAGAAGCTGATGTAGGCCGCGCCCGTGACGGGGTCCTGCTCGATGCCGTGGTTCGGCACGCTCGCATCGTCGAGCTGCCGCCGCAGTCCATCGAGGTCGCCGACATCCGCGATCGCCAAGGCAAGATGATCGAGGCCGACGCGGAACGGGTCAAAGCGATCTGTATCGTCCGTCTGCTCAGCCGGGCCGAGGAGCGCGATGAGCAGGCCATGCGCGTCCATGAAGGCCGCCTCTGATGACTCGCGCAGGAGTCCAAAGCCGAGCGTGTCGATGTAGAAGCGCTTGGCGCGGCCAAGGTCGCTGACGCGGAGTCCGAGGTGGGCGAGGGGAAAGGTTCCAAACTGCATAGGGGTCTGTCCTTTCTTAGGCATCCTTTGTGTATTCACTCGCAGCTTGCTGTGGCGTATCCCTGCGCCACCAGGGGATCCTTGAGGAGCCAGGAGATTACTCTCCACTCATACTCTAGGACCTGAGCTTGCGGCACAGCGAATTTTAAGGTTGCTGCAGGCTGTGGAGGACAGTTCATAGTAGTCCACAGCAGCCGAAATTGTACGCTTATTCGCTGTTCTATTGTCCAGCGCAGTGCATATAGGTTTATCGGCGTTGGGGTCAACATTAGGGTCAAACGTCGTCAACCGGGCACTCTAGTTCCGCATGGGCGCCTTTAAGGGATCAGGCCACATGCTTCGAGCATCCACATGATAGGCCTTGCCTGGTCGTCTTATACTATTCGCGTGCTTCTGCGTGTTGCGTCCGCTTCCCATTATCGGTCCCGAACTGCGAGGCCAGGGAGCCGAACAACGGCACGCACTGAAGGGAAGGTAGCGATGGCGCCATCACTGGAGCTGCGTGACCTGACGACGAGCCTCTACCAGGCGATGACGATGGGTGACGCATCGTTCGTCACCGCATTCTCGCGCCAGCCGGGCGTGCTGGGCATTGGCACCGATCCAGCAGAATGGTGGTCCGACTACCCGACGCTGGAGCGGGTCATGACGGCCCAACTGCGGGAGATGGGCGCGGGCGGCGTGCGCGTCGTCGCAGGCAATCCACAGGCGTACCAGGAGGGCAGCGTCGGCTGGGCAGCCGATCAACCGACCATCCAGATGCCCGACGGCACGAAGACGCCCGCGCGCATCACACTCGTGGCCCATCGCGAGGGTGACGCCTGGAAGATCGTCCAGGCGCACATCTCAGTCGGCGCGCGCAACGAGGAGGTCCTCGGCCAGACGCTCACAGTCGAGTAGTGCAGGATCTGAAGCCGCAAGTAGTTGTGTAGCGAGGCGGTAGGAGACCGAGTTGTCACGCCCTCCTGCCGCCTGTCAGGGAAAGCCATTGCGCCACCTAGCGCCATCCCGCAACCTAAGCCGGACGAGCGCAAAGCGGCAACCGACGGTTTACAATTCTGCTGCCGTCTGTTCGTCCTAGCTCGTCTGCGTCTGCTGGTGTTGGGGTCAGGAATGGGGTCAGGCCGCGGCAAATGAGCACTCTAGTTTGGTATGGACGCTGTCAGGGGAGCTGGTCAAGACTAGCGCGACCAGCGTGTGACGTCGTCCATCCCGCAAACCTGAGGTCTTCTCGTCTCAATCGTAATGTCTGGCCTGTGACCAGAGTGTCGCGAACGGCTCCTTCGGCTGCCGCAAGATGAGAATCGGGGCGTTGTTCTCGGAAGCCTCACAATTTGCGCAAGATGTCCTGGCGGCCAGCGTCACCGAGTCGTACCCCTGCGCGGCGTCTTGTGGCGAGATATTGATTGTGATGAGGACCTGACCACTACAGCCTTCCGGTCCCCAGATGTAGAACGCGTTGTGTCCACTGATCGCTGGAGGCAAATGATAGCGTGCGCCGAAGTGCGCGAGCGCGCTCGCCTCGCCGTAATCTTCGGTAAAGATACACGCGACCCGCTGCTCTTCTGGTGGCAGACTGTGATAGACCTGCGCGATCAGCGCGACCTGTTCCTCCCAGCCAAAGCGATCCGCCAGGGATTGCGGCAAGCCGTAGACATCGCCGGACACCTGTTGCGATCCTGCGTCGCTGCTCCTGCCGTAAATCTGACCGTACACAGCGGGTGGCAGCATCGGCATCGCCGCGGGAGCCAGGAGCGCGCCGCTCAGAGCCAGCATGACGGCGTAGGCCGCGACCCACCTGGGTCCCCACGTGCGCCAACGCTCCCGCCATGCGCCAAACAGCATCGCCCCACCGACAAAGAGCGGCGGATAGGCCGGAGCCAGAAAGTAGGATTTCCCCTGAGTCGCGATAAAGAGGACGAACAGGAGAAGATACGCCCAGCCAAAGACCCGATAGCGCGCGCCACGTTTGGAGAAGAAGTACACCAACCCCGCCACCCACAGCGGCACAGAGAGCGGGTTCATGATGATGATCTGGTTCACGAGGAAATCGAGGGGCGAGCTAGCGACACCATGATTCTTCGAATAGCTTGCCCAGTACTGGAACGACGCCCAGCCATTGACAGCGTTCCAGAGCAGGAATGGCAGGAAGAGTGCGAAGGCGATCAGGGCGCCGAATAGCGTCCAGCGGGTGAACAGCAGGCGCCGCTGCGCAGTCAGCAGCAGGCCGGCAACCAGCGCGAATCCCCAGAAGAGGATCGTCTCCTTCGTCAGCAATCCCAGGCCGGCCACCGCGCCGAATGCGAGCCACCATCGCGGCTCCTCGTCGCGCAGCAGGATAATGAGGATCGTGGCGGCCAGCGTCCACCAGAATTGATCGAAGAGGTCATAGCCGTACTGCGAGCCGTTCGCCAGCAGAGCAAGCGCCGTCGCCGATCCCAGGGCGGCGAGTCCCTGAACCCATCCCGCACCGCCCAGCAGCCGCGCCATCAGTCCGGTCAGCAGGATGATCCCAACGCAGATCAGCGCGGAGATGACGTGGACGGCCCAGAGGGCGTTACCGGTGAGAAAGCGGGGAATCAAGGTAATCCAGGGAACCAGCGGCGGCACATCCACATAGCCAAAGGCGGGATGCTGGCTCATGGCCATCATATAGAGTTCATCGCGGAAATAGCCGTAGTTGTTCCCCACCAGCACATGCGCCAGGAACGAGACGCCCGCAATGATGAGCACAGCAGGCGCGAGGTTGATACGGCGGAAGACGCCAGTGACATTGGCGCGTGGCGACAAGAGCTGATGCACGGTAACCGCTCCATTCCCATCGGGTAACTCTTCAGCCGAACTTGCTGAGCAGTCTACCAAGCTCTGTCACCCGCTGCAATCGCTAAACAACGTGAATCCTGGATAAACTAGGGCATAAACGGGCCGCCTTGTCGGCAGAGCAGAGGTGCGGCCCATGCGGTCATGGCTGGGCAAGCGAAGGCGGGAGATACACTTGGGCGCGCTGCGGATCGTAGCAGACGAGATTATGCCGGTGCGCCATCTGGATGAAGAACTGGGCTAGCGCTCTGCCGCTTGGCCAGGTCATACAGACGATGACAGAGCCTGGTGACACGTCCCAGGCGCACGACCACGGGCTCTCATCGACTTCCTCCTCGGAAAGGTCATCAATGGGAGGATAGCGCTGGGTGAGGTCGTGGAGGAACAGGGCAACCGCCTCGTGCGGTTTGACCACCGAGTAGTCCGCGTCACACAGCTGCCAATAGACCTGGACCGCTTGCTCAGATGTGATGGGGCGAGCTTCGTGCCAGAAGGCGAGATCAAAACTCATACATGGCTCCTCGCTCCCCGAGGGAGTACAGTCCCGTGAACCACTCCTCATTATGCACTAGGCCATGCACTAGGCCATGCACTAGGCCATGCACTAGGCCGCGATGAGCGGCCAGACCAGCGAGCAGATGCACGCAGAAGTGAATGGGGCTGCGGTGACGTGAGTGCTCGATTTGGCAGACGGTCTTGAGCTGATCTATGATGGATTCGATCAGAGCGCGCTTACGCAGGAGCAGATGATCAGCGAGAGGAAGGAGGCGGTTGCGCATGTTCTTGCGCAGCTTGGTAATGAGCCGGAGGCCCTGCTCAAGGAACAGGCGCTCAGCGAGCGGGGCGGAGATATAGCCTTTGTCGCCGAAGAGGCGTCCAAAGAGCCGTCGGACCAGGCGTGGAACGGGCTTGCGGTCGTCGAGATTGCCAGGAGTGAGGCAGAAGGCCAGCAACTCGCCCTGGTCATTGACCACGAGGTGCAACTTGAAGCCGTAGAACCAGCCGACAGACGTTTTGCCGCGGCGGGCGTCGACGCGGAAGACGCGGTGCTGCTGGATGCGGGCAGGATGGCAAACGGCGAGGGAGGTCGAGTCGATGAAGCTGATCCCCGTGCACGGTCCCCGCTGTGTCTGCAAGTAGACGGCTAAGGGCACGAGGTAGCGCGGCATGAGGTCGACAAAGCGCGTGTAGCTGACGAGCTGTGGGAACTCCTGGCGCAAGTGGAGCTGGACGTGCTCACGGTAGAACCCTTTGAAGGTCCGATAGCCCGATTGCTGAAAGAGGATGAGGATGGTGAGGATCTCCGCGGGATGCAACCGTGTCGCGCGTCGGCGACGACGCTGCCCTGAGGCGAGCAACTCGCGCTCCCACAACGGCTCAAAGCGCTGCCAAAACGCAGCCACGGAGCAATACAAGTCGAGTATACTCATCCCGATGCCTCCAGATCAGGGGTGATGGGTCGTGACAAACCGCATCATATCCCGGTTGGAGGTGTCGCGCTGATCCAGGATTCACGTGCAGGGGCAGGCCTAAGGGCGTCGCAGCGGCCAATGACGCATTACAGGGATTGCTTATGCTACGATCTGGGCATCTAAGGCCTCTGCAGGCAAGGGCTGCAGGTACGATAGCAAGATCTCGCTCTCGGTCTCGTCGGGATCGAGCCAAGCTTCCTCCTCCTCGCGCGTCAACACCACCGGCATACGGTTGTGTACCGATGCTACCAGGTCATTCGGCTCCGTAGTGATAATGACGCACGACTGTAGATCCTGCCCCTCTGGCGTCTTCCAGGTGTCATAGAGGCCAGCCAGCGCCAGGAAATCACCATCCTTACGCGTGAAGAGGAACTTAACCTTCTTGCCCCCACTCGCTGGTGTCTGCCATTCATAGAAGCCGGTGGCGGGGATGATGCAGCGCTGGAAGCGCAGGGGCTTCCGGAACGTCGGCTTTGACTCAATCCCTTCCGCTCGCGCATTGATTACTGATCACTGCAAAGTGAAGTGAATCGGTGGTACGCTAGGAGGCATGGGAACACGAGGAGCCCCCAAGAAGGCGGATTGGCGCGAAGAGCGGCGCAAGCGCGCCTGGGCCTTGAAACAACAGGG
>Ga0207684_10003167_pt1 | contig 16185 bp, 17 predicted proteins | sample KBSK5501metaG_FD_184342 | JGI IMG/M metagenome (GOLD analysis project Ga0207684, IMG submission 184342) | Corn, switchgrass and miscanthus rhizosphere microbial communities from Kellogg Biological Station, Michigan, USA - KBS K5-50-1 metaG... | ecosystem: Host-associated > Plants > Roots >...
GGTGCGAGGTGTCCATGCCCCAGCATAGCTGACACCGCTGCCCGCCTGATACGGGTTTTCAGACGGTTTCTAACAGGCACCCTCAGATTGACAGGGAAGGCGCTGTGGGTAACCGCATGTATTGCAGGACAAAGTGGTCGATCTCCGAGAACGGCAAGAAGTCCCCGGTATCCTTCCCATAGTGCGCTCGTGCGATCTGCAAGGTCGGCGTCAGCAGGAACTCGGCGGGCAGTAACCCCAGATCCCCATCAAACGCGCGGATGTTCTCCACAAAGGTCCGTGCGCCCACTCCCGCATAGCGTGCTTCCTCGTACGTCCGGCGACGCCGCAATCGCGTGACGAGGGCCGCGGGCAGCGAGGACTGTGGTTGATAGAGCTCGTAGACCCCCTGCCCACGATCAGCAACCAAGGGGACGTTGGTCGCAAAGCGATCCAGGTAGCCATGCGCATGCCGTGGCTCCGAGTCAAAGAGCACGATCAAGCGCAACACATAGGTATAGAAGCGACTGTGCCGACGCAGCAGATACCACAGCCGCAGGTTACACAGCGGGCAGGCGGCGGCGCGATAGAGCGCAACCATGACGGGATAGCCATAGCAATCCCCCAGCGCCACGCGCCGCCCGTGGAGGTCGCGCACACTGAAGAGCGGGGCAGGATCGCCAACATGGAGCGTCATGAGTCGCCTCGCATCCTGTTCACTACAACAGGTTAACAACGCACCAGCGGGTCGATCTGTCACCCCCCGTTTCACCATGCCCTTTGCAAGTAAGGAGCGCTGCGCCGATGCGCAGATGCACATAGTTCATGGTTACTTGAAGGTTGAGGCGTTGCTGCATTATCCACGTCCGTAAAGACAAGCAAACCTTGATCAAGGCAGCGAACGAGAGACGGCGAACTGAGCAGCGGAAATTCAGGCGCTCCAACAATTTGAGTCAGATGGTCAGGCAAGAACCATGCAGTAAACGTCTCAAGTTGAGGCGTGGAGCTGTTGTATGTTGGGCGACAATTAGAAGGGCTCTGGCGCACTTTGCGTGCATTCTGTCTGCCAGCCACCACATGCCATACTGCTCCATGCCGCGTCGTGCGTGAGGCGGCATGGAGGCCGTGATGGATCTCGCTGCATTGTTGCCACACCTGGATGCGCTGGAATCTCCCAGCAATGAGTTTTCGTGACTCTTTACAATAGTTATCTAAATAACTTATGATCGTCACATCGCGGGAGAGCGTCAGAAGCCATGCCGCTGCCCTTCCTTCCGCACAGCTGATGAAAAGCGAGGAACAGGAGCGTCTATGAAGCGCAAAGGCGTGTGCTACGACGCGGGACGCGCGCTGCTGGGAGAGAATTGGCGTCCGACCTTTGATCTCCTCGTCGTGCATCGTGAGCTTGAAATTATCAAGAGTGATCTCCACTGCAATGTCGTCAGGATTTGCGGTCAAGATATCGGTCGCTTGACCGTCACTGCTGAAGATGCTTTGCAGCAAGGGCTAGAGGTCTGGTTGTCTCCAGACCTGTTTGACCATAGCCAGCAAGAAACGCTGGACTACCTCGTCACTGCCGCCCAGGCCGCGGAGAACCTGCGACAGCGGTGGCCCGACAGGCTGGTGTTGAGTGTCGGCTCGGAGCTCACGCTGTTCATGAAGGGCATCCTGGGCGGCGACACTTTCCTCGAACGGGTTGGCAACCCGTTCATGCTGGCCATCACCTTGCTCAAGCTCAGGCTTCTGGGAACACACAACAAGCCGCTGAACGCTTTCCTGGCGCGGGCGAGCCAGGAGGTTAGGAGCGTCTTTCGTGGTCCCCTCACCTATTCATCGGCTCCCATTGAAGACGTTGATTGGGACCTCTTTGATGTGGTCGGCGTCGACTATTACCGCGGGAAGCGGAACAGGGCAACATATGGCGAACGCCTCAAGCGGTACGTCGCCCTTGGCAAGCCAGTCGTCATCACTGAGGTCGGCTGCTGTACCTATCAGGGCGCCGAAGATAAGGGTGGCAGAGCGTTTATGATTGTAGACCGGAAGCATCCGGAGCGGCTCAAGAGCGGCTATGTGCGTGACGAGGAGCTGCAGGCTCGTGAAGTTGCCGACATGCTTGGCATTCTTGATACGGCGGGCGCTGACGGTGCGTTTGTCTGCACCTTTGTCATGCCCACCTTGACGTACACTGAAGACCCTCTGACTGATTTCGATAAAGCGAGCTACAGCCTCGTGAAAACCTATGCTGACGGGCAACACGGAAGTATGTACCCGGACATGCCGTGGGAGCCAAAAGCATCGTTCAAAGCGGTGGCCGAGTATTATACGAACCATTAGGCTGGAGCGCGCGAACGTAGCGCGTTGTGGAGGGAGTCAATGAGCCGCCCGCGTCTGGATGCTGAGCAGAAGAAAGTGAGCTTCTCGCTCGCCTTTTCGCCCAACCTGATAGCCGCTCTGGAGAAAGTGCGCGGAGCCAGAAGTCAGTCGGTCTTCGTGGAAGAATGGCTTCGCCAGCACCCGCAAATTGCCGTGGAGCTGGCGGCCATGAACGATCCTGGTTTCGCGCCACCAGTCGCACGCTACGAGCGGCTGATGGAACTGCTCCTGGCGTTTTACGCGCCTGGTGACGGAACGCAACCAACGCTAGCCCGTGTCCTCTTCATCGCGCACAAGCTGATTACCCGCAATCGCTCCAGTACAGGCCAGGACCTCGAGGAGCAGATTGCGGCCGCCATGGAGGAGCTCTGGTCGCGAGAACGTCGCGAGCATGGGAACCGGACGGCTCGTGGTGAGAGTCTGGAGGTTGTTCGACCCTGGATCAAGGAGTACGCTCGCTACTATTACGAGGTCATCTTCCAAGAGATGGCCAAAGGCGAGTGTAGCCTCCTGCGGCAGCGTTTCCCCAGCCTCGTGCGCGGGTGTGAGGCGGTGTATCGAGAGCGCCTGCACAACACTGGGGAGCACCGAGACGAATAGATGAGCACAAGGCGCCGCGATCTCGGCATCATCGGTTGGGCTAGTGGAAGCAGGCCAGGGGACTAGAACCCTGACCCTTCTCCGTGAACCTCCGTTTCCTCCGCGTGCGCTCTGGTTACAGCCCCCTTGTACGATCATTTACCAGGCGAGCGATTACCCGCGCTATGTATGGCGCGGAGCCGACAGTAGCCGCCGCTCGCCCATGCGTCAGGGCCTGAAATCTGTCCCACTGCCCAGCCAGCGGTTTGCACAGAATGTGGGTCAGAGCCAATCTAATTGACGTTCAACAGCGCTATCCTCGGCAAGGACGGCAAGGTTGTCGCCAAAGGTCTGAGCAAAGACCATAACTTCCATGCCGAGCTCAACTGCCTGCACGAGACCCTAGCCCAGCTGGGGGCTAGGGTCTGTTCGCAAAAGGGTGGTATCCTACAGGCGCTTGACACCCACACCCAGAGGCAGGGATGTGAGTGAGAAGGCCGCTACTAAATTTGCCCAACAAAGAGGAAGCCGAGAAGGAGCCATCAGGCATCGGGCGGACCAGAGACTGGAGACCCCCGAGATGCCTGGCAGGCGACGCGCAAAGGAGCGGGACGATGGGCGCACAACCCCTTCAGTTCGACTCGGAGGCCGCTAACCGCTTTGAGCGCATGTACCTCACCCCTTATGCCCAGCACCGGCGCGCGGCGGTGCGGGAGGCCCTCGCCTTGCAGGCAGGTGAACAGATCCTCGAGATCGGCACAGGCCCCGGCTTTGAACCCTATGAGCTTGCCAGCGCGCTCGGTCCAACTGGGCGCCTGCAGGCCGTGGACACCAGTGACACCATGCTCCAGCTGTCGCGGCAGCGCTGCGTAGACCAGCCATGGGTGGAGTTCTGGCCCGCCGATGCCAGGCAGCTGCCGTTCGACGATGCCACCTTTGACGCCGCCGTCGTTGTGCAGGTGTATGAGTATGTTGACGAGGTGGAGACGGCCCTGCTGGACCTGTATCGGACACTGCGGCCCGGTGGCCGAGTGGTCGTGGTGGATACCGATTGGCACGCCATCGCGTGGGAATCGCGTGACGCGGCGCGCATGACGCGCGTCCTGACCGCTTGGGAGGAACACCTCGTCCACCCGTCCCTGGCACGGTCGCTCCCCCTCCTGCTCAAGCAAGCTGGCTTCGCGCTCAGGCAGGCGCAGGTCCTTTCGGCCTTCGACTTGGCCTTCGCCGAGGACCGGTTTAGCTATGGTCTGGCGCAGCTGATCGTCGATTTCGTGTCTGGCCGACAAGGCCTCTCCCAGGAGGATGGGGAGGCGTGGCGCGAGGACCTGCGCCAGACCGACCAAGAGGGCCGCTACTTCTTCTGCCTCAACCAGGACTTGTACCTGGCTATCAAGCCAACAGAGGCACTAATGTAGGTGGAGCAGGACGGCTCTTCGGCTCGGGATCTGTTTTCACCGCTACAGCCACACGAGGACGGCGACCGGCTCGTGTTTGGTGCATTTGCTGCGGACCTAACCGAGACCAACACATACGAGTACACAGACTTCTCCCTGGCTCGGTTCGCGCATGATGCCATACGCTTCGACGGTGGCAAGATGTCAGTCGAAGGCGGCATTCTCCGCGGCGAATGTAAGGCTTTGATGGCTGACGCCGTGTATTGGTCAGTCGAGTAATAACTACAGGCAGTTTCAAAACACCTCATCCGGTTAGCCACTGCGTTGCGAGCCAGAATTGCAGGAAGAAGCCGGCGATGAGCACCAGGAAAAGCGGGAGTGCCCCCAGCACGACCAGGGCGAACACGCGGGCCAGCGGCATCGCCTCGGTAGGGGCAAAGCGCGCGAGGGCGACCGCGGCGGCCTCCAGCGTGACCCCCGGCTGACGGATGTAGCACAGACCTTGCGTCTGGAACCAATTGCGGTAGCGCAGCCAGACGCCGCTGCTCCCCTCAACCCGACGCAGCCAGCGATACTGCGCAAAGGATGAGAGCCCGATGATCACCCACTCGCTCGCCAGGACAATCGGGACCAGGGGGTACATGGGCGGGCATCCGCGGACTCCGCACGTCGCGTGCGGGATGGACATCAGGCTTACGACGGCCGTGGCCAGAAAGCTCGCCACGAGCAGCAGGCAGATCAGCGCCGCCGCTCCGAGCAGCGTCAGACTGACCATGCGGGCTTTTCGGCTGCGGCCGAGCCAGCGATCGACGCGTGTCTCGCCCGGATAGACGGGCGGGCGCGTGAGCCAGACCCACGGTGGCACCAAGGTCACATCAACGGCGCGCGCGAGCATCCAGCCCCGCAGAATGTGGCGCTGCGCCACGATGAGCGCTGGAGCGCCGACGCCAACGCAGATGGCTAGTAGCACAAACAGGCCAGCGGGGGTGGTCAGCACCCATTGCGCGACGGGCCAGGGCAAGTGGCCTCCGGCCTGTGTCGCGTCGACCGTCATCAGCCCGATCACGGGCGCTAACGGCAGCAGGAACAGCAGCAGGACCGCCGCCCAAGAGACGAGCGCATTGATCAGGAAGAGCGTCGTGGCGCGCACGCCTGGCAGCCGTGGCGGGGCTTGTGTGGTCTGCATGAGCTCTTACCTCCTGAGGGGGTGCGGGGCACTGGCTGGAACCTCCAGGTGCGCACCGGCGGGGTACCGTATCCTGAGCACTCCATACCTGACCGCCCCCAGTAGGCATGCTATCCAGGCGATGCGCCACAACCACCTGACCCTCGGAGGCCACTGCGGCGAGCGTACAACGCCATGGAGCTTGCGAGGCAAGTACACAGGTTCCTAGACAGAGCCAAGCGCCCAGTGGAGCACAAAGGCAAGGTCCACCCAGTCTTGCGTCGTCATGAGGGCTGCTGCTTCCCATCGTGCGAAATGACCGAGGCACCTGACATGCGCAACTATAGCACTGGTTCGGATGTTATCAAGAGGGCGGTTATCGGTCGTGTTTTGAAACCACCTGTATGTCGTCATGCCGCTGTACGCTCCTGCGCATACGGAGATAGCTCAGAGCCCAATGTGAATCGGTTTGGAGACTTGCTAAGAAGTAAGCAGGTTCTAACCTCGTCTAGAATGGCCAGCCAGCAAGAATTACAACAGTTTGGTATCTGTTTCAGCGTTGAGACAGCGAACTGGACAAAGGTCCGATGTTCTAACTCCCATTCCGCAGTATGGATTGACCAGAAGGAGGGATTGTTGGTAGGGTGGACGCCTTGCCCCCAACTGCCATCTCGTCTGGGGTGGTCGTTCCCTTTTGCACTTAGTGCCTCTGGCAATACCCACCAGTCTCGTTCGCCCTGCCCCACCTATCTCACGGTTGGACTGACTTGCCCCTGGTCAGGATGATCACTCCTTCGCGCTCGTCGAGTTCGCATTGGCACTTCTTGCTGCTGCTCTGGACACGAGCACGACCACCGAAGGCGCGGTTATGCCGTCGGCAGCGGTCTGCCAGTCGTCCAGGGCCTCCGGCGCAGGGATCCAGGGAGGCAGGGGCATCAGCAGGAACGCCGCCAAATGCTCTAGATAGGGTTCGTACAACCTGCGCAGCTCGTCCAGGTGATCCTCAACCTCAGCGCTCTCTCCTGTACTAGACAGGCCCCGCACCGTAGCGAGGAGCGCACGCAGGCGGGCGCGTTGTGTCGGCGGGAGCCGATCGTCCGTGGCGACCGTCTTGGTGCTCGCTGTGCGGAAGACCTGGGCCAGATCGATGGCGGCATGGCGTGCTATGGCGAAGGTAAACGCTGCCTGCTCCCCGAGCTCCTCGTTGTCTACCACGCCGCGCCCACAGGCCAGCACAAGTGCGCAAGCGTCCAGGATCATCGCCAGTGCCGCGACCCACGATTGGTCCTCGTGTTGTGAGCGATAGAAGGCAAGCAGTGGATAGGAGAGATGGGTTTCCAGCAACTCCGCCGACCAGCTCTCCCACTCGGCGAGAATGCCACTGAGCCGTCGCGCGCGGCGGCTGGGGGGGTGCCGGAGGAGCAGGGCCCCTGCGGTGGGTGGCGAGCCCGCATGCGCATCGAGGAGCGAGATGCGCATCTCCCGGCGCGAGAAGGCTTGGTAGAGTATTGGCAGATAGCCGATGACCAGCGCGAGCGTGCCGAAGCCGGTACCGACCTCGACCACCACGACGGCACGCGCGGAGCCGCCGTGAGGAATCACATCCCCTAGCCCGAGGGTGAGGAAGGTCGTGCCACTGAAATAGAGGTCGGTCCCGAAGCTGGTGACTGGGTCTCCAGTCACCGTGAGCGGGGTACCGAGCCCCCACAGGAGCAGGGCGTAGCCGAGAATCAGGAGAAACACCCATACAGCGAGTAACCCAATTAGGGCCAGCGGCCCGTAGACAGCCAAGAGCGCCTCGCGGCGCTCAAGCGAACGCACGCGCCGGGCGAGCGCCGACCAGGCGCGCCAGGTGCTGCGGGTATACGCCCGCGCGAGACGGAACGGTCGGGGGACCCGGCGTGGCAGGACCACCGTCTCGAACGCATCCCACAGCACTACTACAATCACCAGCACGGCGGCGATACCGGCTACAATATGCACGACAAGCATAGGATTACTCCTTCCCCAGACCACAAGTTAGATAGGCCAAAGCCACGCCGTGCTGGAGATCGTCTGCCCTGACAGCAGCTCGATACCGGACGCGTCGCGCCATCGGACCGTTGCGGCATTCTACAACCTGTGACCCGATGCAGCAGCCTTCATTCCGCAGTTTGTTGGAGGGCCAAATAGCAGTTTTCGGAGGCCGGTCCGAGCAGGTGTAAGACACGACGATGGACGGTGTCGAGACGCAAGATTGGAGGTGACCCGGTTGAGTGGAGACCTGTAGGCTTGGAGTGAAGGACTCCAAGGAAAGGATCCACGATGCCCACGACCCATCCGCGGTAGTCGGCGGAGTTCCGGGCGGAAGCCATTCGGTTGGTCCGCACGAGCGGGAAGAGCAAGAGCGCGATTGCGCACGACCGCGGCGTCTCGCTGGAGGCGTTACGCGCCTGGCGGCAGCAGGCCGAACTCGACGCCGGTGAGCGCCATGACGGGCTGACCAGTGAGGAGCTTGCCGAGCTGCGCCGCTGGCGCCGCGAGGTCAAGATGCTGCGCGAAGAGCGGGAGATTCTGGTACAAGCCGCGGCCTTCTTCCTTCCGTCTTCGCTCGGGAGACCAACTCGCTGCCGTGAGGAAGTACGAGTTCGTCGAGCGCCTGAAGGCCAGCTATCCTGTGACCCGCCTGTGACCCGCCTGTGCCGTGTGCTCGCTGTCTCCCCGAGCGGCTATTGGGCCTGGTGGCGACGCGTGCCCTCTCGGCGCGCGGACGCCAACGCCCACCTGCCGGAGCACATCGTGAGGATCCACTCCGCCAGTCGCGCGACCTATGGCGCGCCAAAGCTGTAGTGCACCCCAATAACTGGACAGACCCATACGTTAAGGAAGTAGAGAGCAGAGAGGGGTCAGAGAAGAGAGTTCAGACGTATGGGAACGATTCGACGCCGGCATTGCAGCGAATTCAAAGCGCGGGTGGCGCTGGAGGCGGTCAAAGGGCAGAAGACCTTGAACGAACTGGCGACCGAGTTTGGAGTGCATCCGGTCCAGATCGCCCAATGGAAACGGCAGTTGGTGGAGGCGAGTCCAGCGACCTTTGAGGGTGGTGGCAGGCGCAAGGAGCGAGCGCAGGAGGCGCTCATCGAGCAACTGTATCAACAGATCGGCCAACTCAAAGTGGAGGTCGACTGGCTGCGAAAAAAGGGGATGAGCCGCTGGCCGTGAAGCGGACGCTCATTGAGCCAGAGCATACGCAGCTGAGTGTGATGCGCCAATGCGCCTTGCTCGGTATGGCGCGGTCGAGCTGGTATTACACGCCCCATGGCGAGAGTGCGGAGAACCTGGAGCTGATGCGCAAGTTGGATGAGCAGTACATGCGGACGCCCTTCTATGGCGTCCGCCGCATGACGGCTTGGCTGCGGCAAGGGGGTTGCGCTGTCAACCACAAGCGGATTGCGCGTCTTCTACGCCTCATGGGGCTGGAAGCGCTGTATCCTAAGCCGCGGCTGAGCGTTTCCGGCGACGCAGTGAAGCGCTATCCCTATCTCTTGCGCGGTGTCACGGTGGCGCGCCGCGACCAGGTGTGGAGCACCGACATCACCTATGTGCGGATGCAGCGTGGCTTTCTCTACTTGGTGGCTGTGCTCGACTGGTACAGCCGCTTTGTGCTGGCCTGGGAGGTGTCCAATACCCTTGACACGCGCTTCTGCTTAGCGGCGCTGGAGGTCGCGCTGGCGTACAGCCAACCTGAGATTTTCAACACCGATCAAGGGGCGCAGTTCACCAGCGCCGCGTACACGAGCCGCCTGGAGGTGGCCGGCGTCCAGATCAGTTGGGATGGGCGTGGTCGTGCGCTGGACAATGTCTTCGTCGAGCGACTGTGGCGTTCGGTCAAATGGGAGGAGGTGTATCTCAAGGACTACCAAACGGTCGCCGACGCGGTGCGCGGACTCGACCACTACTTCCGCTTTTACAACCATGAACGGCTCCACCAAGCCCTGGGCTACCAGACGCCCGCTCAGGTCTACGGCATGGCCGCACATGGGATACACCCTGCTGGAGCGAGCTAATGGATCTCGACTGGTCAGAGCAGTCGCCGCACATTCGGAGCCTCTTTCGGCCCTGGCAGGAGGGCGATGGCTACGACGAAGACACGATCGCGGCAGCAGAAGCGCGGTGTGGCGTCCGCTTACCTGTGATTCTGCGGTCCTTCTACCGAGCGTGGGGACGCCGCAGCGACCTCACGCAGATGAATGAGTACCTGCTCGCGCCCGATCAGTGGGTCGTGCATTCAGGCGCGCTCATCTTCTGCGTCGAGAACCAGGCCGGCGCCTATTGGGCGCTCCTGGTGGAGTCGCTGGAAGAGGCAGACCCACCGGTCGTTGAGGCGGACAACGGACCAGAGATGTCGGTGTGGGAGGTGACGGCCGACCTGGTATGGCGGACCTGCCGTCGGTACGTGTCCGCTTTCCTAGACGGCCTCACGTACCTGCATGCGTTCTCTCGCGGCGCGCTCCATGGCGCTCACTCAGGGCGTCTGCGCCAGGAACCGTCGCAGGTGGAGTGGCTAGAGCGAACCTGGCGCAAGGCGGCCGTGCTGTCACTACAAGTGAGCTATCCAGCGGCGAACGACTGGTTGGGCTCACCCACGTATGTGCGGGATGGCCAGGCGCTTGAGTGGTTCGATCGCTTCTATGCCGTAGCCAACAGCGCCGAGGCGCTTGACGAGATAGCCCGGGCGCTGGCAATCGAGTGGGAGGAGCGCTGGTGAGTATGCCACTGCAAGAGGGATAGATACACGACACGGTCACAGAACGAGTGAGTCACGCATAACACCCCTCGCTACCTTAACATCCGCAGGGCGGTGGGCTGTCAAAGAATAGGGTACACCTGATATTATTTACAACGTGAAGATGGCTAGCTCGCTTTGCTATCATGTCAGCATGATACATATCAGTAACGAGCTAATCTCACAACAGCCAATGGTCGGGACCACTAAATTTATTGCCGTCGACGGCCATGGCGGCTCGGGCAAGTCCAGCCTGGCTGAGATACTCGCCAAGAAGCTCGATGCCCAGCTTATTCATACCGATGACTTCGCCAGCTGGGATAATCCATTGGATTGGTGGCCACTGGTCATTGAGCGCGTGTTTGATCCGATCAAAGCTGGCGCAAAGACATTGAGTTATCCACGATCGAAATGGTGGCCAGATCATCACCCCGAACCGGTCGTAGATCAACCAGTAACTGCGATCATGATTCTGGAGGGTGTCAGTTCTCTTCGGAAGGAGTTCCGGCCATACATCAGCCTTGGTATCTTTGTAGACACCCCTGAATCAATATGCCTAGAGCGGGGGTTGACTCGTGATAGCAGCACGGGCAAATCAGTAGAGGAACTGACCCGCATCTGGCAGGACTGGCTGAAAGATGAAGACGACTACATGCAACGTGACCAGCCGAAGGCTTATGCCGATCTCGTGATCGATGGCACCAAGCCGTTTGACGATCAGATTCAAGACGATCATTCCTAAAAACCTCGTGGGTGGCTTTGCTGTTTGATATAGTTACTCCATGAACATCAAGGATAAGATCGTTATCATTACTGGTTCGTCGAGCGGGATCGGTCAAGCTCTAGCGATCCGCTTTGCCCGAGAAGGTGCCAAAGTCGTCGTAAATTATCATGAAAACAAAGCAGGTGGCGAGGAAACACTTGCCAAGGTCAAAGAAATCACTCAGGATTGTTTACTCGTTCAAGCAGACGTTAGCAAACCTGACGACGTGGAGCGCCTGTTCCAAGAAACGCTTGCTAAGTTCTCAACAGTCGACATCCTCATCAACAATGCAGCCATTGCAACCGACAAAGTACCCTTCCTGGAGGCGTCTTACAACGATTTCAAAGAGATGATCGACGCCGATCTGATCAGCGTATTCATGTGCTCACAGCAAGCGGTACGTATCATGGAGAAGCAAGGACAGGGCAAGATTATCAACACTGGTTCAATTCGCGGCTGGGAATCAGGGGGACGAGCAGCTGTGTATGCGGCTTCGAAAGCGGCAGTTCATAGCTTCACTAAGACTTTGGCCAAGCAGGTTGCTCCAAATATCCAAATCAATGCTGTCGCGCCAGGATTCGTGAAAACACGTTCTTACGATAAAGCTACGCCGGAGATGCTCGAAGGCTTTCTAAACCAAACTTACCTGAAGCGATGGGTGACCAAAGAAGAGATCGCTGATGCGTTTGTGTTCTTGGCGCAAAACGATGCGATGACTGGACAGGTTATATATGTCGATGGCGGTTTCACCCTCAAGTAGACATGTCGCTGCGACGTTCATCAAAATGCTCGGCTAAGAAGTAGGCAGGTTCTAACCTGGTCTAGAATGGCCAGCCAGTAGCAACCAACCATCATTTCATCTCTGTTCCGCATATTCGCGCCTTTGAGTCTATTTATCAGTTGCGATTTCCTTCCCTGTAAAGAAGTTCGAATCCCATTTGTCCTGCACATCTCTTGACCCCTGCTATTTTGATTTTAGCTGAATGAAATGGGACCAGTCAGGAGTAGACCGGTCACAACACAGAATTATTCCAACCAGGGCGTCGCGCCTCTCTCACTGATGCGCAACAAGAACACAACAACCTCTTGTTCGCACCAGGCCGAATGGGGACAAGGAGAGCGATTGAGAGGTGCTCGGCGGAAGTGGCGCGACCCCCTGATCGTCTGTCAAGCAATCCTCCTGAGGGTGTTGAGCCACTGGCGCCATGCGCATCTCATTTGCACCATTGCGAGCGTTCGCCCCTGAAAGGCTGCTGAATCCTGTCGCATTCTTGCCTCAACACTGATAGTGTTGGCCTACCATCCTGGCCAGAGAACGAGAGAACCTCCCTGCACCGCCCTTCTCATAGCCGTCTGGTTGGTGAGCGTCATGGAAGGAGGGAGACGGCTCTCCCCCTCCCTTCGGTTGCAGCCCGCGCGATCTCCTGAGCCAGAGCACCTGCCTGTTCACTCATCCTCCTCTTGACGCGGCTCCGCCCCTCGTGAGCGCAACTCCCCTCCAGAACCAACTCGTCGAATGTAGTGGAGCCGAGCCACTCCTCTGCTCCCACCTGATTGGCGAACGAGCGGTCCCGACCTTTTTCTCCCAACATCCAGACTTCGACGCCAGCGCCCTCCGGGTCAGGGCTGGAGCTGAAAACGTACCCTTGTTGATTGGAAGCAGAGGAAGTGGCGTGTCTCCGCCAGTTTTCGTTCACGAGCTGATTCAGGAGGGCTTCCCGGCAGGGTGGTGACCTCGGTGAGCAACCAGCTCACCAAGCGAAGCCTGGTTTCGCGTGGAACATGGCGGGACCCGATGAGCTCCCGCTCAGAGCAGGCGCTCAGTGGGAAATGACTGAGTTCGTGCCTTTCCCTCTCCCTGAATGCCCTTGCGCCTCTGGTGTCCGGTGGCTTTTTATGGCGTGTGGGTGGTTGTGCCCGGGCAAGGGGTAGTCGTAGGCGCAGGAGGGGCAGCCACATGGCCACAGGGATCGGTGTGGTCGCAGGATGGTCGGCAGGGTAGTTGCCTGGATGAACGCCATCAAGCGAGAACGGTCTCGCTTGGCCTCCCTTTGGAGGAGAGGATCCCTACGCCCAAAGACCTAGTGGAAATAGGCCCTATGCCAGATGCGCCGGACGCTGCGAGCCCCTATATTTGCTGTATCGAGAGTGCAGGAGAGCCGAACCGGAACAGAAAGGACACGCCCATGCACCTGGAGTTGCAGACGGAAGCGCCACGCGAACGGCCCACGTACTCGGCCATCGCGTTGAGCGAAACAGCCCTGCTGTCGCTGCGGCAATGGTACCAGACGGACGGGAGCGACCGCGCCCGTCTGGCGCGTCACCTGGAATTTCTCCGGCTGTTGGTCAGAGCGGTGACCTGCAGCCGTAGGGACGTGACCGTGCGTCCGTCCAAGGCAGCATCCTGAGGCTACGACCGCACCAGTATGTCCATGGCCACGAGATGGCAGGAAAGAAGGAAACAGATGGCGACCTCTTCACCACCCCCCCAGACGCAGCGATGGGGGCTCCAAGCATTGCGCGCCCCCAGAGCCGAAGCGCCTGATCACACCGATCTTCCCAAGAGGAGCACACCGCGGTGGCGGCGCACCCGGCGCGTTCTGCTCGTGTCCGCCCTCGTCATCGCGCTCCTGGCTGTGACAGGGTTACTCTATCAAACCATCGCGAGCGCACAGGATGCCTCCAGCTATCCTGCCCCTGGGAAACTCATCGATGTGGGGGGCTACCGCTTGCACCTCTCTTGTACCGGGACGGCCCGTCCGGGAAGCCCGACGGTGATCCTGGAGGCGGGCTATGGCAATTCGTTGCTGGTCTGGAGCAAGGTCCAACCAGCGGTCGCCGCCTTCACGCGTGTGTGCTCCTACGACCGCGCAGGCTATGGGTGGAGCGATACGGATCCCCTGCCACGCACGGCGGGGCGCATGGTCACCGAATTGCACACGCTGCTGGCCAGGGCTGGCGTCGCGGGTCCCTATGTCCTGGTGGGGCACTCCTACGGGGGGCTGATCATGCAGCTGTACACCTATACATACCCCCAGCAGGTGGCCGGCCTCGTGCTCATCGAGTCCATGCATGTCGACCAGTTCCGCTATCCTGATCTGCATTTTGGCGCTCTCCCCCCCATCTGTCAAGCACTCGCCCCATTTGGGATCGTGCGCCTCTTCGGGCTCGCCGTCCCTGCTTACATCGGCGAGTATCCCCCCACGGCGCAGCCGGCGGCCAAAGCGCACTTCAATCAAACGCGGTTGTGTCAGACAGCCTCTGACGAGTACGCGGGGATGGAGGCGAGTTTTGTCCAGGTCCGCGCCGCTCGACAGCCCTTGGGGCGCCTTCCCCTGGTGGTCCTGACGCATGGACATTCGTATCTTGGTCCGCAGGCCGAGCAGGACTGGCAAGCGCTCCAGCGGGATTTAGCGGGTCTCTCCTCAGACAGCGTCCACATCATGGCTACGAGCAGCGAGCACTTCATCCAGCTCCAGCAACCTGAGCTCGTCATCGCGGCGATCCAGCAGGCGCTCACTGGAACGGTGTAGCACACGGAGCGTCGTTTCCTCGTCATCCGCGCAGTCCTTGCTCCAATCATGGGCGCCAGCCGTTCGGTCGGTTACGTTTGGATGACCTCGCGGGCTGGTACCCAGGCGCGGATCGCCGTCCCCTGGCCGGGCGTGCTCTCGATCGAGAGCACGCCCCCGAGCTGGGTGATCCGCTCCTGCATCGAGTGCAAGCCTAGATGCCCCGGAAAGACGCCAGCGGGATCAAAGCCCACCCCATCATCGCGCACCTCCAGCCGCACGGCTTCGCTCGTCTGGTTCAGGCACAGGTCCACCTGGCGCGCCTGGGCATGCTTGACCGTGTTATGCAGGGCTTCTTGGGCGATACGGTAGAGGTCCTGCTTGACCAGCAGCGGCAAGTCCGGCTCCGCGCCCAGGTCCAGATGGACGGCCACCTCGTGGCGGGCCTGCAGCGCTTCTCCCTGCTTGGTGAGCGCCGAGACGAGGCCCTCGGTCTCCAGCGACTCCGGACGCAGCTCAAAGATGAGCGCGCGCATCTCCGCCAGGCCCGCCTTGGTGAGTGCCAGGAGATCGTCCAGGGGCTCGGCGACCAGGGCCGGGTCGCGGTCCAGGAGGGTGCGGGCGGTATGGACCCCGAGCGCGATGCTGTAGAGCGCCTGGGAAACCGAGTCGTGCAACTCACGCGCCAGCTTCTGCCGCTCCTCCAGCGCGGCCAGGGCTTGGGCCTGTTCATAGAGCCGGGCGTTCTCAATGGCAATGGCGGCCTGATTGGCAATCGCCTGGGCCAGGGCGGCGTGGTGCGGTGTGAAGGCTCCCGCTTCACTCGAAGTCAGCACCAGCATGCCGATGACGCGGTCCTTCAAGGTCAGCGGAACGAATAGGCAGGCGCGCACGTAGTGAAACGTGGTGTCCATCACCTCACCCATTCCCACGCGCAAGGACTGCGCCAAGGGTGAGTCGTCGCGCACATCCGGCAGGAGGATCGACTGGCGAGCAGTGATCGCCCCCCAGATCGGCCCCAGGCGCTGGGGGAGCAAATGGATCTGCCTCAGTTGCTCTTCCGGGGTCGGGCTACGGCTGTCCAGGAAGACGAGCTCGTCTCCCTCTATGGTTAAGATGGAGGCGCCGGTGTAATCCACCACCGTCTTGAGTTGATCGAGGATCAGTCCCAACAACGGTTTGAGTTGCAGGGTGGAAGCCACTGTACGGGAGATCTCCAGCAGCGAGGCGAGTTCACGCGTGCGTTCCTCCACGCGCTGTTCGAGCAGTTGCTGCGCCTGCACTTGCTCGGTGATGTCACGGACGACTCCGAGACCGTGCAGCTGGCCTCGATAGGTAATTGGAGTGTTATGTGCATCGACATAGAACTGAGTCCCATCCTTGCGCCGGGCTTGCAAGCCTTCTTGTGTTCTTGCTTGGTATCCCATCCCTGATTTGAGTACCTCAATGGACTCGTCCAGCACGGACAGATACTTTGGAGCGAGGACGGTACTTCCGTGCATACCAAGCAGTTCTTCTCGGGTGTAGCCAAACATGCGGCAAAAGGCGGGATTGACTTCTACGAAGAACCCATCTACTGATCTCTGCATAGGGAACTACACCAAGTAACCACATTCGCGGGCACAGGCGCGGATCGCCTCGGATTTGTGGCG